>Ga0334887_1005625_pt1 | contig 10341 bp, 8 predicted proteins | sample GraSluR1_MG_10_FD_207217 | JGI IMG/M metagenome (GOLD analysis project Ga0334887, IMG submission 207217) | Sludge microbial communities from methane-producing bioreactor in Wageningen University, Netherlands - Granular Sludge_18_07-R1 | ecosystem: Engineered > Bioreactor > Anaerobic >...
CATTTGTTTAAATAAACTCATCGATTATTTTATACTAATTATAGTGGAAATGTTGTTTAACCGTTCCCATATTAATTAAAATTATTGATTTTTTAAAGTCTAATGAAAAAATAAGAACATCAAAACCAATTTTTTGAACAGGAATTTCATGCTATGAATGGAATAGGAGGAATAGAATGCCGGAGCTTCCTGAGGTTGAGATAATAAGAAGAGAACTCTTGCTTCCGTTGATAGGAGAAAGAATAGTTAAAATAGAAATATATGATAATAAAATTCAGATTCCTTCCGATGATATCCTTAATAAAGTTATAAAGGACCTGATAAGAAAAGGGAAATATCTTTTCTTAATTTTTAATGACTTTAGCTCTCTCCTTTTTCATATGGGAATGACTGGGAGTTTAATATATATTCAAGCCAAGGATAATCTCCGGTTTCAAAGAGTATGTGTCACTTTATCTACCGGATTTATTGCTTTTTGTGATGCCCGCCGTTTTGGGAAAATTAAATATTTAACTGAAAATGAAAGAAAAAAAGTCATGCAAAATCTTGGGTTAGACCCTCTACTAAGCGGTTATTCCTGGGATAAGTTTGAAAGACTATTAATAAACAAAACTCTTCCAATAAAAAATTTCCTCATGAATCAAGCCTGGGTATCTGGAATTGGAAATATTTATGCCAGTGAGATTCTTTTTTTAAGTAAAATTCATCCAAAAAAAAGGGTGAATGATTTAACCAGCCACGAGAAAAAATTATTATTTGATACAATTCTTATTGTCCTTAAACAGGCAATTCAATGCGAGGGGACTACCATTCGGGATTATCAACACACTGATGGTTCAAGTGGATTTTTCCAGAATTGTTTACAAGTATATGATCGGGAAGGAAAACCATGTTTAGCATGCGGAACTCCTGTAGAAAGAATTAAGATGGCTCAACGAAGCACATATTTTTGCCCCCGCTGCCAGAAAATGTAAAAATTATTAAATCTAAATATATTTTAAAAAGAAATAAACATCGCCTTGTGGCCGCAGATGAAAGAAATTGCCCATCTATTAACTTTAAATCTCTCCCGGAGGAGAGGGATGATATTTATATATATCACTTTTTTACGAAAGGAGGAAGTATTTTGCTGAATCGACAAGGAATCGGTGAGGGGGTCCTTCACTTTTTTTTCCCTCAAAATTGTGTGAATTGTAAAAAATATATTACTGAGTCGGCAGGCTATCCCTTATGTAAAGATTGTGAAGAAATGATTCGAAAAGAAATATCTCCCTATTGTCTGATCTGTGGAAGACCAGTACCGAGTAATCGCCAAACTAAATGCCGACGATGCCGAGAAAAACCTTTTACTTTTGACTGCGCTCGAGCTGTTACCTTGTATGAACCCCCAATTAAAAGCGCTATTCATGCTTTTAAGTATCGAAAAATTCTATCCTTGCGAATTTTATTTATTCATTTATTAGTCGAATTTTTATCTTCCAATCCCTTCTTTCGTGATATCGATGGAATTCTCCCGGTACCACTCCATCAATCTCGTCTTCGTGAAAGAGAGTTTAACCAAGCTGAAATCTTAGCACGAGGTATTTCAAACTTTTTACAAAAACCCCTCATTAGCAACACCGTAACTCGGAAAAAGAAAACTCTCCCTCAGGTAGGGCTCAGCATGAAAGAGAGGAGGCTTAATCTCCAAGACGCCTTCCGAGTAGAGAATGAAAAATCTTTAGCGAAGAAAAAAATATTAATCATCGATGATGTTATAACCTCACGTTCCACCGTGGAGAGTTTATCCACGGCTTTACGTCGAGTGGGAAGTCAAACTATACTGGTTTTGGCTTTAGCAACTGGAAAGTAAAAATTTGGACGATAAAATGAAATAAAGCTGAAATTATATTCATTATTCTACAATTTTATTGACATTATAGAGGAAAAATATAAAATAGAAGTGAATGTATATTAGAAACATGAATAATCATTCATGTTTTAATTTTAAATAAAGGGATTTGCTATGAACCTTACCGATGAAAATGTTGAATTGATGACTCGAATTGCTTGGCTGCACTACATGGAAGGGCTTACCCAAAATGAAATTGGCCACCTATTGAAACTTTCTCAACCGAAAGTTGCCAGGCTTATCGACAAAGCGCAAAAAAATGGAATTATAAAGATATCGATTGAATCGCCTCTTTCCAATTGTTTAAAAATTGAATCTATAATTCGTAAACAATTTGGACTTCAAGATGTTGTGGTAATCCCAACCCCCCAAGGAAAAGAGATTTATGAATGCATTGGGAGAGCTGGGGCATGGTATTTGGAAAAGGTTTTAAATAATGGAGATTTGGTTGGAATTGCCTGGGGACGAACCCTAAAACACCTGGCTTTGGCGATTCGTTCGGCAAAGGTTAAGAACCTTAAATTCGTTACCATGGTTGGAGGATTAACTTCATCAGCCTCACTTAATCCCTATACTATTGGGGAAAAACTGGCTTCGATATTTGAAGGAGAATGTTATTATCTTTATGCACCAGCAGTGGTTGAGAATGAAGAAATAAGAAATTTTTACTTGAACGAAAGAATAAACCAAAATACTCTTCAGCTTGCCTGTCAGGCTAAATGGTCTTTGGTGGGCATTGGTACGGTTGATGTTCGTTATTCAATTTACTCTTTAACTGGTTTTATAGATTATCACGAGTTAGAAGCATTAAAGCAAAAAGGAGCCGTTGGAGATATTTTAGGTCAGTTTTACACCATTGATGGAACCATTTTAGATACACCTTTACACCGAAGAACGGTTGCAGTTCCTCTTGAAGATATCCAAAAAATGCACAATGTGATCGGAGTGGCAGGTGGTGAAGAAAAAGTCGATGCTATTCTTGGGGCTCTCCGGGGTCGTTTTATCGATATTCTTATCACTGATGAAAAGACTGCCATGAAAATTATTAGTCGAATACCAGTTCTGGAGGGATAAAAATGGCCAAAGTAACTTGCATAGGAATCCTAGTCGCCGATCTCTTGGGTCGGCCAATCAATCGTATACCAGAAAGAGGAAAATTGGTTTTAATCCCACAAATGGAACTACATGTGGGTGGAGGAGCCAACAATACCGGGGTGGTATTGAAAAAATTAGGCGAAGAAGTAGTGATGGTTGGGAAAGTGGGGCAAGATGGTTTGGGTGAATTTATTATCAATTCGCTTCGAAAAGAGGGGATAGACCCCAAAGGCATAACTACAACTCGAGAATATCCAACTTCGGCTACTATGGTATTAGTCGATGAGCAAGGAGAGCGTTCCTTTATTCACTGTGCAGGAGCTAATCAAAGTTTAAGAAATGCTGATATTCAAGATGAGTTTTTTCTTGATTCGGATATCGTACACATCACCGGCACATTTTTAATGCCTGGTTTTGACGGACCCGAGACAACTGCTCTTTTAAAGCGAGTTAAAGATGCTGGAGTAACTACTTCGATTGATACCTATTGGGATGACAGTGGGCAATGGCTCAACGTCATTGAACCCTACCTTCCCCTCCTCGATATTTTTATTTCTAATCGTGATGAGTCCACCCGTATTTCGGGACATCAGAATATGGTGGATAATGCCAAATTTTTTCTTGATTATGGGATTCAGATAGTCGCCATTAAAATGGGAGAAGAAGGGAGTTTCATCATGACTCAAAACGAAAAAATATTGGTCCCCCCCTTTCAAGTAAAAGCTGTAGATGGAACTGGCGCTGGTGATGCTTTTGCTGCTGGTTTCTTAGTTGGTTATTCAAAAAAATGGGATTTATATGAAACTGGTCGATTTGCGAACGCCTGTGGGGCTATGTGTGTTCAAGCTATGGGAGCTACCGACGGTGTTGGGAATTTTGATGAAGTTATTGATTTTATTCGTAAACATTCGTAAATTTTAAAAAAGAAATGAGAGGTTTTTGAATGAACCAATCTGTTCAGTTTGGAGCAGGCAACATTGGAAGAGGTTTTATTGGTCATCTTTTATGGGAGTCGAATTATCGTATTGTTTTTGTTGAAGCCTATTCAGATCTTGTTAAACTTCTCAATTCTCGCTCAAGCTATCCTCTTCGATTATTAGAAAAAAACGGTCAAGAAAAAAATGTGACCATTAATAATTTAGTTGCATATCAGACCGAAGAGAAAAACAATATCTCAAAAGCTATTGCCGCCTCATCGATTATTTTTACAGCTGTTGGAGTAAAAAATTTACCAGCTATTGCTCCTTTGGTGGCTGATGGGATTCAGCTTCGCCTTAAAAAAAATCCCATCCCAATGAATATTCTTTTGTGTGAAAATCTCAAGGATGCACCTCAATTTTTCAAAAATGAAGTGAACAATCATTTAAATACTGAAGGAAAACAATTTCTTCAAGAAAAAGTAGGTTTTGTTGGAACGGTTGTTGCCCGCATGGTTCCAGTAATGGACAAGCGATTCGGTGTTGATGATCCTCTGTTTATAGTTGCCGAAGCTTATCATAAACTTCCATATGATGCAACCGCGGTAAAGGGAGTTTTCCCTGAAATCTCGGGTTTGAAACCAGTTCAAAATTTTTCTTCCGAAGTTGACAAAAAGCTCTTTATCCATAATTTAGGCCATGCAACTTTAGCTTACTTCGGTTACTTAAAGGGATATGAATACATACATCAGGCAATTGCCGATGAAGAAATAAAAAATCTTCTTGATGATGTGCTCAATGAAACCTCAACTTCAATTCTTCGGAAGTATCCGGATTTAGATAGGGTTGAAGTGAACGAATTTGTTGAAGACTTAAAAGAGCGTTTTTTAAATCCATTACTTATGGATACGGTGTATCGGGTTGGGAGAGACCCAATTCGCAAACTTGGTGAGGATGACCGTATAATTGGAGGAATCGCTCTTTGCCAATCTCAAAAGGTGTTTCCAGCTGCAATAATAAAGGTAGCTGGAGTAGCATTAAATTATGATTATGATAAGGATGCCGATGCACTAAAACTCCTGAACATGATAAAGGAGGAAGGCATTGAAAAAGTCATTCAAAAATTATGTGGTCTTGATCCTGAAAACGCTATAGGCGAGGGCATTATTCGATCTTATCATCAATTTCGAGAGCGATTTCGGAAATAGTGGGATCATAAATTGTAAACTTCCCCTTGGGAAGAATTGAGAGGAGTGGAGTAAATGAAAGCAGCAGTTTATTATGGACCGGGTGATTTGAGAATTGAGGAAAGTCCCCTTCCGGAAATTGGACCGGGAGATATACTTCTTAAGGTCGGTGCGTGTGCAATTTGTGGAACCGACATGCGGATTTTTCGCCATGGTCATAAAGGTGTAAAAATACCTCAAATTGTTGGTCATGAGATTGCCGGCACAATTGCTGAAGTTGGAAAAGATGTGAAGGGGTATGCGGTTGGGGATAAAGTTGCTGTTGATCCAATCGTATCCTGCGGTGAATGTTTTTATTGTCGACGGGGATTAACCAATCTGTGCCTTACATTTAAAGAAAATTATGAGGCTTTTGGATACTATTACCCCGGAGGTTTCGCTGAATATATGCGGATTCCAGAAAAAGCCATTCGACGGGGGAATCTCATTCTGATTAAAGACGACTTGGCTTTGGAAGAAGCTGCTATTGCAGAACCAATGGCTTGCGCTTTAAATGGTCAGATGTTATCCCAAGTTGGAGTTGGTGATCATGTCTTAATAATTGGAGCCGGACCCATAGGTTGTATGCATATTTCTTTAGCAAAAACCCTTGGAGCAACCAAAGTCATCATTTCTGAATTCCAGGAAGGTCGTTTGAACTTGGCTCGTCAATTCGGGGCCGATGTTTATGTGAATCCTATGCAGGAAGATTTAAAAGAAGTTCTCATGGAAGCGACCAATGGAATTGGTCCTTCGGTTATTATCATTTCCGCCCCCGCTCGAAAAGCACAAGAAATGGCATTGGATTTGGCTGCCAACCAAGCCCGGATCAACTTTTTCGGAGGGCTGCCAAAAGATGACCACATAGTGAGCCTCGACAGCAATATCATACATTATAAAGAACTCTTTATTCATGGGACCAGCGGAACGACGTCAAACCATATCAATATGTGTATTGAATTGATGGCGGGGAAAAGAGTTAATGCTTCTCAAATTATAAGCAAAGTCATATCTTTAGAAGAACTTCCTGCCATGTTGGTTGAAGCAGAAAAGGGAAATTATTTGAAAATAATCGTCAAACCGTAAAAAAGAAATGATAGATTGATAGATTGATAGATTGATTTTTTATGCTGGAATTATAAGCGGTTAAACAATTATGACTCGTTGTGATTCGCTCATTTATGGAGGTGTTTAATTTGGAATCGAAAGACAAACTACTTCGAATGTATAAGGATATGCTCCGCATCCGCCGTTTTGAAGAAACCGTAAGTGATCTTTTTTCTCAGGATAAAATCCGAGGGACAACTCATCTTTATATAGGCGAGGAAGCCGTTGCGGTTGGTGCTTGTAATGCCATTCATCCCGATGACTATATTACTTCAACCCACCGTGGACACGGACATTGTATCGCGAAAGGTGCAACTTTGCGAGAAATGATGGCCGAGTTATTTGGAAAAATTACCGGCTATTGCAAGGGCAAAGGAGGATCACTGCACATTGCCGATCTAAACGCTGGGAATCTTGGAGCCAATGGAATTGTGGGTGGTGGAATCCCAATCGCAACTGGTTCGGGGTTGACTGGTAAATATAAAAAAACTGAGAAAGTCACAGTTTGTTTTTTCGGTGATGGAGCATCTAATACCGGAGCTTTTCATGAAGCGGTGAATATGGCAGCAACCTGGAAATTACCGGTCGTTTATGTATGCGAGAATAATCTTTATGCTATGTCAACGCCGGTACGAGAAGCTTTTCCCATTTTAGACATAGCTGAACGAGGTCAAGCTTATGGAATGCCAGGCTTAGTAGTAGATGGAATGGATGTTTTGGCAGTCATGGAAGCTGTTGAACAAGCGGCAGAGAAAGCTCGTCGAGGAGAAGGTCCAACGCTTATTGAATGTAAGACCTATCGATATTTGGGTCATTCCAAAAACGATCCGAGAGCTTACCGAACCAAAGATGAAGAAAAACAGTGGAAAGAACGCGATGCAATCAAACGATTTCGAAAATGGCTGCTTGAAAACACTGTTGCAAAAGAGGAAGAGATAAATGCAATAGATGTAGAGGTAGAAAACGAAATAACTGAAGCAGTTGAATTTGCCGAATCAAGCCCCTACCCCCCGCTGGAAGAAATAACCAAAGATGTCTATGTCGAAGAAGATTTCGCTGAAAAAGAGCAAAAAAAAGGAGCAAAAGTCGTTCACTCTTTTAGCGAATATAGCAACAATCAAAATCTGAGAGACATTACCTATCGTGATGCTTTAAACGAAGCCTTGAAAGAAGAACTCAATCATGACCCCAATGTAGTATTGATTGGAGAAGATATTGGTTTATACGGTGGAGCTTATGGAGTAACTCGGGGTTTATGGCAGGATTTTGGTGATGAACGAATAAGAAATACTCCTATTTCTGAGGCAGCCATTGTCGGATGTTGTGTCGGTGCAGCGATAACTGGTCTTCGTCCAGTTGGTGAACTGATGTATGTGGATTTTGCAGGATTAGCTATGGACCAAATATATAATCAGGGAGCAAAGATTCGATATATGTTTGGAGGGAAAGCTCGAGTTCCGATGGTTATTCGAACTGAAGGTGGCTGCGGTCGCTCTTCTGGAGCACATCATGCTCAAAGCTTGGAATCTTGGTTTATGCATGTACCTGGTTTAAAGGTGGTAATGCCAGCTACTCCTTTTGATGCAAAAGGTCTTCTTAAGTCAGCTATTCGGGAAGATAATCCGATAATTTTTATCGAGCATAAAATGTTGTATAACACCAAAGGCTTGGTACCTGACGATGAATATCTTATTCCCATTGGGGTTGCTGATGTAAAAAAATCGGGTACCGATGTAACTGTTATTGCTTATTCACGAATGTTGCTGGTTGCAATGGAAGCCGCCGAAATACTGGAAAAAGAAGGTATTCATATTGAAGTTATTGATCCCCGAACCTTGTTGCCTTTAGATATTAATACCATTGTTAACTCAGTAAAGAAAACCGGAAGAGTAGTGATTGTTTCTGAAGCTTGCAAAACCGGTGGACCCGGAGGAGAAATTGGGATGCAAATTATAGAAAATGCCTTTGATTATCTTGATGCTCCCTTAGTAAGATTAAGCGCTGCCGATGCACCGGTTCCCTGCAGTCGTTATTTAGAAGACAATTCCATTCCCCAAGCCCAAGATGTGGTTAAAGCAGTGAAAAAGTTATTAGAATAATTGAAATAAATTGCTAAAGTGATTTTGAAGCTTAATAAAAGTTATGTTTTATGGAGAAATCCCCAACGGGCGCAATTTTATTGCGCCCCTTAAATTTTTTATATAAATTTAAGCAGAATTTAATTTGTTAGACCTTGAAATCAGTGAACAGAATGGTCGTTCATACGATACAGCAGCATTACTAGTTGAGGATAAGAGTGACTTTCATTAGTTAGAATTTAATTTCCCTGATTTTCCAAGTAGAAATAAAAAAGTATAGAAACTCCATAAAACCTTTAATTCTTATGAATAAACTTTAATTTAAAGGGAGATCTTTTTAATATTAATATATAAGTTAGCCAAAACTCGTCACTTTTAAAAATTAACTAAGGGACATGAAATGGATCGAAAAATTGAAATCAAGTTTTATTTTATGGTTGGTATCGTATTTTATTTCTTAGCAATATCAATGATCATTACTGGTGCTGCTCTCCCTAAATGGATGGATATATTCCAGGTAACCGCCGGTCGAGCTGGAAGGCTCTTTTTCCTTTATTATTTAACCTATGTGATTACCACTTTTTCCAGTGGTTTTCTTTGTGATCATTTTGGGAAAAAACCAATAATAGTTCTGAGTCAATTATTTCTTGGGATCGGTTTTTTTTGCATAAGCACGGCTCATTCTTTTCTATTCATTGAGTTGGGCATGTTAATCATGGGATTGGGTGGAGGGTTTTGCGAAGCTCCCATGACTGGCCTCATCTCTCAGGTTTTTAATGGTCGAGAGGGATTTGCCTTAAACATGAGTCAAATATTTTTTGGAATCGGAGCTGCCAGTGGTCCTTTTTTAACTGGTTATCTTTTAGGAATAGGCTTTAACTGGAGATATTTATACTTCTTGCCCGCGGTTGTTTCAATGTTTTTATTTTTCTTCATTTACTTTGAAAAAAAATTATTTCAGAAAGAGAGAAAAGGGATTACCAGTGGAAATATTCTGATTTTATATCAACGCTGGAAAACTTTTTTGGCGGTAAGTTGTTTGGCGATGTTGCTCTATGTGGGGTCTGAGATTGCTAGTTCCTCCTGGATGAGCACCTATATTGTAAAAGGGCTAAAAGGAAATCTGTATTTAGGTGGATTAGCCATGGCTGGGTATTGGGGAATGATAACCATCGGAAGAATTGTTTTTGCTTATCTCTCTCAAAAGAATCACTATGGAACGCTTTTACGGATTTCATCTATTATTAGCTTGGTTTTTTTATTCTTACTTCTTATGACTAATAGCATTCCCTTGGTTATATTATCCTTTATGGGGATTGGTTTTGGTTTTTCTGGTATCTGGCCTTTAGTCGTAGCTGTTGTTGCTAGAAATATTGAGGAAATGCAGGCCACTGCCATTGGAGTTGTAGTAGCTTTAGGAGGAACTGGTGCGTTGTTCTTCCCCTGGATACTGGGAATTCTTTCTGATTATATGGGACTTCGTTTTATCTTCATTATGGTTGTTGTATTAGTAGTGGCGATGTTTTTAGTTTTTCAATCGCGGTTTTTTAAAGAGGGTATGGAGACCTGATAAAATAGAGATGAATAAAATGAATTTTAGATTTCTATTCCTTTTTATTTTGACGAATGAGAACAGATTTCTATGCCGTTTTTTAAGTGCCAAACCAGGGGTAAATACCTCTCTAAATCCGTCATTGCGAGGAGCGTCCTATGCGACGTGGCAATCTCATCAACCCGCCCCGTCATTCAGACTGTGTCATAATTATTCTATAAATTTTTTACCACCACTTATGTTAATATTTTACAGGAATATTGGGAATAGATAACCAAAAAACTGAAGATAAATAGAATGTATCCTCCACTTTCAAGCTATTCTTGGTGTATGAAAGGGATTGTGACACAGCCTGATTGCGAGGAGCGTATTATGCGATGTAAGAATCTCATCCACCCGCCCCGTCATTGCGAGGAGCGCAGCGACGTGGCAATCTCATCCTTTAAAGTATTCATTGTGAAGAAAAAACTAAAGA
>Ga0334887_1005643_pt1 | contig 10308 bp, 9 predicted proteins | sample GraSluR1_MG_10_FD_207217 | JGI IMG/M metagenome (GOLD analysis project Ga0334887, IMG submission 207217) | Sludge microbial communities from methane-producing bioreactor in Wageningen University, Netherlands - Granular Sludge_18_07-R1 | ecosystem: Engineered > Bioreactor > Anaerobic >...
TGGATGGACAGGTGTAGATCCCGGGGTAAGTTTCCATTTCCTTCCACCTCATGGTACAGCCAGCTTGGAGGACTATATTGCCAATGGATTTAATCCTGATGATGCCAAAGAATATCTCCAAGGTTACTATGATAATTTCTTTGCACCCAACATTGCGCCTTATCTCCGAATTCCTGGTGGAAATGAATACTGGGTTGCTCTCGACCGTCATCTATCTGAAGCCTATACTGGTCAAGTTAACGCTCGAGAAGCTTTAAACCGAACTGCCCGAGACTGGGAAGATGTCACCAATCGGATTGGTCGTGAAGATCAGATAAAATCCTATCAAGAAGCTATTGGTTATACTCCATAAACTTAAAACTAAAATTCGGGGAGGGTTATTTTGTTAACCCTCCCCATAAGGAGAATTCCAAATGGCTGCTCTCAGGTCGAAAAGAATAAAATATTTCTTTATTCTTCCTTCTATCATATGGGTTTTTGCTTTTACGCTTTTTCCTCTCATTTATTCGTTAACTCTTAGTTTTTTTAAGGTTCGTCTTGGGAAACCATTAACTTTTGTTGGTTTATTCAATTTCGGACGCATTCTTCAGGATTATAAATTGGCGCATTCTTTAAAGGTGACATTAGCATACGTTGCGATAACAGTTGCCATTCAAGTAGTTCTCGGTCTTCTCTTAGCGCTTCTTTTTCATCAGGAGATAAAAGGGAAAACCATTTGGCGGGCTCTGCTTATTCTTCCAATTTTTTGTACTCCAGTTGCCGTTGGTTATTTAGGTCTTACTGTTTTTTATGAAGAAGGTGGACCAGTCAACAGCATATTGATGTCATTATTCAATCTAAAAATTCCCTGGCTTTCTCACCCAACCTGGGCTTGGGTATCGGTACTATTGTTGGATATCTGGCAGTGGACACCCTTTTGTTTTTTGGTTATCTTAGCTGGTCTTCAATCTCTATCTGAAGAGGTGTACGATGCGGCATATATCGATTCATCCTCCGAATGGCAGATCTTTCGGAAAATCACCTTTCCCTTGATTCAACCAGTAATTATTATTGTATTACTCTTACGTCTTATCGAATCATTTAAAATTTTTGATATCATTTTTAGTTTAACCGGAGGAGGACCGGGTACTGCTACCGAAGTGTATTCCCTTTACACCTATCGAACTGGATTGCGATTTTTTGATTTTGGTTATGCATCGGCACTTTCCTATCTTTTATTGGCAATAGTTATGGTGGTGGTCAATCTCTTTTTCAGAAGAATTCGGCAGGTATACGAGTAAAGGAGAAAAAAATGGGTGTAGTAAAAAGGAAATCTCCAGTTTTTAGCTTTATTCGATATGTTTTAGTGGTAATTGTTGTCTGTTGGGCACTATTTTTACTCTATTGGGGTGTGGTTACCTCCTTGAAGCCACCAGCTGAAACCTTTACTATATCGGGAATATCAATTCCCTTTGTTCAATTTAAACCGACTGCAGAAAATTGGAGAATAGAGTTATCTACAAGAGAAAGCCGTAGTGCATTGTTAAATAGTATTATTGTTGCTATTGCAGCCACGGCTATAGCCTTGAGCTTAGGATTACCGGCTGGATATGCCTTAGCTCGTTTTCAATTTAGACGAGTTAAAAATCGGGATCTTACTGTCTGGTTTCTTTCCCAAAGAGTTTTGCCACCTGTTGCGGTAGTAATTCCTTTCTTTCTGATCATGCGCTCCCTTCATCTGCTTGACCATGTTTTGGGACTGATTTTGATTAATGCTACTTTTACCCTTCCTTTTGCAGTGGTTATAATGCGGCAAACTTTTCAGGAACTCCCTATAGAACTGGAAGAAGCAGCCGCAGTTGATGGTTGCAGTGATTTTGATGCTTTTTGGAAAATTTCACTTCCTTTAGCAGTTCCAACTTTAGTAGCAGTGGCAGCGATCTGTGTAGCTTTTACCTGGAATGAATTTTTATTTGCTTTATCTATTTCTTCGCTTAAAGCAAAAACCTTTCCGGTTTATCTGGCTGGCGCTGAAGATACTCGGGGAGTTCAATTTTGGTTTATTGCAACCAGAACTATTTTGGCTATGGGGCCGCCTGTCGTTTTAGCACTATTTATTCAGAAGTACATTGTACGTGGTCTTACCTTCGGAGCAGTTAAAGGATAGTGTTTACTCTTCAGCTCCAGATTGGTTAGAATTAAAAAATTACTGTTCGGTTGTTAGAGAAACAATTTGAGAGAAAATAATAAAGTCCGGGTTCTGTCAATTCTGATAGTTGTAGAATTGAAGGAGATTTTGTCTTCTAATTAGAAAGCAGAAAGAGAATTATAAAAAATTACAGTTTAATAATTATCAATCTAAGGATTTTCCCTCATGAATTTAAAAAAATGAGTAATGAAAAAAAAACGTAAAAAATTAAGAATCCAGTAACTTTTAAGAAGCTATTTCTTTTTTATTTTCCAGAATAAAACTCATAATTTTGACTTGATCGGCTTCCTGATGATGAAGAATTCCTTTTAATTGACCGTGGTGCATGACCATAATCCGGTCACAAAGGGCGAGAACTTCAGGAAGTTCTGAGGACAGGAGAATAACCGAAACGCCCATTTTTGAAAGTTCATCAATAAGCTTATAAATTTCTGCTTTGGCTCCAACATCAATCCCGTGGGTAGGTTCATCCATAAACAATATTTTAGGTTGATTCATAAGCCAGCGAGCAATAATGGTTTTTTGTTGGTTTCCACCGCTGAGATTTTTCGAAATTTGTTTCAAGCTGGGGGTTTTAATTGACAATAAATTAACATATTTATTGGAGATTTCCTTTGACCTCTTTTTATTTATAAACTGTAATGCACTGGATAGCTTTTTAAGGTGAACGATGGTCATGTTATCCTGAACGGATAATTTTAATAACATGCCTTGTTCTTTACGGTCTTCGGCTATCATGCCCAAACCGAGTTTTATGGCATCGGCTGGATGGTTGATTTTAACCTCTTTCCCGTTAATCAATACCTTACCGGAAGCCATCTTTTCCATACCGAAAATGCTCTGGAGTAATTCGGTTCGACCTGAACCAACTAAACCGGTTAAACCTAAAACTTCACCTTTATAAAGTTTGAAACTGACATTTTTTACTCGATCTGAAGAACTCAAGTTTTGAACCTCTAAAATAACCTCTCGATCGGAGTAGTCTTGTATAAACTCCCGATGAGCTTTTTTTTCAAAATTACGACCGACCATAAGGGAAACCATTTTTTCTAAAGTAGCATCATCTTTTTGAAGTGTATCTATATAACTACCATCTCGTAAAACGGTTATTCGATCGGCAATTTCTAAAACTTCTTCGAGTTTATGCGTGATAAAAAGAATCGAAACACCTTCATTTTTTAAGGATTTCATAATCTTTAGAAGAAGCGTTATTTCACCAGTAGTGAGTGACGAAGTCGGTTCATCCATAATGAGGAGTTTGGCATTAAGTGAAACTGCTTTGGCAATTTCAATTAACTGCATTTGCGACACACTAAGATATTTCACCAGAACTCTCGGATCTATATTATCTACTCCAAGGGTTGTTAAGTATTTCCGACATTCTGAAATCATTTTTTTGCGATCAATAAAACCAAAAGATTTGGTTAACATTCTGCCTTGATAAATATTTTCTGCGACACTCATGTAACGAGACAAAGAGAGTTCTTGATGGATCATAGCTATTCCGGTATGCTGGGCATGTCTTGGGTCCCTAAATTTGATAACATTTCCTTCAAATTCGATATGACCTTCATCGGGATAATAGACACCCGAAAGGATATTCATCAAGGTTGATTTTCCTGCTCCGTTTTCACCAATAATGGCATGAATCTCACCCTTTTTAATATCAAAACTAACATTATTGAGAGCAATAACACCCGGGAATACCTTGGTAACATTTACAATTCTACAAATGATATCTTCACTCATTACTCGCTTCCTCCATGGTTGTTAAATAACAAGGCGGCATAGAACCGCCTTGTTATTTTTAATCAATCTGATTAATTTATTGCGGGATCTTCTCGTTGACATTTTCTGGAGTAGCAACATCACCTTCGAACCAGTTGATTGCTTCTGGGACGATACCAGCTACGATCTGATTGAAAGCAGAAACCACTGGAGCATATCCTTGGTTGAAAGGATCCTGATCCAAACAGGCAGTGACTTCACCTGAACGAATATAAGCAACAGTTTCTTCCATCCAGTCATGGCAGACCAATTTCAATTTCCCAGTCAGCCCAGCGTCTTTGATGGCTTTGGCTGCACCAAAGGGACCACCGGCAGTGACATAGATCCCTTTTAAATCTGGGTTAGAGGTAATCAAATTTTGGGTAACGTTGTAGGCTTCTTCAGCTTTATCCTGGTTTTCAAATTCTCCCACCAGAACCATCTTCTCGTTTTTGTCGATTACATCTCGAGCTCCGGTTCTTCTCAATTCATGGCCTAACACATTAAAGGAGCCGGTAATGATGGCATACTTTCCTTCTCCATCCATGGCATCCATTAAGAGTTGTCCACACTTTTGACCACCGGTAAAACCGTCTTGACCCCAAAAGGCAATTCTTTTTGACTTTAAACCGGGTTCAGTATTAAAAGAGTAAACTTTTACTCCGGCATCCATGGCTTTATCTACTACTGGTTGAAGAGCTTCGGAAAGACCGAAGAGGGTAACAGCATCATATTGAGCGGTAATGACGTTTTGCATGGCATCTTCAAATTTCTTGGGATCAAAGTCTGGAACCGAGATCCAGTCGACTTTACAGTTCCGGTCTTTGAGGACTTCTTTGGCAAAGAGAGTCCCCTTCATAACCGCCATTCCAAAGGGATTGTTCTGAACCATGATGGTGGCAATGCGCAAAGGTTTTTCAGATACCTGATCAACAGGTAACACATAGAGAGACGCACCGGCTGGGGCTTTGAGTTCAGCTGCCGGAACGAAGTCTGCAGCAAAAGCGATTCCGATAAACAATGATGCACAGAAAATTCCAAGTAGTGCTACTAATAATAACCTGGTTTTTGACATAATCTTACCTCCTCAAGGGTTTTTGTATTTTAATAGCATAAGCTAAGCTATTAAAACCAATGAAATTACCTTTAAGCTGCTCCTTTTCTCCTCAAACTATCTATCGAAACAGCTCCAATAATTACTACTCCAATTACTACAGTTTGCCAGTAACCGGGAACAGCCAATAAAACAAAGGCGTTTTTTAGAACTCCCATTAATGCTGCACCCACAATAACCCCCAAAGGATTTCCTTCTCCTCCGGACATACTAATACCACCAATAACCGCTGCAGCAATAACATCTAACTCATATCCATTGCCGTAAAAAGCGTCTGCTCCCTCAAGTTGACCCATGAGTATAAGGCCACATATTCCGGCTAAAAAACCAGTTATAGTAAAAACCATGATTTTTACTTTTTCGACTTGAATACCGGAAAGCTTGGCCGCTTTTTCACTGTTACCTACTGCATAAACATTTCTTCCTGGAACAGTGTTATTAGCGAATATATAACCAATTGCTACGATAATCAGCATGACTAAAACTGAAACCGGAACATTTCGAATATAACCACCGCCAAATACCGATATCCAGGTGGGATTATAGTGAATAGGAACCCCCATAGTAATGAGAAGCGAAAAACCTCTGGTGATACTCATCATACCTAAAGTTGCAACAAAAGCCGGAAGACCTACTTTGCTTACGAGTAAACCATTGGATAAGCCAACAATAGCTCCCATTCCCAGAATAGCAATGAGTGTCAATAAAGGAGATGCTCCAGATTTTGCAACCATAGCACCAAAACATGCTGTAAAACCTACTAAAGATCCAACCGAAAGGTCAATTCCACCGGTTATAATGATAAAAGCTTGTCCAACAGCCAATATGGCTATGAGTGAAAATTGTCGGAAAACATTTACAATATTTCTCGCGGTTAAAAAGTACGGGCTAGCAATGGATAGCCAGACACAAATTGCCAATAGAGCGAACAAAACACTAATTTCCGGTCTTCCTAACATGGCCTTGATATTATTATTGAATGAAGTATTTTTAGAGCTCATAGTACTCCCCTACGTAGTTTAGATTTTTTTTCATTAGATAATTCAAACTATGAAACAACTAAAAAACGACATGCTTTTTAAACTTTGGTTCATTCTTTTACGAAGTAACCAAAGAACCCTGAATCAATATGGTATAAAATTTTAAATTCAAAACAAGATTGAGTATGTCAATTCAGTTTTGATTGAAAACAGGCTGTAATTTAGATGTTTTATAGTGAGATGATTGTAAGGTTGAAGAAGGGGGACGAAAACAGAGCACACCTTTATTTCGGGATAAAACTGAAGAAACTATGAATAGAGATGACAGGAATTTATAAGGAAAAACGAAGTTAAATAAAAAAATAGGATTAAAAAAAAACGAAGCCGACCAATTTTTAGAAAGAGTATTAGGGAATTGACAACTCATCGTTGTTCTTTGAATGGGTTTGCTTCCCTTCAAGTAATTCACAAGAGACTTTTGCCCCCCTCAGAAGACTTCTAATCAAACATCTTTTAAAAAAACTTTATATTTTAAATTACTAATGAAGTTAGAAAACTTTCCTTATTATAATTCCCGGAGATAAAAAGTCAATCAAAAAAGGTGATCCTCATTCTGACTGTCTTGCTATAGCTTCTAATTCACATTATTCTTGATAGAATATCTAAAAGTATTTTATTATTTGAAAACATCTTAGGGGATGGAAAAATGTCAAAATATATCATGGTTTGGGATTTAGGAACCGGAGGGAACAAGGCTTCTTTATACGATGAAGAAGGTAACTGCCTGGCAGGAGTATTTGTTCCTTATGATACGATTTACCCTGCCCATGGGTGGCACGAACAGAAACCAAGTGATTGGTGGAAAGCGATTGTTCATAGCACCAGGCAATTATTAAATAGAACCAATATTAAAAAGGAAGAAGTCTATTGTTGCAGCATTTCAGGCCATAGTTTGGGTGCAGTTCCATTAGATAAGCAGGGGAATTTACTGAGGAAACAGACACCGATCTGGTCCGATGGCCGAGCAGTAGAACAAGCTCAAAAATTTTTTGATGGTTTTGATGAAACAAGATGGTATACGATAACCGGAAATGGATTTCCACCCCCATTATATTCCTTGTTTAAAATATTATGGTATAGGGATGTAGAGCCGGGAGTCTTTAAAAAAATCGATAAAGTTATTGGAACGAAAGATTATATTAATTTTAAATTAACTGGTAGAGTTACAACTGATTTTTCCTATGCTTCCGGATCGGGAGTATATGACCTAAAAAATTGGGATTATTCCGAAGAATTGATAGAAGCCAGCGGGCTTTCTGCTTCAATTTTTCCTGAAATAGTTCAATCAACAGAAATTATAGGTCAAATTAGGCCAGATTCAGCAGAAGAACTTGGTTTGCACTCCAATGTTTATGTGGTATCGGGAGGAGTGGATAATTCTTGTATGGCTCTTGGTTCAAAAGCCTTTAAAGAAGGCAGAGTGTATAATTCCTTAGGTTCTTCTTCCTGGATTGCCGTCTCTTCTCGTAATCCCTTACTCGATCCAATTACCCGTCCCTATGTTTTTGCTCATGTTGTTCCCGGTTTTTTTGCTTCAGCTTTGGCGATCATTTCAGCAGGTTCAAGTTTCCGATGGTTAAGGGATCACATTACCATTGATCTAAAAACCCAGGCCAATAATCAGGGGATAGATGTCTATGAATTGATGATTGCAGAAGCTGCTCAATCGCAAGTTGGTTCTCACAAGCTATTATTTAACCCCAGTCTGGGTGGTGGAATGCCTATTGATAAAAACATTCATATTCGTGGAGCTTTTATTGGAATTGATTTAGTCCATACCCGAGCTGATATGATTCGAGCAGCAATGGAAGGTATTGCTCTTGGGCTAAAATGTTGCCTGGATAAACTCAAGGAGATGACTAGATTAAGTGAAGAAATGTTATTGGTTGGTGGAGGGAGCAAGAGCGAGCTCTGGCGTCAAATCTATGCTGATGTTTACAATATGAAAGTCATTAAAACTAATATCGATGAACAGGCAGCGGCGTTAGGGGCAGCTGCCTGTGCTGCAGTTGGAACTGGCTTATGGAAGAGTTTCGACCGGATCGATGATCTACATAACCTTGTTGAATGTATTACTCCTATTCCCGAGAATATTGAGAAATATCAAAAGATTTATGAGGTATATAAGAGGGTATCAAATTGCTTGTCTGACATTGGTAATGATATGGAAAAGTTAGATGTTTAATAAAAATAAATTCATTATATAAATATAATATTGAGAAAAGAGGAATTATCTTCGATGAAAATTAACCCAAAAGAATTGGTTAAAATGATTGACGTTAGTTTGTTACAGTCAGTGAATACTGAAGCCGATATTCAATATTTAATTGAAAAGACCAAGAAATACCAATTTATTTGTGCTTTTGCTTTACCCTGTTACTCTCAAACTTTGGTCGAAGCCTTTAAGGATGAAGATATTATGGTTGGAGCACCAATAGGTTTTCCAACCGGTGCTGAGATAACCGAAGTGAAGGTGTTTCAAGCAAAAACTCTTTATGATATTGGTTGTGACGAGTTTGACATGGTTATGAATATTGGGTGGCTTAAATCAAAACAGTTCGGAAAAGTAGTAAAGGATATTCAAGCCGTTTATCAAACAATAGTTGAAAAACCTTTGAAAGTCATTGTTGAAGCTATGTATCTTACTGATGATGAGCTGACCGAAGCCTGTAAAATAGTTATGAACAGTGGAGCTGAATTTATAAAAACCGGTACTGGTTGGGCAACGAAACCAACAGAAATTCGACACGTTGAAATTATGGCTAAAACTATTCAAGGAAGAATAAAAATGAAAGCCGCTGGTGGAATTAGAGATTATGAAACACTTTGTAAAATGCATGATATGGGTGTTTCACGATTTGGAGTGAGTTTGAGTTCGGGAATTAAGATTGTTGAAGAAGCACGCTCTAAGCCGTAATTTCTTTTTATATTAAAAACCAAGATGATTCCCTTTATTATTTTTTTGGCAAAAATTTCTATCCTGAAAATACCGGAAACAGTGAAAAGTGATCAAACAAAAATGAGAAATGCACAACCCTCCCTTGAATCCCCCCTCAATGGTGGAATATATTTAAAAATTCCCCTCCTTGGAGGGGTGGCGCTTTGCGACGAGGAGGGTGCCTTTATTTTTTAATTTTTTTATTGCTTATCCTTGGAAAAGGACAAAAAAGATTGGCTAAATGAGATTACCACGTCATCTAACCAAAAAACGGTTAGACTCCTTACAATAATGGATTTGGAATGGTCATGATAAATCAAACCCCTACCAAAGAATATAAAATTGTAGGGGCACAATGAATTGTGCCCACTCTTTAATTAATGTAGCGACCTGCCATGGCATGTCGAATCTTGGGTTTCATCCTCATTTGATACTATGAAAGAAGCATGAGGGTCTATTTTAAAACACCAAGATAAATATTTTGAAGGTTTTAGATTTTACATAATAACTAAGAAAGTTAAAAGAGGTGAAAAAAATGAAAATTCGAGAATTAGCTGCAACGGTTGTCAATGAGTTGAGACAGGTTTTTGAGAGATTAGATGAGGATGAGGTGGAAAAGTTGACCCAAGCCATTGTTGATGCCAAACGGGTTTTTTTGGTCGGTGGGGGGAGAGAAGGATTATCTCTGAGAGCTTTTGCAATGAGATTGACCCATCTCGGAAAAATTGCTCACTGGATATGGGATGATACCACTCCGGCAATTGGTGAAGGAGATTTATTGGTTGCCACTTCTGGAGGCGGAAATGTTCCCCATATTCATCATATTGTTGTGGAATCAAAGAAAGCAGGAGCCAAAATAGCCATTGTGACTGGAAACCCCAGTCGTGAAACTCCTAAGCTGGCAGATCTTATTCTAATGGTCCCAGCTTCAGTTTATCGAGGAGGACTCAATACCGTTCCTTCCATTCAGCCTATGGGTTGTCTCTTTGAGCAATCCCTATATATTGTTTTTGACTTGATGGTCCTCATCCTTGCTGACAAAATGAAAGTTAGCCGAGAGGACATGGAAAAACGCCATCGAAATGTTGAATAGAAAGTAAAAGTTGAGTAGTAAGTGAACAGCGCCTTATAGAATGACAACGGGCATTATAGGGGCTTGATTTATCAAGCCCCTATCAAAGATTTTTACACCTCATTATCATTTTTTATCATTTCGCATTTTTCCTATCCTCTGGTGGGAGAGTATGAAGGTGAGAGGGGG
>Ga0334887_1005647_pt1 | contig 10303 bp, 4 predicted proteins | sample GraSluR1_MG_10_FD_207217 | JGI IMG/M metagenome (GOLD analysis project Ga0334887, IMG submission 207217) | Sludge microbial communities from methane-producing bioreactor in Wageningen University, Netherlands - Granular Sludge_18_07-R1 | ecosystem: Engineered > Bioreactor > Anaerobic >...
TGGGCATCGTGTCGAATCGCTTCAAGACCAGCCACCTCGTCAAGCGCACCGGCAGCGACCTCGCGAGCGTCAAGCGCTCCTGGGAATTGGCCAAGCTCCTGGGTTGAAAGAACGCGCCGCGCCGCCGGCAGCGAGTCCCGGCGGGAACACACAGCCCCCGCCCTGAGTGGGCGGGGGCTGCGATCGCTGGCTGCGGGCCTCGGCCGGTCCGGCGCGAACCAGGCGGGTTACAGCGCTTCGCGGTAGCCCTGGACGAACGTGTGGGCGTACTTGAACCAGTTGATGCGCAGTTCGCCGATCACGTGGCCGATCACGTCGTGTTCCTGCCTGCGCAGCTGGAAGTCCTCGACCCAGCTCACCGGCGAGACCGAACCCACCAGCGGCAGGTCCCGCGCGATCAGCAGGTGCAGGATGTAGTCGGCGCCCGGTGCGAGGTTGACCAGTTGGAACGAGCCCTCCGGCAACACGGCATAGAACGCCATGTCCTTGGCGGAAGGATTGTCCCGGACTTCGGGCGCCAGGTCGTGCTTGGGCACCCAGACCAGCTTGTCGATGCCCGTCTGGAATCGCAGCAACGGGTCGCCCGGATTCTCCGGGAACAAGGTCGTCAGGGTTTCCCGGCGATTCCACGTCGCTTCCGTCAGGTTCTTGCCAGGCTCCGTGATATCGATCGCGCCGCCCCGCAGCAGCCGTGGCAGCACGTACGGTTCGGGCGCCGCCATGCTGTCGGCCTCGATCACGCCGCCGCGCTTGATACGCTCGAGCACCAGGTGGGTCGGCTGCGGAGTGAACGTCTGTTTGACGCCCAGCAACGTGCCCGCGAGGCGGGGATACAGATTCTCGAGATCGCGGGCAACCAGGAAGTGCAACTGGTTGCCGTCGCGCACAAGGCCGACCTGCCCGCGCACGTAGTCGAACTGCGGCGCGTCGATCTCGAAGGTGAAGTTCCGCGAAACCGTGTCCTTGACGGCGCCTTTCATCACGGCGTTCAGGGAGGCGTACAGATACGGGTCGACCTCTTCCTTTTTGCCGCAGCCGGCCAGGCCGTGCAGAACCAGGACGCCCAACGAGCCAACCAGCAACCAGGACGCCCAGCGACGCGACACCTTCATGAAACCAACCTCCCTTAAGGACCCACGGGCCACGGCGCCCCCGGGGCGCCGGTATGCTGCGCTTGCGGCGGAAGATATACCCGACCGGCCGCGACCGTCAACAACGAGCCTGCAGCCTTGCTGGCTGCTCGTATGAACATGGGGTATTGACCGCGAAAAAGCAAATAGCGAAGCCTGAATCACAGCCGCGGCCGACGCCCCAGGGACGGCAACTGGCGGACTTTGGCCAGGACCGCCGGTTGGTCCGCCAACCCGCCGTCCCAGAGTTGGTTGAACACGGACCAATGGCCCGGCGTCAACACCCCCGCCGGTGCGAAGACGTGCAGGAACCGCAAGCGGTGTTCGGCAGCGCTCTGATGCGGCAGACCGAGGCGCTGCAGGCGGCCGTCTACGGTCACCAGCCACGCTTCCTGGAACGCTTCGCTCAGCTCCGCCGGCACGGCGCTGGGCGTGACCGCGCCGTCCAACAAATCGCGCACGAGCAACAACTGCTGATAAAGGAAGCGTTGCGCGTTGGGCAGCGAGAAGTCGGTCGCCGCCGGCGGCAGCGGCTCGGCGACCGGCGGCGCCATCTCCCAGACGGTCGCCGGCGACTGCGGCCGCGGCCGGTCGCGGAGCACCTGATCTGGATGGAGCCAGATGGCCAAGCGCCACGGCGAGCCGCCGCCGTCCAGGCGAAACCACGGCCGGTCATCGGCCGCCAGCGCGTCCAGGATCAGGGTGAGCGTCGCGATGCGCTCCGTCAGTTCGAGGCGCTCAACGGCGGTCACCGCCAGCGGCGCAAGCTGGTCGCAGAGCGGCCAGTCGGCGGGCAGGACGCGAACCGTCGGAGCCATCATCACCGCCTCAAACGGCGATCAAGCTGTGTCCGCCCAGCGGACGCAGCCGGCAGAGGAAGTGCCTGAGCGCCGGCGGCTGCCAGACGATCTCCAGTCCGCGCAAGCGGGGTCCCAGGTCCCGGACGCGCGCGCAGGCATCCGCCACGTAGTCGAGTTGGGTGTTGCTGTAAACGCGGCGCGGGATCGCCAGTCGCACCAGCTCGAGCGCCGGCGCCACGATCTTGCCCGTGTCGGGGTCGAGGTGCTCGAACATCAAGCTACCGATCTCGCAGGCCCGCACGCCCGCCTCCAGATAGAGCGCCGCGGTGAAACTCACGCCGGGGAACGCCGCCGGCGGAATGTGCGGCAACATGGCGCGCGCATCCAAATAGATCGCGTGGCCGCCGGCCGGCTTCAGATAGGGTACGCCGTACCCGTCGAGCCGTTGTCCGAGGCGCGCGACCTGCTCGATCCGATACGTCAGGTATTCCTCGTCGAGAACCTCGCGCAGCCCCTCGGCGACCGCGGCCAAATCGCGTCCGGCCAACCCGCCGTAGGTCGGGAAACCTTCCTGGATGATCAGGCGCGCCGCGAGCTTCTGTGCGGTGGCCTCGTCGTTCAGCGCGATGAAGCCGCCGATGTTGACCAGGGCGTCCTTCTTGGCGCTCATGGTGCAACCGTCAGCCTGGGCGAAGAACTCACGCGCGATCTCTTCGATGCTGCGTCCTGCCTGGTCGGCCTCGCGTCGCTTGATGAACCAGGCGTTCTCTGCGAAGCGCGCGCAATCGAGGAACAGAGGGACGCCGCGGGCGCGGCAGATCGCGGCCACGGCGCGCGCGTTGGCCAAGCTGACCGGTTGCCCGCCCCCGCTGTTGTTGGTGATCGTCATCATCACCAACGGAATACGCCCGCCGTAGCGGGCGAACGCGGCCTCGAGCTTCGGGATCGACATGTTGCCCTTGAACGGCGCTTCGCGCTGGGGATCTCGGCCCTCATCGCAGATGCAGTCGAGGGCCACGGCCCCGCGGAACTCGACGTTGGCGCGGGTGGTGTCGAAGTGAGTGTTGTTGGGAACCACGTGCCGCTCGTCGAGGAGCGCTCCGAAGAGCAGATTCTCGGCCGCGCGCCCCTGGTGACAGGGGATCACGTGGCGATAGCCGGTAACGCGGCGGATCGTGGCCTCGAAATCCTCCCAGCTGCGGCTCTGGGCATAGGCTTCGTCCCCCGTCATCATCGCGGCCCATTGCCGGTCGCTCATCGCGCCGGTGCCGCTGTCAGTCAACAGGTCGATGTAGATCGCCGCCGACGGCACTTTGAATATGTTGTATTCCGCCTCCTGCAACAGGCGTTCCCGTTGCTCGCGCGGCACGCGGTGGATGCGCTCGACCACCTTGACGCGGTAGGGCTCGAAAGGCAATTCCCGCTCCATGGATCACTCCTCGATGACTCGACTGGTCGGTTCCCGGCGGGGTTGGTCCGGACTGATGCGAAGGTAGCAAGCCGCCCGCTGTCAGACAAGGCGCGTCGCGGCGCCGCTCGCGTCGTTTCAAACCTCCCATTCGTCCGGCAGCGGCGAATGCTCCTGGTAGAGCACCAGCAGGCGATCGGTGGCACGGCTCAGGATGCGCCGGTGCACGCTCGCGGGCTCCGAACCGAAGCAGACGTAGGCCAGCGACTCGGCCGGCTCGCCGCCCGCCTCGGCCGCCGACCCCAGGTAAGCGGCCGGTAGATCGCTGGCCAGGTCCGTCCGTCCGAAGATCTCGGCAAGGTATGCGCGCCAGGTTTGCCAGACTGCCGGAGGCAGCAGATCGACCGGTGCCGTAGCCGCGTCCAGGCGCGGGGCGAGCCATCGCCGCGCTTCTTCGCCCGCCGCGCACACCGGACCCCAAGGCGAGCGGCGCAGCCGCGTCCAGAACTCTGCCGCCGATGCCAGCGCCTCATCCGGCAGACTCCGCAACCATTGTCCCCAGTCCGCCGCGGACGCCGGCGGCAAGAAGTCGGCCAGCAGCCACCCTGCCAGACCGGCTGGCGCGGTTCCGGCCCCGGGCCAGCAGCCCTGGCGCAGGCGGTGCGCGTCAGCCATGGCCGCCACCGACTCCATCACGCCGGGAAGCAGGAGCGGCTCAAGGTCGCGGCGGCGCACCGCCGCCCAGCCAAGGTCTGCCAGCGCGCGCGCGAGCAGTTCCACATCTTCCGGCAACGGCGCAACCACGTGCACCAGTCGGCCGAGGCGGCCGGCCGCGGTCGCCGCCGAGATCGCGGCCGCGCACTCGTCGAGACTGCGCGCGGGACGGGACATCACCAGGCCGCGGATCCGCCGCCGTCCTCGCGCTTCCGCGAGGTCCTCCGGCAGGAACGGTCGGGTGACTCGCCAAAGCTGGCGCGCCTGCGCATACTGCACCTGCAACCGGCGTCCTTCGTCGCGGCGCGCCGTGGTCAGGTACAAGTCTTCGCTATGGCCGCCTGCGTCGGTGTCGGAATTGTCGACGGTCAACAGGAGATGTCCGGCGCGGGCCTGCTCCTGCAAACGGTAGGCGATGTCGCGTCCGAACCGCTGCAGTTCGAGCATGACCGTCACGCGGCAATCGCCAGCAGCCAGGGACAACCAAGGCGTCGACGGCGGGACGGCCGCGGCCACGCGTACATCGGGCTGCCAGGTTGGATCCAGCCGCCGGGCCGCCAAGTGCAGCGTGACGGCCGTCGCCTGATCGGCGCACCAGAACACGGCGTCCCGGCCGCAAGGTCGGGCCGCGAGGCCCGCCACCACGCTGCCCGTGCGACCGGTCCCGAACGGCCCGGACAGGATCAGTCGCGCCGGCGCCGGTTGCGCCAGCCAGGCGGCAACTTCGGCCTGCAGCGGAGCCGCCAGGACATCGCCACCGCGGCGCGGCTGCTCCGGCCGGTCGGAGCCGGTTGCCGGCTGCTTGGCGACCGGCCGTCCGACGACTCTGCCACCGGGCGGCGTGGACGCCAGCCGGTCGCGCCAGCGGTCCGCCGCTTGCGCCAGGTTCGCGAGCAGGACGGCCGCCGGCGCCTGCTCCGTTGGCAGGGCCGCCCGCACTTGCTGCAGCATTTCCCACGACACGCAGGACTGATCGCCCGGCGCCCGGCGGATCCAACCGCCGAGTTCCTGGCCGAGCACCAGCAGCGGTTGCGGCAGCCGCGCGGGCGGCAGACTGACGCGCCAGAAGCCGTCGTGTTCGCTCCCCGGCGACTCGGCGAGCGCCCAGCGCAGTTGGTCGGCCCACGCAGCGATCTGTTGTTTGCAATGCGCCGCCAGGAGTTCGCGATCCCCCAGCCAGCCGATACGGCGCCGCACGCTGAACCACGCGCCGGCGGGAGCCTGGTACAACCACCGCGTCGTGCCGACTGGTGGTGCCGCCGCCAGCAGCGCCAGCAGCGTATCCAGCGCTGCGTCTTCCGGATCGAGCGGATCGGCCGGCGCGTCCGCGATCTGCCAGGCGCCGGCCAGCCCGCCGTCCAGCCACCTCGCAAGCACGTCACGAAGGCGCTCCGAAAGGCCCCCTAAAAGCTGTTCGCACGCTCGCGGGACTCCGGGAATCACGAACTGCACCGGCAGCGCGCCGTGGCGCGGCTCCACGCTCGCGGCCTTGCAGTCACCGCTCAAGTTCACCGTCCACTGCAGCAGGTCGAGGCTTCGCTTGACCGCCCCGGGCGAGACGCCTGCCAGCCAGGCCAGACGCCAGATCGGCACTGTCGCGCCCGGCGCGTGGACCGCCGCCGGGGCCCAAGACGGCAGCGCGCCGTCGCGCCCGGCCGGAACCGTGAGCAGCGCCAGCAGCCGCGCGATCGAGTCCGCGAGCGGGCCTGTAATCGGCGGGGCGATGTCGAAGCGGTCGTACAGCATGGTCAGCGCGGCGTCCGACCGCGCCGGCGCCCACGGCACCAGGAGCGTGGGATCGGACGGCGGTCGCAACAAAATCGCCGGGTATTCCGCCGTGCGGGACGCGCCGGCGCTCGAACGCAACCACCAACGGCGGCCGTCCGGCAGGCGCAAGAGATCCGGCTGCGCCGGTTCCGTCTGCGCGCCCGCTCGTTCCGCGTCCGCTTGCAGCGCGGCCAGCTCCTGCGGTTCCGCCCAGATCTCGAGCGGCTCGTCGCGGCCGCGGTCCGCTTGCTGAAGCAGCGCCCGAAAACGTTCCGGCGGCAGCGGGGCTGGTTCCGGCCGCGGTCCCGGACCCGCCAGGTGGTAGCTGCACCGGCTGCATACCAGACCGTCGACCGCACCGGGAGCCTTCGCGTCGCACTGCGGGCAGGCGCGGGCCGGGCTCGGCGCCTCGCCGCGCCGCAACATCGGCCAGGCGCCGGCTTCGGCCGTGCCGGCCAACGGTGTCGCCAGTCGTGTCGCGAAGAAATCGGCCCAAACCGGAGCGAGCGGACCGCCGACCAGATCGACGCGCGGCACCGCGCCGCTGGTTAGCCACCCGAGCAGTCGGGCGCCGTCGGTCTCCGTCGGCGCCGGCGGCAGATGATCCTGCAGATCCAGCACGAGCGCCCGGTCGCAGCTCGGCACCCGCCCGGCGGCCAGCGCCGCGACCAGCGCGTCGGGTCGCGCCCACACCAGGCCGCCGTAGCTCTCCTGGTCGTCGGTCAAAACCGTCGCCCCGTCCGCAGCGCAGGCAGCGGCCACCACCGCTGCGCCCGTCGGCGGCCGCTCGCCCACGACCAACAGGCGCGGCAGTGGCTGGCCCAACTCCCAGGCCCTGAGGATGTCGGCGGCATGATCGCGCCAGAGCGCGTTCGCCGGCGCGCGATGCACCCATATGCCTGCCGGCGCCAGCGGGACGGCCGCGGCCAACGGCGGTCCCTCCCAACCCGGCAACAATCCGCCGACAACGCCCTGCTCGGCGAGCCATGCCGTGACCGCCGCCGCAAGCTTCCGCCCCACCGTCGAATCGTTCGCGGGCGGCAGGTCGAACTTCTCGATTGGCGCATCTCTCTCGGTCGCTGCCGGAGCGTCGCCCGGCACCGGGGACAGCAACCGCCACCAGCGGCCGTCCAGGACTTCGATCGTGCCAACCGGCTCGGCCAGCAGCGCGCCGCATTCTAGCGCCACCTGGCGCCGCCAACGGGACAGGCGCTGGCGCCGGAGCGCGTCGGTTCGCCGCCACACGTCGGCGGTGTCGACCAGCGGCGCCGGTTCGGCGGCCTCTGCAGCCAACGCCGACCACGACACGACGACCAGGGTCTCGGTCGTCTCGGTCGTCTCGGTCGTCTCGGTCGCCTCGGTCGTCTCGCTGCCGGCGGTGCTATTGGTGCGCCACGCGACTGGACCGAAACCGCCAGCGGCCGCTGCCCGCCAGAACTCGGCCCCCACACCTCGTTCTCCGGCGCGGACAAGGGTGCCGCCGCCGCGCGCCATGAGATGGGTCAGGGCGGCGGCCCAGAACACTCCGCGCGCTGGGGAAGCACCCGGCAGCGGCCCGGAGCCGGCCAGCCGCAGTCGCGGCGGGCGGGCGTCCGGCAGATCGATGTAGTAAGGCCGGCCGTAGGCGGCCAGGACTTCGTCGAACCAGCGCTCGAGATCAGCGGCGAAGACACCGCGCCCGCTCAACAGCGACAGATGCCGGCCGCCGCGCGACGCCAGCAATCGATGGAGTTCGTCCGGCGCCGTCGTCGAGCGCGTCGCCAGCCGCCAGTGCGCCGCGGCGGTGTCGTGGAACACCCAACGGGCGTCGCTGCCGTCGAAGACTCCCCAGACGGCGTCCAACTCGCCGCTGCGTTCGGACAGATCGTCCACCAGACCGGCGAGCAGCCCGGACCGCCGCGCGCGCTGGACGTACTGCCCCGCCCAGGTGTCGCCGGCAGACGGATGGTCCGCCGTGACCGGCTGGCGCGGCAGCGACACGACGCGCTGCGCGTAGTGCTCGTACCACGGGCAGGCGCCGGCCGGGCGCGGCCGTAGCTGCTGAAAGTCCAACAGGTCCCCATTGTGGGTCTCGACCAGACGCACCCAGTGGCAGATCGCGAGCATCTGCGCGGGTTCCGGCGCACCGGCCGCCGCGGCCGCCAGGTCGTCGAGCAGGTTCAACGCTGCACGCAGATCGTGAACCTGGCCAAGCGGCGGCACCAGCGTCACCGGTCCGTAGGCTTCGCGCGCCTGCACCGCGAAATCGCCCAGGCGGTCCAGGCGATCCATGACGACGCGCCAGCGGGACGGCCCCGGGTCCCAGCCCGCCACGGCCAACCCCGGTTGCCCGGTGACCACGACCGCGACATCCTGCCCGGCGAGGTCCTGCAACTGCGCCGACGCTGCCGGCGCCGGGCGCCAAAAGGTCTGCGGATCAGGCCGGGTCCACAACAGCGGCAACGTCCAGGCGGCGAAGGCCGCATCGATCGCGGCCTGGTCGGGAGCGCCCAGCACCGCCAGCGCGTGCAGAAACACCGCGGCAGGATCGCCGCGCCGCGCCAGTTCGCCCAGCCCCGCGCGCAGCGCGGGGTCGGCCGCGTCGATGCGATGCCGCACCGCGAGCCAGAGCAACCCGGTCTCTAGCGCCGCCTCCAGCTGCGCCTGTTCGGGCGCCAGCCGCCCGCCTTCGCCCGGCGGCACAAGAAGCGGATGACCGCGATCGACCCGCCAGCCCTTGCGCCAGCCGCCGCTGCGCGCCAGGGCCAGACGCCGCCGGAGCGGCGCGCTCCAGCCCTCGACCGGCAGCCACGGTTCCAGGAATGTCTCGAGGTACGGCGCCAGCGGGCGGCCGCGCGCGAACTCGGGCCAGGCCGCGACGACCGCATCCGGCAGACGCGCGTCCGACCAGAGCACGCGCCCGCCGGCCGTGGCCAGGAACTCCCGTATCGGCTGCGGCCCCGATTCGGGGCGCCAGTGCGCGACATCGCGCGGTTCGTCGCCCCACCAATAAACCGCCGCGACGGCGCCGTCGTCCGTCGCGCTTGCGGTGATCCAAGCCTGCGACGGTTCGGCGATCGGCCGCCGATAGGTGATCACCGCCATGGCCTCGGCGCACCGACGCTCTTCGTCGGCGTTCGCGGCCGGCGCCAGCAGCGCGGCCAGTCGATGCGCTTCGGCGTGACTCGGCAGCAGCAGCGGCCGCGGGTCGCGTCCGGCCAGGATCTCCAGGCGACGCAGGCGGCTCCACCGGCGATTGGCTTCCGGCTGTTCCGGCTCGTCGCAGGCCTGCCACAACCGCACGACCTCACCGGCCTCGTCGCGGTAGCGATCGGCCAGGCGCGCCGCCAGCCAGCGTCGCGCCGCGTCGGTGCCCGGGGTCCAGCGCGCGCTGCGATCGTCGAGCATGGCGAGTAAGGCGCCGGCCCAACCGGCCTGTTCCGTGGCGGGCAGGTGCGCCAGGCCGGACAACGCTTGTTCCACGAGGCGCAGCCGTAGCGCCGGCTCCACGGCGAGTTCCGGCGTCACCAGATCGTGGTCGCCGAGGTGACCACTCTCCGGCAACAGATCGAAGAGCGCCGCCAGGATCGGCGACACCGCAAGGCGACGCTCGTTCAAGCGACTGCCAACTGACAAGTACAAGGCAGCGGCGAGCCGAACCGCCACCGCGCCCGGTTGCAGCGCCTGCGCGCCCGCGGGCGCGCCGCCGGCAAGCTGCCGTTCGACGGCGAAGAGAAGCGTCTCGCTGCGGGCCCGAAAATCGGCCGCGAAGTCGCGAATCGCTCGTTCCCAGCGGCCAACCCTTCGCGCGCTGTCGTCGCTTCGCCGGCGCAGGCGATCCCAAAATCGCCGGGTGTTATCGGGCAAGGTCTCCTGAAAAAACACGCGGCGCGGCGCCGCCGATCGCGCGGCTTCCGCGCGCGCGTATCCCGCTTCAGCTTCGCGAAAACGCGCGGCGGCCAGGTCAGCGCGCGCTTGGGCCAACATTCGCCAGTAGTTCATACGCCGGGCGCCTCCTGCGATCCGGCTCGCGGTCTCATGCGGCGAGGGGCCGCCATCATACCGGACGCGACCGCGCCTTGCCATCGCTTTCGCGGCGGACCTTCATGAATCATCCGGGCTTCTCTGGCTAACCGACGCCGCGATAGCGGCGGAGCGTGAGGCCGCGGCCCAGGCCGGCGATGTCGACCGCCACCACGTCCAGCCGCAACTGGGCGCCGCCGCTGCCGCGCTCGCTGCACCACCGCGCCGCGAGCGCGCGCAATCGCCGCAGTTGGCTACCGGTCACCGCCTCGGCGGCGTTCGCCACGCTGCCGGGCCCCCGCGCCTTGACCTCGACGAAAACGAGCCAGCCGGGCCGCGCCATCACGAGATCGATCTCGCCGCCGCCGCGGCGCCACCGTCGCGCCAGACAGCGATAACCGCAGTGCTGGTAGAAAAGATAGGCCAGATCCTCGCCAAAGCGACCGGTACCGGCTGCGTTCACGGGCTGTCTGGTTCCTGGG
>Ga0334887_1005656_pt1 | contig 10296 bp, 11 predicted proteins | sample GraSluR1_MG_10_FD_207217 | JGI IMG/M metagenome (GOLD analysis project Ga0334887, IMG submission 207217) | Sludge microbial communities from methane-producing bioreactor in Wageningen University, Netherlands - Granular Sludge_18_07-R1 | ecosystem: Engineered > Bioreactor > Anaerobic >...
TACTGCTTGATTACGTTCCCAAAGAACTAGCTGAAATTGTTTCATGTCAAGTTATGTTCTGGATTGCTGCACAGCCCCTATATATCCAGAGGTTGTTCAGTAATTTCTACTACGAAAGTTGAGTTATTGATATTAAAAAGTGTATTTTTTTTATGAGAGGGACTTTATACATTTGCACTAAAGTAATAAATGCAATCGATTATTGTAGAGAAAGTGTTAAAAGTTCTGAAAAAGATATTAAAGATAATTTGGCTCAAAGGTATTTTGATGAAATATATTCTCTAAGGGATGAATATATAGAAAAACAATTTGAGGAAGCACAAGCAAGATATGAATACTATGCAGAACATCCTGAAGAAATAGCGAGAGAATTTGAAGAATGGGAAAAAGAACCAGAAGGTTATTTAATTGAAGATTTCAGTAAAAAGAAAATTTGGTTCAACTGGTTAAAACACACTACTCCCATTCCAAGCAAAAAAACGGTAAAACTACCTAATTCTTTAAATACCACAAGACCCGGTAAGTAAGCTAACATCATCATTTGATATATAATGATACCCTTGTGGTGGCTTGAAATTCGGCCATCGGTCTCTTAAAGTGTCCAGCGTAATAGGCTGTTCTAATTTCCAGGTATCTCTTAAAAAGATACCATAAGCTAATGAAGTCCCCGAATAATAATCGTCAAACTGAGAGCGGGAAATCCCGGCTTTATGTTTTACATTTTCCCAGAGCATTTCAGGTAATGCTTCAATAATCTCATCCACTTCAAATCCCCCTACCAATGCCTTTAAAGGAGAGGAAACATAAACCAATACCGAATCCCCTTTATTAATACGGCGAGGACAGATCCTACGCAATTCAACCTCTTTTGTTCCATTAAATATTTTTTCTGCATATTCTGGATGAATAGATAACAAGAGAACATTACCTGACACAAAATCACCCTCTTTTACCCGAAGAATAGAACTTAACAAAGACATTACTAGGTATCAAAATAGGAGATTGGAGATTTGAACTAATGCCTTCTTTTTTCAATGCCTTTTGCATTGTTCCCCATGAAATAGGGGCTTTTAGCAGCTCAGTATAACTGAATCTTAATGCCATTATATCACGTTCAGTATCAAAATGAGCCAATTTAAATACATCCTTCCGCTGATAAACACCTAACCTGCGGTACTGACGGAACAAATCTTTTGGTTTTCCTACAATTACTTCATCCAAATAAGAACAAGCCCTGATATGCATTGAGCCAGAATAAGCTTTGTCAAAACTCTCGTACCATAGAATTCTACCTGGTGCCCTTAATCCACCGGAATTTGATTTCGAGCGGTAATATACTGATTCTATATTAAGTGCAAGTTCGGTATAGACCGGGAAAAGGTTCTGTTTAGATAATTCTTCATCAAATAAATATTCTGCCCATATTGGCCGAATAGGAACCAAAAAAGTAGGCAGGTCAATATTAATAATTTTTGCTGGCCACAGAAAACGTTCAATGCTTATAGCACTGGCGATATCAGTAGAAATAATATCGGAACGAAGTAAATTTATAACACTAAAAATAATGGTATCATTGATTTTTAATTCATCCAAAGCTTTCTCAAGGTACTGGGCCAGTTCAGTGCTGGTGCCAACAATAGGAAGATTAATCTTCATGAACCCCACTTCTGTTTCAATAAACCCAATATCTTGTATAGCTCCAATAACCAGCTCATTAAGGTATAAATCAGTTATTTGGGTTAAAATTCGCTGCTCTGTAGATGATTCGAGGACGGCTTGAAAAACCAGATTTCTAATCACAGTGGCCGTTAACGGCGATCGCCCACCTCTTAGCATCGGAATATTCAGTATTCCTCTTTTTTGCAGGTCATACACTATTAATGCTATCGGTATATTATCTTTTATAACTAATTTACTATCGAAACGCTGTGGATTTGCCAGGAAAAATCGAATACTATTTTTAAACTCAGCTTTTGTTTCCCGTTGACTGACACATTGAAATACTTCTGCCAGTAAATCTTGTTCACCATTTTGAATCTTCCTGATAATTAATTCAGTTCCCACCAAGCGTGCAGGCTGGTATTCAGTATCTCTATAAAACTCATCCATTTTAATTATCAAGTCACTAGGACGGATAATAGCAATTCCGTAATCCTCATATATTTTATCACTATAGCTTAGTAGTTTATCGTCTCTTGTTACAAAAAACTGAACTCCTGATGCAATTGTTTTTGCTAATTGGGCCAGATCTGATTCATCGCTGGATGTCATTTTAGCGGGGAAAAAACTTCGCAGTGATTCAGAAATTCTCTCAAAAGATTGAGGAGCGTAAGGTACACAGGGAAATGTACTAGCTATTATCCGTCTCCTATCTCTCTTTTTACGATCTTTAACTCGGTTTATTTCATTATAGATTTCATCTGTCAAATATAACTCCAGGCTATCACGTAACCAATCAGCTAATAAAGCTCGGGATTCATTCGCTGTCTCAACATCTTTCTGCAAATCTATAAAAATATTGGCATCAATAACAACAGGTAAACACGAAGATTCTTTTTCTAATTTAGGGGTAAATAAATTGGTATGACCGTGGTCATACCACCAAAAAGTCAAATCCTTTTGTTCACGTCCCCTTCCTGGCAAATCATATCTAGCTACAAATCCCAACTTAGGCCACATTTTATAAGCCTCAAAATCTCTTCGACATTTTAGGGCAATTCCATAATACTCCTTTGTAATAGAACGAAGATAATTAAAGAGTTCACGGGCAATTCCTTTGCCTTTCCAATCAGAGCCAATACAAAGATGTACAATCGAGATTATCCCCCTGGATCTGCGGTATATTAGATATCCTATACATGCTTCTTCAGAATTTAATGCTACCAAGATATTCCGCTGCTTTGCATAATCGTAAAAAGCCCCATCTGGAAACCGTCCAAGGGTTGCAGAATGTGAGCGCCACAATGCCTTTACATCTGCTAAATAAGGTGATAATTCATTAATTGCTTTTATTTTCACGGATTTAATTCCTCCCTGGAAAGGCAACAATGATGTACAAAATATCCCTTAAGTAGGGCAACCCCACTATCCACAATCACCCATATGGATCATTTCACTCCTATTAATAAAAATCTCTCTTTCAAAGGAGTTAAAATAATCATTTCTACCATTATTATGGAAAATCCTGCGTAAAAGGTGTAAAATAATGAAAATAATAGCAAACGGATGAAGGAGGGATTTTGTTTCTGAAGAATGGTAAGGAAAATAAAATCCTACTCGGTCAAATACTCAGCAATAAAAGAAGCTGATTTTGTGGCAGTTTATCTATGCGTTTTATAGTAGATAATTAATAACGGCTACGTTGTTGGAGTAATAAGGAGGTAGTAATGAGAATAGTAAAGTTATCTCCCAAAGTATTTGGATTTGACACAGTAGAAGCATGTACTGCTTATTTTGAGCATGTTGTTCCATGGCAAAAGGATAGTTTTTATTTCGCAGGAGAAGGTCATCCTATTGCAAAAGATGGTTTGCAATCAGAAGAAATTGTTGTTTTTTCTTACTCCGGGAATATAGTATGCGTTGCCAAAACAAAAGAATTACTTATAAACGATGATGACATCCCCGTAGGTATTCAAATACACAATAGTAGCAAAAAAATATTTTACAATACACCCAAATTAGTGGATTTAGAAGGCCTTTTACATTCTTTGGGATATAATTCTAAAGTGGTGGGTGCCCAAGGATGGAATATCATTGAACAACAATATGAAAAACAAGTAATTGATTTTATAATGAAACATGATTGGAGTAATTATTTATAAGCCTAATATAATAATACCCATGATATACATAGCAACTATAGATGATTATTAGCAAAAGATTACAGAAGCACTGCCCAAAGAATGTAGAATACCTCATAAGAATAATACTACCTCAAGTGATACAGGTGTTGGGGATTTGACGCTTATAAACAATATCTGCAAATATATTCTTTTGAATTAATACTCAAAGCAAAACTATAAAGAAATACAATTATATTTTGTTTACCATTAAATTCAATACCCTTACTATTATTTTTATATTATTGAGGCGTTATTTTCCAAGCTACCCAAGCAGGGATGAAAAAATGGAATGAACTCGGGAGAAAGGTTAAAAAAGGTGAGAAAGGAATAGCCATTTTTGCCCCCAGGAAGAAGAAAATAGGTACCTTAAAGGAAACAAATGGAATCACCGGTGACGAGGAAGAAAGATCTATCTTCAGGCTGACTGGTTTCCAGGTTGTATACGTCTTTGACGTATCACAGACCGAAGGAAAAGCACTTCCAGAACGTCCGGTTCTGGTGGAAGTTTCTCAAGAACAGGAAAATGGTTTATTTAACCGGTTATTAGAGATTTGTCCGATTCCGGTAACTGAAGTACCAAAGGCTGTTCTGGGAAATGCAAAGGGAGATTATAGCCCGGATAAACAGGCTATCCGTCTACGAGCTGACCTGAACCCGGCCATGAAAGCCAAAACCCTCATGCACGAAATATCTCACCATTTGGCTTTCTCAGTGCTTGGAGAAGACAGCTGGGCGATCCGTGCCACAGAAATCAATGGCTATGCCAGGGGAGAAATAATAGCTGAAGGAGCTGCCTATATAGCAGGTGCTCACTTTGGGCTTGATACCAGTCAATACAGTTTCACCTACCTGGCAATCTGGGCTGAGGAACCAGAGAACATCCTTAAATGGGGCTCAGCGGTTCAGAAAACAGCCCGTGTATTAATAGACCTTGTTGAAAATGATAATTATCAAACAGAGTATGATGAAAGACAAAATATTGCAGTATAGATTTAAGGTTAGGAGCAGGTGTTAATGCCTGCTCTTTTCTCGTTAAACATAATTTAGCCCCATATTCCCTATTATCATTTTTTATACCATTTCGGCAGGAATTTCCAAAAAGTGATAGAATTATTTTTTTAATAGTATTTTTCCTCATTTATAAAAAGGTAGTTTTATTTTATCTTGATGAAGAAATAAATTAGAGTAAATGCTGAGATAAGACAGGAAAGGGGTTATTATGATAGATAATGAAAAAGTTAAGATTGGTTATTGGTCTGTAGCTACCCAGAAACACTTGAAAGAGTTTAAAACTACATCGCCAAATCTTGATGAATTAGACAATCTTAATACTGCTGGAAAAACAGGAAGATTTCTTGGAGTTATTAGAGGAAATGGGCAAATAAAAAATATTACTAAAATTGAAAAAATGGGGCAAAGTATTGGTATTTCAAAGAATGAATTACATAGAATTATACTGCCAGAGTTGGAAAGGGCCTCTGATCAAAAGGTTGAGTTGTTAAGAAATAAGAAGGATGAAATAGAGGGAATAGTTGAATATGTATTTAATAATGATGAAGTATTGGAAATATCGGGCCAGGTTTTTGAAAACCAATATCCTACTAATAAAGAGCTTATTGTTATTGAAACAATGGATGAGACAAAAAGAATACCATATCTAGAGCCAGAATTGAATGACCTTCTTATGAAAAAAGGATATTCAGAGAAGGATATTAAATTTGCCTTGGCATTACAAAGTCAGTTCGGCTTATTGAAACGACTTGAGCAAAGAAAAGATAGGGATGCTATCATTAGTAACGAGTATGTTTGGGGGCCGAATCATCATAAAATAGCTCGAACAATTGCCAACATCGATTTTGGTCGCAAACAAAATTTAAAGGATGTAATTGATATTATTCAAAATACACAAGGTTATCCAATTGAAAAATTGCCTCCTATTGATAATAGCTTATTAATGACTGCAATGAAAACTGGAATGATAAATCCTACAACAATAAGATCTAGTAGGGGAATTCAAAAGGATTTCGCATTTAGTCCAAATATGTTAGAACCATTATCGTATAAAGACGATATACTTGATGATGTTAAGCTGTTATTGGCATCAATAAGATTTGGTCAGAATTATACTCCTTATTCTCGAATTATTGATCCGATTGATTTCTTAAGTTTCTTGATATCAAATGGTGATATTGGACCACACGGTGCAAATTCCACTGACTATACATTATTAGAGAAAAAGGGTATTATACGGGTTGAAACTCGTACAAAACATGGATTTTATGGAACCCGTACGGGACCATGTCTAGTACTAGTAAGAAAAGATGTTGCAGAAGAAGCTTTAAAAATTGTACAGGATCATAACGATAATTTAATAAAAGACGAAACCTTTAATAGTGTAGAATCTTTAGTTGATACCGGAGATTTTATTAACCCGGAAGAAATAAGGCTTAGGATGGGAGAATCCCCAAAGCTTGTTAAAGAAATGGAAGACCATTTAAGCAGAGTTTTTAGAGATGAACTGTTATAATTAGGAAGTGATTTAATGGATAATGAAATAAAGAAAACCAATTATAAGAAAGATATACTTTTGAATAAAGTACCTCTGACAGATGATCAAGCTTCTTTAAATTTCCGAGAAGACATTGTAAACAATAAGAAAAAATCCACAAAATCTGGCTTTGCGAAAGCAAAATTGTCAAAGGGTACCTTACTTGAATATAGAATGAAAAGATTATTATTTTACATGGGATATTATTCAAAAGTAGGTGTACTCTTAAAAACTGAACAAGATAGTGCTGCAGATACCATTACAGATTTAGATGTTATAGGGATATACGTACATAAAGATTTTCGATTGAATTCTGTATGGGTAGATTGTAAGGCTGGAAATGCAAAACCTTTGGAAAGAATATCATGGATAAATGGAGTAAAGAGTATCAGTTGGGTCGATGAGGCAATTTTTGTTAAGGACAGAGTAAGAACAAGTACACGTAATTTTGCTAGGAAGCACGATATTAAAATATTGGAAACTAAAATGATAGATGAATTAGAGAAGAATTTTAATATAGTTCCTGATGATTGGAGAGGTTCATGGGATCCTGAGAACCAGTACAATCAAATCATTACACTTCAAAAGATAGGTATACCAGAAGTAGAAAGTTATAAACGGATAAGTAATTATATTTCATGTGATTATTGGACGTATGACAAGTATTCAAAAGTAAAAAAAACTATTACTGCTTTAAGGCAATTAGTTGAAACTGAAGAATTTCCTTTAAATGAAATCCAAAAATTTGCAATAAAATGGGCGATATTTGAACTAGTTTCAATGTTTACGCTTGCATTGTTTGAAATTTGTAGGGAGGTATATTTTTTTAACGAGAAAGATAAATACTCTACAATAGTTGAAGGTCTGTTGTCAGGTGAAATATCACTAAATAACCGGAATAAGATTGTCGATGCAACGTACAGAACTGCCTACAGTATTATAAAACAGCATGTCCCAGATTTTAGAGGCAGGATAGAAATTCCAAGCTTAGGAATGACACCTCCCGCTTATACAAGTTCTTTTTTTGATTTAGTTTGCAGAATAACAAATGATCCACTTGAATATTATGATATCTTGAGAATGTTTGATTTTATGTTTATGGAATACGATTTAAAGGCGCGAGATCTTGATATAAATGAAATGAGAAAATTGTTTCCTAATTATGACAATATGGTAGTTTCAGGGAAAACCATTTTGCATTTTCTAAGCAATACGACAGGGTTGAAAAAAAATATATTAGGTTTATTTAAGTAATATGTAAGACGATAACGGTGAAGATATCTTGTGTTCGAAATACAAGAGGCTAACCACTGAGCCATTATAAAAAAAACTACCTGTTAGATCCCGCAGACAGAAATGTAAGAACCGAATTAATAATGCGTGCGCTATAGACTGTATAACGTTAGATATTGAGCATTGTTTAGATGAATTTCGGGGATATCGTGGAGTGGTGAAACTAAACCGACTCCTGAAATATTGGATATATGTGATATCTTGAAATTAGTTTATGAATTAATATGTTGATATGAATTTTACTACAAAAACATTGTTTTATAATTGTCACTCCTGAACTTGCTAGAAGGGATGCTATATGAACATTGAGGCAATTCTAAATCAAAATATACTTTATTATCCAAATATTGAATTTGAAAACGAAGCTTGGGTAAAAGCAGCACTATGTATTTGGGAAAATATCTACAGAATAGTACCAGGAGGGTATTTCCCAAACGATTCTCATGAGATTCAAGTGGCTGTGCAAGAAGGAATCATAAAAAATGTTTATTTAAATAACCAAGAAATTGGACAGGCTTCACAAAGATTTTTGGATTTCATGGAGAATATTACAGACATGCCAGCAGGTTTTATTGGTTGTGAAGAAGATGTTATAAATTTGAATAGCCAGAAAATTGATGCGACTCTTTACCCTTACTTAAGAGATTTATCTACTAAGATTGATGGTGATTGGTTGGCTTTATATCCTGAAATTGCTCATGGATATATGTTGTTTTTAGCAGATATAGTTTCCAAAAAGAGAAATATGCCTAAGTTAACTGATAACAGTAATGTATTTTCAATAATGACTTATTTTGACCAAGAAGCAAACTTTGATGAGTGGGTATATCATCCAAATAGGGAAGATTACTATTCTAGTATTGTATTTCCTATGTTTGTTCCTGGAGGTGTTACTAGGGTAGATATCGATCAAATATTGAAGTTCAGAGAGGTAACTAGTGAATCAAGGGCAATATTCAGAAATACCATTGAGGAATTTGTAACAGGGATTCAGATTATTGACTCAAGGGAATACGCTTTTGATTTGGCGCGAAGTCTAGAAAATAAGTTGATTTCTCAAAAACGTTCACTTATAGATAGGAGCAAATCTAAAGCAATTAGCCTTATACCATCATTGTTAGCAGTTGGTGTTCCTACCAGCTTAACAGCTTTGGGGGTTTGGGGGTTGGAAGGAGACCCCTTTGAACAAAAAAAAATACTAAATTCTGCAGCTATTGGGGCAATATCTTCTATAGCTAACTCTGTAAATAAAAAATTTTGGAAGCCGGATTCTGCTTCATATTATCTTAAACTAAATAATAGATTTAACGACGGAGAAAAACTAAATCTTGCTATTCCTAGATTTGATAAGTATTTTGAAGAATTCATGAATGATTAATTGACAAAATATAACATTTTTAAATTATTGTATCCTTATTGTTTAATTTTTTGTTAAACTACATTTGCTGATTTGGCAGCAGTAACGTTACATGCAAGTTAAGAGGATCTGAAATTATGAAAGACATGAAATGGCTAAAATCACCTTGGTCAATAAGTATTGGAACCGCAATATTAAGCTTGTTTCTTACAATGATATATGATTATTTCAAAAAACAACCAATGCTTAGTACTGTTTGGCAAGTATTAGAAAAGATTTGGGCATTTATTGTTTCTGTTTTGAATTTTAATATTAAAGTATGGTGGCTAATAATAGGTTTAATTTTTCTTATATCAATTATTTATTTAATTGATAAGTTGAAACAAGGAGAAACCTCTAATAAACCAGACTTTTTCAGTTATAAAGAAGGAAAATTTAAACGATGGAAATGGACTTGGAACTGGGAATGGAATTGTTATAAAAATGCTTGGTTTATTACAGACTTGACTCCTCATTGTCCAAACTGTGATACACCATTGGTGGAAGGTTCTACTATTTACCAACTAAAGTATATTTGCCCAAGATGTGATTTTACAGCAGAGGATAGTCAGTGCGATGAAGCTTACAAGATTGAAAGAATAATACTAGATAATATTGAAAGGAAAAGAAGAGGGGTTATTCCCTCTTAGAACTGGGAGGACAACATACAATACTTATATTCCCGGCGAATCCTAAGATTACTACATCCCTCGAGATAATTATTCATATCAATAAACATCATATAATTTTTGGGTGGCTTCTTTCATCCATTTTATAGCTTTAGTTTCATCCTGTTCAATAGCTGTTTCTACACCTATTTTTGCAATTTCAAGCATCTTTTTAGCTAAGGATTTTTGCTCATACATAGAAGTGATTTTATTAGCAATCTTTTCTTGGATTTCATCAGGAATTTTAGGCAGAACTATAGCTGAAAGCTCATCTTGATTGATAGCGGTTAAAATTGTACCGCTGCAGCCTCTTTTTAACTGTGCCTGTCCCACAAAAGATTTCATTAAACAGTAAGCGCTTAACAACAAGGTGCCTTTAAACTGGAATTATATCATGGGATAATACTCCCAACAGGTCTTTGGACTTATTAGAGTTTTTCGACTAAGTCTAAAATGGCTAAGGAGGTATCCCAAGATGGATATAGTTTCCGAGACCAAAGCTGAATTCCGCCTTAGACAGTGGACAAAAGTCATTCAGGAGTGCCAGGC
>Ga0334887_1005661_pt1 | contig 10286 bp, 10 predicted proteins | sample GraSluR1_MG_10_FD_207217 | JGI IMG/M metagenome (GOLD analysis project Ga0334887, IMG submission 207217) | Sludge microbial communities from methane-producing bioreactor in Wageningen University, Netherlands - Granular Sludge_18_07-R1 | ecosystem: Engineered > Bioreactor > Anaerobic >...
CCATCGGTGGATCGAGGCTTAGAGCCGGCACAGCCACCCCAGAAGACCTCAACGAGATCGTCACCGCCTATCCACAGTTGCGCACCATAGTGGCGGCATATCCGGCAACCTACCCGGCACTGTTGGAATGGCTCGCCGACCTGAACGACCCGGCCATCTGCCGAGTCCTGGCCGAACGCAGCACCATAGACCTGCAGAATCCGGGCATTGACGCGACGACACTCCACCAGCTCGCGGCCGCTCATCCTGAGCTCCTACCAGCGATTCTTGAACACCCGAACTGCTATCCAGAACTCGCGACATGGATCAGCCAGCAGCAAACACGGGTCTCGGCAACGGCCTCCAGTCCGACCGGAGAGCTGGATGCTCCGGACGGAACCACGAAACAGGCCACCGCGTCGGTGTATACCAATCAGCCAAAGAATCAGGATTCTCCTGGCGACGCGCAACCTACTGAAGCGCCGTTGGGGGCCGACCGGACCCCCGGTGAGCAATACGGCAAGGCAGATCCGGAATCGCCTGCTGGTTACGAACGGCGCACCATGGGCATGAAGTGGATCGGCGCAGCGGTCGCGGTGTTCGTCCTTTGCTCCATCATCCAGGCGATGGGCGACTCCGACATGTTCAGCACCTCCTACTATGAGCCCGATAGCGCTATCCTCGATCTGCTGATGAACCTCACGTTCTTCCCGGGCTGGTTCGCGACCGTCGCGTTCGCCTTCAAAGGCATCAGCACTCTCCTCGGCCCCGATCCCGAGGTGCGCTCAAGTCATCACGGCTAGTGACGCCGCTGACTAGGTGCGGACGCGGAAACACCAGAGCGTTGGCGAATCGCACCTTCTGGATCAGGGTCACACCATTGGAAGTACCGTCGCGAGGCGGGGTGAGTTTCTCCGGTACCCGGACAGGCGAATGACTGGTTGACTACTGCCACGCGCTGAGGGAAGGGAACACAACGATGACGTTCGGCAACGAGGGCGAAGCCCTGGTCGCGCTGACGACCGGGAGGGCCACTCCCGAAGACCTCCGCGAAATCGTCACCAGATATCCCCACCTGAGAGCTACCGTGGCCCGCTATCCGGCCAGCGATGCGCCCCTGCTCGACTGGCTCGCAGACCTCGGCGACCCCGCAGTAAGTCAGGTCCTGGCCACCCGAAACGCCGCACCAGCAGCAGCACACCCAGCAGCCACAGAGCTGACCAGTCCAGCGACAGCAGCAGCAGCACCAGCATCGCGTCGATTGAAAGTGCTGGTCATCCTCGTCGCCGGCGCGATCGTGCTGGCCGTAGTCGGCTCCCTGCTCGGCTACCACCTGCTCACCGCCCCGCACCCGGCAACCGAGGTCATCGCCACCATCCCCCTCGGCAACCAGCCCTACTGGCCAGCAGTGGCACCCGACGGCACCGTCTACGTACCCAACGTGGGCGACGACACCGTATCGGTTCTCCGCTGATCCGATTGTCGCTGTGCGTCCCCACAATCAACAAGGGCGGTCATGACCATTCACGACGAGGTAGAGGCTTCCAGACTGCTGATGACGAGACGAGCCAGTCTGGAGGATCTGCGAGAAATCGTCTCCAATTACCCACATTTGAGGCCGTTGGTGGCGGCCTACCCCGGCACGGACGAGGCGCTGCTGGGCTGGCTCGCCGGCCTCGGCGATCCCGTGGTGAATCAAGCCATCGCAGCACGAAGGCCGACGGACGCAATACCGGTTCTAACCCCATCATCGTGGTCTGCATCCGCGCCTGCCACCTCACAGCAGCGAAAGCCGGCGAAGCTGCCGCGCGTCATCGGCCTCGGCCTCGTCGTCCTCGCGGTGGCGCTGGCCGGCGTCTTCTTCGTCCCGCGATTACTGACCAGGGCCCCGGTGCTGGCCGCTGGGAGCAGCCACACCTGTGTGCTCATGTCTGATGGCACGGTCAGTTGCTGGGGCGACCCACCCACGTTCGGGCACAACGACGAGAACGGCAAGACCACGCCGAGACCGATTCTGGAGCTTACCGATGCGGTCTCGGTGTCCGCGAACAGCGAGACCTGCGCAGTCCGCGCCGACGGCACGGTCAGCTGCTGGGGGCCGCGTCTTTCCGATATCAGCACCGGCGGAACCCATACGCAGCTCACCGCGATACCGATGCAAGGCATCACCGGAGCGGTAAAGATCACCGCCGGCGTCGAGCACTTCTGCATGGTGATGGATGACGCTTCGGTGTCGTGCTGGGGGGACAACCAATACGGGCAGGTGGGCAATGGCACGGAGATTCGCGACAGCGCCATGGGCAGCGCCGCATCGGCTCAGGTCGTCGGCGTCGCCGATGTGACCGCGATCTCCGCCGGCAGCAGCCACACCTGCGCAGTCAGCAAAGACAACACCGTGAAGTGCTGGGGCTACAACCTTCATGGTCAGCTCGGCGACGGTTCGACCACCAACCGGACCACCGCAACCCCAGTCGCTAATCTGCCTGCCGTCTCGGCCATCGCCGCTGGAGCCTGGCACACCTGTGCGCTGGGCAAAGACCGCACCGTGGAATGCTGGGGCCGCAACGACAGCGGGCAACTGGGCAATGGCACGACCACGTCAAGTCCGAGCCCCACCGCTACCCAAGTGGCCGGGCTGACAGACGTCAAGGCGATCGCTGCCGGCGGCAGCCACACCTGCGCGATCAGAAAGGATCGCACGGTCGTCTGCTGGGGCGACAATCAGTCGGGCCAACTGGGAGACGGCACCCTCACCAGCAGCACCACTCCAGTGCCGGTATCGAACCTCACCGGCGTGGTAGGCATTGCCGCGGGCGGGTCACACACCTGCGCGGTCCGCAAAGACCGCACCGTCGTCTGCTGGGGAAGCAACAGTGCTGGGCAACTCGGCACAGGCGACAACACCAGCAGCCCGGTGCCGGTGGAAGTCACCGGGCTGCGCTAGGAACAGGTCCGAGCTTGCGGGGCCGAGCCCCAGGGCATACTCGATGTCCGCCGGTGATGCATCCGGTCCAAGCCCAGCGTCCTGCAGGAACCAGGTCAACTTCGCCCGTACGCATTCCAACCGGTCGTACGCGGTCTTCGCCGAGATCCCCAGCCGCGCAGCCAACCCCTGCCAGGATTCACCGCGGGCCCGAGCGTGCAGCACCTGAAGCTGCCGCATCGTCAATCGCGGGGGAGCGCCCCGGCGGCGGACCAGTTCCCAAGCCTCATCCATCGCGGCCGCGATGGCAATGCCACCCCTGGCAACCGTCAGAAAGGCCTCTTCGCCGGCGACCAGTGAATCGGACTTGCTCACCAACCCGGTAGCTCCCGCTGCCAAGCAACGCGCAAGCATAAGAACCCTGCGCTCAGCGCTGAAAACACACACCCGGTAGCCCAAGGCAATCAGCGCCTCGATTGCTGTCGGTCCCGACAGAGCCCCATCGGCCGCGCCGTCGTGACTTATGTCGAGGACCACCAGATCGCATTGAATCCCACAATCAAGAAGCTCCTCCACGGTAGCGAATGTCCCGACAACGACAAGCGAGGGAAAGCAGCAGTGAAAGCTCGCTCGCACCTGGGTGCAGCAGTCGACGATGACTACCGTGGGTCCGCACCCGCTCTGTTCGGGGCCGCGCATTCGCTCTCCTCTGGTCAACACTGAGCAACACAACTGCCGGACTCGATCGTCATCGTCCGACTGGGTCGCGGGACGATGACGCTTCGCCATCGTCCCGCGATATTTCGGGGTGGGTGACGACTCTTTGGTCGTCTATTCAAAGAACAGGAGGTAAACCGCCCAACCGATCAGCAGGAATGAAATGAGTTCCCAGCCCTCGAATTCGCCAGTGAAAAGCGCTCCGAGCATCACAATCCCAATCAGCAGCAACACGAGCCCCGCTCCCTTCACCCACACGGTGTGAACCAGGTTGCTCGTCTTCTCGGCAACTGCCCCGGCCTTCGTATCGCTCTCCCGCAGCGTTTCCCAGCCCCAGGTGCAGGCGAAGATGGCGCCCAGCGCCAAGATCCCTGTCAGCCACGCCATGGCGGATTCACCCGTCGATGTTGCTGATCGGATCCGACTCGCTCCCGACTGTGTTGCAGTACAGCTTGGCCGACTGTTGCGAAAGCAGCACCTCTCCTCCGGAGGGATCCGAGTTGCCCTTTTCCTCGAAGAAGTTGCGGATCACTTGCTTCTGATCGCTCGCGCTCAACTGCAGATAGTCTCCGCAGGTCGTATTGCCGCCTCCCAGGCCAGCGCCGCAACCGCTCAGCGTCATGACGAGCAGAAGGCCGGCCAGCGCCGGAGCCGATCGGATTGTCCGTGCGCGTCCCATCTCAGTTCTGCCTATCATTGCGCTCGCGTTCGGCTCGCACCTTCTGCGCGAGTTCATTGGCTGATTGATCGCTCTGATTTCGCTTGACCCACCAGGGGATCGCCGCAAGCACTGCGCCAACCAGAATGACCATGATGGGGGCCGCAACGACATCCGACGGCGTGCTGTACCAGAAGATGATGCCGATCAGGACGACGACTGTGCCGCCAATTTCCATGCCGCGGAGTGTTTCCGGAGTCATGATGCAATGTCCTCTCGTTCAATGATGGTGCACCGTGCTGTCGGATCGGCAGCCCGAACGACTTGTTCCAGCGCACCCATGAAGCGCCGGTATTCTCCGTATCCACCGATCAGCTTGGGCCCGACCGGGATGAGGTAGACGGTGGTCTGACTCGTCATGTAGTCGTCCAGTCTCGTCGACGCACTGGTGCGCACGCCGTTACCGGTGGCATGCACCGAAAAAGTGAGATTCGTGATTCCAAACGCGTTTTTCACCGCTGCGCTGAATCCGTCAGTGTGCTCATCCGCCAAATGCACGCCCGGCTGCGTCTCAGCGGTCTGCTTCGAAAGGTCGAGTAACCGATCCACCGGCAATGCCGTATCGATCTCGATCCTGGAATCGTGGTACTTGTGTTTCTTCGCCATGACTTCGCCTTTCTTCAGGACGGTTGGGGTCGTCCATTCGATTTGTTCAGCAAACTACGTTGTGACGGCCACACCGTCGATGGGCAGTCCTCCCCATGAGTCGACATCTGCGGCTCGAAGTCGCACATTCTCCGAGGATCGGTCCGCGAGCAACTTAGCAACGCCCAACTAGGTCGCTGACGCGATAAGACGTACGAGTATGTATGACTCTGTCGTCCCGGAAATAGGCCGGTGAGATCACGCAGGACGCGCAACCAAGCGTTTGCAGGTGCAGGCCGGCTTCACCCGCAACATCGCTGCGAGCGGCTCCGCAACCGCCTTGCATAGCGATATCGGCCGTACGAACCCGTATGAAGACCGAATCGTCAGCTGATCGAGCGAGTCTCAGCATCGGTGATACACGAAAGCCGATTGCCCCTGGCACCTTAGAATCTCTGCTAGAACCCCCACAGCGCCGAGAGCCGGAAACATGCCAAACAACGTGGGCCTGATGCCCGTTGCAGCGGTCACCCTTGGAGGTACTACTCGCCATCTGTTCGCCGGGCAGTCACTGCGCATCGGCCGCGACCCCACATGCGATCTCGTGCCGACTGACCCCCGTACGTCGCGAGTGCATCTCGTCATCCAGGCCGACGCGGATGGTGATCTGGTCGTCCAGGACATGGACAGCGCGAACGGCACCTTTCACCGCGACACCCGCGTGTCAGCCTGCCGGGTTCTCGATGACGTCACCTTCGGGCTGGGCAACCCCGACGGCGACCAGCTGACCATTCAACTCAACCGGCCCACGGGTCAGCGGATCTCCGCGGCGCAACCCGCCCACGAGGACTACCAAGCCAGTCCGGCGCCGGGCCACGCCGTGCTTGTCGATGCTGATCAGACAGCTCTCGGCATCGACATCGCGATCGGTCGCGCGCCGGACAACACTATTGTCCTGGACGATCCGCTGGTCTCCCGCTATCACGCACGCCTCACGCCCACCGCCGGCGGCTACCGAGTCACCGACCTCAGCAGCCTCAACGGCACCCAGCTCAATGGCCGGGACATCGTGGGTGGAGCCACTCTCACGCCACGAGACCGGCTCACCATCGGACGCACCGTGCTCAGGCTGACCGGCGACGAGATTGTCCGCGCGGACGAAGCGCTCGGCGGCGCCCTGATCGCCAACAACCTGTCCTTCACACTCAAGGACGGCAAGAGCCTGCTGAGCAACATCAGTTTCACGGTGCCTTCCGGCAATCTGGTGGCGGTGATCGGACCTTCCGGCGCCGGCAAGTCGACGCTGCTGCGTGCGATCACCGGCTCGCAGCCGGCCACCGAAGGCGAGGTCGTCTATCAGGGCCAAGACCTGTATCGCAGCTTTGCGAGCCTTCGGCAGCTGATTGGGGTCGTGCCCCAAGACGACGTGGTCCACCGTCAGCTGAGCGTCCGCCGGGCACTCGGCTACGCCGCCGAACTCCGGCTGCCCAGCGACTACACGAAGTCGGCCCGCGAGCGTGAGGTCTCGCGCGTCATCACCGATCTGAAGCTGGACGCTCATCAGGACACCCAGATCTCTCGGCTGTCCGGTGGCCAGCGCAAGCGCACGTCCGTCGCGATGGAACTGCTCACCCAACCACCACTGCTGCTACTCGACGAGCCGACCTCCGGGCTGGATCCGGGTCTCGACCTGGACGTCATGAGGTTGTTGCGTGAGCAGGCCGACGGTGGGCGCACGGTGCTGGTCGTCACGCACAGCACCGACAACTTGGACATCTGCGATCAGGTACTCGTCCTCGCCCCGGGCGGAATGGTCGCCTACTACGGGTCGCCCTCCGAACTTCTCGGCTACTTCGGATTCGATCGCTACGCATCGGTGTTCAGCGCCCTGGCCACCGACCCGCAGGGCTACGCGATGCACTGGGCGCAAACCCACGCGGTCCAACTGCCGCCGCCGGACGCCACTCCCCACCCGGTCGATGTCAGCCCGCCACGGCAACGCGTCTCGCGCCAGTGGAGCACGTTGATCCGACGTCAGCTGCGCATTATCGCTTCGGACCGTTCCTACGCGTTGTCGGCCGTACTCTTGCCGGTGATCATTGCCGCAATGACTCTGGTGATCCCCGGGGAAACCGGCTTCGGCAAGCCGCCGCCCGACAGCCTCGGCGAGCCCTCTCAGCTGCTGGTGATCATCACGGTCGGCGCGGCATTCATGGGTATGTCGGCGAGCATCCGTGAGCTGATCTCCGAGCGTCCGATCTTCTTGAGAGAGCGGACGGTCGGCCTGTCCCCGGTGGTCTATCTGTCGGCGAAGGTATGCGTCCTGTTCGCGATGACGCTACTGCAGAGCGCGATCCTGATCAGTGTGGTGCGACTAGGCAAACCAGGCCCGGACTCCTCGGTCTGGGCAGCTGATCCCACCTTCGAATTGTGGCTGGCCGCCTTCGGCACCTCGTTTGTATCTGCCCTACTCGGGTTGCTGCTGTCGGCCCTGGTCGGCACGGGCGAGCAGACGATGCCGGCGTTGGTCATCACGATCATGGCGCAGTTGGTATTTTGTGGTGGCTTGATCACTGTCACCGATCGCGGCGCCCTGGAGGTGGTTGCGGCGCTGTTCCCCAGCCGCTGGGGTTTCGCCCAAGCCGCGTCCACCATCGATCTGAGGTCGCTGAATCCGACGGTGCCCCCGGATTGGCTGTGGGAGCACACGGTGAAGTCGTGGCTCACCGCCGCTGCAGCGCTGGCCGGCATTGGGACGATCACCCTGGTCCTGACCGCGATCAAACTCATCCGGCAACCCTCGACAACCTAAGATGTCTCGGCGGCGCCACGCCATCGCACTCGCAGCGGCAACGAGTCTGGCCACCATCGCCATAGTCGGCGGGTTAGCGATGGCTGCCTTGCTCTCATCGCAGGCACCTCTGCCTGACGATGCAATTTCTCCGCCCAAGGCACCCAGCGTATCGATCGCGCCGCCACCCACCACTCCGACGGAGTCCGGCCAGAATTCGTCGGGCGGGGATGGATCCGCGGTGATCGCCACCGACTGTGCCGCCAGCACACTAGCGGCACCAACGAATGAGATGTTGACGGCCGCCCTGCGCCAGATCTCCATCAGTCACGGAGCGGAGTTTTCGGCCTCGTGGTACCGGCCCGATGCCGGCGTCATGACGGCTGGCGACCTGACAGAGCAACCGGCCTGGTCGACATCGAAAGTGCCGTTGTCGCTGGCTGTCATCCAGTCCGGGCAGGGAGACGCCTTGACTCCCTCGATCAGCGCGGCACTTCGCTGGTCGGACAACGACGCCGCTGATACTCTCTGGCAGGCGCTCGGCGCTGACGATGTGGATCGAGCGCAGGCCGTCACCGACGTCCTGCGCGACGCAGGCGACGAAGCGACCACCGTGCCGACGACGGCGAACTATCCGCCATTCAGCATCTACGGGCAGACACAGTGGTCGGCGGCTGCCCAGGTCGGTTTCCTCACCCGGTTGCCGTGTCTGGCGGGATCAGGCCGGGTGATCGCTGAGATGTCGAACGTGACCAGCGCACAACACTGGGGTCTGGGTGAACTGCCGGGCGCCGTGTTCAAAGGCGGGTGGGGCCCATATGCCGGGGGCGGCTACCTGGTCCGCCAGTTCGGCTGGTATCCCGATCAAAACGGAAGCCGCGTCCCTGTCGCGTTCGTCGTGCACGCGTCATCATTCGATGCAGGCGTCGACATCGTCAACGAGATGACGGCGGCGCTGGCCTCCTAGCGAGTTCAGCGGCGCAGCCACACCTGCGCGTTGTTTCCACCGGTACACGTGATGATGCTTGCTTCCACCGCCGAGCAGTCCATTGTGTAGTACTGGTGAGTGACGGGGCTGTAGGCCTGTATCGTGCCGACTCCTGCACGCGAGAACGCGTCGGCCACATTGTCGGCAAACTGGCAACTGGTCACCGAGTTGACGGCGACTGCCCCCGTTCCCGGGCACAGTGTGGCATCGTCCGGAGGCCACTTGGGCGCAGCGGCCTGGGTCGGCGGCTGCGATTCCTGGGTAGCAGGCGAAGCTGCCGCTTCTGTCTTGCCGACAGCCGAACCGTGGTCGGTCGCTGTGCTGCCACCCAAGACCAGATAGCCCACCACTCCAGCGAGGACGACCAGTAGTCCGATGATCGCGCCGACCAGGGCAGGCGTCCGGTTCTTCGGCGGCGGGGCCACATATGCGACGGGCATCGGCGTCATCTGCATGCCGGGAGTGAACTGAAATCCGGGGGTCAGATACGAACCACCGGTGGCGAAGCCGCTGCCCGCTGGATTATTCGTGACCCAACCGGCGCCAGGTTGACCTTGAATGGTGGGAAGAGTCGACATCCCCGGATGAATGCTCTGGTTCGGCGTCCAGCCCTGTATGCCCGGAGGAGGAGGAGGCGGGGCGGTCGGTGGGGCGAGTTGGGTCTCCGCAACCACAACAGCCGGCGTAACAGCCCGAACAGGCGGCGGCGGACTCGCCAACTTCGGCAACGCCGGAACCCCACCCGTCAACTCCGCCAAACTCCACAACTGAGCAGCCACCAACCCCGCATCAGGCGGACGCTGACCCGCAACCTTACTCACCAACTGCGAAATCAACGACCACACACGATCATCAATCCCACCAGGACGCCCCGGATCCATCGTCAAATGAGCCTGCATCATCGGCCCATTCGCCAACCCCACAAACGGCGCAACACCACACAACATCTCATACAACACAATCCCGAGCGAATACAGATCAGACCGCGTCGACGGGATCTGCCCATTAATCACCTCAGGAGCCATATAACACGGCGTACCAGCCACCGCCGTCGGAGTCGGAACCGACGTCTCCTCCAACACCTTCGCCACACCAAAATCCGTCAACCGAGCCTGCGGAGGATCAGCCCGCAAATCCAACAAAATGTTCTCCGGCTTCACATCCCGATGCACAATCCGCACCGCATGAATCGCCGCCAAACCCGACGCCACCTGAGCACCAATCCGACACGCCACCCCCGACGGCAACGTCCCCCGCTCCCGCAAATAATGACGCAGATCCTGGCCCTCCACCAGATCCATCACAATACCCAGCGTCGACCCCTCAATCACCAAATCATGCACACCCACCACATTCGGATCACGCACACTGGTCAACACCTGCCGCTCAGCCAAAAACCGCCGAACCACCTCCGCATCCTGCGCATAATGAGGCAACAACAACTTGAACGCCCGAGGACGACCCTGCGCATCAACACCACGCCAGACCTCCCCCATCCCCCCACGCCCAATCTGCGCAGAAAGACGATACTGACTACCAAGCAACCGAACACCATCAACACTCATCACCCACTCCTCTCAACGGC
>Ga0334887_1005671_pt1 | contig 10269 bp, 9 predicted proteins | sample GraSluR1_MG_10_FD_207217 | JGI IMG/M metagenome (GOLD analysis project Ga0334887, IMG submission 207217) | Sludge microbial communities from methane-producing bioreactor in Wageningen University, Netherlands - Granular Sludge_18_07-R1 | ecosystem: Engineered > Bioreactor > Anaerobic >...
GGGCCGACTGAATATAGGTCTTGCTTGTGCCGGGGACTGTTGCCACCTTTCCGTGCCTCGTGCCGGAAAGCGTCTCGACTGTGACAGAACGGACGTGGTTGAGGGCCTGCCACATCCTCTTGGCCGCCACATCTTCTATCGACTTCACGACGTTGTTTGTGTTGGATTCAAACCCGACTCTGGCTTTTCTCATCTCTACACCCTCTTGGCAAGAATCGTCTGATACCTGCTCTTCATGTCCGGATCTGTGGGCGGGTCTATCGGGAGATAGTTCTGACTGTCATACACGAAGCGATACTCCGAGAGATTTAGAGTCAGCGGCGAACGGAATACGAGCTTGTGGGTTATTTCCGTCTTTCCAGCTTGAGAATATGCGGCAAGTCCGCTCACGGAAATAGGAACCACGAGCCCCCAGACTGTATCGACATCAGACCAGCTTTCCGTGTTCCCCATAGCACCGCGGGTGATGGTGCGCTTCTGTATCTTGATTCTCTGATCGAAGTTCATATAATCACAGCCCCGGGTTGATTCTGTATTGCTGGATGGCGGAGTATTCTTCCTTCCCCCATGCGATAGAGTTCAGGCCCGAGATACTCTCGGACGAAAGCCCTTCGACCCTTCTCTCATACTGCCTCGCCACTCTCGCCATCACCCATCGTTTCACGGTCGCGGGGATGTCCAGCTCTTCACCCTCTGAATCCTCAAAAGGATTGTTCAGGTAGTTGTCCGCGTCTTCCTTTGCGGCGTTTATCAAATCCGCGATGTATTCGTCGTCTTCCTCGTGCGAAACCCTGAGATAATTCTTCATCTCCACGAGAGTCACAATGAGCCTGTCATATACTGCGCTCGCCATAGGTCATCAGTCCTTCGGGAACGGCACGCCCGGGTGCGCTGCCCTCATGTGCGACTTCAAACCGGCCAGCGAATAGAATCCCCGCTCGCATATATCGCAGGTGTAGCCCTTTTTCGGTTCTTCGGGCTTGGATTCCGCGATCGGTTCTGGGGTAGGTTCTGGGGTAGGTTCTGGGGTAGGTTCTGGGGTAGGTTCTGGGGTAGGTCCCCGGATCGGCTCCGGTGGTGGTGGTTGAGCCTTGTTCTCGGGCGGGCCGATTTTCTTGTTCTCCATCGGCTTGAACTCAGGGATGTATATCACCAGTTTCTTTTTTTCAAGGCTGGAAGCGAGGTTGTTCGACATCTCGACGATCTCGCCCGGCCTGACTATCTTTCCCCCATGAAGAAAGGGTCTTTCTACTCTGACCTTCACGTCCTCTCCCCTCCTCTCGAAGAGTTCTTTCCAGCGTTTTTCTATTGCCTGAACCGCGAGCTGCGAGCTGTTCCCCTTGAAGGGATAAACATCACACATGATCTCGCGTCTTCTGTCTGCTATTTCTTGCGGATCTTCTATCGCTTTGAGAATCGCTTCTTTCAAGTCTTCCGGTCTCTCGCATTGAACACCGACATCTGCACATTCCCAGAACCGCAGTCCGTGATGAATATCTCGCCTGAACCATGGAGGGTTCAGAACAACCACAGGCCTGTCGAGGTCTGCAAATTCATACAGTGTTGAGGAATTGTCGGTGATATAGACATCTGCTTCATTGAGGACATCATCGAAGGTCTTGAGGATCCTTATCTTGTGCTTGTGGTAGAAGGGATAAGCTATCTTCGCCAGTCTAGGGTGAGCATGGCCTACGAGCTCGAACTCGGTTGATTTCGCAAGCTCCGGAAGAATGCCCTTGAAGTAATCGAATGCCCCTCTTGTCTCAACCGAGATCGAACAGTCCCAATGGAACGAGACACAGACCACCGGGGGATTGCTTCTCTTCTTCGCGGGTCTGTTATGCCAGGGATCAAGTTTCGGACAGCCCACTATCGCGGTAGGCACTTCCGGACAACCTTTCTTGTTCTCTCTCTCGCACCATTCATTGGGAACGATGAAGAGACCCATGAAGTCTCTTCCATTTCCCCTCGCGTATGATGGGTGATTCGAGTCAATGTAGGTCTGACCGACTCCGTGATCGACCAGGAAGGGGATCCTTCCGGCTGCGTATGCCGTCTTCGCGTCCTCAATACCGGCCACAACGACCGGGCCTGTTCCTTTCCGCAAGCTCTGAACGACTTTGAGGTGCGAGGGCATGAGATATGTTCGGATCTTCTTCGATCGTGAATGAGCACCTATTGCCGAGAGTACATAGAACTTGCCTCTAAGATAATCGGGCATTGCCTTCCATATCGTTTCGAGATGATCGAAGTAATGGGCGGCCTGCGCATAGAAGTCTATCGAGACTCTTGAATCGGTAAACCTCTCGGAGATCAACGATTCCATTGCCCTTGAATTACCCTGATATGCCACATACCTGTCTCGAAGAACCTTGTTCGCCTTGAACCCCGAATGTTTCGGACATTCGTTGACCGTTCTAGGGTGCCAGAGATGATAGATCGTTGAAGGCAGTTTCTCAATCTTCCCAACGAGTGCCATGACCGCGCATCTGAAGGCCTGATCTTCACCACCCCACCCCTCGAAGCGTTCATCCCACCCTCTGACTTTCTCGAACGTCTCTCTTGAGAGTACGAAGAATTCGCCTAGAACTCTCTCGACTGCCTGAATGTCTTTCTTCTCGATAGGAGGCCAGTCGGTAGGACCGTCTAGGATCGTGGCGGTAGATTCTTTCGTTATCCACGTCACCGTCTCGGCCTGAACCATCGCGGTTCCACGCCTTACTCTCTTCACTGCTTCCCGGATGTCTTCGGGTCGAATCAATCCGTCCGCGTCGATGTAGACGAGAATGTCTCTCGTCGATTTGTTGAACGCGTCGTTTCTCATCCTTGAGCGATTGATCCTGCCGGTGTAGTCTTCCCCGATCACGATCTCGGCTTCAGGGACGTTCTTCTCGTAGAACCCCACGAGCCAGTTGAATATCTTTTCTCTATGTGCATTGCCTCCCTGAAAGGGGATCAGAATCGAGAACATCTTTCACCTCGAAGAAAAAGGGCCGGTTCCCCGGCCCTTGTGGTTGACTATCAGGAACCAGCCGTCGGAGCAGCGTCGAACGTGCCGACAACGAACGATTCAGGTCTTTCGACAGTGAGCTCGACCCTCTCTTCACAGAGGATAGCCAGCTTGTTCTTGATGAAGAAGTCGCTATGCGATCCAGAGACAGAGATTGTGACTTCCTGTCTGTCCCATAGCGTGGCACCAAGATCGAAAGCACCAGTGAGGAACGTTCCTTCAGTGAGCGCAGACGATATGACCACAGGAGTTCTCCAGATTCTCTCCTGCCCGCCGACAACGACATTGACCCAGACATACAGGCCGTCGGACGACTTGAGGAGCTCGATATCTTCCCAGTCACTCGGATGAAGCACGATACCGTTGACAGGGTAGTAGGCAAGGTAAGCCTTCGTCATGGCCCTTCTGATAGCGTCGAGCTTCGTGTCTCCGACCGTGCCGTCGGACCAGTTGTAGGTCTGAACGTCTTCGTCGGTCGTGATGCCGTGGATGTCTCCATCTTCGCCGGTTCCGTAGAGGAGTTCATCGTCTTCCTTGAGGTACAGACCGTAGATCAGCTTCGAGTCGATATAGGCCTGAAGTCCAGGAGCGTCGGCAAGGATCTGCTTTGTCACGGGTATCCAGTGCGCTATCGTCTTGATCGTGTTGCTCTTGTTCTCGAAGGTGATCGCGGATTCGGGCTTTTCTCCGCCTTCCGCCACAACAGCGGCGTTGTTGGTGAAACCCGTTTCTCTGATCCAGTCAATCGCTCCCGCGGTCGTGGGAATGACATTGAGAAGAGATCTAACCCTCGCGGCCCTTCTCGGATCTTCCACGATTCCAGGGACTCTGTATGACGAGTAAAGGTATCCGGCGAGGTTGCCCAGAGAGGCTCCGGTGATGAGCGTCTTCACCTGGACTGGCTGAGACCTTATCGGGAGGCCCTTGTCTTTGACGGCCTTGTATGCCTCGGATTCGATGAACGTCTGGCCCGGGGACTTTACCTCGGTCGCTGTGGGCTCGGGGATTCTTCCAGCTTTTGCTTCGAGCTCGTCCATTCTCTTTTTGGCCGCTTCCATACCTTCAGTAATACTTTTTATGGTCGCGTCCATCGCTTCGATAGATTTTGCGGTCGAAGCCGTTGTTTCACCGTGCTTCTTAAGTTCTTCTGCCTGTTTGGTCAGGAGCTCCTTCATATTGCCCTTGTAGGTTTCAAGGAGTTCCTGAAGTTCTTTGAGTTCCATTATTGTTCAACTCCTTCATGAATTGTTTTTGCGAACGAACGGAAAGATTCGAGTATGGCCTGCTCCTCCTCGAACTCTTTCGCAACGTTCAATGTTTTGAGCATTTCTCTGATTTCGTCGTCCGAGTGGTCACCCGGCTCGGAAGTCGGTTCTGCGGCTCCTGATTTCTGAGTGCCTGTGGGCGGCTCGTCCCCCAGGAGTGCTTTGAGGTTGTTTATTGTTTCACGCAATTCTTTCTTTTCACTTTCAGAGAGTCCTACCGTCTCCATTCTGTTCCGCAAGATTGAAAAAAGTTTTGATGTACCGATTTCATTCGAGTTTTTTGCGCCGGTTATGACTGCAAGAGAATTCATTCCCCAGGCAACGACGCTTGCCTCGAAAAGCTCCAATTCCTCAAGTATTCGAATATCTGGCTCTTTTTCTCCCTCTTTCGCATAAGAATATTTGACAGTTCTGTATCCTATCGAAAGAGCGTCAAGTATTCCATCCTTGATCTTCTCTCTAACTTCCTGTGCACGATTCGACTTAGAAAGGCGAGCTTTGATCCAGAGCCCGAATTCATCTTCTTTTGCCTCTTCAACAACCCCAATTATGTCTTCGCTGGACCTCCATCCGTTGTGGAAATCGACGAATTTGATTCTCTTGAGAGGTAGCTTTTCAATGATCGTCTTTTTGAAGGCTCCGGGGATTATCTTGTCTCCGCCATCGTCAACATTGTTGAAAACAGCCGCGTACCCTTCGATGTACCCTGGGCCGTCCTCTTCTTCGATCACTTTCATCTGAGCCTGTTTGGGTTTCAAAACCTTTACTTCAATATCACCCATATCATCACCTCATTCGATAACTTCGTATTCTTCGACGCACCGGCAATTGATTACCTCGCCAGCCGATCCGCCCTGGTCGCCTGGGTACATCAACCCGTTGCTGTATGGTTCATTGAACAGTCTGGTCTCACCGTCCAGCGAGTCGTGGGAGTCTCGAACCCTCGAATCTCTGGACGAGATCCACGTCTTTGTGAGGGGCATTCCTGTTTGAGCCGCCCCTTCCCTGTTCCCGAAATTCGCCGCCCCGCCAGTCTCGGTTCTGGCTATCATGACCGAGCGATATTCAGTCATTGCGCTGTCTCCGAGGCCGCGCCACGAATCGTATTTATCCTGAATCCTTTTCGCGATCTGGGCGCTGGTTAATTCCTCGCTCATGCCCCGGGAGATCTCTCGCGCTATCGCGTCCTGAGTGGTAGCCAACATCCGCGTGATCTTCCTGGCCGCCACAGCCGCGATCCATGTCTGAACGTTCGCCGCGAACGGGTCGAAAACAAACTTCTTTTCTGGTGCACCGCGAGACTTCCCGACCAGCCGGGTTGCCGAGCGTGTGGCGAAGAACTCAATTATTGCCATGTACGCACTTTTGAGAAGGACTTCCCAGTCTTTCTTCTGCGCAATCACGGCGGCGAGAGCCCCGGATTCTCCGCTCTCTTCGTATGCGGCTACAACAACGCTCGATTCGTCCTTGAACCGATCGACTATCTTCTCCGCGACTTTCGATTCCCATTCTCTGCGCGTGGAGTCTCTGGCTTTCCAGAGCGCCGTCTTTTCTTCTTCCGTAAGCGCTTTGACTTCGTGAGGTTTGCTGCTCATGAAACCGAAAGACGGCTTTGGAGATTCACCGCCCGGTATATCGTTGAATCCGAGATTCAATCTCTGATTGATGTCGTTGAACGGCACACCCATGTTATACAGATGCGTGGCCGTCTGGACTTTCTGAACCAGATTGTCTTGTAGAGCCGGGACGTTCGAGAGATCATACATGACTCGAAGATTGTTCGGCTGCGCCATGTCTGAAGCCGCCGGGTCCCACCAGCGAACGAGCGAGAGATTCAAAGTCTCTTGGATATCGACTAGCAGCGGGATGATCGTGTCTTCCCAGAATATCGTTCTGGCGGTAGTCATATTGTTGTACGTAGTCCTTTCGAGTGAGAGAAGAACTACCGGGACTCCGAAGACTGCCGCTATCTCGGACACGTGGAACTTCCTGCTTTCGAGAAAGTCCATCTCCTGCGGAGTCATACCCATAGGCGTCCATTGCATCCCGCCCGTGACTACCCACGGAGCACCTGCGTTCGACGATCCGACGTGTTGATCCCAGACCTGAGACTTGAGCTCGTCGTACTGATCGCCTGTGACTATGAGATCCGCCGGTGTGGAAAACACGCCCGATGTCACGGCGCGATTCTGAAGGCTGGCCTTGTTCCAGTCCACGGCTTCGTTGTCGGTATCGACTACGCGAGCGGCGGCCTGAAGTGGCGAGATGCCCCAGAATATGGACGACGGATCGGGATACATGAGGTGGACTATTTTTCGAGGATCTAGTTTTTCTGGATTGCCAGGTTGAATTTTGTACTCATAATACTGAATCCAACCATCTACACTTGGGACAGGTTTTATCTTGTCCGGGTGCAGGGGATACAGTTCGAAAGGCTTCTCATTTACACCAGAGCCGACAGTATTGATATACCACAATGCGTTGCCCCCGAGATCGAGATGATAGACAAGTCGCTCGAAGAGATCTTGACCACTCATGAAAGTGTTGGCCTTCGCGAGAAGAATCTCCAGCGGGTGGTTTCTGATCCTCTCCCAGTCGCCGTTCTTTGTCTGTTGTTCTACGTGCCACGGCACGGAAGCTATCGCTGCGGCCTTTCTTCGTATGCACGCATAGACCCAGTTGGAGGCTTTGAGTCCTGAAGTTATGGCGTTTTCCGTTGTCCAATCTGAGTACACCGGCCTCCCGGACTGCGAGGAGGGGATAATCTGTATTCGTCTCTTTCCGGTCGCCGCTTTGAAAAGCCAACCGGCTATTGCCTGTCGTATGCCCACGTTGCCACCTCCTAAGTCCGTGGCCCAGCTTTGCCGATGAAGATTGTCTTCTGACTCCTCAACGGTTCGATCGCATATCTGAGAGCTGCGATAGCGTCGTCTTTGAACTCTATCGGTTCGTCCAGGACATTGCCGTCTTTGTCTTTCTTGTAGCTGTATTGCTGCATCTCGGCAAGAATGTTTGGACAATTCTTCGAGATGTGAATTTTGTGGCGCTTGAGCCAGTCGATACCGTCCTTGACTGAACCTGCGCCCTTCACAGACGGCACGACGTTGAAGCCCGCCTGCCTGAACTCTTTGATTCTCGCTGGCTCGGCGCTGTCTGCCGTGATTTGCTTGCGCTTGTCCGTGAGCTTCGCGATTTCCCGTATGAGTTCGGCGTTAGTCAAGCCAGTCTCATACAGCTCGTCGAAGACGTACAGTTCATCGTCTTTCATTCCCACGCGGACGAGAGCCGAGGGATGATTGAAGCCGAAGTCGAGACCCTGATAGACAGCGTCAAAGTCTTGTTCTTTGTACGGGATATCTTCGAACACGTAGTTGTGGAAGACGAGGTTTCCGAGCACTCCCCACTCGCCGAGCCCGTAAATTTGATAGTATGTGTAATCCTGATTTTTCAAGTCTTCGATAACCTTCTTGTATTCATCGTCAAGAAAGCGGTTGTCCTTGTATGTCGATTTGTGGATGACACAGTTTTCTTTCGGTGCATCGAAGAAAAACGACTTGAGCCAGCTCAAAGCCGAGACTGGATTGAATGTCATCGTGATCTGCAACGGCCACTGAGTCTTGCCCCTGAGCCTGAGATCTAGTTGTTGAAAGTCTTCCTGTGTAATCTCGCTCGCTTCTTCGACCCAAATGTCCGTGATGCCTGCAATCGACTTGAGCTTCTCCACGTCGTCGAGGCCGGTAAAGATGACTTGATTGCCATTCAGACAGCCGATCTCCATGTCGGACTTGTTGACTTTGAAAAGTCCGAGAACCTTCCAGCTTCGAAGAATGGCCATGATGAGTGCAAACGTCGAGTGCCTGTTTGTCTTGGCTACTTTCCTGACTATGAGAAACTTGTGACCTTTTTCCTTCATTGCGCGAAGAACGAGTCTCTGGGCGATGAACATTGACTTGCCCGAACCTGCACCGCCGTAGAATATCTCATAGCGTGAGCGGTTGTCGAGATACGGCTTGAAAGCCTTGTTGAATATACGAGTGTGGATCTTAATCGCCATCTTCAACCACGTCCACAGTGATGTCGAGACTGCCAGAGTGAGCCATCTCTTGCTTGTCTGTCTGGCCGAGGTACTGTTTGCCGAGCCAAACTAGCATTGTGTTGTTGCCTTTTTCTGCGGCCTTCCACTGTAATCGCCTTAGAGACATCTTCCCGTTATCCATTCCGTTTTTATATATGCGAAGAAATTCTTTGTCCTTCTGAAGAGTTCTCGTCGATATTCCAAGAATCGAGCTGATTTCTTCCTGCGTGCATTGAATGTAGGCCAGCTTCTCGACAAGCTCATAGTCTATTTTCTTTTTCGGTCTGCCAGCCATAAAATCACTTCCTTATCAGTTTTGCTTTCTCCCCTGTGTATTCTTCCCAGCGCTTTACGATTACATCGCAGTATCGCTCGTCAATTTCTATCATGTAGCAGATGCGGTTGAGCTGTTCACAAGCTATGAGTGTTGAGCCTGAGCCGCCGAATAAGTCGAGTACCAAATCCGCTTTGTGGTTTTGAATAGCGCGTTTTGCCAACTCCACCGGCTTCTGTGTGGGATGGTATTCATTCACCAACGCTCTGTCAACGTCCCACACCGTTACTTCGTTTTTCGGCCCACACCAATTTACCGTCTTTCCTTTTTTGTAGCAATAATAACAAGGCTCGTGCTTTTGTTTGTACTGTGCCGACAACGCGCCGAATTGTGCATGGTTTTTATTCCAAACTATCTCACAACGAATGACCCAATCTGCGGCTGCGGCTGCGGCTGCGGCTGCGGCTGCGGCTGCGGCTGCTATCCCTTTCACCCCTGCGTGCCAAAGATACAAAGCCGCTTCGTTCGTCGAGAAATCGCGTGCCATTTTGCAGCAAGGCTCGTACAAATCGGTGGTATCATCGCCCGCTAATTTGTTTCGTAGTTTAGTGCCGCCATCGTAATTCACCCCATAAGGTGGATCAGTAAACACCATGTCCGCTTTCTTTCCATCCATCAGCTTCTCGACATCCTCTTTGATGGTCGAATCTCCGCACATCAAACGATGCTTTCCAAGCAAGTAGATGTCTCCTCGCTTTGTCTTGGGTTCTTCAATTTCCTCTATTGCAGCATCTGCGTCGAAGCCGTCCTCTTCTGGTTCTTTATCAAACGTGATGAGATCCGCTATCTCGTCAAGGTCGAATCCAGTCAGCTCTATGTCAAAGTCGCCTGTGTCGATGTCTATCAACAAGTCTTTCAGCTTTGGAAAGTCCCACTCGCCAGAGATTTTATTCAAAGCTACATTTAGAGCTTTCTCCTTCGCATCGCTGAGGTCAACCACCACGACATCAACTTCTTCTATCCCAAGCTCGCGTAGTGCCTTGAGTCTTTGATTCCCGCCCACGATGAAGCCTGTTCGCTTATTCCAAATAATAGGTTCTACATAACCGAACGCGGAGATGGAACGTTTGAGCTTGGCTAATTCTTTGTCGTCAATTTTTCGCGGGTTATATGGAGCGAATTTCAAATCAGATACTTTCATTCTTTCGATGTTCACTTTCTCCCCTCCCTCTCCTTCTCATACTCTCTATCAATCTTTTCCCTTCTCGCCGCATACAACCGCATACATCGCCATGAACAGAACTCGGCGCCAGACTCCATCTTGTGCCAGTGATGATTCATAGTCGTGATTTTGCCGCAGTAGTCGCACCTGAATACCGTCAAAGTGACCTCCAAAAGAAAGGGAGCCCGAAGGCTCCCGTGTGCGGAAGGAAGAGTTTACACAATACTCACCCGAAGGTGGCTGGATGCGGGAGCTGGAATCGAACCAGCCTATGCTGCTTATGAGACAGCCGAGCGGCCACTGCTACCATCCCGCAATGAATAAAGGCCGTGGCACGAACGGATTCGAACCGCTACCCTTCCGTTTATGAGACGGATGCGCTGCCATTGCGCTACGTGCCTAGCCTTTTAGCTTTATACTCAC
>Ga0334887_1005675_pt1 | contig 10263 bp, 7 predicted proteins | sample GraSluR1_MG_10_FD_207217 | JGI IMG/M metagenome (GOLD analysis project Ga0334887, IMG submission 207217) | Sludge microbial communities from methane-producing bioreactor in Wageningen University, Netherlands - Granular Sludge_18_07-R1 | ecosystem: Engineered > Bioreactor > Anaerobic >...
GCACCCATGCTCTGTGTGAAAGCCCAGTCGAAGCGTCCACAATGTTTACCTTATTTCCAACACTCCAGCCCAGACCTAATGAGAAGTCCGCAAGCGGCACAACGATTTCAAACTTGTCATTGCCGTTTTCATACAACCACTTTGCCAAACTCGAAGCCCACACCTTGGAAGATATGAGATCGTTTGATACTTCTCTCTCAACATCGAACGATCCGGCGTCGTAGATTACTTCGAGATAGTTCTCGACAACCGGCTTGCCTTCTATTACGAGCTTCGTGACGTTTTTATCAACGCCTGAGCTGTTGTCAATCTGCAAGTACATGAAGTCAGGGTACTTCAGAACGCCGGTGTCAAAGTTCGCATCGTACACGGACTGATTGAGAGTCAAGCCAGAGTCAAACTCTTTGGCAGCGTTAGCGGTCGCGTAGTCGTCAACATCAATTGCCGGAGAGTCAAACTTTGCACGCCATTGATCATCCGTGATAGCGTTGCCGTTCTCATCTTTGCCGGTTGGTAGCCCATCAGATGTGACAGTACCGGCCCACGTAAAGATAGGCTCTTTCGAAGTCTTGACACTGCGATTCTTTGACTTGACTATGACTCGATCGCCCTCGCTAGGCAGCCATTGCAGTGAGTCTATATCTTTCAACTTTGAGACTGTGATCGTGCCGACTGTGGACGTTGACCAGGTGGCCGCGAACCCTGCCCGAAATTGGAGGACCCCCGACTCGTCGAACCACATAGACCCGCCGCACGAATCGACGATCTCTTGAAGTTTATCCGTGAGCTTATCTTTGATTGAGTAGAGTGCGTAACCCACGATTGCCTGAGTCGTGCCAACTCCACTAGCAACAACTATACTGTCAAGATTGCGGCTGCCTAAGCCTATCCCACCGCAAGTCTCCACGAGCCAGGTCAGTATTGCATCGGCCGTCGAACCGATGAACATTTTGTCCTGACACTTGAGCTTTTGAAGTTGTTTCATTTTGTCAAACGCCTGCACATGAACAGTCCTGCCATTTCTCGTGAGAGTTGGCTTTTCTGCGTAGCCTGTGAACTGCTTAATTGAATTTACCCAAACTTCCACGAGCTGCCCTTCAATGTCGAGGTTCGAGACAGTGTAAGCCAGATTCGTATTGTCTATGTCGAAAGAACACTCATTCGGTGAGATCTTTCCATGCAGAACGTCATTCTTGTGGATGGTAGGCCCGGAGACTATCCGGGCCGATATGTCCACACTATTGAGTTTGACCTGAAAGCTCATGTGGCCACCTCCAGAAACTCAAGAGTTTCCTCATACATCGCCACGCCCTTGATCCACTTTTCTTTGTACTCATACGTGCCGATCAGTTTCACATTCACGACAGACTCAGAGTCTATCTTCAGAGTTGCCGCAGTCTGCCTGTATGATTCCAGCGTGGTTCTGTCTGACTCAGTGAAGTATAGCGGTATCTTGTATCTCTTCACTGTGCCATCGCAGTAGTGATACGCCGATCCGTCGGGTGCAATGTTTATGACCTCGATCGGCTCGACCACTTTGGTTCTGTATGGGTGTTTATATTTCTTCGGATAAACTGTGAAACTGAGAGATCCTATGTAAACTGTCATGCTATCACCCTACCTGAAGTTCTACGCCGCGATCGCGCAGGTTCTTATATATGAGATCTGCGAATCTTCGGGCGCTCTCGTCATCTTCTGTGAGAATGTCATTGTCTCTGAACTCGAAGTGGTAATTGTTTGTGATGTGCTGGCTCGATCCAGCTTGAAAAGTCTGCCCAGTCGAGGACTGTGGCAGCTCGTAATCTTCCATTCTTTCTGAGATCGAGCGGCCCATGTTTACCCGCTGATCTTCCGACAACAACGGACTGAACAGGCCCCCAATGAACGGGAGTCCGCTGAGCCAAACAAAGATACCATCCACAAACAGCACAAGCTGGTCCGCAACGAAAGAGATTGTGGCTCCGAGCCAACCCAAAGCCTTGAAGAACGGTTGGAGAATGAGGAGACCCTGACCGAACAGATTGAATGTCAGCGCAAAGACTCTCCCTATACTGATGAGCGCGTCTCCGAGCGGTTTCAAAAGGTTGATAATCGGGCCCAGTATCTCCATCACGCCTGTGAGTATTGTGGTGATCGGGTTGAGCAGCATATTGATAGCTTCGAGATTGACAACTTGATTTAGGAGACCCACGGCAAACAATTCACCGGCCGTGGAGAGATTGCCCATCAGGTCCGTGAGCCCTTCCATGCCTGGTCTCAGGTTTGCAAATATAGAGACCAGCTCGCCTGTATTTTCGTCAACCTTGAATATCTCCGAAGAGTCACCCACTATCGAACTGCGTTCAATCTTCTTTTTGAGATCTCCGAGAGTGTCAGTGAAACTGTCCGTCAGATTCTTGAGATACGTCATTCTCTCTGTGTACTCTCCGAGCTGGATGGTTCCTTCCATAAACTGTTTTTCAAGGTCGTTCATTGCAGTGTCAAGGAACGCAAGCTGTCTGTTGACGTTCTCTATCTTGCCTTCACTGAGTACCTCAGAGATTCGATTGATTTTGCTGTATCCCTTGAACATCGCAGCCATAAAGTCTTCTACCGTGTCGCCTGTATCGCTTGTAGAAACAGTCAGATCATCAAGCTCACTTTGCAGCTTATTGAGATTGCCTAGCGGCGCATCAATGTCAAGACCTATCGATCTTAGAAGGTCTCCGAGTGCGTTCTTAATCATCCCGAAGTCTTTCTTCGCAGTCTCGGCATAGTCTCCAACTGCACTCGTGAGAGTATTGAGAATCGTATCCCACCATGTAAGCTGGCCGCCGCCAATACTGCCTACATCTATTTGCGTTGCCGTGCCTGTGGCAAATCCTTTGATCTGTTTCTTGAGCCCGGCCAACCCACCAGCCGAGAGTCCCTGTGCGTTGATGGCTTTCAAAAACGGGAGCCATCTTTCAGTCGCTTTCGCGTTCACGACGAACTCACCATTTGAGAGAAGAGCGGGTATGAGATCATCAGTCGGGCCGCCTGCACCGGATATGTAGCCTCCACTAGCCATACCAGCGGTGACCGGCAATCTTTGCCAGATAAGATCTCTAATTCCAGACAATCTGTTAGCAATTGTATTCAGATAACTGTTCGCGGCCTGAGCTTCCACGAAGAGATTTTCAAGAGTTATGACTGTTTCTTTCTGAGTAACCGCTTGTTCTTCTGCGGCTGTACCCATAACATCAAACGTCTTTGGATCTCCAACGAAAGATTTAGCGATCACTTCCGGGGTGTTCTCCACGAAGAAGTTGACCGCATCTGCAACCTCAGCAATGTGAGCGAGAAGCTCTCCGTTCAAGCTCGACCAGTCACCATTGATTAGATTCTCAAACTCAATCATGAAGTTGGTCAAAAGAATCTTTGTAGCATCCGGAAGAGTCGAGAGGTCCTCACCACCGGCAATCCAGTTCTGAGCGTTCCCAAAGCCACGGTTCCAGGCGATGATCGCATCTCTGAGAGAACCGAAAGAGTCCACAAGCCAATCAAGTGTCTTTTCGGCGGCCATCGTGGAATAGACAGTATCCGTCGCTGCGGTCTCATAATCCCAGTTTGTTGGGAACCATTTCTTAGCTTGTTCTATCCCGATAGGCTCGAACTGAAACGCCCCTCTGCCTTCTCCACCCTTTGCACCAATGAGGTATTTGCTTTCCGCATATGCAAGAGAAGCAACTACTGTGGGGTCAACAAGAGCTTGGTTCAGAGCTGTTATAAGGTCAAATGTGATTTTCTCCATCGCGGGTTTTGCGACAGTCGTAACATCGGCTCCAATTCCGGAATATGCGATCTTGAGAAGCCCCTGCGCCAGCATTTTGTCTACCCTGTCTATGATTTCTTTAGACAGTGGAGTACTGCGAATTTCTATCCCAGATACCGGGAATCCCGCCATTGCGTACATACCCTCTAGTTCGGGGTATGCCATGCTTTCTTTCTTGAACCTAAGAGATTCACCGCCACCTGCCGGTACAAAGCTCTCGCGACCGCCGGAGGTTCTCCCGGTTTCCGGGTCTTCTGTTGCGCCAGATGGTTTATTTACTCCGAGACCTAGAAGGTCTTGAAGCCAGCCGAAGCCGAAGATATACTTGATTCCTTCGAGTAGCTGATTGCCTATTTCGAGACCGGCCTCATAGATTGTAAGAGCCGTATTTTTCACAGCTTCCCAGACCCAAGCCCCAAAGTCAAGCAGCCTGTCAAACGGCCACTTCAACCCGGCAAGAATCGTCATGCCTACATAGATACCTGAAGCGTTAAGTTGATCCAGGAATGTATCTGTCTTGAGACCTGCAATAGTATCTGTGTAGAAGTCACCGAGAGTGTCTTTGAGCCATTGATCCCACGAGTCACCGATTCCGGCATCAACAAGCCAGTTTCCGAATTCCTTTCCGGCTTCCCATCCACCGACGACAAGCGCCACTCCAAGCCCAAGTGTGCCGCTTTTCGTAATCATCCATGTAGCGGCTCCTGCTTCAAGTGCCTTCACGGCGGAGTTGACCAGACCATTCGATGAAACATCGTCACCGAGAACTACATCACTAATCAGCGCCAGCCCTACCGCAAGCCTCCAAGAACCTCCAAGAAACTTTGTAATGCCTATGACTGCAAGCATTCCGAGAGCGTTGTCTATCCATGACTGATCGAAGTTATCGACGAACCCACCCACAAGGAACTTTGCGGGTATCTCGAATATCTCTTGTGCAAGCTCGACGCCAAGATCAAACTTCTTCGAGATGGATTCAGTCTCTCCAATCTCTTTGATTGTTGCACTCATCTTCTCAAGTGCCGAGTTGGTAGTATCAAGGTACTTCTGAGAGTCACCACCCAGAAGCTCGGTAAGACCAGCTCCAATTGTGGCAATACTGTTGTAGACTTCTTCAGCTAGAAGCTGAATAGTATTGAGCAAGCCCTTTGTATCTTTGACTTCTGCCTTGAATTCCTCAGTCAGGCCAAGAGTTAGAAGAGCCGCGGTGATTCCAATTACCGGACTGCCTGTCACTAGAGTAATGAGCCCACCCCAAGTAATGACATTGAGGAGTTTTCCTTTGAAAGTCTCCGCCTCATTCTCTCCAAATACTATCTTTGCCGGTATCTGAAGAATGTTTGAACCGAGATCCACAATCCCTTGCATAAACTCTTTAACATCCGTGGCTTTGGTGAGTTCTTCCCATGAAGCCTTAACGTCACCAAACGCCTTCTTTGTATTCTCTCCAAAGTCATCAACATTGATACCCATACTCTTGAGAACACCATTAATGGCTTCACCAGCTTGTGATACTGTGCCTCTAATACCTAGCCAGTCATGATCCCACGCAACACGAAGAGTGTACAAACCTGCAATCAAGAGTGTGGGCCAAGAGAATATTGTCTTGAACACGCCCACGATCAGGCCACCCCCGGTAACAACTATCTGTGAGAGCAAGCTCCATGCAGCACCTGCGACCTTGAGCGTCAGGAACGCGGCGCCGACACCCACAACCGCCTTGCCAAACGGCCCGAGTTCTTCGTATCCTGCCTTGATAGTATCCTTCAGAGTCTTGAGAATGTCGGTCGGTTTTTCAATCTTCGAGCTGAAGTCCTCCATCCAGTTTGCAGCTTTCTGAATGAGAGGATTGAAAGTCTTGCCCAGAACCTCTCCAACATCACCTAATGCTGCCTTGAATCTGGCCATAGCGACTTGAGTTGTTCCAGAAAGTTGATTAGCAAGATCTCCATATTTGCGATTGATAAGATCTATCGCTTCGCCATTCCGCAATTGTTCCTCTGTGAGAGTGGAAATTTCCGGAATATATCGTGATAAGACCCCGACTTGACCCTGCAATGTCTGGGTGAACCCACGCATGGCGGTCTGAGCGTCCACACCTACCACCATACTCAAGAGTGTGGCGGCTTCGGTAGCCTCGACAATTCTATCCGCCGAGATCCCGAGATTTAGCCCGAGAGCTCCGAGTTCCTGAGTTGTTTCATTGCCTATGCCCGTCAGCTTTTGCAGGTTGCTCGCTAGATTTGTAATGTCTTTATATGTTTTGTTCGCGTCTTTGCTAAACCTCTGTGCTGCAATTGAAAGTTTCATCATCGCCGTTTCTTGTTCGCCCCAGAGAGAGATTGACTTCTTGATAGTTGCAACGACAGAGACGGCCCCGAAGACGCCCATCAGGGTACGGCCTATCTGTTTTACTGTATTATCAAACGAAGCAGCCTGAGTCTGCATCGTCTTGATTCCATCTGTAAACGGTCTCGCGTTGAGACCTACATCAAAATTTAGTCCTTCGAAAGCCATAGTCATCAACTCCAAAAGAAAGAAGCGCTCAATCAAGAGCGCTTCCTCTATTCTGGCTTGCCTGTTTTGCCCTCTCCGCTTCGCGTCTTTCAAGCATCGAGATTCCTGTGATTCCGTAGAGATAGATCAATTGGTCCTCGCGTGTGAGATTTCGCCATTCTTCAAGCGTGAGCCCAAACTTCTGTATGCAGAGCATCACTTTCAGAGCTTCGGGGACGTAGTCTTCTTCATACTCGAATCTGTCCCAGTCGTACCAGTCACGTACCCGGTACTCTAGCTCTTGCTGGGCAAAAAATCCAGCGCTTTGATGTCACTCGCAATCTTGTTCAGCTGATTTGCAGTGAAACCCAGATCCTTGAGTGCCTGTTCAAACTCCTCTATCTTGTCGATTCCAAACTCTTCGACCATGTCAAGACAGATCATTATCATCAGAATCGAGATGTCATTTGTCCTCTTCTCCACGGCCTTGAGATATTCGGAGTCTGTTTTGTCGTACACCATTGACCAGCCGTAGTTTGGATCGTTCTTCGCCTGATCAAGCGTGAGACCCTCCTCCATGAACTCTTTGCCAGTGTTCTTGTTGATGAGTCTCATGGTCTTCGGAGCTTCAGGCGCGGGATATTTCTCATGATACAGTTTCAGCACAGGATGATCTCCGAGCGGGTATATCTCGATCTCGGGGAACTCTTCCTTCATCTCTCCGTTCTCGTCGATCCGCGTTACTTTAATGACAGAGTATCCGTGAGACCTGAAGTATCCCTTCTTTGATTCATCCTTCATCATCTCTTTCAAATTAAGCCTTGACGCTTTCTGAGCGTCTGTTTTTGGCTTGCTGCTCAAATCTTTTCCCTCCTTTTTTGATCTGTTTCCATGCCATCTTCGCGAGCTTCTCCGGATAGTCTCCCCATGCCAGCTCATCGTTCTCTATCGAGTTGGTTCTCGCCTTGATGGTCTGCGCAAATGTTGCACACGCATAGACCTGCTCCCATTGATCGAAGAGCGCCCATGCCTGAGCGAGAGCTACCCACGATTCACGGAGCCAGGGGCACTCCGCCACAGACTTCAGCATCCATTCAATTACTTCTCCCGCATCGACTGTCTTGTCTTGCTTATGTCTCTGCATGAGAGCCTGTGAGATATACCGCATTGAGAGTGCGCGGAGCTGTTCAATGACCATGCGGTTTTCACCTTCCTCAATCTCTTTCGTGAGATCAAGGTGTCTCTTGGCTTCTTCTATGGCCTCTTCAAATCTGTTATGCATCATCAACTCTCGCGCGCGAAGCCATGAAAGACGTTGATCTGCGGGATCTTCGGAGACGGCCTTGTCAATCAACTTCTGATACTCTCTCGGTTTCGAGAGATCCTGATAATGCCAGCTGTGAATGTCTTCGCAATACACTTCGAGAGTCTCGCCGCTTCCATGCCAAGCCAGAACTTCATGAATAGGAGACTCCCAGTGATAACCGTGTCGGACGTGAATCTTCCACTGATACATTGAAGTCTTGGGTTTCGTGCACTTCTCATCAAACCAACTGAACACGAACGGCCAGCGAATGAGAGTAGCTTGCGGGTAAATCTGAAAGATTCTCTCAACTTTCTTTCTCCAGCCCTTCTCCATCACTTCGTCTAAGTCAATGCACAAGCACACGTCGTAATCTTCGGGCACATTCTCAAGCGAGACGTTTCTGGCTACATCGAATCTCCAGGGCTCAATCTCAGCATGAAAGACGTTGACTCCGCGCTCTTTGAGAAGCTCAACTGTGTTATCGGTTGAACCTGTATCAGTAACAAAAACTCCATCCGCTTCAGCAATGGAGTCATACCATCGAGGCACATTCTTAGCCTCGTTCTTACATATCGCATATACCGCGACCTTCAAGTTATCCCCTCCTAACTGTATATCTCCCATCCGTAAACGCCAGGCTCCCATACATTAGAATCAACTATACTAATCCATAGCTGCCCATTATGAGTGACTATCGCACCGAGAGCATAAGCGTCAGGCCTCCAAACATTGTTGTCAATCTTCGAGACATATACCTCTCTATTAAACAACACCCGATCTCCTGTCATATATGCGTCATGAGCACCGAGGGGCTGACGCCACTCTTCAATCTCTCCTTTAGGAGTGTGGTTTTTGTAAAGGCTTGCTGTTGAGTCTGGCGGCCAGTCTATCTGAGATGTATGAGCCTGAATGACTTCATACAGGCTTCTCTTATATGTGAATATGTCTCCGATGGAGTATACTTTGCCAACTTCATAAGCATGGAACAATGGAGCAAGCTCAATAATCTCTTCCGTTGAAAGACTATCGTTTTGAATTAGAGATTTTACTGCAAGTTTCTGAGCCTTGATTTGAGCCTGTTCTACCAACTCTTCTGTTTGAATTGGGGGAGGTATAATCTCCTCGATTTCATAGACTGCCTCGACTCTATCCTCATAAATTTCATAACCAGCCAACACAGCTCTAAATCCCTCATCTGTTTCGGGAGGATCGTCTACCAGAGGTAGCCAACCTTCCGCAATCAAAACATCATGAGGTAACAGATTATAGTTTGAAACTGTGTTGCCGACTTTGAGTGTGCCTGTTCTTGGCAGCCTTGTTTTTGTTACTTGTCCGTTTTCTACTAGAACATATTTCATTCAATCACTTCCTTCATTCCTAAAGAATGGTAACCCCCACCAGCTACAGCTACCCAAGTATCTGTTCCTACTTTAGTTGGAACATCTCTATAGTTTGTATCACCTAGACCTAGTTGACCGTCATTATTTATACCCCAAGCATACAGTTCTCCATCTTGGTTTATTCCTAAAGAATGGTAATATCCAGAAGTTACGGCTACCCAAGTATCTGTTCCTACTTTAGTCGGAACATCTCTGTCGGCTGTATCATCTAGACCTAGTTGTCCGTAATTATTTCTACCCCAAGCATACAGTTCTCCATCTTGGTTTATTCCTAAAGAATGGTAATATCCAGAAGTTACGGCTACCCAAGTATCTGTTCCTACTTTGGTTGGAACATATCTGGTGGTTTTATCACCTAGACCTAGTTGTCCGTAACCATTGTAACCCCAAGCATATAAATTACCAGATGTCGACATAATCATCATCGCTCTCATTCTATCTGCTATCATGCGAATGCACTCCCCGAAAGCCAACCACGCCACGTAGTTCCAGCATCAGTGGTTAAAAATACCAGCACATAATCGGTTGAATCGCCTGAGAGATCGGGGGCAGAGCCACCAGTCCAATCAACAGAAGCAGGCCATGTGACACTAACAGCGGTTGACGCTTGGGTAATAATCAGAGTCAACGATCCAGCCTTACCACTAGCAGGAGGATTACTGAAAGTGAAGGTGGTCGCTTCGTCTAGCGTAATGGTGTGCACGTTCCCATCTTCGAGATTGCAGGTAATTGAACCGCCAGTCGTGCCGTGAGCCTTCACAGTCTCGGCGTAATCCTTTATAACTGGCCTTCCAATTATGTAATCGGCGGCATCTAGGTTGCCTCCCAGAGACGGCGATGTGTCGTCAGAAACTTCCTTTATAGCACCATTAACCGCTATCCTATCCCATGAAGAACCGTTCCAGAGTTTCAGAAGCCCATTAGTTGTGTCCTGCCACAACGTCTTTCCAGAAACCTTATTAGTCGGCTCCGCACTCTGACTATACAGAACCGGCATATCATCTATCACATCGAAGTTCTCATTAAGAACGGCAATGTCAGCTGCATCGGTGTATGCAGGTTTTGTCAATCCATGATTCGTTGTAGTTGTACTCATTTAATCACCCCTCGTAGAGCGACCACGTACCGCTTGTATTCTTTCCATAAATGTTTATTCTTTGCGAGCCTTCCTGAAGGTCGGTATCAAAGATTTGCGCGGTCAGGTCCACACCGGCAGCTATCTTCGCAAGATCACCCCATGTTCTGTCGTCTTTGTGATCCTGCCACGT
>Ga0334887_1005686_pt1 | contig 10240 bp, 9 predicted proteins | sample GraSluR1_MG_10_FD_207217 | JGI IMG/M metagenome (GOLD analysis project Ga0334887, IMG submission 207217) | Sludge microbial communities from methane-producing bioreactor in Wageningen University, Netherlands - Granular Sludge_18_07-R1 | ecosystem: Engineered > Bioreactor > Anaerobic >...
CCCGGTTCGGTGGCCCGGCGAACGGGCCACCTCGACCCGGTCGTTGTGCGACAATGCCGGTCATGTGGTGGGCGACGAGGCCCACCCGACACCGAGGAGCCGCGCATGCGTCCGCAGGCAGATGACATCCTGCTCTTCCTCGAGGTGGTCCGGCACGGATCGTACTCGGCTGCCGCCGCAGCCCTGGGCGTCAACCACACCACGGTCAGCCGCCGGATGACCGCCCTCGAGAAGGCCGTCGGCGGCGCCCTGCTCTCCCGCGCGGCCGGCACGTGGGAGCCGACCGAGCTCGGTCGGCGCTACGTCGAGGCGGGCGAATCCATCGAACGTGCGATCACACCGCTGGAGCATGCCGTGGCGAGCGGTCACGTCACCGGGTTGGTTCGGACCGTGGTCCCGGACGCCTTCGGAGCGGCCATCATGAGCCGGGTCGCGGTGATGCTCAACCGGGACCATCCGGGCATCCAGGTCGAGATGATCAACTCCACCCGGCAGGCCAGTCTGCACAGCACCGGCGAGGACTTCCTCGTCACCGTCGGCCGGGTGGAATTGCCCCGCCGGGAGTCGTTGCGGTTTGCCGACTACCGGCTGGGACTGTACGCGTCCCGGGACTACCTCGCCGCGCACGGCCGACCCGTCACCCTCGCGCAGGTCGCCACCCACCCGCTGGTGTACTACGTCGAATCGGCCCAGGACGTGTCCGCACTCGACTTCCGCGGCGGGCCCCTGCTCGGGATGCGCCAAGCCGTCAGTGCGACCAGTTCGCTGGTGCACGTCGGGCTGACCCGAGCCGGGGCCGGCATCGGACTGCTGCCCCGTTTCCTCGCCGACAGTTACCCCGATCTGGTCCGGGTGCTGCCGGAGGAGATCGATTTCCTCGCCACGTACTGGGCCAGTGCGCGGCCCGAGGCGCTGCGCCGACCGGCGGTCCGGGTGGTGCTCGCCGCGCTCAACCAGGTGTTGGAGGCGATGCGCCCGACGCTCAACCCGGCCGAACTTCCACGAGCGGCCCGCAACGGCCACCCCGAACGGGTCGGCGTCGGCCACGGGCCACGCCCCGGGCGCGGGCTCAGTTGATCTGCAACCCGTCCAGCACCGTCGGATCGAGCGTGCCGTTCGGCGGCAGCAGGTCCCGAACGGCCGCCGCGGTGTCGGACCGGATCGGCAGACCGCGGTCGCGGGCCGCCCGCAGACAGGTCTGCACCATGACGCGCGGGTCCCCGCTGGCTCGTGCCGCGGCCAGGTCCCGCTCCGGGATCCCCGGTCGGACGTCACGCTCGAGCAGCTGCGCTGCTTCTCGATAGATGGACATGCGCCCAGTCTAGGAAGGTCGGCCCGCCTGGGCGCCCGATTCCCGGCGACGTGACCCGTACGTCACCCAAAGTCCTCTCACCAGGAACCCCCGCCGCCCCCACCGACGCCGCCCCCCACGCTGCCGCCGCTCATCCCCGACATCCCGCCGGCACCGGCCGACGCCGACCACACCCCGGCCGAGCTCGACGCATCGACGAACGATGTGTCGCCGCCGAAGAAGGCGTTGTCACCGGAGAAGACCGACATGCCGGCCGCCGACGCATACCAGCTCGGCTCGGCCACGGGCCGGCCCGCGGCGACCATCTCCCGGAACAACCCGACCCAGCGCGACTCGACGCCGAAGACCATCGCCCACGGCAGGTAGCGGGAGAAGATGTCGTGGTCCTCCTCGACCCGGATCTGGTCGGCCTCGGCGGTCATCAGGTACTCCTTGAAACCCTCGGCCTGCGCCAGCACCGCCGACCCCTGCGGGGTGCGGGTGGAGACGAAGATCCCGGCCACACCCAGGGCCAGCCCGACCAGGACGACCCCCAGCCCGACCAGGCCCCACGCGGCCCACCAGGCGAGCAGCACGGCGAGTCCGGCCCCGATGATCATCACCGCCAGGCCGCCGAGGATCCACAGAGCCTTGTCGACGTCGGGGCGGCGGCGGTACCAGCCGCGCTCGACCATCTCGCGGTAGAGCGCACTCTGGGTGGCCTGGACCACCTGCGCGATCCGATCGCCGAGATCCTTGCGCAGCAGCGGGTCGGACTCCTCGGCGAAGAGCTTCTCGTCGAGGCGGGCGAGCGGGGCCGGCAGACGGGAGCGGTCGGCGTCGAGCCGGTGCAGCCGCCAGTCGGTGAACTTGCTCGTGCCGGAGAGGGCCCGCTTCCAGCCGGGGTCGTCGGAGGCCTCCGACGCCACCTCCTCCACCCGCAGGTAGCCACGGGTGGCCAGGTCGACGATCCCGGCGACCACGTCGCGGGAGTTCGCGGTGCCGTCGACCAGAGTGCCGATCTCGCTGGCGGTGGCGTCCTCGGGCGGAGTGAAGCGGACGGCCACGGGCGTACGCCGGCGCCTGCCGACCTCGCCCTCGGCCCCCGCCGCCGGGGTGAGGCCCGGGGTGAGCCCCTGGTAGGCGACGTCCCGACCGAAGCGGCGGAACAGCCAGAACACCAGCGCGGCGCCGACCGCGACCACCCCGAGCGAGCTGAGGCCCGTGGCAGGGGTCAGGGCGAAGGTGTTCGCCGGCCGCAACCGCTTGGCGTAGACGGGCTCAGCGCCGGTGAAGGTCCCGGCCGGCCACTGCGCCACCACCGTCAGGCCCTGCCCGGCGGCAAGACTGTCCTGGGTGAAGACGGCCCGGGTGCCGTCGGTGGTGGCGCCGGTGCACGCGTCGTCGGAGGCCGCGCTCCCCGCGTAGCAACGGGTGCCGGTGACGGGGACCGGTCCCTCGACGGTGACCGAGACGTCCTCCATCGGCACCTCCCAGCCCGTGCCGATGGCATTCCAGTAGATCTCGTCACCGGTCCCGCCGGTGGCGCGCGGATTGACCACCCCGCCCAGGGTGTAGGACACGATGTAGTGCTGGACACCCTCCACGGTCCGGCCCTCGTCGCCGACGCGGATGGCCACGGCGCCGTCCTCGCGCTCCACCTCGACCTGCGCCGGGGCGCCGCTCGGGCTGGTGGCGGTGACGTCGGACACGTCGAGGACCCGCCAGACATCGGGGTTGTCCTGGACCGCCTGCCGGGTCGGCAGCGTCACGTACGGCCCATGGTCCCCGCCGCCGCGGAACTCCATCTCGAAGTCGGCGGTGACATGCATCGCGCCACCGTCGGCGTCGGCCGCCGCGGTGACGTCCATCCTGCGGATCGGGTCCTCCTCGTCCGCCCGGGCGGGCAGCACCCCGGCCGAGGAGAGCAGCAGCACACCAGCGGCGAGAATCGCGCCGACCTGGGCGAAGGGGAAGGAGGATCGGCGGGCACGAGTTGGTCCGATGTCGGGCGTCGTAGCCATGCCTCCACGGTACCCGAGCGCTCCGACACTCGGTCGGGGCCGGGCCCGGCCGGGGATGGGCCCCGGGCTCAGCCCGGTGGTGGCAGCTCCAGCGGCCGTCCGGCGACCATCAGCACGACCCGGTCGCTGGCCGCAGCGACGGTCTGGTTGGTGCGTCCCAGCAGATCGGCAAAGGTCCGGCCCGCCGGGTAGGCGGGCACGCCCCCCCAGCCGACCTCGTTGGTGACCGCCACCGCCGGGTAGGGGCAGGCCCGCCAGGCGTCGGCCAGGGCGTCCACGGCGCCGAGCACCCGGTCCTGCCACCGCTCCCGCGGGGCCTCCCAGGCGTCGAGGTCGTCGAGCGTACGGGTCAGCCAGGTGCCCAGGCAGTCGACGAGCAACGGGCCGGTGGCGGCCCGGACGGCGGCAGCGACGTCGGCCGTCTCGACGGTCGTCCAGTTCCCCGGACGGCGCGCCCGGTGGGCGGCGATCCGGGCCGCCCACTCCGGATCGGTGAGGGGATCGGGGACCGGCCCGGGGGCGACGTACGTCACCGTGGGGGCATCGGCGAGCAGACGCTCGGCGTAGGTGGACTTGCCCGACCGGACGCCTCCGGTGACCAGGATCCGAGGCATGCGCGCCAGTCTAGGCCGGGATCCTCCGCGGTTCGCGGGCCGGGGCTACCGCCCGACGCTGACCAGTCCCGACTCGTAGGCGACCACCACGATCTGGGTACGGTCACGCAGCCCGAGCTTGCCGAGGATGCGGGAGACATGGGTCTTGATGGTCTGCTCGGACAGCACCAGCGCGTCGGCGATCTCGGCGTTGGACTTCCCGGTCGCCACCAGCTTCATCACCCCGAGCTCACGCTCGGTGAGCGGGGAGAGAGTCGCCGAGGTGTCGCGCGGGGCGGGACGGGCCGCGTAGTCGGCGATCAGCCGGCGGGTCACCGACGGGGCGAGCAGCGCCTCGCCGGAGGCGACGATGCGCACCGCAGCGACCAGGTCCTCGGCCGTGGCGTCCTTGAGAAGGAAGCCGCTGGCCCCGGCACGCAGCGCGGAGAAGACGTACTCGTCGGCGTCGAACGTGGTGAGGATGACGACCCTGGGGTGGTCGAGTCCCGGCATGGCCATCACCTGGCGGGTCGCCTCGAGCCCGTTCATCCGCGGCATCCGGATGTCCATCAGGACGACGTCGGGGCGGGCCCGGCGAACCAGTTCCACGGCCTCCGCCCCGTCGTCGGCGCTGCCCACGACGGTGATGTCGGGCTGGGCGCCGAGCAGGGCCCCGAAACCCTGCCGGACCATCGCCTGGTCGTCGATGACGGCGACCTTGATGGGACCGTCGTCCGTCCGTGGCTGCACCGCCCCATCGTAGCTGTTCCGAACGGGGCCAGGTCCCTCTCAGGTACCCCCAGGGTTCACCATCGCGAGGGATGTGTGGGGCCGAACCCCGATCCTACGGTTGTCGCCATGACCAACCCACCGACGAGCGGCGACCGTCTCTTCGACCCGGCCCGGGTCGCCCGCGACTACGCCCTGGTGATCCCCGGGTTCTTCCTCTCCCTGGGGGCATTCGTGGTGCTCGTGACGCTGTTCGCCCTGTCCATCGGCACCCTGGCCGTCTGGGTCGGTGCCCTGCTGCTCCCGCTCACCCTGACCGTCGCGTCCGGCTTCGCCCAACTGAGCCGTGCCCGCGTGCGGGCGTGGGGCGCCGACCTGCCGCCCGCGCACTATCCCCCGGCACGGCCCGGCATGATGGGGTTCGCGCGGCGGATGGCCGAACCGCGCCGCTGGCTCGATCTCGTCTACGAGACCGTGGTCGCGTTCCCGCTGCGGACCGTGACCTTCTGCCTGGCGGTCACCTGGACCCTCGGCGGTGTCGGCGGGGTGTCGTACCTCCTGTGGGGCGTGTTCCTGCCGGAGGACAACGATTCGCTCCCGGGCCTCGTCCTCGAGGCGGTCACCGACGGCGCCGCCCCCGACAGCCTCACCCGGTCATTCTGGCTCGACGCCACCTTCATGGCAGGCTGCGGCATCGTCCTCCTGCTGACCACCCCGCTGATGATGCGCGGGCTGGCGGCACTGGAAGCGGTCACCGCCCGCGCCGCGCTCGGCGGGGACGTCGGGGCGGGTGAGCCGACGACAGCGCCCGTCCCCACCCCGGCCGCGGGCGCATCGTCCCCGTCGGCGGAGGGCTGGATCTGGATCGCCGCGGTGCTCACCGCCATCGTCTCGATCGCCGTCGGCTGGCCGGTGCTGGCGACCGCGTACGCCACCCCGGTGGTGACGGCGATGGTCCTCAGCCTGGCGTACCTGGCGGCGCTGCTGCTGACCGTCCGCTGGCCCGCGGTCGGGATCGTGGTGCAGACGGTCGCGGTGAGCGCGGGGGCGCTGCTGATCGACCCGTCCACCGGGTGGCCGTGGCCCTGGCCGACGATGACGCTCATCCTGCAGACCATCCTCGTCGGGCTGCTCGCGCTGGGCCGGCCCTGGCCGTGGGCCGTGGCCGGGTGGCTGCTGCCGCAGGCGGGCGTACTCGTCGCCGCCATCGGCCGGGATGCCGATGGGTGGAGCACGATGATCGTGTCCGCGGCCGTCTCCCTGGCCGTGCTCGCCGTCGGCCTGATCGTGCGCCAGTTGATCACCAGCCACGGCGCCCTGCAGGCCGAACGTCGTGCCAACGCCGACCTCAGCGCCCAGCGCCGCGAACTCGACGAACGCAACCGGATCGCCCAGGAACTGCACGACGTGGTCGCCCACTCGATGTCGGTGATCAGCGTGCAGGCGACCACGGCACCCTACCGACTGACGAACCTGGACGCCGAGGCCGAACACGAGTTCCGGTCCATCGCGGAGGCATCCCGGAGCGCGCTCGCCGAGATGCGCACCCTGCTCACCGTGCTCCGGTCCTCCGGCACCGGACACGAGACCCCGCTGGCCCCGCAGCCGACCCTGGCCGATATCCCCACCCTCGTCGCCACGACCCGCCAGTCGGGGGCCACCATCGCGCTGCGACGGGAGCCTCCGGAGGGGATCGCCGAGCGGACGTACGCGGCCGTGCCCGCCGCCACCGGACTGACCGCCTACCGGATCGTCCAGGAAGCGCTGAGCAACGCCGTCCGCCACGCCCCCGGCTCGGACATCGACGTCGTGGTCGAGCTGACCGACGCGGCGATCCACCTCGACATCACCAACACCGCCGCCACGCGGACCGGCACCCGGCCCGCACCGGGCGCCGGACTCGGCCTCGCCGGGGTACGGGAACGCACGGCCGCCCTCGGCGGCTCGGTCGAGGCCGGACCCACCCCTGACGGCGGCTTCCGGGTGCGGGCCGTCCTACCGCTCGGCTAGACGGGAACAAGACCATGACCGACCTCCTCCTCGGCCTGACCGTCGCCCTCGGCGGCGCCCTGCTGCTGGCCGCCGGATCCGAACTGCAGTCACGGGCCGTGCACACCGCCGGTGGCCGGCCGGGCGATGTCGTCCGGAACCGGCGCTGGCAACTCGGCCTGGCCCTGCTCGGGACGGCGATCCTGACCAACTTCATCGCCCTGTCCCTCGCCCCGGTGAGCGTCGTCCAGGCGATGAGCATCGTGGCCCTGGCCGCCTCCACCGGATTCGGCATGTGGGCCGGCCGGATCACGATGACCCGGCCCGCGCACCTGTCGCTGCTGGCCTGCGTACTGGGGATCGCCGGGTTCGTCTCGGTCATCGCGACCCACCCGGGTGAATCGCCCGCGGATCCGGCCGGGCGGCTCCCGGCGGTGACCTCGATCCTGGCGGGCCTGACCCTCGCCGCGGCGGTGGCCGCCGTGTTCGGGCGGGTCGGACGGGCCGCCCGGTTCGCCGGCCTGGTGGTGGGGGCCATGACGTTCAGCAGCATCACCACCGTGTTCAAGGTCCTCGTCGAACTGGTCGGTCGCGACGGATTCGCCGCGACGCTGAGCCGGCCGACAAGCCTGATCGCCCTCGTCCTCGTCCTCGCCGGCGGGACCCTGGCCAATCTGCACCTCCAGCGCTCCCACCGCGATCTCCCGCCCCCGTCGGTCGTCGCCGCCGTGAGCATCGTCGACACCATCACCGCCACCGGGATCGGGATCGTCGTGCTCGGCGAGTCCACCCTCCCGCCGTACGCCACGGTCCAGCTCGTGCTCTTCGGCGCGGCCGCGGCCCTCGGCGTGATCGGCCTGGGGCGGCTGCGCCGTACGCCGGCCGCCCGGCACGTCCCCACCACCCACCATCGGATGACAGGAATCGCACATGCACATCGCCTTCTTCAGTGATCAGCACCCGGCGACCATCGGCGGCCTCCAGGTCTCCCTCGGCCTGCAACGGGACTACCTCGAGGCAGCCGGACACACCGTCACCGTCTGCGCGCCGGCGAGCATCCGGACGCCCTCGGCCCGCTATTCCCGGCGCGACGACGTCCTGCTGCCCTCCCGCCAGATCGGCGACCACTCGTTCACCCTGGCCGGCCACCGGGCGGACCGGGCCACCGACGCCGGATTCTCCCGCCGGCCGCCGGTCGACGTCGTCCACGTGCAGGCCGACGTCTGGGGGCGTGGAACGGCTACCGCTTCGCCCGCCGGCACGGACTGCCCGTCGTGCACACCATGCACACGAACGTCGAGGTGGGTCTGCCCGCCGTCGTCCCCTTCCCCCGCACGATGTTCCGGCTCCTCTTCGCCTCCCAGCAGCACCACCTGCGGAGCGGACCGGTGCACGACATGGGCGGCTACGTACGGGCCTTCGCCGATGCCGCCGACGCGGTCATCGTGCCGAGCGCCCACTTCGCCCGCCGGCTGCGGGCGTACGGAGTCGACCGGCTGCTGCACATCATCCCGACCGGGGTCGACGACCGCCGGATCGAGGCACTGACGACGCAGCCCCACCGGCGGAACGGCTGGCCGGTCCTGGTGTGGCCGGGACGGGTGAGCGCCGAGAAACGGCTCGACGACGTGCTGCGGGCCTTTGCCCGGGTCGATCCCGACGCGGAGTTGCACGTCTACGGCTCGGGGCCGGCCCTGCGCCCGTGCCGGCGGCTCGGCGAGCGGCTCGGCATCGCCGACCGGGTCCGGTTCCACGGCGCCGTCCCGCACGACGTCGTGCTGGCGGCCATGCGGCAGGCCGACGGGGTGATCCAGAGTTCCCTGGGGTACGAGACGCAGGGGCTGACCGTCTACGAGGCCGTGTCGCTGGGGACCCCCGTGCTCGTCCGCGACCGCGAGATCGCCGCCGACCTGCCCCGCGGGTCGTACGCCGCGATCGTCGACGGGTCGATCGACGCGCTGACCGACGGGCTGCGACGGCTGATCGCCCGATCCCGCCGGCGCAAGCCCGCCGATCGGGCACCGCGCCGGACGTCGTCCTCCCAGAGCCTGCTGACCGACCGGATCGTGGAGATCTACCGGCAGGTCGCCGGGGTCGAGGCGGATCCCCGTCCGGAGGTCGTCCTGACGGGAGGGCTCCATGTCGCGTGAGATCATCGCCGACGGCCGGCGGACGGCCGTGTGGACGTTCGAACCGGACGGGCCGGACGGGCCGGACGGGCCGGACGGGGCACCGAGCATCCTGGCGGTCCACGGGTTCCGCGGCACCCATCACGGGTTGGTCCCGCTCGCCCGCGCACTCGCCGCCAGCGGGTTCCGGGTCCATGTGCCGGATCTGCCCGGCTGTGGGGCGTCGGAGCCGCTGTTGATCGCCCACGACGTGGCCGGGTACGAAGAGTGGCTGGCCGGGCTGTCCGACGTGCTCGGCTCGCCCGAGGTGTTGCTCGGGCACTCGTTCGGCTCGCTGGTGGTGAGCGCCGCCCTTTCCCGCGGGGTGCCGTACGCCGGGGCCGTACTGGTCAATCCCCTCGTCGCTCCCCCGCTGGAGGGACCGCGCCGGGTCGGCATCGCGCTCACCCGGCAGTACTACGGGGTCGTCGAACACCTGCCCGAGCGGGCCGCCGACGCGCTGATGGGGAGCCGGATCGTCGCCTCGATCACCGCGGCGGTCCTCACCACCACCCGGGAGGAACGGAGGCGTCGCTGGATCCGGGCCGAACACATCCGCCAGGCACCGATGTTCAGCTCCCGCGCCGCCGTTCTGGAGGCCTACCGGGCCTCGACCCGCAACACCGTCCCGGGCCTCATCGGGCGTCCCGCCCGGCCGGTGCTCCTGCTGGGCGGAGAACGCGACGACCTCAGTCCGGCACCGGCACAGCGGGATCTCGCGGAACAGTTGCCCGACGGGACCTTCCGGCCGGTGCCCGGGGTCGGTCATCTCATCCCGTACGAGGCACCCGATGTGGCGGCCGCGACGATCGCCCGATGGTATCGGGAGTCGGGATGCCGGGAAGGATCGGCGGCCCTCCCGGGGTGGGGGTAGCGTGGATCCGACCTGCCCGTTGCACGAGCCCAGTGCACGAATCCATCGCGAGGGGAGCCCGGCGACATCGTGTCCCACTCACACAGCCACAGCGAGCCCACGACGATCGAGGGACGCCTTCGGCAACGCCGGGCCTCCCAGATCCTCATCGTCGTGCTGGTGCCGCTGGCCATCTGGACACTGGTGGGGATGGTCCTGATGTGGCCGACCGACCTGCACAGCCACATCCGTCAGGACACCACGCAGTTCTCGGTGGAAGGGTTGACGATGCCGCACGGCACGGTCGTCGCGGTCAACGAGATCACCTGCGCCGGGCTGGAGGGTTCCTCGGCGGACTTCGAGGCGCCGTGTGCCTCGCTGACCGTACGGCTGACCCAGGGGGAGGACGCGGGCAAGGAGGTCGCCGTCAACGTGACGTCGGCCATCTACAAGTCCGGCATCGACCCGGGCAACCAGGTCGTCATCTACCGCGTCCCGACCGTCGACGGCCAGGCCACCTACCAGTTCGCCGACTTCGCCCGCCAGGTGCCGATGGTGGTGTTCTTCGCCCTGTTCATCCTCATCACGGTGGC
>Ga0334887_1005689_pt1 | contig 10235 bp, 7 predicted proteins | sample GraSluR1_MG_10_FD_207217 | JGI IMG/M metagenome (GOLD analysis project Ga0334887, IMG submission 207217) | Sludge microbial communities from methane-producing bioreactor in Wageningen University, Netherlands - Granular Sludge_18_07-R1 | ecosystem: Engineered > Bioreactor > Anaerobic >...
TGCCATGGGTCATCGCATCATCTCCTTCGGGTTTAGGCAATTAGCTGCTAACTAAGCGCCTAAGATGCGATGACCCTCCTTCTTCCTCAAGTCTCTACGTTCTTACACCACTCGGACGGACTCTACTATCTCCAGAGCTGAACTGGCGAGAAGACATGGTTTGTCCAGGGCCAGGATTACGCAGTGGTTATCCTTGTTGGAGCTTCCCAGGCTTGAGATCGAGAAGGTTCTGGCGATGGGGGACAACTGGGAGAGGAGGCTGGTGACGGAGCGGGAGCTGAGAGGATTGCTGAAAGCGTCGATTCCAAAGCTCTGCTGATGTGAAGCCCCCATGCCGCCCGTGAGTTGGCTACCTTCGACAAGGTCATGACCGAGATGGCTAGAATGGATCTTGCTGTTCTGGAAGAGTGAGGCCTCGAGAAGATGAACCTGCGACAGGGGTTGCCGCTTATGGAACTCCTCGAGGACAGGTACGATGTTCGTTCGACGATCGTGGTCTCCGAACCGTGGCCTATCGCAGGAGTACCATACGCTTGGTATCGCTTGCACTGTCGCTGGTAGTGAGTCTTACCATGTAGACGCCTGCGGGAAGACTTTGCCCCGAATCCCCGGTGCCTTCCCAGTACAGATAGCTCCGGCCCACGGGGAGTTGGCCGGCTTCGATGCTGCTTATCCTTCTGCCTGCAAGGTCGAAGATATCCAGTCTCGCCGATGCAGGCTGGGACAGGCTGACCTCTATGCCGGCATTGATGCGAGCAGGGTTGGGACTGATGAAGACTATCTCAGCCCCGTGTTGAACGGGAGGTGACGTTTCCATTCCAGTGTTATACGCCCGAAGTGCCAGGCTGAGATGTCCTCCGGCAGCCACTGCCACGAAGTCCTGGTTGGGTGGAGGAACATTGATCGCACCGCATTCGTTGTTCCCCCAGCCTACAACCGTGCCGTCTGACTTCAGACCAAGGCAGTGCAGGGCTCCCATAGACATGGAAATCCAGTCCTGATTGGGTTCGGGAATGTTCAGCAGGGAGTCATTTCTTCCCCAGGCAACCAGGGTACCGTCTTCCTTCAAACCCAGAGATGTCCAGCGCTTCGTGGATATCGCAACGAAGCCCTCGTTCGGCTCTGGCACATTGCACTGGCCGTATGTGTTTCCTCCCCATGCTTCTATCACACCGCTGGAGCGCAGGGCCAGACTGTAGTTCCAGCCTGTTGCAACGGCGATGAAGCCATGGTTGGGTTCAGGGATATCGCATTGACCGGAAGTGTTTGATCCCCAGGCTTCTATCACGCCGCCGGAGCGCAGGGCCAGACCATGATACCTGCCCACTGCTACGCCGATGAAGTCCTGATTCAACTCAGGGATGTTACATTGGCCGTTAGAGTTGTTTCCCCACGCAACCAGAGTGCCGTCGCTCTTCCGCCCTATGCTCGTGGAAAAACCAGCGGAGATTTCCACGAAGTCCTCGTTTAAGGAGTTGGGTACCCTGCATTGCCCAACACCCTCCATGCCGAACACCACCACCGAACCATCCGCTTTGATTGCCTGTGTGTTATAGTGGCCGGACCAGACGTCCACAAAGCCCTCGTTGGGCTCTGGTGTTTCGCACTGACCTCCACTGTTGTCTCCCCAGGCCTCTATCACACCGCTGGACCTCAGAGCAACTGCATGACTTCCACCTGGTGCAATCGCAACGAAGTCGCTGTTCGGAGCAGGGACATTGCATTGGCCCCAATCGTTGTTCCCCCATGCAATGATTGAGCCATCACTTTTCAGCCCCATGGCGAAGTGAGCACCGCCGGAAACCGCTACGAAACCTTCGTTCGGCTCCGGAACAATGCATTGGCCTGAATAGTTGTCTCCCCATGCCACGATGGAGCCATCCTCCTTCAATCCCAAGCTGAAAAGCGCCCCAGCGGCGATAGCTGAGAACCCCTCATTGGGCTCGGGAACATCGCACTGACCGTGATCGTTAAATCCCCAGGCAACTACGGATCCGTCGGATCTGAGCCCCATGCTGTGAGAGCCTCGGGCGGAGACAGCTACAAAACCCTCGTTTGGCTCAGGTACATTGCACTGACCGTAATGGTTGGATCCCCAGGCTTCAATCACGCCACTGGATCGCAGGCCCAGGCTGTGGCTGCTACCCATGGCCACATCCACGAAGAACTGGTTTGGCGAAGGCAGTGTGGTGGATCCAAACATGCCCCTGCCCCAGGCGACCAGCGTGCCGTCCGCACGGAGACCAAGGACGCATTCGTTGCCGCCCACCACCTTAACGTAATCCTCGTTGAGCGTATTCGGTACGTTGCACTGACTATGCTCGTTTAAGCCCCAGGCCATGATGCTTCCGCAGGACCTGATGGCCAGCACGTGGTTCTCACCTGTGCACACGGCAAAGAAGTTCGTGTTGGGCTCTGGGACTTCCGTCTCTCCGAACACGTTCAGTCCCCAGGCCAGGATCGAGCCCCCGTCGAAGTCATGGGTCCATCCGGCTGTTGAGATGCACACGGTTACCGCAAGACACAGAATGCGTTTCATAGCTGTCCTCCCCCCGAACTACAGCGATCTTCACTTATGCAATGACTTCAATTATACACATAAGCCTCAATGTCAATGGGTGTCAATGGGAGTAAGACATTTCTCTGTGAGCTGGCTGCCCTATGTGGACAGGATAGAGAAGACAATTATCGATAAGCTGACAGAACTGGCATTCAAGCGGAAGGTTCTGACTGCCATCATAGACGAGGCTAAAGCTGATGTTCCCAGGCTGAAGAAAGAGCTGAAGGCCAGGCAGAACTTGCTCCTGATAGTGTCCGACAGGATTCGGACGCTTATTTACAGCCATGCGGAAGTGGATGGGGATGCCCAGAAACTTATCGCAGAGGAACTCGGGAAGCACAGCAAGAGGAAAGTGGAGTTGGAGACCAGCATCGCAGGCCTGGAAGGCAGGATTGCAGGGTGTTCCAGCAACCGGGTTGTCACCGAGGCAGTGGTTGCGGTCCTGGACAGATTCACGTCATCGATACGTGTTCTGAACCCGCTCGAACGAAAAAACTGCTGGAATCGGTTTTGGCAAAAGTCTATTGGGATGGAAAAAATGGTCTGCGCATCGGAATGCATGGTAATCATGCACTTGGAGCGTCAGAAGTGTTATCCGGAAATCAAAAGTTTGCTGGGCGACACGCTTGGCGCCCCGTTCCGCTACCCACTCGAAATTCTCAGCCGCTGATTTCACGATCATCAGAAGCCTACCGACCACATTACATGAGCCGAAACCCCGGAAGACATTCCGCAATCCCATGGTTCTCGCCATCGAACTCGCTGAGGAAATGAAGCGCGACGGTATATCAAGGGCGGAGTTGGCAAGACGGCATGGTTTGTCCCGAGCCAGGGTAACTCAGTGGTTATCGTTGATGGAGCTCCCCAGGATCGAGATCGAAAGGATTCTGGCGATAGGGGACTACTGGGACCGGAGGCTGGTGACGGAGAGGGGGTTGAGAAACCGCACGAGTGTCGCATCGACCGGCGTTTCTCTTGCATGAAACAACCGGCGATGACAGCGGGAACCGTTGCAGCGAAGTGGAGCGGTGGAATCGTCTCTGGTGGCGGAAGCAACTACAGCCGGTGCGTTGTGCCGGAGCCCACCAGGGAGTCCGTCTCCCGTACGGGTTGAGGAGGTGCTTGACTTCGCTCATGCTGCTATTGGGTAAGGGCTGACAGTCCCATTATGGTCCGGCGTGCTGGCAACAGGAAAACCTGATCTTCCGTCCTGCTGGATCGATCGGGTATCCGACGCAAGGCCACGGGCTTGAAGGCATGTTTTGAACTGCGTACCGGCTGGGTATGTGTGACCATCTGACACTCAACGGAGGTGCAGTGAATGAAACGCACGGTATCCATCAATCTTGATCTGCCGCTGGATGCGAAACCGCCGGAGGTCACCGGTTTTCCCGTAAATGCGGCCAAGGTCTGGGAGAAGATGGACGGCAGACTCTCCTGTTCCTGGCTTGTTCCCGAGGAAGCCTGGCCATGCCTGAACCCACTCCGCGCCCACCTCGTGAGCGCCGCGGCATCTATCGAGGGCGCCAAACTCAATGAGTGGTGCAACGCCATGCTTGAACCCGGAGACCGGAAAGCGGCGAACCTGGTGGCACTGGCGATCCCGTCTGTGATCAACCGGCCCTTCGTGCATGACGAGCCGGTGGTCATGACCTCCTGCGGGTGCTGTGGGGGGCGCAAGTACGTTCTTCAGGATGAGGTTGCGCTGAAGGTGAGAAAAGGTCTCCCGCTTCCGGTAATGAGCCTTGGCCGCCACTGGCTTCTGGCTGTGTCACCGACGGTCAGGCGAGCGCTGGAGGAAGCCGGTCTTGCCGGGAACGTCCGGTTCCTGCCGGTGGATGTAACCCGGGGCGAACCCTGCTGGATGGTGGTTCCGGAGACCTTGGAGCCGGTGCCCGCAGCTCCCTACGGCTGGGCAGGGAACCCCTGTCCGGAATGTCGCCGGGGGGTCGCCCGGTTCAGCTTCTTCCCTGTATTCCAGCGCGGTGACTCTCCGCCGTGCTGGTTCGGAAGAACGTCTATTGAACTGCTCTCTCCCGTTGTGGAGAAGAGGGTTTTCGGCCTGCTTTCCTCTTTCGCTGCCGGCGCAGAGAAACCGTCGCAACTGATGGGGATGGTTTATGGCTGGGCGGATGCCGACTCCGATGCTGCTTTCCTGCCGGAGGAGTTCCAGGGTTAGCCGATCCCTTGATGAACGCTCCAGATCCGGACATCCTGCCTTAACTACTTCTCAGATGCTTGTCGCCGCCCATTCCGCGGCCCGCTCGAGATTCTCAGCCCCTGTGTTCACGATCAGAGGGTTTCGTGGCAGTTGAGGCGGGATGGCTCCACAGCCTCGGGCTAAGGGAGAGCGGAGAAGTTTCCATCACCCGGGTGGTGCTGGTAAGGTAGTCGGGTAACATCGGATGAAGGGCTGCTGTTTCGTAGCGGCCCTTTCCATATCCTATGCTTATGTGCATGCATCACAGCACTATGAGTCTTGTCTGCTTGTGCAGAACCGCTGTGTTTCACCCAGGATTTGCTAACCAGTAAGTGGAAATTTCGAGTGGGTAGCGAATTGGCGCCCCATTCCGCTACCCACTCGAAATTCTCAGCCCCTGATTACACAATCATCAGAAGTCTACCGACCACATTACATGAGCTGAAACCCCGGAAGACATTCCGCAATCCTATGGTTCTCGCCATCAAACTCGCTGAGGAACTGAAGCGCGACGGCATCTCCAGAGCTGAACTGGCGAGAAGACATGGTTTGTCCAGGGCCAGGGTAACTCAATGGTTATCCTTGTTGGAGCTTCCCAGGCTTGAGATCGAAAGGGTTCTGGCGATGGGGGACTACTGGGAACGGAGGCTGGTGACGGAGCGGGGACTGAGAAAGTCCGGTCAGTCTCGTATGGAAGCTCGCGATAACACGAGCCCAAGGCCATCATCTGGCCGGGTGAAAGGATCATCCTGAAACCCACCACCTGCGAAGCCTTCGGGGATATCGTGGACTGCATCAGGGTGGAGATGAAGGAAGCGAGCTGACCGGTTACACCTCTTGGGAATGCATGGGGCGTCTGAGGAGGCGCCCCATGCCCCACTTGCTGAATAGGAAACTGCCGGGTTGACATGGTCTTATCACAGCAAAGGCTTTTATAGATTATCATCTTACCGAAGAGAAGGGGAAGAACCATGAAACCGCTTCTGAATCTGTTCGTTCTGTTGCTTGCCGTCAGCCTTTTCATTGGTTGTGGTGACAGTCCATCTGGGCCAGGAAACACCCCAACCCCCTCTGTTATCTCAGTCGAGTTCACTGGTGAAGAGAAGGGGGCGCAAGGGGAGGGTGTTTCTCTTCAAATTGGTGGTCGTGGAGGTGTTACCAGAGGACTTGGGAACCTCGGTCCCCAGTCGCATTGCCAGATAACCGCGACCTGGACAATCTGCCCAGATGCGAACTTCAAATCCTATTCACTATACCGGTCCACGGTTCCTGGCATTGCTGGCAATCATGAAAATGCTGACGTGCTTGTGGCCTACACGGACGCGAACCAGCGTACATACGTTGACGAAGACTTGGAATGGGGCATCACCTACTACTACGCGGTACGGACCGGCAACAGCGAGAACAAGTACTCATGGAGCAATGAGGCGGAGATTGTAACGCCGGGAGATGTTCCCACGCCGACCATACTCACGGCAATAGCAGGTTTGACGCAAGTTGCTTTGGAATGGACTAAATGCCCAGACCCGAATTTTTCCCACTACTCGCTCTACCGTTCCTACAGCGCCGGAATCGCTGGTGATACCCTCTTCAAAACCAAGCTTCGTACATTCAGCGACCCGGACATGCTTTCCTTCATTGACTCCACTCTTACACAAAAGACTGCTTACTATGCACTTAGAACGACGAATTCTGTAGGTTCATTGGCCTGGAGCAATGAAGTAACAGTGACGCTACCAAGCAAATATGTTTTGGCATGGGGATGGAACGCCTACGGCCAATGCAATGTTCCTTCACCTAACAGCGGTTTCGTAGCGGTTTCGGGGGGGTACTACCACAGCCTCGGGCTGAAGGAAGACGGCTCGATTGTTGCCTGGGGTCAAAACGACTACGGCCAGTGCAATGTTCCTTCACCTAACAGCGGTTTCGTGGCGATTGCGGGGGGATGGCGGCACAGCCTCGGACTGAAGGAAGACGGTTCCATCGTGGCGTGGGGGGCGAATGGGAACGGCCAATGTAATGTGCCTTCCCCTAACAGCGGTTTCGTAGCGGTTGAGGGGGGAGGTTGGCACAGCCTCGGGCTGAAGGAAGACGGCTCCATCGTTGCGTGGGGGTGGAACGACTCCGGCCAGTGCAATGTTCCTTCCCCTAACAGCGGTTTCGTGGCGGTTGCGGGGGGAGGGACTCACAGCCTCGGCCTGAAGGTAGACGGCTCCATCGTGGCTTGGGGTTACAACTACTACGGCCAGTGCGATGTGCCTTCGCCGAACAGCGGTTTCGTGGCGGTTGCGGCTGGAATGTACCACAATCTCGGGCTGAAGGCTGACGGCTCCATCGTGGCATGGGGAGCTGGTGGGCAGTCTGGTTGGGAATGGCCTCATTACGGTCAGTGCGCTGTGCCTTTTCCGAACAATGGTTTCGTGGCGGCTGCGGGGGGGTACGGTCACAGCCTCGGTCTGAAGGCTGACGGCTCCATCGTGGCCTGGGGGTGGAACGACGATGGCCAGTGCAATGTTCCTTCACCGAACAGCGGTTTCGTAGCGGTTGAGGGGGGATCCAGCCACAGCCTCGGGCTGAAGGAGTAGATTCTAAGCCAAGAAAAAGTGAACCAGAGCCGCGCAGTGTTCCTTGATGCTGCGCGGTTGGTTTGTTAAGAAAACCCCGATAGGGGCTGCTTCTGAGACGATCCGTGATTTCTCCGAACTCACTTCCAATCTATTCATCAAGCCATTATCTCATAACGCATTACACTCCACTCTCCATATACAACCGTTCAATTGCATATCCCGGCACTCTTGTATACGAACCCGTTTCCCATTGAAAGCAATGAGTTTATTACTGATCTCGCCTGATCCCGACGGAGCATTACTTTTCTCCCGAGAAGTTGGCAAATGAAGGCTTGATCATCCAGCCGGGCTGGTGCATCAATGCCTCGGAATCAACTCCGACGAGAGTTTGCTGAAATGGCGAAGAATGGGCTGTGCGTTGAACTGAATGTCAAACAAGCATATGGAGCGACTGAAGAGCTCAACGGGAATCGAAAGTTTGCTGGGAGACACGCTCGAAAATGCTTGGCGCCTCGACCGTGTCGCCCACCAAACCATACTCTGGTATGATACAAATCATAAACGACCTGTAAAACGTAGAAAACACAAGAAATTCAGGAATCCAGTCATCCAGGCCCGGGAGATTGCTCTCGCCATGGAACTGGAAGGATTGAGCAGGGCAGACCTTGCCAGGAGGTTCGGATGTTCCCGTGCCCGGGTTACCCAGAAGCTGAACCTTCTGAACCTTCCCCGGGATTTGCTTATGGAAATCGAGGCCCTGGGGGACCGGCGGCTGGTGACGGAGCGGGGGTTGAGGAGAAGCCTGAGGGGTGCCCCTTCTGCTCGCTACTCCTGAAGAAGGGTGAGGCGTTTGGAGATCCCCTGTTCGCCCACCACGGTGTAGACCCCGAAGGGGAGTCTCACCCCGGAGAACCCTGTGCCGTCCCAGAACCCGGTGCCTTCCGTGAGCAGCACCCGGGCAACCTCCCGCCCCGCCAGGTCGTAGACCTGCAGTGTCGTTGCTTCGGCACCCTCAAGGAAGAACTGCACGCCTCCACGGACGGGGTTCATGGACACCGAGAGGAAAGACGCGGGAGAAACAGGCTCGGCCTGCCCCTCCAGCCCGAGGGATGAATAGTCGAACCAGCCGAAGGTGGGGAAGTAGCCGTAGACAGGTTCCAGATATCCCGCCTTGTAGACGATGTAGAGGTTTCCCTCCTCGTCCACGACACCGTCAACGGCGCTGAGCATCTGTGGGTCCTCATCGGTGTAGTCGTAGGCGATGTGCCAGTCCACCAGCACATCCCCGTTGCTGTCGATGATCATGTTCAGCAGATGCTTGGAGCCGGCATGGTTCACCCACAGGAGGTAGAACGCCTCCGAACCGGGCAGGGGAAGGAGAATCCGTCTTCCATTTGAAGAGGCATACTCGCCGGGTATCGTGGTGAACAGAACCTTCTCGCCGATCATGACCTCTCCGGTGGCCCCGTTCAGCTTCCAGAACAAGAACTGATAGGGATAGCTCGGGCCCCATCTACCTTGCTCCACCACCATAAGGTTGCGCTGGGCATCCACCGCCAGCAGGGGGAAACGGGTGAATGGGAAGGGGTCCAAGTCTCCCGAGACGAACTGCGCGGGAGGAACCACCGTGTTGCCTTCCAGATCGTACTGGGTGTACCAGAAGAAATGGGGGTGTTTCATCACCACATGGACCCGGTTGCCGTCCACAAGGAGTACACTGCCCTCTTGGGCGCCCTCCACCTGCCATCCGTACTCGGTGATGAAGCCCGAACCGGGTGCCGGTGTCCAGACCTCGTAGTAGATGTCGCTTCCGGCGTTGTACATCACATGCAGTCTGCCCAGGCTGTCGGGGCTCGACCGGATGAAAGGGTAGAGCGTCGAGGTGGTGAACAGGTAGGTGGCCGGTGTGACGCCGCTGCCATCCCCCATGTTTCGGATCGCGTAGTAGACTGGATTGTACTCCCGCCAGAAGGCAAACAGGCTGTCGGAGATAACTGCAGACGGTGAAAGAGAGCCGCTATTTACATCCCGGGAGACCATCGTTTCGGGGAAGACCTTCGTCCCGTCGGTCAGGAACAGGGTGTAGCCGATCCGGCTTGTGTTGCCGTAACCGCTGTATACGAGATGGAACCTGCCCAACTCATCTCTGACAAGGCGATTGTGCTGATTGTAGAAAATAGGTTCTTCCGTCACGGCCACCGGTGTACTCCAGCCGGGGCCGGGGATCACCGAGGAGAGGCAGAGAAGCAGCGCGAAGGATATCATTCCAGTGTGCCCGTCCTTCCTTCGTTCTGCTGGAACTGGGGCCAGGGGGTGTAACCTGCGGTGCAGGGTCCCAACTCCCAACAGTGCAGCAGGCCGTCACTGGTCCCGAACACGATCTCGATGGTGCCGTCACGATCAATGTCCCCCACGGCGAAGCCCCCAAGGGCCGAGACATTGTCGGGCAGAGTGATGGGAAATCCCACAAGCTCTTCCCCGCGGTTATCAAACGCCATCACCCGGTAGTTGCCGTCGAGCTTCGTGCAGAACAGCACATCGACAAGCCCGGAATCATCCAGGTCCCCGAGAGCCGTGGGACTGATGGAAGAAGCATAAACTGCACCCGGGTACGAACCCGTAGGCCAATCGTCGAGAGGGTATCCCTGGTAATCCCACGCCAGGCCTTCCATCTCCGAGGGGAGGATGAAGGCGTCCAGACCCGACACGAGCGGGTCCCAATCCGCGAAGACTCCGTATATCAGACTTGCCGCAGCAACGGTTCCCGGCTCGCAGGGATGTTCTTCCACCATCCCTCCCGGCTCGATGAGCAGTGCGGGATGCTCGTTCGCAACGGGATTGTACACCTTGAGAGGAAAACCGATCATCTTCACCCCGGCAAGGGTTCCCGCCGCAGGGAACACCTGGT
>Ga0334887_1005704_pt1 | contig 10216 bp, 10 predicted proteins | sample GraSluR1_MG_10_FD_207217 | JGI IMG/M metagenome (GOLD analysis project Ga0334887, IMG submission 207217) | Sludge microbial communities from methane-producing bioreactor in Wageningen University, Netherlands - Granular Sludge_18_07-R1 | ecosystem: Engineered > Bioreactor > Anaerobic >...
TTCAATTACAATATCAGTGGTTATTGGTTTTAATATCCCGGCAATTTGTTCAGAATTCATCTTCTTTTCCTTTACTTAAAATATATCTAATAGAAAAGCTCGATTATTAAGGAAATCCCTTACAGCCAGGTAGGCTTCTACATTAATTCCCCATTGATCTTCGTTATAGTTTAGAATGCCATATTGTTTTAATTGAAATAGCTGTAAATTTAATTCTTCTGCTGGTAGCATTGTCAATATTTCCTGTAATTGACTACTACTCAGATGACGATGCATTAAGACGGAATAAAGGATAAATGAAGTAATATCATTAGCTTCCCCGGGTAATTCTGGCAATTTTCGGTCCTCGTTTTGCTCAATAGACCTGACAGTAAGGGCAATACCTACGTTACCATGAACCCTTGCAGCGAGTTTTTGTAGTGACTTATTACCAGCATGAATACCGACCTGTTTTAATAATTCAGGACCGGCTGCTGCAAAACAATATACTTTTGAAAATTTTAATGGCCATATCCTTTGAATAAATGCAAACATCCAGCTGTCACAGACTACCAATCCTTTGCCGAATTCCCCAAATAATATTCTGGGTAATAATTCACGGATGAATGATAGACCATAAGAAGTACGAATCAGATATCGTGTCAGATCATTAATGAGCCAATTATTTTTATTCTTTTGTTCTTTCCACCATCCATCAATATCTAAATTACGAATTTTAGTATTATCCGGAGGAGTCAATATTTTCCATTTCTTTTGCTTTGCCCAATCACATGCAATATCATCTGTACTGCTAAAAGGAGGATCTAATAAAAAGCAAACGGTCGATTCCTTTTTTTTCGACCATTCATTAAGATGGTTATTCAATGCTTTTACAGCTGGTCTTCGATCAAATTCTTTCTTTACCGTTGATTGGTGATCATTATCATCTTCTTCTTCAGGTTCAGATTCATGTATTCCAAGTAATCGCAGTAAACTCTTCCATTGTTGCTGGACTTTTGTAACAGTTGGTGCAGCAGGAACATGGAAATCATCTGCATTAATGACTTGCCATTTATTTGAATCTGCCATACTATTTGAATATCCTTTCTTACTTCTTAAGCCCAAGTATATCTCAAATAACCCGTTCATACAATAGTTAGAATTTTTGATTAAAAAATATCTTTTTAAAAACTGTAGAAGTGTAGATTAGTAGTTTTGTTAAGAAATAAAATCTAATTAAAATTATTTAAATATCTGATTATAAAGAGAGGTATGTTATAATTATTAAATAGAACAATTAATTTTTAAAAGATAGGAATAATGTGAGTTCAGAACGTTATAGTTTAATAAAAAAGATTGATTTATCTCCAAATCAGATATTGGTATTAGGATTCTTATCGATAATTATTATAGGGACTTTTTTACTCCATCTTGATATAGCTTCCAGCAGTGATAGATCAATCAAATGGATTGACGCCTTATTTACAGCTACTTCAGCTACTTGTGTTACCGGATTAATTGTTTTAGATACTGGCAGGGATTTTTCTATCTTTGGGCAATGGGTTATATTAATTCTCTTTCAGATTGGCGGACTGGGAATCATGACTTTTTCTACTATGTTTGCTTTTCTCCTTGGCAGGAAAATTTCTCTCCGGCAGCGGCTGATCATCCAGGAGTCCCTTAACCAGTTCTCTATTGGTGGATTAGTCCGATTGGCTAAATATATTATATTTTTTACTATCTTTTTTGAAGGTCTTGGCACTATTCTATTGTATTTTAACTGGCACAATCTACCAGATGCTCATTCACCCCTTTTTCTTTCTTTTTTTCATGCGGTATCAGCATTTTGCAATGCAGGTTTTTCGTTGTTTAGTGACAGCCTGGAACAATTCAATTTAAACATTGGAATAAACTTAATCTTCTTGGTGTTAATTGTTTTTGGAGGAATTGGTTTTTTGGTTTTGGTTGAGCTTTATGAGTTTCCAAAAAAACAAAGATTATCCTTACACAGTAAACTGGTATTAGTAGTAACAATAATATTACTAATTATCGGGACCACCGGTCTTTTTCTTTTAGAAAGGAATAATAGCAATACATTGCAACCATTAATGTTAAAGGGGAGAATTCTTGGCTCTTTATTTCAATCTGCTACAGCCAGAACAGCAGGATTTAATACCATTTCCATTGGTCTGTTAGGGAATGCCAGTCTATTGCTTTTGATAATATTAATGTTCATTGGAGCATCACCTACATCTACGGGAGGAGGGATTAAAACAACAACATTTTCTATTGCTTTTCTATGGATGTATTATACTCTAAAGGGACGCAGACATCTTTACCTGTTTTACAGACAGATATCAACTAAAATATTAAACAAAGCATGGGCAATATTAATGCTTTCTTTGAGCTGGATTTTAGCCATGACAATGTTGATTTCTTATTATGAAAAATTTGACTTTATTGAATTATTATTTGAAGTTGTTTCCGCATTTGGTACTGTAGGGTTATCTACAGGGATAACAGACATGCTATCCCCTGCAGGAAAAATTATCATAATTTTAACTATGTTTTTAGGCAGGCTCGGACCACTTTCACTGGCTTTGTCATTGATTATAGACAGACATCCGGAATCAATTCAATATCCTGAAGGACATGTTATGGTTGGTTAAATTTATTATTTTTTAAAAAAAGGGGATTAGAGGATGAAACAATTTGTAATATTTGGTTTAGGCAGCTTTGGTTCAGCGGTTGCTACTACCTTAGTTGAGCTGGGTCATGAAGTATTAGGGGTAGACAACGATATGGAGAAGGTAGATATGTTTAAGGATGTTATAACTAAAGTAGTTAAAGTTGATGTAACTGATGAGAAAGTTTTAAAGGAACTGGGAGTTAAAAATTTTGATGCCGCTATTGTCAGCCTGGGGACAGATTTGGAAGCAAGTATACTAATTACCATTATGTTGAAAGAGATAGGACTGCAATATGTTGTCACTAAAGCTAATAGTCTGCTTCACGGGAAAGTGCTGGAGAAAATAGGTGCTGATAGGGTTGTATATCCTGAAAGAGATGAAGGAATCAGAATTGCAAGAAGCTTGATTATGCCCAATGTAAAAAATCAGATGGAATTATCTCAACAGTACAGTCTTATTGAGATAGCTGCATTGCCTGTTTTTTGTGAAAAAACTTTAGGGGAACTGGATTTACCGGGCAAATACGGAGTGACCTTATTAGCTATTCGCAGGGGCAATCAATTTACCTTTTCCCCCACTGAAAGACATACTGTTAATGAAAACGAATACCTCATTTTAGTGGGGGAAAACAAAAAGATTGATCAATTGATTACAAAATTTAAGGCTTCAGAAGAAGATAAGAAGAAAAAATCTAATGATAGTAAGAAAAAGGCTTCTAAAAAGGATAAGAAATAAAAATTTTGAGTTTAATAAAAAATATGACAAAAATGATAATTAAACTCAGGTCATAACCATTTTTTCTTTTTAAAGAAAAAAAACATTCCTAATCCTATGAGGAACATGACGGAGAGGATAGTTGGATAGCCCCATTTCCAGGACAATTCCGGCATATGTTTAAAATTCATACCATAAATACCGGCAACAAAAGTTAGTGGAATAAAAATAGTTGCAATAATTGTTAACACTTTCATGACTTCGTTCATCCTATTGCTTACACTGGAAAGATAGATATCAAGCAAACCGGAAATCATATCCCTTAGTGTTTCAGTAGTTTCTATTATCTGTATAGTATGGTCATATATATCTCGCAAAAATAATTTAGTATTTTTGTGAACTAAATCTGATTCATCTTTCTCTAATTTGTTGATTACTTCTCTTAGTGGCCAGACAGCATTTCTCAGGAAAATTAAGTTTCTTTTTATCTGGTGAATAGTCTGCTGATTATCAGGTGAAGGATGAGCGATTAAGATATCTTCCAATAATTCTAACTTATCACCTACTTTTTCTAAAACCAGGAAATATTGGTCAACAACAGAATCAAGTAACGAATAAAGGAGGTAATCGGAGTCGCTTTTTCTGATTTTCCCTGCTTCATTTTTTATTCTCTGTCGCACAGGGTTGAATACATCACCTTCCTTTTCCTGGAAGGAGATCACTGTATGGTCTGTCAAAATAAGACTTATATGTTCTATGGAGAGTTCCTGTTTGTCATTATCCCAGTAAATCATTTTAAGGGCTATATAGATATAATTAGAAAAATATTCTATCTTTGGCCTCTGGGCGGTGTTCATTATATTTTCTAATGTTAAAGGATGTATTTTAAATGATTGCCCGATTTGTTCAATAATATCAGTCTGATGAATACCGTCAATATTAATCCAGGTTATTGTCGGTTTTTCCAGATATGGAATACATTTTTCGATACCGTCCACTGTTTTTTCTTCTAAATATTCGGGAGAATAATCAATTATAGATATTTTTGGCTTTTCCAAAAATCTTTCACCTATATGAACCGGTGTTCCCGGGGTTAAACCAATAGATTTACCCCTTTTTTTTAAAAATTTAGCCAAACTATCCTCCTGCTTCCAAAATTTTCCATCAAATCAGTTACTCTTGTTCTTTATCATTGTTATTAACTGATTCCTGCTCTAAATTCTTTTCTTTTTGTATTTTATCAGGGACAGAACGTGTTTTTTTAATCCGTGTTAATGTACTAAACAAAAAACTGGTAGCCAACCCGGCAATAAAAGTTATAATAAGAATTAATGCCAGAGAGCTTTCAACTCTCCAGGTGATAAAACTCACTGTAACAGGTACGGCATTTTGTAAGGCAAATATAACCGCTAACACGGCAATGAAAGCTGCAATAAATAGATATGCTTGCACGGTATCCTCCTTTTATAAGTTAGATGTATAAGTAAACATATATTATTCTACAGTTTTATCTTTTATTTCATCTTTTTCCAGGAAAAGAGTCTGGGTAGGATAGGCGAACTCAATTCCTCTTTTTTCGAATTCTTCTTTCATTTTAAAATTGATTTCCTGCTGAATATCCATATATCTACTATAATCTCTACTATTTACATAATAAACTACCTCAAAGTCCAGACTAAAATCTCCAAAGGATGCAAAATGAACTCTGTCTAATATTGCTCCATTAAGTTGTTTTATTATTTCGGTTACCAAATCAGGAATACCTTTCAGCTGTTCCAGAGAGGTCTGATAAATAACGCCAAATTTAAACAGTATTCGTCTTCTTCTCATTCTTTTATAGTTACGCAGACGGGAATTTACCAAATCAGTGTTAGAAAATACTATTTCCTCCCCGCTTAGACTTCTGATACGAGTAGTTTTTATGCCTATACTTTCAATAGTACCTGAAAAGGCATCAATGGTAATAAAATCACCTATTTCAAAGGGATGGTCAAAAAAGATAATAAAATAACTGAACAGGTCTCCCAGGATATTTTGAGCAGCCAGAGCTACGGCAATACCACCAATTCCAAGACCAGCTATCAGGGCAGATACTTGAATTCCCAGGTTGTCTAAAAGGATTATAAAGGCAATAATCCAAATGATAATTCTAAAAAAAGTCTCAATACCCCGAATAGCGGTTATTCGGGTTGCATTGCTTTCTTTTTTAATCAGGTAGTTTTCCAGGAAATAAGAGAAGATGGAAAGAATAAAACGCACACCGAAGAAAATAAGAAGAGCAATAATTGTAATATTTACAATTTTTTCTAAGGATGAGGGAATTCTTAATTGTGTAAAGCCAAGATAGAAAGCCCCGAAGTACAGCAGATTAACAAATGGCTTTATTTTGTTTTGAAATGCTTCGACGAATTTGTCATCTACTCTGGTTGTGCTTTTCCGGGCAAATGAGCTGAGAAGTTTAATTAGAAACTTCTTTAATACATTTATCAGGAATACCAATAATATAAAGATACCCAGTGCCATAATATAGTCTATTAGTTGATTACCAAAGTATACTTGCTGTAGAAAACCGTTAAACATATAAACCCCGAAATTTATACTAATTTAAGAACTTGTTGATAACATTTTAATATATTAAAAATATGTAAGCAAATCGAACTAAAAATAATTTTATTATGGGTAAATTTGGTTAAAAAGCTGATCAGCAATTCCCTGGTCAAGATTTTTTAATATCTTATATTCCTCTAATGCCTGGTTTCTTTCTTCAAGAATTAAAAAGGTTATGCCCAATCCATAATGTGCATAAACATAGTCGGGATCGATCCGGATTGCCTCTTGAAATGATTTCTTTGCATTTTCATATTCTTCAATTTTTCCGTAAGTCCACCCCAATGCATAATATGCATCTGCATCATCAGGGGATTGCTCGATTGCTTTTTCGAATGCTCCAACAGCTTCCAGGTGCTGATTTATTTCATTATATACCCATCCCAGATTATAATAAACATATGTATAATCCGGGTTTAAGGCAATGACTTTCTGATAAGCATCAACTGCCTGTTCGTATTTTGCTTTTTGATTGTTAAGCCAACCCAGGTAATAATAGGCATCAGTTAGCCCTTTATTAATCTCTACTGCCTTCTCGAAAGCCTCAATTGCCTGGTCAGTATTATTAAGCTTTTGATGAATAATACCTATTTGAAAGTAAATCTGAGCAGCTTCTTCCGGCAAATAGTGGGCAGCCCTTTCCAGAGCACTGATTGCTTCCGAATGACGTTCTAAATCTTTGTAAATAAGACCTAATTCATGAAAAGCCGGCCCATAATCTGGTTTCATCTCCAATGTTTTGTTTAGTGACCGGATTGCTTTTTCAAATTCCAGTATTTCTTTATAACTAAGTCCCAAACCATAATAAGAATGGTAATCATCAGGAGTAAGCTGTAAAGCCTGGTTAAAAGAATCAATTGCAAGATTTATCTTTTTGGTTTTTAAATAAGTCAGGCCTAAAGTGTAATGTGCATCTGAGAAATCAGGATTAATTCTAATTGATTCTTTTAATGACTGCTGAGCATCGGCATATTCTTCCAACTCATACTCAGTTAATCCCAGGTTGTAATAGGCTGAAAGATAGTCAGATTTTAGATTAATAGCATTCTGATAATATATTCTTGCTTTTTCAAGCTGGTTGGTTAAGCGATATATCTGACCTATTTGAAAATGAGCTTCCGGGTAATCTGGTTTGATATTCAGTATTTCTTGAAACACAGTAACTGCTTCTTCATATTTTTTTTCATTTTCCAATAGATTGATTCCCTGAAAATACAAATCTTCAACAGACTGGTTTTGCGCCAGAACAGAAATAGAGGAAGGAACAATAAAGAATAGTAGTATCAAAAAAATTAGTATTAACAGATTTGATAATTTAGAAAATTTTTGAATATCCATTAAGCACCCCGTTGTAAATAATATGGTTTAACGTAATATTTTCTGGCTATATTTTTTCGGTTACCTTACTTATTGATAAATATTATTTTAACCACAATATAATATTATAATATATTTTACTATTTTTTGATATTATATTGATAGTGATTTCTGGAAATATATTATTTTTTAAGCACGTTGAATGCCTGTTTTGCTATTTCTATAATTTTCAGAGAGCCAGTACAGATAGATGTAAGATAAAAAGCTGATAAATATAGGTAATGATGCGAAACGGTAAGCAAATAATAATCCAAATTTGTCAGCCAACCAACCATAGATAGATGGTGCTATAGTTGCGGAGACTCCCTCTATAAAAAATCCAAAGCCAAACAGTTTCCCCTGAATTTTAGTTGAACCTGACCGGGTTAACCATGTGTGTTGAGAAGGGAAATAAATACCTTCCATTAATCCAATACTGCCGATTAATAATCCTATAACGAATGGTATTCTGAAACATGTGAGAATATAAACTAATATTGAGGTAAAAAAGGTTGCCAAAATGGAATATTTAAGGGGATTTTGTTTATCAAGAAATTTACTTATCAAAAGACTCCCAGAAAACACACCAATAAAATAAATACTGACAATCCAGGCTGATACTCCCGGTTTTAATCCAACATAAGTAGTTGCATAGATTGGTAGAAATGATAAGAAGGGCTTAGTTCCTAAACACATAATTACTCTGCATAGAAAATAAATTACAAAAATATTACGTGAATTTAGTTTTTTTTCAATCTGCCCTGTCTCTTTTTTTGTTTCATTTTTAATCTTAAGATAGCTTATCCCCAAAAAGAAACCAGGTAAAGAAATAATGAGACAGGTAATTCGCCAGCCCCATATTTGAACTAACCAGCCAAATAACAGGCTGGTAATAATTAATCCAAATGTACCTGCTGCAGAGAATAGACTCAGGTCTCTTCCTTCTTCTCCAGGAAGTGCTCTCTCTCCTACCATTGCAGTGGCAAGTGGGTGGAATGTTGCGGTACCAATTGCCATTAATAAAAGAGCTGTGATAATTAAAGAAAGATTATTAACATAGATAACACTTCCCAGTAAAACTGACGCCAGAATGAATCCGGATGAGATAATCAAGTTTTTATGGTTATATCGATCAGCTAATGAACCAAACACTAAAGAGAATATAGAGCGAATTGCCTCATGAAAAGTTAAAATAAGGCCTGACTGAAAGTATGTGAAAGCAAATTCCTGTCGAAAAAAGGGCAAAAGAAGAGGTATTATATAGTGGTAAGCATCATTATAAGCATGGCCTAAAGAGTTGAGTTTTAATTGAATATTATTTTGTTTTCTTAACATAGTAGTTTATTTCCCCTAAATTCATTAAACTATATCATACATCTAAATTAGAAAAAATCAAATTTTTAAGTTCAATTGTTGACAAATAGTAATGAATACTATATTGTAATAATTACATTATTCTGAATATAGCATTCATTATAAAATATTTATATTATAGAAATAAGTGATATTAATGAAAGATACATATTATTATTGTAAGGAAAAACTAAATGAAAAAGGTTTGAGAATTACACCACAACGTTTAGGTATTTTTTGTTGCCTGGTTGATTCTAAATCACATCCGTGTGCTGAAACGGTTTACCAGATAGTCAGAAAACAGTTTCCAAATATATCCTTTGATACAGTTAACAGGACAATGTTAAGCTTATATGATAAGGGTTTAATAAAAATGATAGAAAGTGGTTATGGCCCTAAGCGTTATGATGCTGATTTAAAACAGCATTATCATTTCCGGTGTTTAAAATGCAAAAAGATTATTGACTTTGAATCACCTGAATATGATAAAATAAAAATACCGGAAGATATAAATAATAAATTTAAGATATGTAACCAAAAAATTATTCTGGAAGGTATTTGTCCCGATTGTCTTGCACAAGATGAACACAAGCCGGTTAATAAAGTGAAAAACAAATAACTAATTTACATAAGGAGGTTCGATATGGGTACAAAGGGCAGAGAAATCGTAGGAGTAAATGTTGATAAATTGATAGATGAGTTAAACAAAGCATTGGCAGACGAATGGCTTGCCTATTATCAATACTGGATCGGAGCAAAAGTAGCAAAAGGACCGATGAGAGGCGCAGTGGTGGCTGAACGTATCTTGCAATTAGGTGGAACTCCTCTATTGACTCCGGAAGAATGGTATAAAGTAACTAACTGTGGGTATGAAACTCCAAGTGATCCAAATGTAAAAAAATTAATTAAACAAAATATTAAAGGCGAGCAATGTGCAATTGATGCTTATCAGAAGCTGATGAAAATGGTAAAAGACAAGGACCCAATAACCTATCAAATGGCTTTGAGTATATTGGAAGATGAAGTGGAACACGAAGAAGACCTGGAAGCCTTATCAGAAGATATGGGTTTGATGTAATCAAAATATTTGTTAAAAAACTGAAAAAACGTAAATTTTAAGTTTATACAGTATAGCTGAAACTGACGGAATTTTCATAAAAAATATTATAAGGAGTGTGTAAAAAATGGTTGAGAAACATGAAATTTATAAATGTAATATTTGTGGGAATATTGTAGAAGTACTTCATGGAGGTAAAGGTGAGCTGGTCTGCTGCGGTGAGCCTATGGAATTAATGGAAGAGCAGACTGCCGAACAGGCTAATGAAAAACACGTTCCGGTTGTTGAAGAAACCGAGAAGGGTGTCAAAGTAGTAGTTGGTTCCACCCTTCATCCCATGGAAGAAAAACATTATATAGAGTGGATACAGGTAATAACTGATAAAGGTTCCTGCAAAAAATTCCTCAAACCGGGAGATGCTCCGGAAGCTGAGTTTGAGGATGTCCAGGGTTTGCAAAAA
>Ga0334887_1005708_pt1 | contig 10210 bp, 7 predicted proteins | sample GraSluR1_MG_10_FD_207217 | JGI IMG/M metagenome (GOLD analysis project Ga0334887, IMG submission 207217) | Sludge microbial communities from methane-producing bioreactor in Wageningen University, Netherlands - Granular Sludge_18_07-R1 | ecosystem: Engineered > Bioreactor > Anaerobic >...
CGCGGCGAATTCGCCGACAATCACCGGGCCGGATACAATTAATCTCACAGCCGGATACGACGACGCTGAGGAGACGTATGTCTGTGGCGGTAATCCCGCGCCAACGCTGGCTATCACTGCGAACACGGCGGTCGCGACGCTGTCCGGCAATACGTTGACCATCCCGGCGGGACTTTCTGCCGGTTCGTATTCCGTTACCCTCGAAGCGACTAATTCGGCCGGAACCGTGACAAAGACCGTCACAGTAAATGTTTCTTCCCCGCCAACCATCGAAGGACCGGATAGCATCAATCTTCCGGCCGGATACGAAGAATACCAGCAGATCTATACCTTCGGGGGCGACCCGCTGCCGACGGAATTCGAACTGACTGATCCAAACACAGCCAATGCGACCTTTGACGCAGCAACAGGAACTCTGACAATTCCAACAGGTCTTCCTGCGTCTGAGTATCCTTATTATGTTACGATCAAAGCAACTAGTACGGCCGGCATGGAAGAATTGACAATTTGCGTGTACGTCACCCCCTGACAGTATATAACCGCTGCGGAAATTCGGTAACAACAACGGCACATATAACGGTAAACGCAACTTGAGGCGAGGAGATGAAGTAAGATGAAAACGAAGATAAAAACAATAGTACTAGCGGTGATTTTATCAGCGGCGGCAGTCATGCTGACTTCCGCCGCGGCTTATGCGGCCGCTCCCGTAAGAATCATCCCCGTTTCAACAAACGGAGACGGACGCAACTATGCTATAACACAGGACGGTGTGCTTTGGAGCTGGAGCAGCAACACCGATGCGCCTTCTAAAATCATGGAACATGCGGTTTCCGCAGCTACAGGGGCAATGCACAGCCTGGCTGTAACGTCTGACGGGAGCCTCTGGGGATGGGGAAGCAATATATACGGACAGCTTGGCATAAGCAGAGACAACCAGAGCACGGAAAGCGTACTGTTTTATAGCGATACGCCCGTGAAGATAATGGACGGCGCTGCCTCGGTCGAGGCAAACGGTATGTATTCCTATGTCATAAAAAAGGACGGAACGCTTTGGGCCTTCGGGGGCAGCGAAAACAGCGGAGAATACCTGATGGGCAATGGCACAACGGCCCAGCCGAAGCCTGTGAAGATACTCGATAACGTCGCTCTGGTATCAGCCGGCGGCTCCAACGTGTTGGCTTTGAAGACCGACGGTAGCCTATGGACATGGGGCGATAACGCCTCCGGCGAAATCGGCGACGGGACGACAAGCATCTGCCCGATGCCCGTTAAGGTTATGGACGGCGTCGCGGCGGCCGCAATGGGCACGTTTCACACCCTAGCGGTGAAAAAAGACGGAACTCTCTGGGCCTGGGGTTCAAACTACGGCGGCGCGTTGGGCGACGGAACCGATAAGGACAGTACCATACCTGTAGAAATTATGGACGACGTGGCTTCGGTGACCGCTGGGACCTGTCACAGTCTTGCCATTAAAAAGGACGACAGCCTTTGGTCATGGGGGCAGGGCGTTACCGGCCATGCTGGAAACAAAGGTTATAATCTCACTCCCGAAAAGATATTGGAAGACACCGTTTATGTCATCGCGAAACAAAATACCAATTTCGCTGTGAAAACCGACGGAAGCCTATGGGCATGGGGATATTCTGTTAATCTGGGCAATATATATTCGACGCCTTTCCCCAGAGAAGCATTAAACGACGTTCAGATACCGGGCGTGGTCGCTTTGCCGTCCTCCGCCAAGACTTCAATCAACGGAAAAACAATTTCCCTTGAGGCGTATAACATCAGCGATTTCAACTACTTTAAGCTGGCGGATATCGCCTCTGTATTGAGCGGCACGGAGAAGCAATTTGAAGTCAGCTGGAACAGCGAAACAAATACGATGACCCTGATAAAAAATAAGCCGTATACGTCTGTGGGAGGAGAATTGACTCTCTCAGGGAAAAATGACCCGCAGAAAGCGACCGTCTCCGTGCCGGACATATATCTGGACGGTGTGGAACTCCACATTTCCTCCTATAACATCGGTGGCAGCAATTACATAAAGCTGCGCGATTTAGCTGAAGTCCTTAATTTTAGCGTTACTTGGGAAGAAAATTCTAGCACGGTATGGATCGATACTTCAAAAACATATTAAAAAAACCCAGGAGGAGCCGGCGCAGGCGATTTACAATCATGGACCTGAGCATGCCCGGGACAAACCAGGTGATTTTAATCAGCAGGAAATACTACACCGGATAATAAAAACTAATTTTGCTTGAACCACAACATTTTATGGTCCTTTATTACACATTCCAGTTTACCTTCATCATGCAGGTAGGACAGGTAAGACCGGACGGTACTTCCCACCAGTACATACTGGTTGAAATCCATGGTCAATCCATAGGAATGGAAAATAGCCTGCAGAATATCCTCAAAACCAGATGGACTGGCGCAAAGCGATAGTATCCGGTCAATTACTTCATAAACCTTATCACGGTTGACCTTTACTAGTGGACGGATGTACCCCTACCTTGGCCGGGCAATTAATATAGTAAGTTTGCTCTCCCGCGGCTATTAATTCGTACATGGCCTTCTCCTATCCTTACAGTTTTAAACTGGTATTTTCAAAGAATAACTTAATATTCAGAATCTTGTTTACTCCATGCAAAAACGAAAGTAAATCCAAATAAAATTCCAGCTACAGTAACTAGACTCGGATGATATCCAACTATGAACCCAATGAGACTCCAATGACGGGGTAGTTCTGCCAAGTAAGTTATTGGAGTTATGGCCACAGCAAAGGCGGGAATACCAACCGTCAAAAGCAAAATCCAATCTAACTTCCAGGAGCCATGCTGTTTTTCTTGCCTAATAAGATGCGGTAGTGCCATTAAAAGACCAACCAGAATAGGAAATATGGAAGAAAACAACCATAAACTCGTTCCATCGTAGGATGAAGAATACAAATCTTTTAAATATCGGCGGTAGTCATCAGCCTTTATCACCATATAACCAAAGACAATAATATATAACAAATAGCCGATAGATTGAATTAACTTATTATTCATAAGGCCGCCCCCCAATAGGTATATATGTTATATATTCTCTATTATGGTCATTAATTCCTTTATGTCTTTTGCCTTTGTTCATTCCTGGCCAGTGCTGAGGTTTGTTATAAAGGGCGGCAGTATCTATTTCTGCACAATATTTCTATAGTCTATCCGGCCAGCTCATGGAAAATTGGATCTCACCCCGGGAGTTAGTCAGGGTGGCCTCCCTTATGCCGTTGGCCGCCAAATGTTTATACAGGTTGTCAAAATGAAGCTGTCGCAGGTCATCGTAATCGGCATAATGACCGATGATCGTGTCGGCCAGCCCAGGAATCTCCTGGCCGGATAACGGCATCCGGCAAAACTCCCGTATGGAAGGAGCCCAATGGGCGCCATCCTGGGACTGCAGGTAGTCCAGCAGCACGTAATTGCCGTTTTTATCCTTTTTATATGTGATAGCGGCTGGGACAACGCTGCCTCCCACCTGATCCAGCACCTTACCGTAAAGCCTGTATCTGCCGCTATAGGTGGTGGCAAAAACTCTCAGCAACTTGCCTTCTTCATAGCTGCCAAAAATTTTGGGAGCGACTATGGTGAATCCCTGGAGGTGAGTCCCGGAGTTCTGTTCTATTTCGGCAGCATAAACCAGCTTTTCGATAGTATCCGGTCCGTCATACTGAAAATCCGGCAGCAGAGTATCTTCTATGATATCCAGGGCTTGGTACCACTCCATGGGCGACAGTGTATCATCGGTAACATTGTTGCGCAGGCCCAAAAGCTCCTTAGACAACTGCATCATAATAGCCCCACGCAGGCCCTCAGCATTGCCTTTCTCAAACTGGGCCAGCATATATTGCAGAGCCTCTTCTCCGCCATATTTCTGAATATTTACATACTCCTGTTCATGTGCCCGGATATAAGCGAAGGGATTCGAAGCTTCCTTAGGAGAAGACATAATAATGGAAAGATTTTCTTCCACCAGTTTTTCAGTCTCAGCCCTCTTTAAGTCCTTTGCTGCCAGTAAATCCTTTACCGCTGACTCCAGTTCTTGACTTTCTCCCGTCCATACTATCCCTGCCAGTTCCATACTACCGTTATTTATCGATACCACCAATAGGGGACTGCCCATACTGCAAGTTTCCTTTAGCCAACCATCTTCATCCACATCCATACCACCAGCCAGTACTACCTTGCTTAGATCCTCAGGAAGCAGCCGGTATTCCAGGGCATAAACATGGATGGGAGTGTCGCCCAGAGCCTCAAAAACCTTTAACAATTCCAGACGGGTTATTTTTTGATCAATGATTCTAATCTCCGGGTCTAATTCATAGTTGGCAATATCCCGTTCCATTACCTCCCAGGCCAAACTGCGGATGGGATCTAATTCATCTATTTCCTGCTTCCCAGGATTTGCTGTGAAAACCATTACCGATAAGCCAACTGCCAGAACAGCGATTATTATGACCCAAAACCCAGGTTGCTTGTAATTAAGAACATTTTTGATCCTGGCCTTTATGTTGCTTTCGCCAAAAGCCAAGGGATTGGCTGCCGGAAGAGCAGATCTGCTTACGGAAAGTGACAGCAAGGAGCTGGAATAAGCAGCTTTGGCCCCATTACCCAAGCGGTTCAAAACGCTCTCGTCACAGGACATCTCCATATCCCGACTCATAAGGAAAAAAGACCACCAAACCAGAGGATTAAACCAATGCATAATAAGCACCAAAAACGCCAAGGGTTTGATGAGATAATCCTTCCTGCGGATATGGGTCCCCTCGTGCTCCAAAATGTAAGGTAAATCAGCCTCCTTGACCCCTGCCGGAACATAAATTCTGGGCTGGATAAAACCACAGACAAAAGCGGTGCCGATCTGATCTGATTGGTAAATATTGCCCTTAAGGAGGGTGGCGGGGAATAGTTTCTTTCTTACTTTTATATATGAGACCACACTGTAAGCCAGTAGTGCCACAACGCCCAGCAGCCATATAATACTTAAGAGCTCAATTGCTGTAGGCATAGGATTGGCGCTGGCTATGGCAGCAGACGACGGCAGGGAAGGGTTCAAGACCTGCTCCAAGTTGTCCAGACCGGCCGGCACGGTGGATGCTGGTGCAGTATTAATAGCATTGGGCATTAATTCCCATACCCCGGCATTATTCAAGGAGTTAATCTGAAGAAGCCCCAAAAAACTAAAAGCAGATGTGAAGGATAGGGGGCATAGGAGTCTAAACAGAACCACCGTCCATAAGGCGTAAGAGAAGACCTTGGGCGCTTTTCTTAAGCACATACGTACCAGAACCACTCCGATAATTACCAGCGAGGCTGTAATACTCATATCCAATATAGTGGAAAACAATTCCGGTAAGTAACTCATTCTACCGCCTCCTCAATAATCTTCTTCAATTCCTCGGCTTCCTGCTGGGATAGCCTGTGGTCGTCAAGAAAGGCGGTAAGGAATATAGGCAGCGATCCTTCAAAGGATCTGGCTAAGACTGCTCTGCTTTCATACTTCTGTACATCTTCACGTTTGACCAGTGCAGTAACAGTTGCCTCCCGGTTCTGAAGAATTTGGCGCTCACCCAGTTTTTTGAGCATGGTGTAGGTAGTAGACTTCTTCCAACCCAGCTGCTCAGCACATAGTCGAACTAAATCGGTAGAATTAATGGGCTCATTATCCCAAACCAGGCAGGCCAATTTATACTCGGCATCAAACAGCTTATATTTTTCCATAATACGTACCCCCCAAGGTTTATTGCGATAGACCTAATTGTAAGTCTACGTCAATAGACCACCCCTGTCAAATGCAGTGCCGAGTGTTAAGTTGTAAAAAATCATTTTTAAAAAAGGAATGTAATTTATAAGTATAATGAAGGCGTGAGCTATAAGCAAAAAAATAATGCTATTGTTAATATCCTTTTTTGGCAACTATCTTCATTGCTGGTGAGTTGTTGCCAACAATAGTGATATAATCTACCTTGGGTGATGATAATTTCTGGAGGTTAAAAATGGAGAAAATCAAGCACAAAACAGAAATCCGGGTAATATATGCAGACACTGACGCTATGTCGGTAGTATACCACAGCAATTATTTCAAATGGTTCGAAGTAGGCAGGACCGAATTATTAAGAAATATGGGCTTCCCATATATTTGTTTGGAACAGGAGGGGTTAATGCTTCCTGTTATAGAATGCGGATGCAAGTATGTCAAACCTGCTGTATATGATGACCTGCTGGAGATAACCGCTATGATTAAAGAAGTGAAAGCAGCTACCTTTATAGTTGAATATGAAATATGCAGAAAAAGTACGGGAGAGCGGCTGGTAACCGGTTTCACCAGACATGCAGTTACAAACAATAATTTGAAGCCGGTTCGACTGAGGAGTGCTGCACCAGATCTGTATAAACTCTTGTTAGATAATAAAGATTGAATCAAATGGAACCAGACTTGTTACTACATTTTTCCTGTAAATGAATTGCAGCGTATACTGGTTTTACCATTTGCGGTTGTAATCATTTATCATGTGGCTAGTCCATCTGCTGCCCCTTTTATTTGGAGAGTTATGAGCAAAAACTTTAACTTCAATCAAGCCGCAATTCTAAGGGATAGATGTTTTTTATGTATACCAGTTTCGAAGTCGTGGTTTTCCATCACCTTCCCATTTGATTGAAGGGCCAGCAATTATCAGGTGAAGTAAAAATATCATCCAAAGCAACACCATACCTACTACTTATGAATAGATAAGAGGGATGTCCACTAATGACCGAGAATCCGGAAAAGGAACTAATTGCTATTATCGAACCTAACGGAGGATATGCCCTTGATTGGCAGTATCTGCCCAAGGGTCAGGCAAGTGCTTCCAGGGAATGGCAGGAAACATTCTTTGCTGAGTATCTAGCCGACCGTTATTGCGCCTGGTGGTCCCTGGGTATATCCAGGATTAACCATGATCTCTCCGAGTCAATGCAATACCTGTATAAGGTGGCAGCTGCCTTCGTTAAGAATCTGGTGAGAAATCCCGGCCTGGAACAGTTGCGGGAGAAAGGGGCAGGTATTCTTAATGATCAGGATATACAAACCTTATTGGAAGAAGCTCCTTATCTAAGCGGTGCGGAGCATCTTGATAAGCATTGGCTGTCCCGAGCCTGGGAAGAACTTAACCATACCTATGCCCGGGAAATCAAAGAACATCCGGGCAGCATAAGCGAATATTTCTGGAGCAAGAACCCCGATATCCACCTGGCAGGCCGGGTATATTTCCATCTGGTGGAAAGCCGCCGGGACGATTACCCCTTTGCCTTTTTAGCTACCTATGCCGCCGAGGCTTCGGCTACCGGTTCGGCCAAACACCTGCCTCTGAAAAATGCCTTGGTGGAATACGGAGAAAACAGCCAAAAACTGCTGGAACTGCTGGCAACGGTAAACAAAGCCGCCCGGCAGAGTCCATTTGTAAATGAACTGCTGGAAAGCGGAGAAATATTCCATCCCCTGGGTTTGTATGCTGATGAAGCCTATACCTTCTTAAGAGAAGTACCTCAATACGAAGAAGCTGGGGTTCTGTGCCGGATACCCAACTGGTGGAGAAAAAAATACGAATCTACCAAGGTATCCATAAATATCGGCAGCCAGGCTCCCTCCCGGCTGGGTTTCGAAGCCCTGGTTGATTTTGATGTGCAGTTATCTCTGGGTGGTGATACTCTTACTAAAGAGGAATTGCAGAAACTGCTGAGGGAATCGGAAGGACTGGCCTTCATCAAAGGAAAATGGGTGGAAGTAGATCACGCCCGTCTGCGCGAAACCCTGGCCGCCTATGAACAGGCCCAAAAAATAGCCGCCCAGGGTGACCTCTCCATAATGGAAGCCATGCGTTTATCCCTGGCCCCATCCAAATCCCTAAAGGCAAACGATGATTCAGGGACCATAGAAGTCAGCCACGGCCAATGGCTGGAAACCATACTGTCCAGCCTCAGAAAGCCGGAGACTATCCCAGCCGTAGATTGCGGGGAGAATTTCCATGCCATACTCCGGGAATACCAGCAAAAAGGTCTAAACTGGTTATTTACTATGAGACAACTGGGGTTAGGTGCCTGTCTGGCTGATGACATGGGACTGGGAAAAACGGTACAGGTCATTGCCCTGCTAAACGGCCTGCTTTCCAGTGGAGAAGAAAAGGTCTTGCTGATTTTACCGGCCTCCCTTATCGGCAACTGGATGGCGGAAATCGACCGCTTTGCCCCCAGCCTTAAGTATCGGCTGATCCATCCCCAGATCAAAAACAGCCTGGCAGAACCGGAAGAGCTTAAAGCCGGGATCTACATAACTACCTATGGAATGCTGGGCAGGATCGATTGGCTGCAAGAAGCCTTCTGGGATATCCTCATCCTGGATGAAGCCCAGGCAATAAAAAATCCCGGCACCAAACAGACCAAAACGGTAAAAAAACTAAAGGCCCGCTGCCGGATAGCCCTGACCGGAACCCCGGTGGAAAACCGACTGGCAGATCTGTGGTCCATTTTTGATTTTCTCAACCGGGGTCTTCTGGGTAACGCCCGGGAATTCAGCGGGTTTGCCAAAAAGTTAAAAGACCAGCCAGATGGTTATGGTCGTTTAAAACAAATGGTATCACCCTTCATCTTGCGCAGGTTAAAAAGCGATAAGAGTATCATAGCTGACCTGCCCGAGAAGATAGAAATGAAAAGCTACTCCCACCTTAGTAAAAAACAAGCGGCACTATATATGGCCCTGGTCAAAGATCTGCAAAAAAAGCTGGAGGCCAGCGAAGGAATAGAAAGAAAAGGACTGGTCCTGGCCTCATTGGTGAAATTCAAGCAGATTTGCAACCATCCCGATCAGTACCTGGGGCAGGATACCTACCTGGCCAAAGAGAGCGGCAAATATGAGCGACTACGGGAAATATGTGAAACCATCTATGCCAAAAGAGAACGGGTTATAGTATTTACCCAGTTTAGAGAAATCACCCATCACCTAGCGGACTTCTTGCAGACAGTATTCCACCATGAGGGATTAATCCTCCATGGTGGAACCCCGGTAGCCAAACGCAAAGATATTGTTGCCCAATTTCAGGGTCCGGAGTATGTGCCCTTTATAGTATTATCCATCAAAGCCGGCGGGGTAGGCTTAAACCTTACCGCTGCCAACCATGTCATCCACTTCGACCGCTGGTGGAATCCTGCGGTAGAAAACCAGGCCACCGACCGAGCCTTCCGCATCGGTCAGCAGAAAAATGTTTTGGTGCACAAGCTTATAACCAGTGGTACCATAGAAGAGAAAATCGACTTGATGATTGAAGAAAAAATCCAAATGACTCAGGAAATCATTCCGGATATGAATGAATCCTGGATTACCGAACTGGACAACCGGCAGCTGCTGGACCTTTTCCGGCTTACCATTTAGCCAGGAGGAAGTATTATGTATGACGATTATTACTATAAATATGTGCCCAAGGCTGAAAAAGAAAAGATGGCCCAGGATACCATAGCTAAGCTGAAAAAGAAAAGAGCAGGGGAGCTTGCCCCAGTAACCATAAACGGCCGCCAACTGAGTTCAACCTGGTGGGGAAAAGCCTGGAACAAAAATCTGGAACGCTATTCCGACTACTCCAGCCGCATTGGTCGAGGACGCAGCTATGTACGCAACGGGGCGGTACTGGATCTTCAGATTCAACCCGGCCATATCCAAGCCCTGGTACAGGGCAGTGTCAGAAAACCGTATAAAGTGGAAATTTCCATCCAACCACTGCTGCCCGCACGCTGGGAAGAGATACGCATAGCCTGCGAGGGGCAAATTGACTCCCTGCAGGAATTGATCGACGGGAAATTTCCGCCCCAACTGTCAGAATTGTTTACCGCCCAGGGCAGCGGTCTCTTTCCCACCCCCAGGGAAATATCCTTTACCTGTTCCTGCCCGGATTGGGCGGTGATGTGTAAACATGTAGCCGCAGTCCTGTATGGAGTTGGAGCCCGATTGGATGAAGACCCCACTCTGTTTTTTACCCTGAGGGCGGTGCATATCCATGATCTTATAAGTAGTGCAGTTCAAAGCCGGACCCAAACCATGCTGAGTAAATCTGGGGCCAAGAGCCGTCGTATCCTGGAAGATGCAGATATAGCAGGCATGTTCGGAGTTGAGGTAGAAGCAGTGTTGGAAGATGCCCATGATCATG
>Ga0334887_1005717_pt1 | contig 10197 bp, 9 predicted proteins | sample GraSluR1_MG_10_FD_207217 | JGI IMG/M metagenome (GOLD analysis project Ga0334887, IMG submission 207217) | Sludge microbial communities from methane-producing bioreactor in Wageningen University, Netherlands - Granular Sludge_18_07-R1 | ecosystem: Engineered > Bioreactor > Anaerobic >...
CCATTCCGACGACGATAAAAATACCCGCGTTCAATGATTGCGAGAACAGCAATATCCTGACGTTGAGCGATATTGAGTTTTCGTATTATCAGGATAGGGAACAGAACGATCGGGTTCTGGAGAAGGAGGAGAAGAAAATAAGACTTTCGACCGGTTTCGCCTGTGGCTTTACGACCGCGTTGCTGGGAGTGTCCGGCGACGGAAAAAGCACCTTGTTGAAATTGATAGTGGGAGAAGAGCTGGCCGCCAAAGGAATCGTATGTTTGGGCGGCGAAGATATGCGCAGCATACCCAAGCCCCTATTGAACGCCTTTGTCAATTATTACAGCCAGGACGTGGAACTGTTCAACGAAGATGTTTTTTACAATGTACTAATGGGGAAGGAGTGTATTGAGGAATCTCAAAGAAACACGGTACTGGCTAAGCTTAAAAATGAATACAGCGAAAACTTTGTAAGATTGAAAGCGATAGCCGATCGACACGGGGAAAACGCAAGAAAGACCTTGGCCGCGCTTTCGAAGGAACTGAAAAAGGGCGTCTACGCGAATATACGAAACCTCTTGGGTTTTCCTTTGGAATCCAAACTGCCCGGATATACGGAAGAAGACGCCATTATACATATGATCGGGGAGTATGAAATCGTTCGTCTTTCAGAACTGTTCGCGTCGGCTGAGTTCGGCAGGGCATACTGCGTAAAAGAAAAGGTGGATGCGGTTCTGGACCGCGTGGGCATCAGGGCCTTGGGCGGAAGAAAGATCGGCGAGAAGGGCTTTGCGGTTTCGGGAGGAGAAAGGCAAAGAATCGCCCTCGCACGATGCCTCATAAAAGAAAACTGGGCGGTGATGATCATCGACGAGCCGTTTACAAGCTTGGACGTCTTGGCGGAAAACGAGTTATCCACAATTCTAAAAGAATACCTCAACGGAAAGACCGCCGTATTGGTCACCCATAAGCTAAATCTGGTGCCGCTGCTGGCGACCAACATAATAGTGTTGAAAAACGGCGAAATCGCGGAAGAAGGAAGCCACGAGCGGTTAAGGCAAAAGGATGGTCTCTACAAAACCCTGTGGGATACTTTTATCGCCCAGCGCGGGTAAGGCAATGGTCGAAGGATCTGTAGATGGAGAATGCCATACTAAAAAAACAAAAACCTTCTGGGGAACTAGGGAGAGGATGCCTGTTTGGGGCGATACCGAATCTTGTCTTTACAATGCGAACTCCTGGAAGAGATGAAGGGGATAGGCTTTGTAAACCCGAATCATAAATCCTTCTTCGGATATCGGAATCTTCCGTTTTGATCGTCCACGGGAACAAAGATTCAGTCCCAGAGTATCCGGTTTCTGAACTAATTATCTAAATTGTAAATATTTATTAAAACAGAGACCGAGAATCGAACCCGATACCTGCGCATTACAAGTGCGCCTATAAAGCCGATTACTCCAAATCTGAAAAATTTCCCTTGACAACCATAAGAAACGTTTTATAATTCCTTGGTAATTTGTATATACAATTATACAAAATATGCTTTTTTATCTATAAGGGGGAATTATATGAACATGAATGTTGACTGGGAACAGAGAATAGATTGGGCAGCAGTAAGGAAACATCGACTTCAGAGGGTTGTTGACGAGATTAAGGCTAATGATCTGGATGCTGTGGCCTTTACAAAGCTGGATACAATTAGGTATGCGATATCCTTTCGATCTGTTTTTAGTCTTTGGTTTCATGGCAATCGATATATTTTAATCATCACGCGCGATGGAAAGGTTAAATTCCTTGTGGCAAGTGGATGTTATGAGCGTGTTAAAACATCGATGCCCTGGATTACTGATTTTGTAGCATTTCCTTTCGTTATGCTTCATGGTGTGAAGATTGTTCAAGATGCCTTTAAGCAGTTAGGTCTGCTTAATGCAAAAGTTGGGCTTGATATGCTTCCGTTTAATGTTTTTTCCGAAATGCAACGTACCATGCCAAATGTTAAGTTTCAGGATGGTACACCAGTAATAGATAAGGCTCGAAGAATAAAGCATCCTGATGAAATCAAAGCTATTAGATTAGCAGCTGAAATAGTAGACATCGGAATGGAGACAGTTATGTCCATGAATAAGCCTGGCGTAACCGAAATGGAAATTTCTGCTGCTGCATCATATGCCATGAACCTTGCTGGCTCTGAAGAAACGCCATACATGCCCCTAGTGTGTTCTGGAGATCATGGGACTATCGGCTATCGTTTTCCAACCGATAAGCGTCTAAGGAATGGTGAACTGTTATACAGTGATTGTGGGGCAGCTGTGCTCAATGGTTATCAAGGAGATATCGCACGTACAACCGTTGTTGGAGGAAAGGCAACCAACGAACAGAAAAAAATTTATAGATGTATGGTGGATATGTTGCTTACAGGGCAGAATTCTGTCCGTGCGGGTGTTTCAACCGCTGAAATTGCACAAGCATGTCAAGGCGCTGCGGATAAGGTAGGCCTGGGCCAGTATACTTATCTTGGAATTGTAGGGCACGGTATTGGAACTGATATTCATGAAGCCCCTTCTATTGGGGATAAAGTTGGAGAAGGTGAAGCGGTTGAACATTTGATAGAGAATGAAGTCATATGTCTTGAGCCAGGAATTTTATTACCGGGAATAGGCGGAGGTCATGTTGAAAATATGATATTAGTTAAAAAGAATGGATGTGAGCCTTTGACCAAGACGGCTTTTGATGATCGGCTTCTTGAGTGATCGGCAGGTGATAAAAGTGTATCCCGAGCTGCGAAATAAAGTAGTTGTTGTTACCGGCAGTGCTGGCGGTATTGGAAAAGAGATAGCAAAGCTATTTTCTCGAGAAGGTGCTATCGTATGTCTTTTGGACAAGGTATCGACCGAGAAAGTTGCGAAAGAAATTGAATTATTCGGAGGTAAATGCAAGTCTTATATAGTCGACATTATTAACGAAGAATCAGTCACTGATTGTTTTGAATCCATAATAAGAGAAATAGGCGGTATTGATATCTTAGTTAATAATGCCGGTGTCTTAATAGCTTCTGAGCTTTTGCAGACGAGCCTTGAATCATGGAACAAGATGTTGTCTTTAAATTTAACATCGGTTTTTTTGTGCTCAAAAGCCTCTATTCCATCCATGATTCAAAGAGGTGGAGGTTGCATAATTAACGCTGCTTCATGGGCAGCAAAGATGCCTTCAATAGGCCATGGAGGCTATGGTGCTGCTAAAGCAGGAGTATTAAACCTTACAGCCACATTAGCCGGTGAATTGGCTCGTTATGGGATTAGGGTTGTGGCTTATATGCCGGGAGTGGTTCGGACACCTCTATCCCAAGGAATAGTCGATAAGAACCCTTTAGCAGTTGCTAATACTATTGCTTTAGGTAGAATCGCTGAACCGATAGAAATAGCAAAAGTTGTAGTCTTCCTCGCAAGTGACACTGCGACATATATCGATGGTACGACAATCGAGATTAGTGGTGGGAAACTTTGTGTGCAGAATCCTATCCCTCTTGGTAAAGAGGTTTAGAAAATTTAAGGAGGCGGCTTAATGAGAAGAAAACTTCGTCTTGCCACATTTTTTGCTATGCTAGTTATTCTAGCAATGCCGGCAATTGCACAGGATGTCATCAAAATAGGCACGATATTCCCTCGTTCCGGAGCCAATGCAATGCTTGGTGAACAGGCTTTTCGAGGAGCTGATTTAGCTCGGAGATTTGTTAACGAAGCAGGAGGTGTAAAGGGTAAGCAAATTCAGTTTGTAAATGCCGATGCTCCTACTCCACAAGCTGCAGTTACTGAAGCGGAACGCTTGATTTCTAAAGAAGGCGCAAAGGTTCTGATCGGATCACTTACTAGTGGTAATGCACTCTCAATTGCTTCTGTTACCGAGCGTTCTGGAGCAATTCTATGGGAAACATCAGGAATAAGTGATGATGTTACAAATAAAGGTTTTACCAGTGTTTTCAGAACTTGCGATGCTGGTTCGCTTCGTGGTCAATCGGCTGTAATGCTTGCATATGATAGTATCGCTGCATTACTTGGCATTCCAGCAAATGGTCTAAGAGTTGCCATGATCTATGAGAACTCTAGTTATGGAACATCTCAGTATAATGGTGCCATGGCTGAGATGAAAAGAAGAAATATGAAATTTGTATTTGCTAATGGATATCTTAGTTCTGGCACTGACCAAACCAGTCTTGTCTTGCAAGTTAAGCAGGCTAAGCCAGATGTACTTATACATGTAGGCTATATAAATGATGTTCAATTAATCGCCAATGGATTACGTGGATATAAGGCCGCTCCAAAAGTATTAATAGGAGGAGGGGCTGGATATACCGATCCACAGTTCCAAGTCGGTCAACAGACTTTTGCTAATGGTGTAATTGGTATAGATATGCCATCAAATATCGACCCCAATCTTTTGAAAAACGAGAAAGATCGAGCCATAAGCAAGCAGTTTAGAGATAGGTATAGGGCGGAGTATGGTGAGAGTCCATCACTTGCAGCAGAAGTTGTTTTCCTAGGATCTTATGTTTTATTAAACAATGTTCTTCCTGCAGCCACTGATATGTCAGTGGAATCTATAAAGAAAGCAGCTCTATCTATAAATGTTCCAGAAACAATAAATGGTTGGGCTGTTCGATTCGATTCAGCAACAGGGCAGAATATCGGTGCGACGGCAGTTGCTTACCAATGGCAAGAAGGTCAAAAACAAATTGTATGGCCTTCTAATCTTAAGAGTGCGGATTTTAAATATCTTCCTCTTTCATGGTAAGTAGAAGGTAGCTGGGGGCTTGGTTATTCAGAGCCATGCTCCCAGTTGCAAGATTAAGTACCTATAGTTATTTCCGTAAAAAGGGGATGATGGTGAGTCAGATTGCCCAATTAATTGTTTCTGGCGTTCTCGCGGGGGGATTATACGGAATTATCAGTGTTGGCCTTACCCTCATTTTTGGTGTGCTAAATCTAGTAAATTTCGCACATGGCGAATTCCTGATGATAAGCATGTATATCTCTTTTTGGATGTCAGAAATATTTAACTTAAACCCTTACATGTCCTTACCAATAGTAGTTGCTGCCATGTTTGTTTTTGGTATTATTATTCAGAGCATATTTATTCGACCAGTTACGGAAGCCTCACATGAAGTCCAGATAGTAATTACTCTTGGTTTAAGCACGATAATGCAAAACTCAGCCTTAATGGCATTTAGTGGAAATCTTAGAGTTTTAAGGACCCCGTTTTCAGAAAGCATGATTGAAATTGCGGGAATTTTTATAAATACTCAACGATTACTTACTTTTACTCTTGCAATTCTGGCTACAATAATACTTTATCTATATTTGACAAAAAGTTATTTTGGAAAAGCAATACGTGCTACAGCCCAAGATTCTCGTGCTGCGAAATTAGCGGGTATTAATGTTCCCTTTGTATATATGATTACCTATGGCATAGGTATTGCATTAGTTGGTTTAGCTGGGGCGTCCATAATCCCGCTATTTCCGGTTTACCCTACAATAGGATGGCATTTTGCAAATATTGCTTTCGTTGCAGTTGTACTCGGAGGATTGGGAAGTATTCCCGGTGCCATGGTAGGAGGAATAATAATTGGCTTAATTGAATCAATAGCAGGCTTTTATTTTGGCTCTGAATTTCAGCAAGCAGCTTATTTTATAGTGTTTATAATAATACTGATTATTCGGCCTACGGGCCTTTTCCGTAAATAATGGGAGGCCTGACGTATATGAAGATAAGCAGTAACAATAATAACAGTTTATTTAAATATAACAACATATTATCTCATAGTAACGTTTTTGAATTTGTGTTTATCATTGGCTTGATTGCTCTTCCGATGCTTATTTCGAATTCTTACTACCGAGATTGGTTTGTAATGGCATTTATTATGGCTGGAGCTTCGTGTGCCTGGAATATTATAGGCGGTTATGCAGGAATGCTTTCGATTGGGCATGCAGCATTTTTTGGAATAGGCGCATATACAAGCACGCTTCTTTATGTTCGTGTCGGTATTTCTCCGTGGCTTGGTCTGATTGCCGGAGCTTTACTATCAACGATTGCTGCGATCGTTATAGGACGTGCAACTCTTCGATTAAAAGGGACCTTTTTTGTTTTGGTTACAATCGCGTTTTGTGAAGTTTTACGCTTTACTGCAATAGGATGGAGAAGCCTGACTTTCGGCTCGATGGGTATTACGTTAGTTTTTAAGAAGAACTTTTTTAATATGATGTGGCAAGGGAAAACAGCATATGTACTTTTAACTTTTGGATATCTGGTTTTTGTCTATGTCTTTAATAAAATAATCGAAAAGAAAAAATTCGGCTATTATCTTGTAGCTATTAGAGAAGACCAAGATGCTGCATGTGCTTGTGGAATACCTGCAGCAAAAATAAAAACTATTGGATTAATGATTAGTGCTTTCCTGACTTCCATTGGCGGCTCAATCTATGCTCAATACGTAATGTATATTGAACCTGATGTTGTGTTTGATATTATGATTTCTGTGCAACTAATTCTTATAGGAATTCTTGGTGGGAAAGGAAAAGCATTTGGGCCAATAATGGGTGCTATTATCATCATTCCATTAAGTAGTTTTTTAAGAGGTTCCTTAGCTAATCTTAGCGGTTTGCACGGATTTGTCTATGGAGTGGCTTTAGTCCTTGTAATAATATTTATTCCTGAAGGTGTTTATGGACGCTTGTATAGATTCTTCAATAAGAATAAAAAAAATATAAAAAACCATGTCGAAGGGGTTATGTAATGATCGAAGTCGTTAATGTTACAAAGCGCTTCGGTGGTCTTGTTGCTGTTAATAAAATGAATATTGTTGTTGAAAAAAGCGAAATATTAGGATTGATTGGTCCTAATGGCGCAGGAAAAACAACTTTGTTCAATTGTATAGCTGGATATTTTAAGGTGGATGATGGTTTGATCAAGTTAGATAAAAAAAATATAACTAATCTTAGTTCTGAAGAAATATGTAAAAATGGAATTGCTCGTACTTTTCAAGCTGCTAAACCCTTTGGAGATTTGACTGTCCGTGAAAACATTATGGTTGGAGCTTTTAATCATACAAGAAAGACTAAACATGCAATTGAAGAGGCGGAATCTTGTATGGAGATCACTGGAATTTCCCATTTGGCAAATGATACTTCAAAAGATCTTACTCTCTGCGATAAGAAAAAAATGGAAATATGCAGGGCTCTTGCTACAAAACCAAAGTACATTTTGTTCGATGAAGTAATGGCAGGTTTAAATCCTACTGAAGTACAGGAAATAATAATTCTTCTACGAAAATTAAATTCTTCAGGTATAGGTCTAGTAATTATTGAGCATATAATGTCAGCGATTATGAGTATTTCTCATCGAATTATAGTGATGCAAGACGGTGCATTGCTGGCTGAAGGTGATCCTTCGTATATTGCATCACATCCTTCTGTAATAGAAGCGTATCTAGGGAAGGGGAAAGAATATGCTTGATATTATTAATGTTGATATTGGATATGGTGACGTCAAAGTCATTAAAGGGCTTTCGATGAGTATTAATCAAGGAATTATTGTGGCATTATTAGGTGCTAATGCTGCAGGAAAGACTACTTTGATTTCTGCAATATCTGGTACTTTGCCTACAAAATCTGGAGAAATATACTTTAAAAAAAACCGTATTGATAACAAGCCAGCCTGGAAAATTGTAGAGCAAGGATTGGTAACAGTTCCAGAAGGAAGACACTTGTTTCCTAAGCTTACAGTAGAAGCAAATTTAGAACTAGGTGCTTATTCGAAAAGATCTAGAAATGAAAAAAATAAAACATTAGAACTCGTTTATATATATTTCCCTAAATTAAAAATCAGAAGAAAGCAACTCGCTGGTAGTTTAAGTGGTGGAGAAGCTCAGATGTGCGCGATAGGAAGAGGTTTAATGGGCCTTCCCGAGCTTCTTATCCTTGATGAACCTTCATTAGGTCTTTCACCAAGTATAGTTGATTTTGTGTTTGATACTATAAACGCCTTGAAAAAAAATGGTACAACAATTCTCCTTGTTGAGCAGAATGTTGTTCATTCTCTTGAAATCGCCGATTTTGCTTATGTTATTGAAAATGGCGGAGTTGCGCTTTCAGGAGAGGGGAAAGCTCTCTTAAACAATGATGGTGTACGGAAAGCTTATCTTGGTTTATAATTGCTATACTATATTACTTGGATAGTTATTATATGAAACGAATAAAATATCTTATTGTTAGAGAATGGTTACATACTCTTATTCGAGAAGATAAAATTTTAGTAGGTGAAAAACTGCCAACAGAGGAAGAACTAGCTCAAAAATTTAATGTTAATAGAATGACTGTCAGGAAGGCTTTTGATGAACTTGTAACTGAAAAGCTTATTGAACGTCGGCAGGGAAAAGGAACTTTTTTAATTGCTAAAGCACCTCTTATCATGCTTCATGATACTGGAAAGATAGTTAGTATTTTAGCACATTTGAAAGTTTATGGTATTGAAGGTACTTTTAAAAATCTAAAAATTTCAAAAGAAATTCCTCCTGAAAGGCAAAGACGTGTTCTTGGAGTTAGGGAGGGAGAAGAAATAGTTAGAATAGATCGAATCATTTCAATATCAAATGAACCTATGATTTTCGCTATAAGTTATTTGGCGCCTAGATTTTCCGGTATAATTAATATGGATTTAAGTCAACCCCTTTATGATCTTTTATCCAATGAATTTAATATTGTACTTCATCATTCTGATGAATCCTACTCCGCAGTTGAACCTAGTGGAATAGAAAAAGAGGTGTTTTTAGATTTTTATTCAGGTCCGTTTATAAAACTTGAAAATACCCTTTATGAAATGAACGATCGGCCTATTGGCTGTTTCGATGCAATATTTAGAGGAGACAAGTTTAAATTTAGAGCTCATGCAATGGAATATATAGGAATTCATAATTAAGCTTGTGACGGTATTATACAAAACCAAGCTTTCATGCATTTTTCTAAGAACTGCGAGCTAGTATCCAGCAATGCCCAATCGAATAGAAACTCACGTTCTTTCAAGAGCAAGCGAGAGGGACGGTTCCAGAACAACTCCGGAACCGTCCCTCTCTTTCGCGAAGCCCACCCGCGGACGGGTCTTTGTTATCTGAGCCTCATTTGCCGGCGGCTATTTTCCATTCAGCTTTGATCTTGGCGAGCAGCTCCGGATTGACGATAAGCTCGTATCCGGCATTGGCCATAATCTGGGCCGCCAGGACGGCGGATTCTCTTCCCATTGGGGAGTAAGTCGCCGCTACCATCTCTCTTGAATGTCCCGCCGTCGGCTCTGTGGAGACGGGAAGCCCGAATATGACACAAGGGATATGGGAGGATGCCGTTCCAAAATCGGTCGAACCGGAAGATCCGGCCATCGGGTCGGGGGTTGGCATTTCGGCGATACCCGCCACCTTGCTTGTTTCCTGAATAAGTTTCATAAAGGAAGGGACATTGACGACGTTATCGTATTGCTTGATTTCCTTGATCGTCACGGTCGTATCTGTAGCCATCGCGGCGCCCTTGGCCGCGGCATAGACTCGTTGGACAACAGTGTTGAGATAGGGGCGTTCCAAACCGCGGACATAGAAGCGGGCCGAGGCTGTTTCGGGTACGATGTTGGCGGCCTGTCCACCGTTGGTGATGATGCCGTGAATCCTTATGTCTTGCTTAACATGCTCGCGAAGATACTCGACACCGTTAAACATCATCATGACACCGTCCAGGGCGCTTCTGCCGAGGAAGGGGGCGGCGGCGGCGTGGCTGGCCTTGCCTTCAAAGTTAAAGTCGATCAGGTTGAGAGCCAGGGAAATACTGCCGACGCCGGCCTTGTCGCCGGCCGGGTGCATCTGCATGCCCACATCGGCTCTGTTAAAAAGACCAGCCGCGGCCATGGCTATTTTGCCGCTGGTGGTTTCTTCGGCCGGACAACCGAAAACAATCACCGTGGCGGGCGTATCGCCGAGGTTCTTTGAAAGAGCGATCGCTGCGCCCGTGCAGGATGCCGCGATAAGGTTGTGGCCGCATCCGTGGCCAAGGCCGTCCAGGGCATCGTATTCGGCCATGAAGGAAATGGCCGGACCTCCCCCTGAGTTTTTGTAGGTGGCGACAAAAGCTGTTTCGAGGCCGGCGACGGGCATTTCGATGACGAAGCCGTTTTCCGCCAAGGTTT
>Ga0334887_1005720_pt1 | contig 10192 bp, 9 predicted proteins | sample GraSluR1_MG_10_FD_207217 | JGI IMG/M metagenome (GOLD analysis project Ga0334887, IMG submission 207217) | Sludge microbial communities from methane-producing bioreactor in Wageningen University, Netherlands - Granular Sludge_18_07-R1 | ecosystem: Engineered > Bioreactor > Anaerobic >...
GCGCGCCAGCTTGCGCGGCAGGATGAAGGGACAGCCTGCGCAGAACAGATTGCCCGCCAACAAGAGGACGACGACGATCAGCCCGCGATAGTGCACCCACGCTGCCACCGTCGCCGTGTTCTTGGCCGCAAGCGGGCTGCCGATCAGCCCGTCGATCACCATCATCGCCGCGATTGCAAACAGCACGGCTTGCAGCGCGGTGCGGCTGTGCTTCCACAGCAACAGGCGCCCCAAGATCGGCGTGCGCAACACGTCAAAGCGGCGGGAGGTGCGTTCTATCGAGTTGATCATGGCAGTAACTTAACCAAATCTAGCCTAACCGAACAGATACAGGGGCGGACCCAAAAAGCGGGCAAACTAGCGCCATTGTAGCACGCCCCTCCCCAAAGGCGGACACCGCGCCGATGTTGCGCCCGCGCGCGCCGCCGCTGATTTGACGCGCTTCCCGCCTCTGCTAGACTGATTGCGACTTGATCACAATGGGCTACAATCGCGATTCGCCGACGCTTCACACGTATCTAGCCCGTACAAAAATCTGCACAAAGGAGACGAACATGGCCCGGCTGCTCACATCGCCCACCTTCCGGCTTTGTCACCATCGTTCCGTCGCGCTGCCTCTGCTTGCGGCGCTCTTGGCCTCTTTCTTGTTTGGCGCCTGTGCGCCGATGCCGCAATCGCCCGCGCCCGCCGAACAGGCCGCGCTCGCCATCGATCTGCTGCCGCCCGAAACAGGCGCGTCCTATTTGCAGGTTCGCGTGACCGGCACAGACGGCGCACCCGTCACCGACGCCCAGGTTAGCCTCGAAGGCAACATGAACCACGCCGGCATGGTCCCCGTCATCAGCGAACCCGTTACCGATGATGCAGACGGCGATGCCGACGGCGTCTACCAGGTCCCCTTCGAGTTTACCATGTTCGGGGACTGGATCATCACCGTCTCCGTCACCGCTGCGGACGGCGCGGCCATTAGCGCGGATGTCGACGTCTCGGTCGACGAGAGCGGCGCACGGCTCGCGGCCGCGCCGGCAGACGACAGCCACGCCGGCGGCCTCCACATCTCGGACGTGCGGGCGCGGCCTGTTCCCATGCCCGGCGGCAACACCGCCGTCTTCCTCACCATCGCCAATCACGGCGATCAGCCCGACCGGCTGGTCGACGCGCGCAGCGACGCGGCCGAGGTCGTCGAGTTGCACGAGACGGTCAAAGACGGCGACATGATGCGCATGGTTCACATGCCCGAAGGCTTCGAACTCCCGCCCGGCGAGACTGTCGAACTGATGCCCGGCGGCAAGCACGTCATGCTGCTCAACGTCACTGCACCGATGGCTGCCGGCGACGAGATCCAGCTCGAGTTGGTCTTTGAGCACGGCGAGCCGGTGACCCTCACCGTGCCCGTCGTCGAGATGGCCGCCAGTATGCCCTAGTCGCCGGACAAAGAGTCAACGTGAGGGCCTGAATTTCGCGCTTGCGCATCCAGGGCATTGTATGCATAATCTTCGTGACATATTGACCAAGCAAGAAAACTAGCCACGAAGGAACTCTCTCATGAAATTGCGCACCATCTTTGTCTGGGCCGCACTAGGAGCTATCTTGCTCATCGCGGCCGCCTGCGCGCCGGTAGCCTCTCCCGGCGAAGAAGCCAGCCAGCCGTGCGGCGCCATCGAGATCACCCAAGTTGACGGCCAATACGATCTCGGCGGCTGCACGCTGCGCATCGCCGTCGAAAACGCCTACCAGCCCTTTAATTACATCGACCCCGAAACCGGCGAGGCCGTCGGCTACGACTACGACATTTTCAACGCCATCTGCGAATACCTCAACTGCCAGCCGGAATACCTCGAGATCAGTTGGGACGCTATGGTCGCCGTCATGGGTGGCGAGAGCAGCTTTGAAACCTTCGACGTCGGCGCCGACGGCATCACCATCACCGAAGAACGCGCCCAACACGTCGACTTCTCCGTTCCCTACATCGCTTCGCAGCAGGTCCTCTTGGTCAGAATCGAAGAGGACCGCTTCGTCGAGCCGGAGGAGTTTGTCGCCGATCCCAACCTGATCATCGGCACGCAGTTGGGTTCCACCAACTACATCGCGGCTGAGGCCCTGGTAGGGGCCGAGCGCGTCACCGCCTACGACCAGTTCGGCACAGCCGTGCAGGCGTTGATCAACGGCGACGTCGACGCCGTGATGATCGACAACGTAGCCGGCATCGGCTATGTGGGCGTCAACGCCGACAGACTCAAGCTCACGGGCGGCCCAGTCGAGAGCGAAGAACTGGGCTTCATCTTCGGCAAAGGCAGCCAGCTAGTCGCCCCCGTCAACCAAGCCCTCGCGGCCATGGAAGAAAGCGGCGAATTGGAAGAGCTCTTCGCCAAGTGGTTCGAGACCGATTCCGAATAGCGCGTAAACGCCCTCGGCGCATAACGACAATGGGTATGGACCCAATGGGCTGCCTGTCCCAGCGGGTCCATTTTCTTCACGCAGCAGAGCACGCCATCGCTACATACGCCGGATGCGTCTGTGGCTGGGAAGAGCGTACATGATGACGACCGATGTCAAGACGGATGTAAAGACCGCCCCCCCTGCCGCCCCTGGACGCTCGCGCCTCGCCGGTTCGCTCGACCAGATGTCCGAGTGGCCCTGGTGGCTTCTGCTCGCCATCGCAGTCGCCCTCTACATCGTCTATCTCATCATCACCGATGAGCAGATGCAGAAGACGTTCTGGTTCATCTCCGGCCAGACGCCGGAAGCGTTGAGCGGCGGGGAGATTCTCTTCAAGGGTCTCGCCATCACGCTCACGGTAACCATCGTAGCCTACTCGCTGTCGCTGATCATCGGCCTGGTCTTCGGCCTGATGCGCTCCTCCTCCAACGTCGTCCTCTACAACATTGCCTCGATGTACGTAGAGATCATCCGCGGCATCCCCATGCTGGTGCTGCTCCTGTACATCGCTTTCGCACTGACCCCGCTGGCTGTGGAGTTTCTCAACTGGCTAGGCGTGCCCATCTCCACGCGCGACGTGCCCGGCATCGCCCGCGCCATCATCGCCCTCGCCATCGGCTACGGCGCGTTCACCGCCGAGATCTTCCGCGCCGGCATCCAGTCCATCGAAAAGGGCCAGTTCGAGGCCGCCCGCGCCCTGGGCATGAGCTACTTCCAGACCATGCGCCTGATCATCCTGCCCCAAGCCGTGCGCCGCATTCTGCCGGCCCTGGGCAACGACTTCATCGCCATGGTCAAAGACTCCTCGCTTGTCGCCATTCTCGGCGTGCAAGACCTCACGCAACTCACCCGCCTCTACTACAGCGGCAACTTCCTCTACATGCAGTCACTGACCATGCTCGCCTTCATCTATCTCGTGCTGGTCGTACTGCTCACCCGCCTTGTGCGCTACATGGAACATCGCTTGCAGCGCGCCTACGCCCGCTAGAACCGCCCGAACCAAAGCCGGGATGCGTCAGGGCTGGGTAGCAGCATAGCCGACCAAGCATCTTCCCAATACCGGCCGATTGTGCTATATTGTACAAACTAAGGCGGTTCGCTATGGCTCTCATGGTTGCGCCCGGTTCCTAAAGATTTCTCCGTTTAACTCAACCTATCACACTGCGAGGCAACCTCATGCGCAAATTACATTTGCAGGAGGCGGGTCTCCTCCTATCCGTATTTCTCTATGCGGTTTTCGTGATCTCTATGCCTGCTACAGCAGCCGTGCCCGAACAGGAAACCCCGGCAGATGCCGCCGCGGTCACGCAAAACTATCCTCGAGATCCGACGTCCGAAATCAAGTGGACAGGCGCCGGCGACAGCGTCGCCGTGATCGAAGCCCAATTCAACCGGGCGCGCAGCCTGGAAAACGGCCAGTTGGGTACGCTCGTCAAGCCCCTCGCCATGCCCAGCCAAGCTCAATGGGATGCGATGAACGGCGGCCAGAAAGCCCTCTGGCTGATCAACGAGGAGCGCACCGCGCGCGGGCTGCTGCCGCTGGACAGCGTCGAGAAGAACGCCACTGAGGTGGCACAGGCCTACGCCGACTACCTGCTCGTCAACAACAAGACGGGTCACTTTGCTGATGGGAGCGACCCGTGGAAGCGGCTTAACGCCAAGCCCGCCATCGCTGCCTGTCATGACTTCCTCGGCGTTGCTGAGAACCTCGCCTACAGGTGGTCGAACTTCGCTACGCCCGATCGCATTGCAATAGAGCGCGCCATCTATAACTGGATGTATGACGACAGGATCTTCGACAAAGACGGCAAGGAAATCATGGACCAGACGTGGGGCCACCGCCATGCCCTGCTCTGGAACGCCTATAACAACAACAGCGGCAGGGCTGAGACAGAAGGCCTGATCGGCCTGGGCCACGCACGCGGCGCACACACCAACCCCAAATCCGGGATTCGCTACCCCAACACCGACATCGTCGTCCTCAACCTGTTCGACCCATGCGCGTCGTGGACGTATGCCGCCCCGCCGGTCGTCAAGCCGCCGCCCGATCCGGAGCCGGTCAAGCCCCCGGCGCCTCAGCCTAACACGGCAAAAGTGTCCGGCAAGACTCGCCAGCCCGCCTGGGTCACCATCACCAGCCAGTTTTTTGACGCGAGTCCCTGGCCCGGCAACTGGGAAGTCTCCGTCCCCAACAAATCGACGAATGGGGACTATGCGTGGGGTCTGAGCAATTGCGTACCGGGCGGCGACCTGATCAATCCCAGCAGCCGCACCGGCAGAGCGGTAGGCGGAGGGGTTCACGGATCGAAGTTGGCCTGCAGCGACCCCTACCCCCACAACGCCCGTTCGTGGATGATCTACGGCCCCTTCAGCCTGAAGGACGCCATCGCTGCTGACGTGCGCGTCAACGTCTGGGTCCACACAGAACCGTATAAAGACATGCTCTGCATACTGGCCTCGACGGACAAACGGACCTTCAACGGGCCCTGCGTCTCGGGCAGCAGCGTCAACGAAGCAAACCTCTGGGGATGGGTGTCGGAGACGCTCGACCTGAATCGCGTCTATCGGATGGGCAGTCTACTGGGACGAGACAAAGTCTGGGTGGCGCTGGCCTTCATCACCGACGACAAGGTCAACCGAGACGGCAAAGGGCAAGCCTATTGGGGAGCCTACGCCGACCGCCTGGTGTTGAGCAAGGGCGTGATCGGCGCGGCGGCAGCCGGTGAAGGTGAAGGCGATGTCGATGCCGCCGCCGCTTCACCATTGGCCGGCGTGCGCATCACCGCACAGAACGGCGCCTGGGCCATGACCGATGCCAACGGCAATTTCACGCTGCCCAACCTCAGCAAGACCCGGCACGTCCTAACGCCATCCAAAGAAGGCTTCCAGTTCTATCCGCCTACGATCACCGTGGACCTGTCCAAGGGCGATGTGACCAACGTGGCGTTCGTGGGCAGTTCCTCTATTCACGATATGCTCTACATCCCGACGTTGAGAAGCCCGCGTCGCCCATCAACGTCCGCCGAGGAACTGGCGGTTACCGACGCGTCATTCCAACTGGAATGTGGCGCTGAGGGCTGTACACTAATCGGGCCATTGGACGTAGAGGACGGCCTTCCCTAGCGCAGCGCCTCGACGATAGCCGACACGTTGCTGCGCATAAACTCAACATAGGTCGCGGCCGGCCCGCCGGGCTCGCTCAACGAGCCGGTGTAGATCGGCACAACGCCGATGCCTAGGTCCTGCGCCAGCCGGTTCGCCGTCTGGGGGTTCACCGTCGTGCCCGCCAGGATCGCCTTGACGCCTTCCGCCTTGATGCGCTCTTGCAGCGCGGCTAACTCTTGCGCCGAGGCTGACGCCAGCGTGCTGAACGAAGGCACAATAGCCCCCACCGTCCGGATGCCGTATTCCTTCTCCAGATAGCCGAGGGCCTGGTGGTCGGTCGCTACCTTGCGCGCCTCGTCGGGGATGGCGTCAATCTGGCTGCGCAGTTCACGGTCGAGCGCGGCCAGCGTTTCCTGATAAGCCGCCGCCGCCGCGGCGTAGGCTTCGGCTTGCGCGGGGTCCAGCGCGCTCAGGGCCGCAGCGATATTGCCGGTCCACACCTGCACGTTGGGCACGCTGAACCATGCGTGCGGATCGACCCCTTCGTGCTCGTGCTCATCCTCGGCGGCGTGTTCATCTTCGTGTTCGCCCTCATCGAGCGTGATGACCTCGATGCCGTCGTTGACCGTCACCAGCGGCGCCCGGCTATCCAGGTTCGTCAGCACCGGCAACAGCGACTCCTCTAGCCCCAGCCCGTTGATGAAGACGACATGCGCATCGTTAAGCGTGCGCACATCTCGCGGAGCAGGCGTGAAGCCGTGCGGGTCTGCGCCCGTGGGGATAAGTTGGGCCAGTTCGATGCGATCGCCGCCCACGTTCGCAACCACATCGGCGATCAGGCTGGTCGTCGCCACCACGCGCAACTTCTCGCCCTGCTCCAACGAGACAGGCGACAGCGCGCCGGGCGCGGCGTCATCCGCGGTTTCCTGCCCGCCAGGCGACTGGCAGCCGCCCGCCGCCAAAACCATAGACAACGCTATGGCAACAATGGCCCATTTCAAATGCCCTCGCTTCACCGCACCCTCCCTCGGTTGACATGCCAGCAAATGAGAATTTGTCTCAATTAGGACGTCATTCTAACACCAGGCGCAATGCTCGTCAAACATGAGGTCCCGTACGGGCGCATTTCACGCTGGGGATGACAGTCGCCGCGCAAGTGGCTTGGTTCAATTTCTCATGATACATACCACAGCAGCGAGTCCCCTGTCAGGCGGCCTCTGCGCACCCACCGCCAAACAAGCAAAAACGCCGGAGCCTGATGACCCCGGCGCCGGACGACCTGCCGATAACGGCTTTCCTGCGTTTAGAACTTATAGCCGAAGCGCCGCAAAAGCTGCTTGCGCGCCGCAATCTCCTCCGGCCCCTCGACGCCCTGCGACTTAAGGCCGTCGACCACGCCGAGGATGCCGCGGCCCTGCTCCGTCTCGACGATGATTACCTCGGTGGGGTTGGCCGTAGCGCAGAAGATGCGGCACACCTCGGGCACAGCCTGCACTGCATTGAGCACGTTGACCGGAAAGAAGCCCTCGCCCAAAAAGAGGATGAAGGCATGCCCGGTGGAAAGGGCCAGCGCGTTCTGTTTGGCAAGCTCGATCATGGCCTCGTCCGTGCCGCTCCAGCGCACCAGCGCCGGCCCCGACGCCTCGCAAAAGGCCAACCCGAACTTGATGCCCGGCACTGCGGTCACCAACGCCTCGTGGATGTCCTCCACCGTCTTAATAAAATGGCTCTGTCCCAAAATAAAGTTGATCTCTTCGGGCTTATCAATGCGCACCGTCGTCAGTTCCATCTTCGCTCCTCCTCGCTAACGACTCTCTAGCTCGTTCGGCTTATCCAGTCTCCTACACGCCGCGCACACCCCATAAAACTCCAAAAGGTGGCTCGTGATCTCAAAATCGAAACGCTCGCACAACTCGTGCACCATTTCCTCGGCCGCGCACTGGTCAAAATCGATGATGCACCCGCATTCCGAACAGACCAGGTGGTGGTGGCCTCCCTCGGCGCGAATGTACATCGGCCCGCTCTCACCGACATAGATCGGGCGCACGATGCCGAGTTGCGTCAGAATCTCCAGCGTGCGATACACGGTCGCCCGCCCCAGGCCAGGACGGATCGCTTGAGCCTGATCCAGTATTTCGTTGGGATTGAGGTGCTCTCCTTCCTGCGAGATCACCTCCAGAACGGCCAGCCTGGGCGGCGTGATCTTGTAGCCTGCGCAGCGCAGCCGCTCCGCCAGGTTCCCTGTTCCGCGCATCAGAGGTCCACTTCCTGCTGTCCGGTCACCAGTACAACCTTGTTGTTCTGGTTCAGTTCGCCCAACTCACGCAAGAACGCTTCCACATCTGCGTTGCGCTTCAGTTCAACGCTATACACCAACTCCGTCAGCGTGCCTGCCAGCACTGTCTCCATTGCCACCAGACTATAGCGGTTCACATGGCGGCGGAACGTCTCGTCAAACAGCCCGCGATAGGACACATCGCTGGGCAGCCGGATCTTAAGAAGCTGCACCGCCGCCTCTTTCGAGAAGAAGTCATAACGGTCCATCACCCAGATCAGCGCCGCAATCACCAGCGTAGCGGTCACAGCCAGCAGGTAGAAGCGCGTGCCGCATGCCATCCCGATCGCCATGGCGAAGAAGATGTAGCCCACGTCGCGCGTCTCTTTGACGGCGTTGCGGAAGCGCACAATCGACAATGCGCCCACCAGCGTAAAGGCCCGCGCAATGTTCGAGCCGATGATCAGCATGACGATGCCCACGATCATCGCCATCATCACTAGGGTTTGTACATACGACTGCGAATAGGACACCCCGCGATGCGTGATCTTGTATGTCCATCCGATGATCAGTGAGAGCACAAAACTCAGGGTTATCGTCAACACGATATCCTGAACCGTAAAGACCTCGGTCGAATCGTGCAGCGCCGCCAACAAGTTGTTGAAATCCATATTCCGTCCTTATTGCCTCAGTGCGGCGGCGCGACGGCGGGCGCGTAGGCGACATGCTGCCGCCGCGTGATCGCCTTGCTCTTTTCCAGCGCGGCGCAGTATTTGCTGATGCGGTAGTAGGTGCAACCATGCCGGCTCAACAACTGCACCAGCCAAGCCGGCACATTCTGGTTCGCCTTGACCTCCAACACCGCGTGGTCCAACGGCAGAAAATATTGGTCCGCCGCATGTCCAGTCGAGACCAGCGACAGGTCATGTACGCGCCCGCGCAGGTTCACGTCGAAAGTCACGCGCAGATCTTCATAAGGCGCCCGTCCCTCGTAGGCGGTGCGGTCGTAGTGGACGATGCACGCCGGACGCAGTTGCAACGTCCGGTACAGGTAGTATACCTCTTGCAGCACCGCGACGGCGGACGGCGACAGCCCTTCGCGCAGCTCCCCGAAATCGTCGAAAGCCACGGCCTGGTCATAGCGCAGCGCCACGCGGCGTTTGCGCATGCGCACGTTGATGCGCTCCTTCACTTCCAAGTAAGCCTGGGTGTCGGGCGTAACAGTTTGGTTGCCGTACACGCGCACGCGCACCTTGCGCCGCTTGCGATGCCCGTCCAGCTTGTCCCAATAGGCTTTGTAATCGGGCGAATCGTAATACAGGCTGGTGATCGGATATTGGCCTAACTCGTTGCCGTGCCCGTCCGGGTCCATCTGCTCGGCCAGGTCGAGCGCAAGTCGCTCCATCTGCTCGCGGCGGATCAGGTATTTCAGTTCGTAGCGCAAATCGGTCTTGATACGCATAATCTCAAGTGCACTCAGCGCGTCGCGTTCTCGTCATCCTCACCGGGCGAGCCGTATATCCTTGCGCTCGCCCGCCAACTCTCCGGCCTCGTGGGGTCTTCGGCATCCAACAGCAGCACAATGGAGTCCCCCGCCCCGTCCGCGCTCAGGGGCCAGCCGTTGCGATCGTCATACGTCACACTGAACAACACGCTGCCGTCCGCGGCGTACAGCGTGATCTCTTCACCGCCGTTCGACAACTTGCCGCCATAGACGCCAAAGACCTCGACTTCCGGGTAGCGCCTGCGGAAGCTCTTCAAGTCCCGGATCAGCACCGCAAACTCGCCCGGCCCAAGTGTCGTATGGTCCGGAAAGACGTAGGTGATGCCGTCGAAATAAGCCCCGGAGAGGTCCGCAGCCACTTCGCCCACGTTTTTTAGTTCCAGGAACTCGGCCTCCTCGTCGCCGATTGGGTTGTACATGATCTCGGTAATGCGCACATCGCTGCGTTGACCCGGTCGTCGGAAAGCGGCCTCGTTCAGCGCGCTCCACTCGCCGCCGGCCAGCGTACGCGCCTTGACCGTGGTTGCGGTCGTCAACGCGATCGGTTCGACGTAACGCAACGCCGTCGACGAAGGCTGGCCTGTTCCCGCTTCGCGCGGGTCGGTCCCGTCGGTCGTATAGTAAATCTCGCCGGCGGGCGCGTCGAGGCGCAGTGCCAGCGACGGATCAAACTCGCCGCCTTGTTGGCTGAACTGGGGCGGGTCGATCGCCGGGTAATAACCCGCCGCGCGCGCCAGGTCGATCAGCTTGGCGGCGTTGCCCTCCATCTGCGCCAACACGTTGTCACGGGCGCGCAGCCAATCGTCCGGCGTCACCGGCTCATCGTAGCGCACATCGCCCCAGCGCGCCGACTCCGCCACAATCGCCGG
>Ga0334887_1005721_pt1 | contig 10189 bp, 5 predicted proteins | sample GraSluR1_MG_10_FD_207217 | JGI IMG/M metagenome (GOLD analysis project Ga0334887, IMG submission 207217) | Sludge microbial communities from methane-producing bioreactor in Wageningen University, Netherlands - Granular Sludge_18_07-R1 | ecosystem: Engineered > Bioreactor > Anaerobic >...
CAACTGAACGCCGATCACTGAGAACCGAAAACTAACCACCAAAAACCAATAACCAACCACCAACCACCTACGCCAACTCCGGCAGGCTCGCCGCCGCGATGGACTGCCCGACGCGGCGACTCTTCTCGTCCGGCAACTGGATATGCAGCCGCCCGGCTAGGTCGGGGAACTCCCCGCGCAGCACCTCATTGGCGGTCTCAAGGATCAGCGTGCCGCCGCGCCCCGAAGTGACGCGCCCCAGGATCAGCGCGTGCTTGAGCGCGTAGAAGTCGGCGTAGTGGGCAAGCGCGTAGCCGAGATAGACGCCTATCGTTTGCCAGATTTGGGTCGCGCCCGCGTCCCTGGCCTCCAGCTTCTCCTGCACGGCCTTGAGCTTCTCCGCGTCGGTCACACCGCCGGGCACAGTGATGCCCGCGCGCGGTGCCAGGCGGAAGACCGCCTGCTGCGAGAAATAGAGCGCCCCCACGCCGCGGTCGCCCGACCACTCGTCGGCGGGCGCGTCAGGTTGGTAGTCCACCGGCGCGAAGGCCAGCTCGTTGAGCCAGTCGGTCAGGCTGCCCGTCGGCGTGACGTAGCCGGCGGCCTCGCTCGACCCCATCGCCACGCCGAGGATGCTGTCATCCTCCAGCGACATCGAGCCGGCCAGGGCCGTCACCTCGCCATCGTTGATCACCTCCAGCGGCACACCGCCCATCGCCTGGCGGATGCGGGCGAACAGGCTGCGCACCTCGCCGTACCGCTCGGCGGGCACGCCACGAAACAGGGAGGCGACCATCGGGCGGTTGTCCACATAGACGCCTGCCGAGCTACCGCCGATGGCGTCCACGCGCGGCAGCCTGGACGCGGCCAGTTGCAGCGCGGCCAGGATGCGCTCGTAGTGGTAGGATGGGTCGCTGTTCTGGCGCGGCTCCCACACGATCTCCGTGCTGAAGACCGGCTCGCCGTCCATCACCGCCGACACCTTGAGGTCAGACGCGCCCAGGTCAAACCCGATGCGGCAGCCGTCCAGGTGGCGGCCCAACGCCTTCTCGCTCTCGTGGGCCGGGGGTACCTCGTCCGCCGCGCAGGGGACGACCGTGAACGGCTGCTGGTAGACCTGCTCGCCCATGAAGTGGTAGTCGAAGGCGCGCGGGCCGTCCGGCGCGTAGGTGCGGCGCAGGTGGTCGCCGATGGCGCGCGGCCCGCCGGCGTAGACCTTCCAGCCGCCGCGCTGCCACAGCAGGAACTTGACCAGCCGCTCGGCGTATTGCAGGTTGGCCTCGGCGCGCGGGTGGCCTTCGGGGAAGACGGCCGTCTGGAAGCGCGACAGCGTGCCGCCCACGCGCTCCAGGCCGAGCACCAGCGGCACGCCGGCCCCCGACTGAGCGACTTCCGCTTGAAAGGCGCGGTTGGCCAGCACCGCCGGGCGAAAACCGGGATCGAGCGGCGGGACGAAGCGCGGGGCGATGAGCGTGAGTGCTTGGGTCATGGCGAGGTTTCTCCGAGATGGGTGAATGGTGGTTATTGGTTGTTGGTTGCCGGTGATCAGTAATCGGTTTTCAGTGATCAGTGGGTGGTCGTGAGTCCTGAGCATAATCTCCCGACTCATGACTCAAGACTCCGAACTTTGACCACACACGCCCCCTGATCACTGATAACCGAACACCGATCGCTGATCGCTGGCGACTGGCAACCGGTGACCGATCACCGACGACCGATCACTGACGACTGATCACCGAAAACTGATCACTGATCCCTGTCTGCTATCGCGTCACCGTCACTTTGGTCAGGCCGCGCGGACGGTCTACCTCGTGCCCCTTGACCAGTGCCAGGCGCATGGCGAAAACCTGCCCGTGCACCACCGCCGCAATGGGCGTCAACCATTCAGGCATGTCGGCGGGCAGGCGCATGGCGTGCTGAGCGTGAGCGAAGGCCGCTTCCTCGTTGGAGATGACCAGCAACTCCGCGCCCTTGTCATGAAGCTGGCCGAGCAGGTCGAGCAGCGCGGGCAGCGTCTTGCCCGCCGGCGCGATGACGATCACCGGGAAGCCGCGATCAATGACGGCGATGGGGCCGTGCCGGAAGTCCGCCTCGCTGTAGGCATCGCCAGCGATATAGCATAACTCTTTGATCTTGAGATTGATCTCGAAGGCGGTGGCGTAGTTGTAGCCGCGCCCGATGGTGGCGAAGGCGTCCATGTAGCGGTAACGCTCGACCCACAGCGGCCCTGCCAGCGGCGAGGTAATGTGCTCGGTGAGCGTCTGCGCCACGTAACCGGGCAGGCGGGCCAGCGCCGCGCGTAGCTCGCCGTCGTCCACCAGGGCGGTCACCAGCATGGCGATGGCGGTAAGCTGCGCCGTGTAGGTCTTGGTTGCGGCGACGCTCAATTCCGGCCCGGCCAGCAGCGGCAGGTGATAGGCCGCCGTCTGCGCGATGGGCGACTGCGCGTCGTTGGTGATGCCGACGGTCAGCGCGCCTTGCTCGCGGGCGTCGGCGAGCACCTGGCGGATGTCTTCGCCGCGCCCCGACTGCGAGATGCCGATCACCAGGGCGCGGGCCAGGTTGGGCGGCATCTGGTAGAGCGTGTGCAAGGAGGGCGTGGCCAGCGCAACGGGCAGCCGCGCCTGCGCCCCGAAGAGATACTGGGCATAGCGGGCCGCGTTGTCCGACGTGCCGCGCGCGGCGATGCAGATGAAAGCCGGGCCGAACTCGCGGATGGCGGCGGCGATCTGCCGGGCGGTCGCGCTCTCTTCGCTCAGCAGGCGCTGCAGCACGACGGGCTGCTCGGCGATTTCCTGGTCGAGGTACATGCGGTTATCCTCTCAGCGTGCTTGCCCGCGTAGGGGCGCTGTTCTGTCGCCCGGCTCCTAGGTCTTCCTCGCCGGGCGGGGATAGCCTTCTCGTGTAGGGGCCCAGCAGGCCAAGCCTGTCTGCACACGCCTCTCCCCCTAGTCCCCCTCTCCAGCCGAGCTAGAGAGGGGGACTTTGGCCGCCGGACGCAGCATTTCCCCCTCCCTGGCTTGGCCGGGGAGGGGGCCAGGGGGAGGGGCATTTCGCGCACGCCACGCGCTCGGATGTGTTGATTTGGTGCTCATGGGGCGCTGCTCTGCTGCGCCCGGCAATCTGCCGACAGGCTGTAAGTATACCGCCTTGTGGCGCAGAGACACTGCTCTCTTGCGCCCTGGTTTGACCTCACCCCCGGTCTCGCTGCGCTCGACCTGCCCCCTCTCCATGCGAAGGGAGAGGGAGCGGCGAGGCGCGCCAGCGCCGAGCAGGGGTGAGGCTACTGCGCCAGCGCCAAGCGGTTTCCTGACGGCCTTCTCCCGCGCCCGATCCGGTGCCCGGCGCGCGCGCCGCGTCTGGGCGAGATTCCACAGGGCAAACGCAGCGAACGAGAACGCATAGGTGGCGAAATAGGGGGCCAGCGCGGGCAGCCGGGCCAACGCGATCCCCAGCCCGCCAAGCGCGTAAGCAGCCAGGGCCAGCTCGCCCAGGGTGATGCGGTCGGCGGGCAGCGCGTAGCGGCTGCGCGCCCAGTCCGCGCCCGCCGCGCTGAACTTGGGCGTGCGCTTGAACTCGCGCGATGCCCGCGAGCCGGTCAGCGCGTCCAGCACGCCGGCGCTGTTGTTGAGCACCACCGCCACGCCGATCACGCCCTGGACGGGCATGAACAGCAGGCGGCGCGGCCAGTCCGGGTAGAGGGCGCGCTGGGCTAGGATCATCATTAGCGGCGGGATGAGGCCCACCGCGCCGAGCGGCCCGAGGTTGGGCAGGCGGGCGAACATCCCCCCGGCGATCAGCGGCGGTGTCAGCAGGAAGGTCAGCAGGATAAGCGGCTGCACCGCGTACTGACCCAGGTGCATCAGCCCCATGAATCGCTGCCAGGGCGCGTAGCGCCGCGCGCGCAGCAGCGGGATCGCGTGCCGCAGCAGGTTCTGCGTCATGCCGGTCGCCCAGCGCCGCTGTTGCCGCTTGTAGGCTTGCACCTGGGGGGGCAGTTCGCCCGGCGCGGCTACGTCCGGCAGGTAGGTGAAGCGCCAGCCGCGCAGCAGCGCCCGGTACGACAGGTCGAGGTCTTCGGTCAGCGTGACGGCGGACCAGCCGCCCGCGTCGCACAGCGCCGATACGCGCCACACCCCGCCCGACCCGTTCATGGACATGGGCAGCCCGCCCCGGCTGCGCGCGATCTGCTCGATGATGAAATGGCCGTCAGTGCTCAGCGCCTGGGCGCGCGTGAGAAGGTTGTCTTCGGCGTTGAGATGGCTCCAGCGCGTCTGCACCAGGGCCAGCCGCGCGTCCGTCGCAAAGTACGGCATCGCCCGCCGCAGCAAGTCCGGCGGCGGGATGAAATCGGCGTCGAAGATGGCGACGAACGGCGTCGTGACCCGCTCCAGCCCGTGGGCCAGCGCCCCGGCCTTGTAGCCGCTGCGCGTTGGGCGACGCAGCAGCGTTACCGGCGGCGCACCCCGGCCTTCCCAGGCGCTGAGGGCCTGGCGCAGCAGGCGCGTCGTCTCGTCGGTCGAGTCGTCAATGATCTGAACGTGCAGCCGGTCGCGCGGGTAGTCCAGACAGGCGCAGGCGGCGATCAGCCGTTCGACGACGTGCGCCTCGTTGTAGATCGGAAGCTGGATCGTCACTGGGGGCAGGGTGTCGTGCGGCGCTCCCCCCTCGTGCTCACCCCGTAGGGGCGCTGCTCCGCTGCGCCCTCGTAGGGACGTATTGCAATACGCCCCTACCCCCGCACGTGAGTGCCGGGAATCCTGCCAGCGCGCCCGCAGATAGAGTGCGATGAGCACGCCGAAGCTCCCCACAAACACGGCAAGCACCCCGACGGCGGCCAGGTAGAGGCCCGCCGCCAGCACCAACAGCCCTTCGACCACGAAATCCACGCCTCTGCCCTGGGCAGCCGCCCACATTCCAACGCCGGCACGCGGCTGATTCTTACCCTGTGCGGCGCGTTTTGACAACCGGCAGCGGTGAGGAGCATGGTCGTGTGCTCGGCGACGCGCTCATCCAGCCGGGCGGTGTGCTGCGCCAGCGCCTTGTTGAGCGCCCCCACAGCGACCCGTTGTTCGAGCAGTTCCTCTCGCAGCGATTCGTCGAGCAGGCCCGTGTTGGCCAACGACACCGGTTCCAGCAGACGCGGGCGCACGGTGAAGACGTAGAAGATGGCCGTGACCAGCACGGTCACGAACGCGCCGAGCGACAGAATGGCCAGGGCCTGTACGGGGCCCATCAGCACGCTCCCCTATCAGGTTACGGTTGTCCCTGCTATACGGTAAGCGGGCGTGTTAGAGGAAGAGGCCCGGCGGAAAGGGGTGTGTTTCAGTCTGTTCAGCGTGCGCGACAAGTCGAACCGAGGATGTAGCGCTAGAGACCGCTTGAAAAGGTCTGCGACCCCACCCTAAATCCCTCCCCGCAGGCGGGGAGGGACTTCAAGAGCAGTCCTTTCTCCCTTTCCTCGCTTGCGGGGGAAGGGCCGGGAGGGGGTAAAGATACCTCTCAAACGGCCTCTTAGCAGCCCGTTGCGAACTCTTTGAAATGTATCAAGGAGTCAAACCGGTTCATTGTCGAGGAAGTGTGATCTATAATGGAATTAGCGGATCTGATACTGCCTTTTCACTCCTTCAACGTAGTTGCTTTGTACGCTTGTTCCGCTATTTCTCGTCCGAGTCGGTCAACCGATCAAGAGAAAGGGCCGAGCGATGCACCGGTTGGTAGTGGTGATTCTGATCATGGCACTGGTCATGTCTGGTGTACCAGCAGCCGTAGCCCAACAGCCTCCTGAATTCATCACCATCCCCGACTCGTGGTGGTTCTCAACCACTGAAGACTATTCACTGATGGGCAAGGAGTATCGGGTGCGTTTCTACGAGGACACCGAAAGTCCAGACCGGACCGCAATTCCCGTTGTGACGATGTTGCCCGATCCCACCAACCCTTTTCAGGAAGTTGCTTTGTCCGATGAGGATGAACTGCACGCCATCGCGCTGTACGCTTTGTGGCGATACTACGATCGGGCTTATTTCCGCATTGATTGGTGGCGGCACGCCGGACTATGGCAAGTGATAGAAGACACCAACGATCCTGCAAAGATGCAACGGATCAACTTTGTGCTGACTTCGGGCAAGATTCTGTTCGACCTGGGCCTGGATATGTTGTTTCCTCTCAAGGTGCCCAAAGGGTTGGCACAACTGCAGGCGATCGGTCGGCTGGTCAGCATCACTGCTGAATTAGTGGGGCTGATCCAGGCATTTACCGCTGTCCCAGAGGATAACCAGCTTCAGGCGGCCATTCAGGCCAGTATTGACCTGGACCCCTCTCAGTTACTCACACTCGATGCCGAGTTCGATGTCCGGGAATATCTGACCCGGCAACGCTTGGAAGACACTGCGCCGCTTGAAGTGATAGACCTGTACGTCACAGCACTCGAGCTTCGGCATTTCCGCAACCTCACGATCAATGTGAGAGGAGATACAACAACCATTACCGTTGCGCTCAAGCATCCGCAGTCTTGGATTCGCGCGGCCACGATCCTGCCCAGACTGGTTATCAACCGGCAGCTGGACGGTCTTCAGGCCAACGCACAGGCGGCAGTGGTCTCCAACCAGTTCCATGCGACCGTGAACGTTGCCCTGGTGAATGCCCTGACCGGCGAATTGGCAGCGCTGAGCGATCCCAGCCTATCGCCCGCCGAACTTGAAGCGCACGTGCTGCGCATCGAGAAGCTAGGGTTTGATTTCTATTGGGTCGCCTACGAGATGATGGCGGTGTACCTCCACTATATGCGCGTCATTGACTCGCATGGGTGGGTGCAGCAATGGGTTACGCCCCCTAAAGAGGCATTGGCTGAACTGGATCAGAATGTCCGATTTTGGAGGCAGAGCGCAAAAAACGCTGAGGTCGCTATCGCGCGTATAGACAGTGGCTACCAATACTTCCTGACGCTCAACTACCCCAACTTCGCAGGTGCCGCTGCGCCGGGCGCAGAAGAGGGGGTAACAGTAGAATTGCCAATTTCATCCGTCAGCCACAATGCCGACTGGACGCCCGTCATACAGCAGTTCGACGGCGTGGAAATGGTGCTGGTCCCGCCAGGGTGTTTCATGATGGGCAGCACGGAGGCTGAGGTCGAGGCTGCACTTGCTGAATGCACGCGCTTCTACGGCAGGCCATGTGATCCCAACGTATTTCGCGAGTCGCCGCAACACCAGGTTTGTTTTACCGAGCCATTCTGGATTGATCGCTACGAAGTCACGCTCAGCCAATATACCCAACTAGTTGGAGGTAGTCCCGCGTATAGCAGCTTACCTGTGGAGGGAATCCGCTGGTCGGATGCCAGCAACTTCTGTGCCCTGCGTGGTGCTCGCCTGCCCAGTGAGGCTGAATGGGAATATGCTGCTCGCGGCCCAGACAGCCTGATCTTCCCCTGGGGTAATCAGTTTGTGCCGGATCATGTAGTATACGCAGGCAATTCCGGCATTGCACTCGCCAGTGTGGGGTCACAGCCAGGAGGTGCGTCGTGGGTCGGCGCATTCGACATGAGCGGAAATGCCTGGGAATGGGTGAGTACTATATACAATCCCGACCGTTATCCCTATCCCTACACTGCTGACGATGGGCGTGAAGACCAGACTTACAATCCGGGATGGGTACGTGTGGTCCGCGGCGGGTCTAGCTATGCGGAGCCGTTCAGTGTACGAGCTGCCTTCCGCGGTCAGAGCTGGCCCGAAGCAGAGTTGAACTATCGCTTTACTGGTTTCCGGTGCGCCCGTGACTACGCGGAGTCGGGTATGGGGGCAACCCCAGTTACCCCTACTCCCCTTGTCGCTGAACAACCCACGATCACAGAGGTTGAGAATGGGCTGATTGCATTCGACTCGGATCGTGACGGAAACGACGAGATTTACGTGATTGAGGCCGACGGGAGTAATGCTCGCAACCTGACCAATCACGACGCCGACGATCACGGCCCTGCCTGGTCGCCGGACGGCAGCCAAATCGCTTTCACCTCAAAACGCGACGGCAACTGGGAAGTCTATGTCATGAGCGCCGACGGCACTAACGTGCGCCGCCTGACCGACGAACTCGGTGATGATTCAGACCCAGCCTGGTCGCCAGATGGGGGTCAGATCGTCTTTGTGTCTGAGCGTGACGGCAACTCAGACATCTATGTGATGAATGCTGATGGTTCGAGTCCACGTAATCTCACCAAACACCCCGAAACGGATGCAATGCCCGCCTGGTCGCCAGATGGTACTCGGATTCTGTTTACTTCAAATCGCGATGGTAACCCTGACATCTATGTGATGAATGCTGATGGTTCGAATCCGCACCGTCTCACTAACTCCGCTGATCACGACGGTAACCCCGACTGGTCACCGGACAGCAGCAAGATCGCATTTGAGCGCCTTGAAGGAATCAATTCCGAAATCTACGTGATGAATGCCGATGGTTCGAGTCCACGCAATCTCACCAACCTGGCTGATGACGATGGTTTTCCGGCCTGGTCTCCCGATGGCCAGTATATCGTGTTTGTGTCACGGCGTGATGGCCGCCCAGAAATCTACACCATGAGAGCAGATGGTTCTTTCGTGCAGCGCCTGACCAATAACATCGCCTGGGATATGGATCCAGACTGGCAGCCGGTGTTCTCCAAATAGTTGCGCTGAAGCTCAAGCAATTGCCGATGCCGACCCGACCTGGTTGGCATCGATTGTCTTTGCACGGCTTCACCGTCTACCTCACATTTGTTTGACGGTCTCATGCGCAGGATTCTAACAGGGGTAGGGTCTCGCTCATCCCCCTCCACCACGTCCTACCCCCCCCACCACGCGCCCCCCAAAAGCCCCGCTATTGTCACGCCGGGCAACCTGCACTAAAATGTACGTAGGATGAAACCACGCTTCGGTAGTGTCCTCCCTGCTGCTTTCGCTCTTGTTCCCGGCGCGGTGTGTTGGCAACCGGTCGCTCATGGGGTCATGCGCGGGATGGCTCGCGCGCGTGGTTTTGCTCGTGTGTCTAGCCAGAAGGACTCCGATCATGCCCGGCTGTGAAGCGCGGCCCGTCACGCCGCTCGATCTCGGCCTGGTGCGGCGGCTCATCACCCAGCGCCTGCCGCTGGACGTGGCCTCCGCCCTGGCGCGCGGTCTGCCCGGCATGGAAGGCGTGCTGCTCTCGTCGGTGCCGCTGGCCGACCTGGGTGCGCCGACCGTCGTCATCCGCAACGGCGACGGCGGCCTGGTGGGCCAGGTGCGCCAGCGCCCCGGTCGCGGGGTCGCCCGCATGACGTTCCTGGCACCGGAGCCGCAGGCGGCGCATCTGTCCTACTGGATGCAGATCATCGAGGCGCTGGTCGTCGAGGCGGGCAAGCGCGGCGCGACGCTGGTCAGCGCCGAGGTGCCGGAGGATCACGCGGTCTTCGCAGCCTTCCGCCAGACGGGGTTCGCGGTCTATTCGCGCCAGACAATCCTGCGCCACGAGCCGGGCCGCGCCGCCGGCGACCCGGCCCTGCTGCGCCCGGAGACGGAAGAGGACGCCATCGCCATCAGCACGCTGCATGCCAACACCGTGCCGCGCCTGTTGCAGCAGGCCGAGCCGCTGCCAGAGCCGGATCACAGCGGGCTGATCTACGAGAAGGATGGGCACATCGCCGCCTATCTGTTGGTTATCGAGGGCAAGAACGGCGTGGTGATTAAGCCCTACTTCCATCCGGAGGTCTACGACCAAACAGCGGCGGTCATTCTCTCGGCGCTGGCGCACATTCCGCGCGCCGAGCAGGTGCCGGTCTTCCTGTACGCGCGCGCCTACCAGGACTGGCTGCGCGGCGTGCTCGAACAAGCCGGGTTCAAGCCCTGGACGGAGCACGCTCTGATGGTCAAGCATACGATGCACCGCGTGGAACGCCTGGAACCGGTGACGGTGCCCGGCCTCGAAGCGGGCCGCCTGCGGCCTCCCGTTATTGACAGGCCATTCACGCGCTGGAGCAGGCCCAAGAGTCTGGTCGGTCGCTGGTCACACGGGCGACATAACGGCAATCACCGGTAAAGAGGATATGGAACGCCGAATCACGGATGATCTGGATCAACTGAAAGCAGTTCTCCCCTCTCACCTCGTCGCTGCGCTGCAAGGATTGGAGCGCAAAGACGACGATCTCCTGGAAGTGATCCTCGACCTGGGGCGCGTGCCCACCGCCCGTTTCGTGGATGGC
>Ga0334887_1005724_pt1 | contig 10180 bp, 8 predicted proteins | sample GraSluR1_MG_10_FD_207217 | JGI IMG/M metagenome (GOLD analysis project Ga0334887, IMG submission 207217) | Sludge microbial communities from methane-producing bioreactor in Wageningen University, Netherlands - Granular Sludge_18_07-R1 | ecosystem: Engineered > Bioreactor > Anaerobic >...
AACTGGGAGTCGACGATGTCGGCGTAGGTGGGGCAGTCGGCGAGCAACTCCTCGTGCGGACCGAAGCCGACCACCTCGCCGTCCTCCAGGACGACGATCCGGTCGGCGCTCATCACTGTCGAGACCCGTTGGGCGACGAGCAGCACGGTCGCCTCACCGGTCACCGTCCGCAACCCGGCCCGGACCCGGCCGTCGGTGGCCACGTCGAGCGCGGAGAACGAGTCGTCGAAGAGGTAGACCGCGGGGCGTTTGACGATCGCCCGGGCAATCGCGAGCCGCTGCCGCTGGCCGCCGGAGAAGGTCGTGCCGCCCTGGCCGACCGGCGAGTCGAGTCCCTGCGGCAGGTCGCGGACGACGTCGTCGACGCAGGCGACCCGCAGGGCCTCCCACAGCTCGTCCTCGGTCGCCTCGGGTCGGCCGAGGCGGAGGTTGCCGGCGACGGTTCCGGAGAACAGGTACGCCTGCTGGGGCACCAGCGCGATCCTGCTCCACAGCAGTTCCTGGTCCAGACGGGCCACGTCCACGCCGTTGAGACGCACCTGGCCGGAGGTGACGTCGAACAGTCGCGGGATGAGGTTGAGCAGGGTCGACTTGCCCGACCCGGTGGATCCGATGATGGCCGTCGTGGTGCCGGGCTCGGCGGTGAAGCTGACGGCGCGCAGCACCGGCTGCTCGGCGCCGGGATAGCTGAAGGTGGCCCGGTCCAGTTCGACCCGCCCGCCGGGCGCGAGTTCGGTCACCGGGTGCTCCGGCTGGGTGACCGATGGGTCCGTCCCGAGGACCTCCATGATGCGCCCGGCGGAGACCTCTGCCCGGGGTGCCATCACGAGCATCATCGAGGCCATCATCACCGACATCAGGATCATCGCCAGGTAGCTGAGGAAGGCCGTGAGCTGACCGACCTGCAGATGCCCGCCGAGGATCCGGTCCGCGCCGAAGGCCAGCGCGGCGACCGACGCGAGGTTCATGATGACGCCGACCAGCGGCCACAGCAGCGCCATCAGTCGGCCGACGCGGATCGAGACGTCGGTCAGGTCGCGGTTGGTGTCGTCGAAGCGGGCCCCCTCGTACGCCTCGCGGGTGAAGGCCCGGACGACCCGGACGCCGACGATCTGCTCGCGGATGACGAGGTTGAGCCGGTCGATCACCTCCTGCATCCGCGCGAAGAGCGGTCGGGCCCGGACGATGACGAACCCGACGCCCGCGGCGAGCACCGGGACGGCCACCAGCATGACCGCCGACAGACCGACATCCTCCCGCAGGGACATGATCACGCCGCCGATCATGAACATCGGCGCCATCACGATCATGAACGAACTCATCAGCACCAGCATCTGCACCTGCTGGACATCGTTGGTGGTGCGGGTGATCAGGGTCGGCGCGCCGTAGGTGTTCATCTCCCGGTGGGAGAACGACAGCACCCGGGAGAACAGGGCGTGCCGGACGTCCCGGCCGGTGGCCATGGCGGCCCGCGCGCCGCAGGCCACCGCCGCGACGCTGCAGGCGACCTGGCCGAGGGAGATCACGAGCATGATGACCCCCAGGCGCCGGATCAGGGCCAGGTCACCGGTGGCAACGCCGTCGTCGATGATCCGGGCGTTGAGCGTCGGCAGGGCCAGGTTGGCCGCCGTACCGACCAGCTGCAGCACGATCACGGCGACGAGCAGACCCGTGTGAGGGCGCAGAAACTCCCTCAGCAGTCGTACGAGCACTGGTGTCCTTCCTCCGGACGTACGGTCCATGGTGGCACAGCGGCCACAGTACGTTTCGTCGGCCACGGGTCGCGGGCACCACCGCGTCCGGCCCTGACACACCCGTCCACTACTCTGGCCGGGGAGCCGCGTGACACCCGATCACCCGAGGAGGTCCGGGATGCCGGACATGAGGACAGCCACCTTCGCCGCCGGGATTTTCGATCTGGACTCGACGCTGGTCGATTCGTGGCCGGCGGTGGAGCGCTGCTGGACGGACTTCGCGTTCCGGTACGGGTTGACACCGAAGGACTTCGCCGGCTCCCACGGCCGCTCGACCGCCGAACTCGTCGCCCACCTCGTCGCACCGGAGCGGCAGGATGAGGCACTGGCCTGGATCACCGCCCGCGAGCTCGCCGACCAGGACGGCGTGGTCGCTCTCCCCGGCTCCGCCGATGCTCTCACCGCACTGGCCGACCACGCGGCGGTGGCGACCTCGGCCGCCGGTCCGCTGGCCCGCGCCCGCCTGGAGGCGGCCGGTCTGCCGGTGCCGGACGTGGTCGTCACCGCTGACGATGTCCCCCGGGCCAAGCCCGATCCGGCGATCTTCCTACTGGCCGCCCAGCGTCTCGGTGCCGACCCGGCCGATGCCCTCGTGGCGGAGGATTCGCCCAACGGCCTGGTGGCCGCACGCCGCGGAGGGATGGCCACGGTCGCGGTGACCACCACCCATCGCGCCGAGGAACTGACCGGGCTGGCCGACGTCGTGGTGCCCGACCTGGGCCACCTCACCTGGGCGCTGGTGGAGGGCCGCGTCAGCGCGCGGCGAGCCTGACCGCCGTCCCGTACGCCACGACCTCCACCAGGTGCGCCGACACCGGACAGGTGTCGAACCGCAACCCGATCACCGCATCGCCCCCGGCGCGCCGCGCCATCGAGGCCATCCGCGAGATGGCCAGTTGGCGTTCGCCCAGGAGCGTACGGGCCTGGATCTCGGCGTTGCCGCCGGGCTCGCGGGGGCGCACCACGACGCCGAGCACGTCCCCGACGAGCGCAATGATCCGCTGCCCGGGGATCGTCTCGGTGGTGACCACCGGAAGGCCGTGTTCGACGCGGTCCGGCGGGGCCGGCGCGGGTGCCTCGACGGGGCGCTGCTGGGGCTGGGCGGGTTGGCCCGGCCGGGCCGGCTGCGAGGGCGGCAACTGCCCGCCGGTCGGTACGGGGCCGGGCACTCCGGCCGGACGGGGACCGGTGGGCGGCAGGGGCTGCGGGGCGCCGTGGTGCGGCGGGTTCGTCGGCCAACCCTGCGGTCCCGGCGCCGCCGGCGGCTGCTGGGGAGTCCAGTGGGGCGGCTGTGCGGTCATGCTCACACCCTAGTGGCGGCGGATCGTCGACGCCCGGAACTTCGCCCACGCCGCCGCCGGCCCGCCGCTGAGGACCCCGCCGGCCCGCCGCTGAGAACTACGACAATGCGGTGATCGTGACCTTCACGAACATCTCCGAGTCCCCGCCGGCGTAGGTCCCCCGCAGCGGCGACACGTCCCCGTAGTCCCGGCCGTGCCCCACCCGTACGTACGCCTCGGTGGGGGTCCGCATCGCTGTCGGGTCGTACGCCAGCCAGGTGCCGCACCAGAACTCGACCCACGAGTGCGACTCGCTTTCCACGACCTCACCGCGGGGGGCACCGGGCCCTGCCGGGTGGACGTAGCCGGACACGTACCGGGCGGGAATCCCCAGCGACCGCAGTGCCCCGCAGGTCACGTGGCTGAAGTCCTGACACACCCCGCGGCCACCCTCCCACGCCTCCGCGGCGGTCGAGGTGACCGCGGTCGCGCCGACCTCGTACGCCAGGTGTTCGTGGACCAGGGAACACACGTCGAGCGCCGCCAGCCGGGGCGGCCGATCCGCGAACTCGGCGGCCTGTGCGGCGAGCGTGGGATGCGGGGTGGTCCGGGTGCTCTGTGCCAGGTACTCGCCCATCTCGTCCAGCACCCGGTTGCCGTGCAAGGTCGCCCAGTCCGGGTCGCTCTCAGGCACCTGCCGATCCTCGGCCCAACTGTCGGGGTGCGGGCGCGTCTCGACCAGCGCCATCGCCGCCACCTCGAGCCGGTCGTGCGGCTCGTGCACCTCGAAGCAGGTGACGGCCGTGCCCCAGTAGTCGACGTAGCTGAACCGCCACGGCCCGGGCAGGATCGTCAGCCGGGACGTCCAGACCACCTGGTGGGCGGTGCTCGTCGGAGTCATCCGGGCCTCGTTGAAGGAGGCACGCACCGGGGTGGGGTAGCGGAATCCGGTCACATGGTCGATGCTCAGCCGCATGTCAGTGGGTCTCCTCGGTGCTCCACGCCTGTTCCTCCGCGGTCGCGAAGAACTGCTGGGTGATTGCGGTGGTGACCTGCTGGCAGGTCCGCTGCACCTCGGCCATCAACCCGGCCAGGTCATCGAGGAGCTCGTCGGGCGGGGTGTACGCGAGGGACTGGGTGAGCCGGCCGAGCTCATACCGGGCCTCGCCCGGCCGGCCGACGCCGTGCGCGTCGGGGGAGACCGCCTCCAGCGCCCCTGCCGCACGGCTCAGCCCGTGCAGCAGCGAACGCGGGAAGTCGTGTTCCTGGATGAGGAACTGCGCCGCCAGCCAGTGCTCCCGCCAGCCGCGGTTCGTCCGCAGGAAAGCGTCGTGGGCGTCACAGCCGCGCAGCACCGATGCCCACGGCACCGCGCCCTGGGCGAAGGTGGTGGAGGTGAGGAGCCGGGCCGTCATGTCGGCCTGTTCCAGGCTGCGGCCGAGCTGGAGGAACTGCCATCCCTCGTCACGCATCATCAACTCGCGTGCGGTCCCGTAGAACAGCGTCGCCTGCTCCCGCGCCCAGCTCAGGTAGCCGTGCTGGTGCATGACGTCCGCATAGCCGGTCGGCAACGCCTGCCAGGTGGTGTTGACCACCTCCCACACCGACGACGGGATGACCTCGCGGGCCCGCCGGGCGTTGTCGCGGGCCTGCACCCAGCAGTACGCGATCGAGGTGGGCTGCTCCCGGTCGTACGCCAGCGTGCGCATCAGGGCCCGATGGTCGCCCTGCGGGTCGTCGGGGTCGAGCAGCGGTTCGTACGTCGCCGGTGGCACGCCCATCAGGGTGAGCATGTTGGCGCAGGCGAGCGCGGTCGGGACGGTCGGCTCCTCGACGAAGTGGCGCAGTTGCACCTCGAGGATGCGCGCGGTGTGCTCGGCCCGTTCGACGTAGCGGCCGATCCAGAACAGCGACTCGGCGATCCGGCTCAGCATCGCGGTGCCTCCTGCGTCCGCAACCCCGCCTGCTGTTGCTGTTCCTGCTGCGGCACCCGGATCGTCTGGAAGGCCGGGGGCCGCTGGGTCGGGGCCGGCAACTGCGCCAGGTCGCTGGGCTCGGTGGCCGGTCCGGACCGCTCCTCGACGGCCGCGACGACCGCGGCCTCCTCCTCCGCCTCTTCCTCCCCCTCGGCGAGTTCCTCGTCGGCCTCGCCGGGGGCGGTGGTCACCTGGACCGGCGACGCCATCCGGCCGACCACCCAGGTGTCCTTCGATCCGCCGCCCTGGGAGGAGTTGACGACCAGCTCGCCTTCGGGCAGCGCAACCCGGGTGAGCCCGCCCGGCAGGACGTACACGTCGTCGCCGTCGTGGACGGCGAAGGGCCGCAGGTCGACGTGGCGGGGTTGCAGCCGGTCCTCGATGAAGGTCGGTACGGTCGACAACTGGATCAGCGGCTGGGCGATCCAGCCGCGCGGGTCGGCGGCCACCTTGTCCCGCAGCCGGGTGATCTGCTCGGGGGTGGCGCGGGGGCCGATGACGATGCCCTTCCCGCCGGAGCCGTCGACGGGTTTGACCACGAGTTCGTCCAGCCGGTCCATCACCTCCTCGCGGGCCTCCGGCTCGGCGAGCCGCCAGGTGTCCACGTTGTGCAGGACCGGCTCCTCGGACAGGTAGTAGCGGATCAGATCGGGGACGTACGTGTAGACGAGCTTGTCGTCGGCGACGCCGTTGCCCAGCGCGTTGCACAGGGTGACCCCACCCGCACGGACGGCGTTGACGATGCCGGGCACGCCGAGCAGCGAGTCGGGCCGGAAGTGCACCGGGTCGATGAAGTCGTCGTCGACCCGACGGTAGATCACGTGCACCGGCTGCAGCCCGCGGGTGGTGCGCATCCACACCTTGCCGCGCCGACATTCCAGGTCGGAGCCCTCGACCAGTTCGACGCCCATCGACCGGGCGAGCAGGGTGTGCTCGTAGTACGCCGAGTTGTAGACGCCGGGGGTGAGCACCACCACGACCGGATCGTCGACCCCGTCGGGGGCGGCCTTGCGCAGCGCCGCCAGCAGATGCTGGGCGTACTGGGACACCGGCCGGACCCGAAGCTGGGCCATCGTCTCGGGCAGCACACCGGCGACCGAGGTCCGGTTCGTCATCACGTACGAGACCCCCGAGGGGATGCGCACGTTGTCCTCCAGCACCCGCATGTCGCCCGCGGGGGTCCGGACCAGGTCGATGCCGGCCACCTGGATCCGGGCGCCGTTGGGCGGGTTGATGCCGTGCAGGACCCGGTGGAAGTGGGTCGAGGTGGTGACCAGCGAACGCGGTACCACACCGTCGTGGACCACCCGCTGGGTGTTGTAGAGGTCGTGCAGGAAGGCCTCCAGGGCCCGCACCCGCTGCTTGACGCCCGCGTCGACGGTGGCCCAGTCCTCCGCGGTGATGATCCGCGGGACGACGTCCAGCGGGAACGGCCGCTCCACCCCGCCGACGTCGAAGGTGACCCCGGCCGCCAGGTAGTTGTTCGACAGCGAATCGGCGATCGCCCGCAGGTCGCCGGGTGCCATCCGCTCCAGCGTGTCGGCGAGGGCGACGTACGGCCGGCGGATGCTGCCCCCGGGATCGACCATCTCGTCGAACGCGGGCCCGGGGTGGTACGACGCCAGCATGTCTGCCATGCAGCGGACTCTAGTGCACCCCTGTTGCGCGTACGTGACGGTCGGCAGGACCGCCCGACAGCCGCCGTTACCATGGGCCGGTGAATGCAGAGCAGAAGCCTTCGGCGGGATCTCCCGGGCCTGACCACGACGTATCCGAGCAGATGCAGGTCCGCCTGGAGAAGCGCGCCCGGATGCTCGAGGAGGGCCGTCCGCCGTACCCGGTGTGGCTCGACCTGACCCACTCACTGCGGGAGGTGCGGGCCGGTTGGGGTCATCTGCAGGCCGGCGAGGAGACCGACGACATCGTGGGAGTCGCCGGCCGGGTGGTCTTCCTGCGCAACACGGGCAGGCTGTGCTTCGCCACCCTGCAGGGCACCTTCACCCCGGGCGAGGACGTGGTCCGGCTCCAGGTGATGATCTCCCGCGCTGAGGTCGGCGAGGAGTCGCTGGCGGCGTGGAAGGCCGACGTCGACCTGGGCGACCACATCTTCGTCCACGGCCGGGTGATCGCCTCCAAGCGCGGCGAGCTGTCCGTGCTCGCCGACCGCTGGCAGACGGCTTCCAAGGCGCTGCGCCCGATGCCGACGCTGCACCACGAACTCTCCGAGGAGAACCGGGTCCGGCAGCGCTACGTCGACCTGGCCGTACGTGAGGAGGCCCGCGAGGTGCTGCGGACGCGCGCCTCGATCACCCGGTCGGTGCGCGAGACGCTCTACCAGGAGGGCTATCTGGAGGTCGAGACGCCGACCCTGCAGCTCGTGCACGGCGGCGCCGCGGCCCGGCCGTTCGTCACCCACCTCAATGCCTTCGACATCGACATGAGCCTGCGGATCGCCCTGGAGCTCTACCTCAAGCGGGTGATGGTCGGCGGTGCCGATCGGGTGTACGAGATCGGGCGGGTGTTCCGCAACGAGGGGATCGACTCGTCCCACTCGGCCGAGTTCACCATGCTGGAGGCCTACCAGGCCTGGGGTGACCAGACCACGATCGCGGCGCTGACCCGTCAGATCATCCTCGACGCCGCCGACACGGTCGGTTCCCGGCAGATCCCCACCGACCACGGCGAGATCGACCTCGACGGCGAATGGGCGTGGGTCGGCGTCTACCCCGGCCTGTCGGGCAAGCTCGGTGAGGAGATCACCCCTGACACCCCGGCCGAGCGCCTCCGGTCGATCGCGGAGGCCCACGAGGTGGCGTACGACCCCGCGTGGGGAGCCGAGAAGCTGGTGATGGAACTCTTCGAGGCGCTCGTCGAACCGGATCTTCTCCAGCCGACGTTCGTGTGCGACTACCCGCCGATCGCGCAGCCGCTGGCCCGGCCGCATCGCTCGCTGCCCGCCCGGATCGAGGCCTGGGACCTCATCATCGACGGGATGGAACGGGCCACCGGCTTCTCCGAGCTGATCGACCCGGTGATCCAGCGCGAACGGCTGACGGCACAATCGCTGGCCGCGGCCGCCGGCGACCCGGAGGCGATGCAGCTCGACGAGGACTTCCTGCAGGCGCTGGAGTTCGGGGCACCGCCGATGGGCGGGATGGGACTCGGTCTGGACCGGCTGGTGATGCTGTTCACCGGTGCCGGGATCCGCGAGACGATCCTGTTCCCGCTGCTCAAGCCGCAGGGGTGAGGGGAGGCCGCGTCGGTCACGAAGCCGGGAGCGCGCCCGTACCCGGACTGTCAGGCGTGTCCCACACGGGGGTCCCCCCGCGGAACCCGGGGACCTACGTCACTTCCACTGGGTCGCGACGACGAAGGATGCCGCAATGAGCCCCATTCCGACGGCGAGGTTCCAGTTGCCGATCGGTGCCATGAACGGGATGAGGTAACCCGCCACGTAGAACACCACGATCCACACCACGCCGAGCACCAGCAGGCCGAGCATCGTCGGGATCACCCACGGCGCCGTCATCGGGGCGGCAGCACGCTTCTCCCTCAAACGGCGCTTCTCCTCGCGCCGAGCGGCGCGAGCGGCCTTGCGCTCCTCCTTGGTGAGCTTCGTGCTGGTCGATTCGTCGGCGTCGGTGGCTTCGGTGTCGGCATCCTCGGCGGCGGTGTCCCCGGGCGCCGCTGCCGCGGTCTCCTCCTCGTCGGACGTGTCCGGCCCGGATGTGCCCGGCACGGTCTCGGCGGAGCTGTCGTCGGTGTCGCGATGCCGCCGACCCCGGAGGGAGACGGCGTTCCTGCTGCGTGACTTGGACTCGGGCACTGACACTCCTGGGCCGGGAACGGTCTTCGTACAGCCGGTAGCCTAGACCACGTGCCAAGGGGCCCCGGAGCCCGGACACGTACGCATCGGGAGGTGGGCGGATGGATCGGCCTGAACCGGCGCAGTGGCGGCATCGGATCGCCACTCTCGCGCGTCGCGCCCGGCCGCGTCCGCGGATCCCGACGCCTCGGCGGATGGTGGCGCTCGGGATGACGCTGGCAATCTGTACGCTGGCGGGGTTCCTCACGGGTACGTCGGCCGCGCTGTCGAAGGGCACCGACCTGCGCGGCGGCCGGAACACCGACCTCGTCTCGCTCGTGCAGACCGAGGCACACGAGAACGCGGACCTTGCCCGGCGCGTGTCCGAGGCCCGCCAGGAGGTCGACGACCTCAGTGGCCGACCCGACAATCCGGTCGACGAGGATCAGCTCGACAGGGCCGCCCTCGCCGCCCAGGTCGCCGCCGTGAGCGGCCCGGGTGTCGAGGTGGTGCTCGACGACGCCCCTTCCTCGGTCGCTCCGCCTGATCTGGACCCCGACCTGTTGGTCGTCCACCAGCAGGACATCCAGGCCGTCGCCAACGCACTGTGGACCGGAGGCGCCGAGGCCATGGCGATCCAGGGGCAGCGGATCGTGTCCACCACCGGCATCAAGTGTGTCGGCAACACCGTGGTCCTCCAGGGCATCCCGTACGCCCCGCCGTACCGGATCGAGGCGATCGGGGATCCGGCAGCGCTGGAGGTGGCCTTGGCCGCGTCCGACTACGTCAGCAACTACCAGGAGTACGTCGCCGCCTACGGGCTGGGTTACCAGCAGCGGCGGCGGGACACGATCGACCTGCCCGCGTATGCCGGCGGCACCGAACTGGAGTACGCCCGCCCGGGTGCGAGCTGAGGGCGCGCCCGACTCAGCGCAGGTGGACCAGCGGCGACATGCCGGCGGCCCGCGCCGGCGCCGACGGATCCCCGCACACCGCCAGCCAGTTGCCGAGGATGAGGTGACCGCCCTGGCTGAGCACCGACTCTGGGTGGAACTGCACGCCCTCCACCGCCAGCTTCCGGTGCCGCAGGGCCATGACCACGCCGTCCTCGGTGGTGGCGGTGACCTCCAGCACGTCCGGGACGGTGTCGGGTTCCACCGCCAGCGAGTGGTAGCGCGTCGCGGTGAACGGCTCGGGCAGGCCGTGCAGACACCCGACGCCGTGATGCAGGATCGTCGAGGTCTTGCCGTGGCGCAGCTCCGGGGCCCGCGACACCGTCGCCCCGTACGCCTCGCCGATCGCCTGCAGGCCGAGGCAGACCCCGAAGATCGGTGTGTGGCCGGCCTGTTCGGCAATGATCCGCAG
>Ga0334887_1005727_pt1 | contig 10174 bp, 8 predicted proteins | sample GraSluR1_MG_10_FD_207217 | JGI IMG/M metagenome (GOLD analysis project Ga0334887, IMG submission 207217) | Sludge microbial communities from methane-producing bioreactor in Wageningen University, Netherlands - Granular Sludge_18_07-R1 | ecosystem: Engineered > Bioreactor > Anaerobic >...
CAACCTGGGCAGCGCAGTTCATCGCCTGCGTGGGTGAAGAGCGGGGCAACCGGCAACGATGCCGGCGCGCCCGCTATAGACACAAGCAAATGCGATAAATGTACAGACTGCTGCGGTTGGTTGCCATTTTCGCCGAAAAAGACGCTCCTCGTCCTGCCTGTTGCGTTTGCGGGCAAGTATACTTCCCGCATGGCCCTATGTCAATTCGAGTTTATGCCGCCTGGTCAATAGCGTGGGGCTGCATTTCTAGTCGCCCATGCGGCTACGCTTTCGGCTACATTATCCGCGTAAACGGGCTATAACCGCGTAAACGACCTTACATTGGCGCAAGTCCGGGGGGCGCACAGCAGGCGCTCAGTCGATCTGCACCGGGTGCTCGACGATGGAGACGACGCGCGCCTCGGTTTCTTGCCCGGCTTCCTGTTGGTAATAGACCACGTAGAACGGGGGCGGCGCGGCCGCGGCGATACCCGCCAGCGCCGGGGGGATCGGGCTGTCCGCGGCCTGGTAGTAGGCGAACAGGCCCGGCCGCGTCTCGTAGAAGTCGAGCGCGCTCAGCAGCGCGGCTAGGTCCAGGTCGAGAAAATGCGTCGTCATCCGGTAGGCGCGGATCACCGGCGCATCGTCATGCTCCAGCGAGCAGATGAAGTACAGCGCGTCCGGGTAGTTAGCGTTCCAAGCGTCGGTAGCCGAGGGGTAAGCCTCGGAGATCGGGTGCGAGTGGTAGACGCCCATCAACTCGTCGCCGGTCTCTTCAAACTCGAACTGGAGCAAGAGGGCCTTGGGGTCTACCTCGTAGTTGTTGATGCGGTCTTCTGCGACATTGGCGACGGCGATCGCCTCGAATGCTTGCAGCCCGCGGCCGCGCAGGACGCCGCAGATTTCCTCCGGCTTGCCGGCGCGCGCCTGGTCGATGATGGCCGCGGCGATGGCGCGGGTGATGCGGGCAGGCTGGGCGGTCGGGTCAGTTCGGTCAGGCATGGCGGGTCTCCGGTCTACGCTAGGCGGCTGGACTCATCAACGCGGCGCATTCTAGCAGGCGCGGCGCGTTGCGCAAAAATGGCGAATGGCGGCATAGCGATCGGCGTTATCTTGGCCGGTCGACGTCGTACCACACTCTCAGGGCCGCGCCGGCTGCGAGCCAGGCCAGGCCAAGCGTGAGCAGCAGCAACCAGGCGCGTTCGCCGGCTAGTGTAGGCGCTTCGGCCAGGTACAGGGCTATGCCCGCGGCCAACGGGTAGGTGCGACGCCCGCCTTCGAGGACGATCTCCGCCGCCGCCTGGTTGAGGGTGAGCAGCGCGGCGATTAGGGCCGCCATGTACAGGATGGCCTGTCGGTGCGTTTGCCGGACGTTGGCAAGTCCGTAGGCGATCAGGCCGGCGGAGTTGCCGGCCGCGCCCGCCAGCATGAGCCGGCTGTCCACGCTCTGCGCCAAGCCAGGGAACTGCGTGACGACATAAGGCCAGATCGAGAAGGCAGCCGCGCCCGCCGCCACAGCCGTCCACGCCAGAAGGTCGCGGCGCGGCCCGCGCGATAGGTCGCCCGCGGCGATGGCTGCGGCGATGAGCCAGGCGAGCAGCCACACGAATACCGTATTGGCGAGCCAGTGGAAGTAGCCGAGGCGCATCAACCCGGTTAGCGATGCGCCGGGCGCGGCGAGTTGCAGATGCGGCGCGTGCAGCGCCAGCGGGGCGAGGGCCAAAGCCGCGCCAAGGTAGGGGGCTAAGCGCACACGGGGAGCGGGCGACGCAGCCGGCGTGATTCTGCCAGGCGGGCGTGTGACCAGATAACGGAGCAGCCCGGCGAGCAGCGCGCTGGTAGCGGCCAGGCCGCCAAGCATGACCGCGCCGTGTCCCCACAGGCGGGATACCCATACGGTGTGAAATGCCCAGCTTGCCCACACATGAGTGGCGTTGAACGGCTGCCCGCCGGTGAGCAGAAGCAGTGTGCCGGCGTCGAGCAGCGTGAGCCAGAGCGCGACGAGGCCGGTAACGATGGCGGCGCGCGGCGCGCCTGCGTGCTTCGCCATGCGCTCGGCCAGGAAACTGAGCGGCAACAGGCGCCAGGCAAATACGAGAGCGACCAGCGCCAGGGCCAGATTCGGCCGGTTGGCGAGGTCAACGTGGTCGAAAAGAGGGCGCCAGAGCAGGGCGGCCGCGGGCGCGGGCAGAAACAGCGGCGCGACTGCCAACGCATCCCATACGGACCAGGCGTACCGGACGGCGGAAACCGTGCGCAGGCGCAGCAGGGTCGCCGCGAACATCAGCGCAAAGATCAACGCAGCGACCAGCAGCGTGTTGCGCAGCGCCTGGCGGAACAAATAGCTGCGCGCCGCACCCAGCAGGTTGCCCGCGGGCGGTTCGCTTGCGGGAATGCCCGGATGCGGCGCGTAGAGGGCGGCGAATGCCGTCAGAGCCAGCGCGCCGAGCGCCAGCAGCAAGGCCGCGGCCAATGGCAGCCGGGCCAGGCGGCGCATTTACTCAAAGATCCACGGGTCGGTGCAGCGCTGCCACTCGATCAGGTCCTCGCCGAACCACAGAGCGATCTCGGCGACGGCGGTCTCCGGCCCATCGCTGGCGTGTATCAGGTTGCGCCCCACCTCCAACCCGAAATCGCCGCGGATGGTGCCGGGAGCCGAATCGCCGGGGCGGGTGCCGCCGACCATGTTGCGCACAACCGCAATCGTTCCCGTGCCCTCGACGACTAGGGCGACGACGGGTGCGCTGGTGATGTACTGGATCAGTCCGTCAAAAAACGGCTTGCCTTCGTGGACGGCATAATGCCGTCGCGCCAGGTCGTCGCTCACCTGCACCATCTGCATCGCCACGATCTTCAGCCCGTGCCGCTCGAAGCGCGCTATGATCTCGCCGATCAGCCCGCGCTGTACGGCGTCGGGCTTGAGAATGACAAACGAACGTTCCATTTAGCTCTCCTAATTTCGCTCGAAATGGTTTGTAATAAAGACTGCCTAATTTAGGGCGGCGCACCGCCTCGCCATCTTATGCCGGCGCGCCCGGCAGCGGTTCTTCCGGCAGAAATTCATCCTGCGGCGTTTCGGCAAGCAAGGCCGCCTCTTCCGCTCGAACCGAGATGCTCATCGCAGGTTCGGGCCGGGGTATGCCCCATGTCTCCGCCGCGAACTCGCCGTCCGGGTCCATCGTGGCGATGGGATTGGCGGCGAGGGCGCGGTCGTTTTCGTCGCCCGTGGCCTGCAATACCACCCAGCCCATCAATAGATGCGGGTGCTGGCTGACCAGATGGCGGGCCAAGGCGTAGGCCTCATATTCCTCGCCGCTTTGCCACAGCGCCACAGCCAGGCAGACCTGGAAGTCCACGCGGCGGCGGTCGGCCTGTACCAGCGAGCGGTAACTGCGCGCCGCTGCATCCCAATGCAAGCCGCGCAGATAGATCGCTGCCAGACACGCCGCATTGTAAGCCAAGGCGCTGGGCGGGTCCAAACTGGTGCGGCTCAGACCGGCGCGAATCTCGGCGTCGTAAGGGCTTACCTCAAAGGCCCGCTGCCAGATCGTTTGGGCCTGGGCGCGGCGGTTGCGCTGCTCCGCGGCCTGGGCCAGGGCGCGCCAAGCCAGGGCGTTGCCCGGGTCGGCCTGCAAGAGACGCCGGCCCCACTCCTCGCCCTCGTCCCAGCGTCTGGTCTGCCAGGCGATCTTCAACAGGCGGCTGTAGATGCCTAGGTGGCGCGGCAGCCGGCGCAGCGCTACGCGCGCCAACCGCGCCGCCATCTCCGTCTCGCCGTATACCAGCGCCCGATCGATGGCATTGGTCCAGGCTGCAAGAGGCGTCTGCACCTGCTCGCCGCTGGAATCGTTCATGGCGTCCGCTTCCCGGCTAGACATACGGAATTGAGTGGTGCGGCGGGTCTGCGATGCCGTGCATGCGGCGCAGTTGATCGACCAGCCCCAGCGCGTCGCGCTCGCCGGCCGGCGGCGGCCCAAAGGGATCGCTGGGGCCTAGCTCGCTGCCGCTGAGAGTGCGCAACGAGGTGAGGACGCTGTGCGCCAGCACGTCGACGTTATAGCCGCCCTCCAGCACAGCCGCCAGCCGTCCGTGGCACAACTCGTCCGCGAGGTCGAGCAACTCCTGCATGATGCGGCCGTAGCCGGTGATGCTGAGGCGCATGTCGGCCAGCGGGTCCATCCAGTGGGCGTCGAAACCGGCGGACACGAGGATTAACTCCGGCTCGAACTCGCGCGCGGCGGGCGCCAAAATTTGCCGGATCGCAGCCAAGTAGCCTTCATCGCCTACATAGGCAGGAAAGGGGATGTTGATGGTTGTGCCCTTGCCCTCGCCTTCACCGGTCTCGATGGCCGCGCCAGTGCCGGGGTAGTGTGGAGACTCGTGGATGCTGAAGAACATGACCGAGGGATCGGCGTAGAAGATGTCTTGGGTGCCGTTGCCGTGATGCACGTCGAAGTCGACGATCAGCACGCGGTCCACCTCGCGCCAGTCTTGCGCCCAACGAGCGCCGATGGCGACGTTCGCCAGCAGGCAGAAGCCCATGCCCCAGTGGGGCAGGGCATGATGTCCGGGCGGCCGCACCAGGGCGAAGCCGTTGTCCGCCTCGCCGCTCAACACTGTGTCGATGATCCGGATCAGGCCGCCGGCGGCCGCCAGCGCCGCGGCATAGCTGTGGGCGTTGACATAGGTGTCCGAATCGAAGTGAGCGCCGCCCAACATCGAGGCAGACTGGAGCCGTTCAATGTAGAACGCTTCGTGGATGCGCAGCACCGCGTCCAGCGGAGCAGGGCGAGGCGGCACACGCAGCAGGCTTGCCAAGATGCCGTCGCCTTGCAGCAATTCCCAGGTCTGTTGCAGGCGCTGGGCGTTTTCGGGGTGCCCTTCCAGGGTATGCAGGCGGTTGATGGGGTCGTAGGTGATTGCCGTTCGTCTCATGAGCCGTTCAGCCAAGTGCGCATGCAGCAGGATAGGGAGCTACGAACGCGGTTCGGAGTCTGATGCAAAGCGGGGGCGGTAACTGTGTACGGTCTTGGGCGGGGCGTCGCCTTCTTGCGCCCGCTGCATCTCGAAGCGCAGGTCGAAGTTGAATTCGCCGGCGCCGACAGCGCGTATCTTGTCGTAGAGCGCCACCGGTTTGCTGCTGTGGACAGGGGAGGTCGAATGTAGGGTGTCGCCGTCCCAGACGAGGCTGATCGAGCGCTCGCCCAGGGGGAGGTCGAGCAGCGCCCACCAATGCGGAGAACTCGCCGGTTCGACGTGCAGTGCGCCTTTTGTCCAGTGCAGTCCGGAGACGGCCCACGCCATGTCGCCGGCCAACTTGATCCCGGCCAGCGGGTCTATGAAGCCCCAGGGGCGGTCAGTGTGAAATTGCCAGCCGCTCTGCGCCGGCCACTCGTCGAGCGAGAATTCTGCCGGGGAGGCTGCGGGCGCCGGGGAAAGCGCAGCGGATTCGCTTTCCCAGCGGACCGCATTGGCGCTGTCGCCGTGCTGCGTCGCCAAAGCGGCCGCGGCGTGCAGGCCCAATGCCGCGGCCGCGAGACCGGCTTCGTCGAAAATCCCCTCGGCTTGCCAACGGCTCTGCACGAGGGCTTCGGCGCAGGCCGTTGCCGCGTCATAATGCCTGGCGAGCAGGTCTGCGTCGGGATGGCGCTGCATGTGGCCGCGCAGAGCCATCAGGTAGGCCGAATTAGTCTGCGCCAACTGCGCGCCCGGATCGGGCAACTCGTCTTGGGGCCGGACGGGAAAGAGTTCCGGCAGCCTGCCGCCGCTCTTCTCGGCTAGGCGGCGCACATGCGCCAGCACGTTGCGGCTTTCCGTCACGTCGCATGCGTCCAGGCATTTGACGAGAGCGGGCGTCTCGCACACTTGGCGCGAGGCGGGGGCCAGGCCCGTGCGCATGCGCTGCACGCGGCGCAGACAGGCTAGGCGACCGGCTTGCAAGGCGCGGTTCAACTGCGGGTGCGGCGTCCACAGCCGGCCTGTCTTCACGGCCTTGTCCCAGGCTTCCACGCTCAACTCGAAGGCGCGCTCGGCGTCGCGCATCGCCAGGAAGCCGTTCCACGCCACCTGCTCGCCCACGTCGCTGATCGTCAGCAGCAGCGGCACCTCGACGATGCCGTTGATGAGGATGTAATAGCTGAGGTGCGCGTGTCCCTGGTCGTCGAACTCGTAGGACGAGGGCCGCCCATAGGGGTTGCCGAACACGCACGTGAGGTCGGCGTTGCGCTGGGCGTAGACGCCCTGGGCGCGGCGCGGGTTAAGCTGGGCGACGAGCAGCCCGTCGACGATGCGCTGCGTCAGCGGCTCGCCCCAGTCGATCTCGATGTCCAGCCGCACGAGCAGATCGCCTTCGGCTTGGCATTCCAGCATCCACAGCGCGGCGCGGTCGTAGCTGCTCGCCAGCGGAACCGCCAGCCGCTTGCTGATGATCATGCCCTCGCGGCCGAGGATCGTTTCCTGATAGCCGGGGTAGTAGCGCGTGACCAGCGTCATCAATCCCTCGCCGTGCGGGTCGCTGATCTGCATGCGGATGTGGCGCACATAGCGAGAATCGGCCCAGGGCCAGAAGAGGTCGTGCAGGTCCGAATTGGCGTCGACGTCGAAATAGAGGTCTTGGTTTGCCAGGCGATAGGTCGCCGCCGGGTCGATCTCGTCGTAGTCGATGACCTGGGGTTGATCCAGGATCGGATCGAGAGGGTCCATCATGCGCTCCGGCTTACCCGGCTTCGCCGGTGACGGGAGCGGGTTCTTCGCTGCGCGCTCCGGCCATCAACAGGCCCAGGCCCTCGCGTGTCGCTTGGCTGCGCGGTACGATGTCCACGATCTCGCCCTTGTACATCACCGCGATGCGGTCGGACAGAGCCATGATTTCGTCGAGTTCGGCGCTGACCAGCAACACGGCCGCGCCCTCGTCTCGTTTGGCTACGATCTGTTGGTGGATGAATTCGATGGAGCCGACGTCAATGCCGCGCGTCGGCTGCGCGGCGATGAGCAGCTTAACGGGCCGGCTGAACTCGCGCGCTACGACCATCTTCTGCTGGTTGCCGCCGGAGAGGTTGGCCGCGTGCACCAAGACGCTGGGCGTACGCACGTCGTAACGCTTCACCAGGTCCTCGGCATGGCGACGGATAGCCTGCTCGTTGACGGTGAGGCCATTGGCGAAGGGCGGCTGGAAATAGGTGTTGAGCACCAGGTTGTGCGCCACGGTGTACGCGTCGACCATGCCGTAGGCGTGCCGGTCTTCCGGTACATGGCAGCTCTGGCCGTCCTGTGTTACGCGACGCGGGCTGGCGTTGGTCATGTCGAGGCCGTTGATGGCGATACGGCCGCTATCGTGCGAGCGCAGACCGGTCAGCACTTCGACCAACTCGGTCTGCCCGTTGCCCTGGACGCCGGCCACGCCGACGATCTCGCCGGCGCACACCTGGAGCGAGACATTGCGCAGCGCGGGTTGGCCGTGGTCATCCTGCGCCGAGACCTCCTGCATGTCAAGGATAACCGGCCCCGGCTGCGCCTCGTCTTTGTCGATGGTGAGGATGACCTCGCGGCCGACCATCATCGCGGCCAGCGTCGATTGGGTCGCGGTTTTGGGGTCGGCTTCGCCTACCACCTTGCCGTCGCGCAGCACCATGATGCGGTCGCTGATGCGCAAAACTTCCTTGAGCTTGTGCGTGATGAAAATGATCGATTTGCCCTGGCTGCGCAACAGTTCCATTACGTCGAACAGCCCGTCGATCTCCTGAGGCGTCAGGACAGCGGTCGGTTCGTCCAGGATGAGGATATCGGCGTTGCGATAGAGCGTCTTGACGATCTCGACGCGCTGGCGCACGCCGACGGGCAGGTCTTCGACCATCGCGTAGGGGTTCACCGCCAGCCCGTAGCGCTGTGACAGCTCCTCGATGCGCGCCGCAACCTGCTGCGTATCCAGCAGCCCGCGCTTGATCGTCTCGCTGCCCAGCATCACGTTCTCGGCCACGGTCATGACCGGCACCAGTTGGAAGTGCTGGAAGACCATGCCGATGCCCAGCCGGATGGCGTCGTTTGGGTTGCTCATCTCGACCGGCCTGCCGCGCACGACAATCTCGCCCTCGGTCGGCTTGTACAGGCCGTAGACGATATTCATCAGCGTCGATTTGCCGGCCCCGTTCTCGCCCAACAGGGCCAGAATTTCGCCGGGATAGAGCTTGAGATTGACGTCTTCGTTGGCGACGACGCCGGGGAACCGTTTGGTGATATGCCTGGCTTCTAGCACCGGCATAGCTGCTTCGCTCAAGTCCGTGCTCCTCGCATCTCCAGTCAGCCTGTCGCCGGTTATTCGGACGACCCTTCCGTCTCGTAGACCTTGCCTTCGGCCGCGGGCGGGCGGACGCGGCCGACAAAGCCGGATACCGCCACGATGGTGACCACGTAGGGCAGCATGCTGATAAACTGGCGCGGGGCTTGGGTGACGCCGGCCAGCAGCAACTCGTTTTGCAGCGCCTGCGTATAGCCGAAGAGCGTCGCCGCGGCCAGCGCGCCGAACGGGTTCCAGTTGCCGAAGATCATAGCGGCCAGCGAGATAAAGCCGCGGCCGGCGGTCATGCCCTCTTGAAACTGACCGACCGCCTCCAGCACCAAAAAGCCGCCGGCTAGCCCCGCCAGCGCGCCGCCCAGCATGGTGTTGAGGTAGCGATAACGGTTGACGTTGATGCCGACCGTGTCCGCCGCGCGCGGGTGTTCGCCGCAGGCGCGGCTGCGCAGCCCCCAGCGCGTGTAGAACAGCCCGACATGGACGATGACGACGAGCAAGAGGGCCATGTAGGTGATGGGCGGGTTTCTGAAGAGAATCTCGCCTATCACCGGAATGTCGGCCAAGAGCGGAATGCGCACAGGGCCGAACTTGCCCTGTGCGACGGCGTTACGGTCAAACAAATAGGCCGATGTGCCTGCCGCCAAAATGATGATGACGGTGCCCGAAATGATCTGGTTCATCCGATAGCGGATCGACAGGGTGGCATGCAGCAGACCCATCAGCGCGCCGACCGCCAGCGCGATCGCTACGCCGAAGAGCAGGCTGGCCAGCAACGGCCAACTGTTGGTCGCCACTTTGGCAACAAACGCAGCAAAGGCGCCGGCCAGCATCATCCCCTCGATGCCGATGTTGATGATGCCGGTGCGCTCGCACAGGATGCCGCACAGCGCGCCTAGCACCAGCGGCACCGAGGCGCGCAGCGTGAAGTTGAGCGCGCTGACGCCAAAGAGCACGCGCAGCCAGGTATATTCGCCCAGCGCGGTCGTGTTGACCAGCACGGCCATCACTACTGCGGCGACAGCCAGCGCTGCCGCGATCCATTGCGTATTCTTTAGGACCCCGTTCTTAGTCATAGTTTGCGCTAGGCGGCAGGAAAGTGCCGGCGGAAGCGGGCGGACAGCCCCTGAACGTTCTGACGATGAGCAATTTCCTGCATCCTCCTCTATTACGGGCCAAAGACGGAGCGAATCACGTTCAGCCGCCCCAACTGGTGCGCAGCGTCGTCTCTTCGATTTGTTCGGGTATGCGCCGCAGACGGAACAACTGGCGAATGATGGCCGGCGCGGCGACGAAGGCCAGCACCAGCGCCTGAATGATCTGAATGATATCAGCCGCCACACCGGATTGAAACTGCATCCTGGCCGCGCCGGCGTCCAGCGCGCCTAGCATAAAGGCCGCCAGGATCACGCCGAAGGGATTGGTCTGGCCGAGCAAGGCGACGGTGATGCCGTCGAAGCCGACCGCGCCGCTGAATTCGGGGGCGAACTTGTGGTTGAGTCCCAGCGTTTCGATGGCGCCGGCCAGACCGGCCAACCCGCCGGCCAAGACCATCGCCAAGATCACCATGCGCGACACGCTCATGCCCGCATAGCGCGCGGCCTGCGGGTTTTGGCCCACCGTGCGCATCTCGAAGCCGACAGTGGTGCGGTAGATCAGCCACCATATGACAATGGCGGCGAGCAGCGCCAGAGCGACGCCCCAATGCACGCGATAGGGCGGGCCGAAGATCCACGGCAACTGCGCGCTGGGAAAGACGTCCGCCGTTTCTGAGATGGCGCCGGCCGTCGGGTCCCACAACGGGCCGGGGCGCTGGCCCTGGGTGCCGCCGGCATAGACCGTCCAGCCGGCGAAGAGTGCGCCCACGTAGTTCAACATGATGGTGACGATCACCTCGTGGGCGCCGGT
>Ga0334887_1005731_pt1 | contig 10170 bp, 7 predicted proteins | sample GraSluR1_MG_10_FD_207217 | JGI IMG/M metagenome (GOLD analysis project Ga0334887, IMG submission 207217) | Sludge microbial communities from methane-producing bioreactor in Wageningen University, Netherlands - Granular Sludge_18_07-R1 | ecosystem: Engineered > Bioreactor > Anaerobic >...
TTGAGTCTGCTCCCCCTTTCTCCGCTGGCGGGGAAAGGGGGCCGGGGGGATAGGGGGCAATCAGACCAAACCGCGCGCCTACCTGATGTACTAGCGCGCGTTATGAACTCCGCACGCTCGGCGTAGCGTGCAGGGCACGGCGCATGGGTAGCGCCCTGACCCCACCCTGTGGTCCCTCCCCTTTCCCTGCTTGCGGGGAAAGGGGCCGAGGGATAGGGGTTGAGGAGTGCACACCACGCGCTAGAGCAGGTCGTCGGGGTCGGCGCGCTGGGCGTAGGCGAAGCCCTCGATGAAGCCCCGCGCGCGCTCGGTGTGCGGGTAGCGGGCCAGGTAGGCCCAGAAGTCGGCGCTGTGGTTGGGGTGGCGGCGGTGCGCCAGTTCATGGGCGATCACATAATCCACCACGTAGGCCGGCCACTCTCTGATGCGGTCGCTGATGCGGATAACGCCATCGGTGCTGCCGCCGTTGGTGCAGCTTCCCAGGCGGTGCTGCATGGTGTCCACCCAGCGGATCGAGTGCCAGTGTAGCTCCCCGGCGAAGTACGCGCGGTTGATGCGGCGGGCGCGGCGCTCCAGGCCAGCGTCACTGCGGCGGCGGGCGCGGTCGCGCTCCTTGAGCACGCGCGCGACGATCTTATCGAGCAGTTCATCAAGCTGCTTGCGCGGCAGTGTTGCCGGCGCGCGCACCTGGAGCGTCTCGCCGTGCAGCGTCCAGCGGGCCGACGTGCGCAGCCGCCGGTCGCGGATGACCTCGACGGTGAGCGTGTGCGGCCCGTCGGCGACGTGGCGCGCGATCTCTGACCTGGCGGGGTACGGGGCGCGAGTCATGGCTGGTTGGCGGGATGCATCTGCGCGGCCAGACAAATCACGGCGCCGCCCGCACGATGGGACGACGCCGTGTTCTGAGCACAGGACGAGACCATGCGCGTGCCACTACTTGGCGCGGATCACGTCGAAGAGGTGGCGCGTCTCTTTGCTGGGCGCGATCTTGAACATGCGGGCCAGCGTGCGCTCCAACTGGCGGTACTGGGCCACCGCGTCATCAATGCGCCCCTGCTGGTAGTAGATCATCATCACGTCGCGGTGCACGTCTTCCCAATCGGGCTTTTCGCGCAGGGCGCGCAGCAGGTAGCCGAGCGCCTGATCCATCTCGCCCAGCCCGCGATGGTAGCGGCCCAGCCCGATCAACGCCTGAGCGTACTTGCTCTGCAATTCCTGGCGACGCTGTTCCACCCAGGGCATGGTGATCGTGGGCAGGAAGGGCGAGCGGTAAAGCTGGATGGCCTTGTACCACAGGGCGGGGGCGTCCGTCTCGAACTCGATGGCGGCGTCAATGGCCCGCTCGAACAGACTCGTGTCGTAGTGGATGCTCAGCCTCGGCGATGGGACGTAGAAGCCGGATTGGTAATTGGTCAGTTCGTGGCCCAGTCGCTCGGAGATTTTGCGCTTGGTGACGTGAAAGACGTTCGTCGCCTCCTTGACCGACATCTTGGGCCAGAAGACGCTGAAGATCTCGTCGCGCGTGACCATCGGGTGATCCACGAAGAAGTAAAACAGGTGCTTGGGCAGCGAACCTTCCCAACTGATGACCGGGCGCCCGTCCATGTACACATGCCCGCCGGACAGAGCGAAGACCTCAAGCTGGCCACGCCCCGGCTGGTCGCCGAAGATACCTCCGGCGATGGCCCGGTCATTGCCCACTACCTCGGCCTGCCCGGCATGGAGCAGGTCGTTCCAGGGCTGCACGCTGAGCAATCGCGCGTTGATCACGATCTGCACATGATCGGGCAGCTTGCCGGCCAGCGCGCGGAAGAAGCGGTCGGCTGCCGCGTCGAAGGTCAGGTTATCGAACTGGTCGAGCAGCAGCAGAAACTGATCACGCCGCAGCGCGGCCAGGTCAGCGACCAGGGCGCTGGCCAGGTCTTCGGGGCTGGCTTTGGCGTCGAGCGCGGCGCGCGTCTGGCCGCCGAAGGAGGTCGTAGAGGCCAGGTTAGCGGCCATATGGCGCAGCCAGTCCGTCAGGGAGGCATCGTCCGTGCCGAGGGCGTAATAGACCACCTGGTGCGCATAGACATCGAGCAGCATAGCGACCAGCGCGGTGCGGCTGCGGTGCCGGGGGTAGATCAGAATGAGCGGCTTGTCGCGGAGCTTTTGCTCGAAGAGCGGATACGTGGTCTCGGTGACATATTCGAGTAGCGCGGGCATGCGTCGGTCCCTTCTTTCGCCTGGTGCCTGGCAAACAGCAAGTGCCCTAACTGGTCGCAGGGCAGTAAAATGTGACAGTCATGCCCTCTGCACGCAAGCTCCCTACCCCCTGGATGACTTGGCGTCCATATAGGCTGGGCCGTCTTTGGTGAGTATTGAGAAACCTCTCTAGATAATTATGACAGCATAACGGCTTTGTGTCAATTATGATGCACTTTAACCGAAACAAATGCCAGTTTGTATTTGCTTATTGCCACCCTTACTGCCCGCACCGGCAGCTACCCCCAGCCCTATGAAACCGCTATAATTCTGGCACGCGCCGATCGGTAAGCGACGTGTGTGGAGAAACACCCTCATGCTATCCTATAGAATGCTCGTATCCCTGCTGGTGGGGGGGCTGCTCGCTCTGTCCGCGTGCGCCTCTTCCAACGATGAGAGCAACTTCGTGATGCCCACGCTGGCCAGCCTGGAGACCATCCCCACAGCGGTTTTTCTGACCGAGAACGCCCCACCTCCCGGCTTTGCGACGCTGGCGCTTGACCCGATCGAACGCGGGCTGGCCGCCCACCCTGGCTGGACCTACACCGTCAGCGGCAGCTTCGAGGGCGTGTTCGACGCGACGGGCGAGCCGGCGGCGGGGACAATCAGCGTCCAGGTGCAGGGCAACGAGCCAGGGCAGACGCGGCGCGCGGTGCTGGAGATCGAAGGGCGGGCTTTCCTGCCCGGCGAAGCCTGGCTGCGCCTGGAAGGGGTGCGCTTCAGCAATGACTACTATACAGTGGACGTGAACGGCCAGTGTACCACAGACGGCGGCGAGCAGGCCGGTGGGGCGGCCATCGCCGATCTGTCGGCGGGGCAGGTCATCGGCGGCGTGGCTCAGGCCCTGCCCACCGGCCACCGCCAGACGCTCGACGGGCTGCCCGCCTGGCAATACACGTTCACCCCCGCCGACGCCCGTCTGCCAGCGATTCACCCCGGCCCAGGCGGGACGGTGACGCTGGCGGCAGACCTGTGGTTCGCGCCGGAGGTTAACGCTGTGCTGCGCTACGAGGTCACGGCGGCGGTGAGCGGTGTGCACCTGCTGTGGACGGATCGCACGTCGTCCACCGTGTCCGGCACGCTGACGCTGCGCTACGCGCTGGACGCGGCGACGCTGGACACGCTGCCCAATATCTCCGTCCCACATGGGTGTTAGGGGGCGTGTATGGAAATCCCCTCACCCCTGCGCCCCTCTCCCTCAACGGGGCGAGGGGAAACCCCGTACTTGGCTCCCCTTCTCCCCCTGGAGGGAGAAGGGGGAACAAAATCGGCTCACCAAACACGCTCTAAGGCCGGTTTGTGGTCTGGGAGTGGCTCTTCACGTTACCTTACCCCCGCTCGGCGCTGACGCGCCTTGCCAGCCGAGCACAGCAAGGCTGGGGGTGAGGTCAATGCCCCCGCGTCAAGCGAATCGCTGACAACGTTAGCAACGTTAGCACAGCACCCGCTCGCTCACCCTTGCCAGCGCCCGGCCCGGCGAGTATACTAGCGCCCATCTGCGGGGTGTAGCGCAGTTGGCCAGCGCGCTGCGTTTGGGACGCAGAGGTCCCCGGTTCAAGTCCGGGCACCCCGACAATCCCTGCAATTTCGTAAGCGCCCGAACGCACTCTGTTCGGGCGGTCTTGTCTTGAGGGGCAGGGGCGCTGGCTTGAACTCTTGAAGCCAGGTGAAAGCCTGGTCGCCCGCAACATTCGGCCCTCTCTGGCGTATAGTGTTATGGCGCGGTTCCCCGCAGCCTCACGGCGCGCTCCCGATCCGGGCGTCTGCCGTGCCGCGAAGCACCACGTACCACACGTGAGACATCAGAAAGCGAACCTACAATGACTCAAACAGCAGCCAACCACTCCGTCGTGCGCACCGAGAGCCTGCGCAAAGACCTGAAGATGGGCGAGGTCGTCGTGCACGCCGTGCGCGGCGTCTCGCTGAGCGTCGCCCCCGGCGAGTTCCTGGGCATCATCGGCCCGTCGGGCAGCGGCAAGTCCACTCTGCTGGGCATGATCGGCGGGCTGGATTCACCCACTGACGGGCGCATCTTCATTGACGGGCAGGACATCACCGACCTGGACGAGCGCGCCCTCACCCGCGTGCGCAACGAGAAGATCGGCTTCGTCTTCCAGTTCTTCAACCTCATCCCGACCCTCTCCGCGCTGGAGAACGTGGCCCTGCCGGTGCAGTTCGCCCGCCAGCGCAAGCACAACCCCAACAAGCGCGCTAAAGAACTGCTGACCCTGCTCGGCCTGGGCGACCGGCTCGGCCACCGCCCGTCGCAGCTTTCGGGCGGGCAGCAGCAGCGCGTGGCCCTGGCCCGCGCTCTGGCCAACGAGCCGCCGTTGCTGCTCTGTGACGAGCCGACCGGCAACCTGGACACCGAATCGAGCGAGGTCGTGCTGCAGGCGCTGCGCAACGTGCAGCAGCAGCTTGGCACGACGATCATCGTCGTGACCCACGACATGGAAGTGGCCTCGCAGTGCGACCGCCTTGTTGCGCTGGTGGACGGCAAGATCGCCCAGGACGTTGACGCGCGTTCCACCGCGCAGATGGAGGCGATCCGGATGCTGAAAGACAAGCGTTCCACCGGCGAGCTTAAGCCCGTGACCGTCAACGGGCGTTAAGCGGGGGCGGCCATGATCGAACAACTCAGGTTCTACGTTCGCCACTCGCTCAACGATCTGCGCGTCAACAAGCAGCGCACGCTGTTCGCCCTGCTGTGCATCGCGGCGGGCGTGGCGGCTATCGTCAGCCTGCAAACGCTGGGCGTGATGATCGAAGACACGCTGACCGGCAGCCTGCAGGAAAGCAACAAGGGCGACATTCGCATCAGCCCTTCCGATACCGATTCCTCCAATGCTGTCCAGCGTGGCAAAGATGAGGGTGTCATCGCGACGGGCGGCTTATTCGGCGGCAATATCTTCACGCCCGAAGGGGTGCAGATCATCGGCGACTGGTTCGCCGAGCACTATCCTGGCAGCACCATCACCTACCTCCACGCGCTGGGCGGCCCTGCCGGCGGCGCGACGATCAGCAACCCGCGCAACGACACCGAGCAGACGTTCGTCTCGCCCTTCATCGTCGAAGTAGACCGCTACCCGCTCTATGGGGCGCGCAAAGCCGAGGACGGCACGCCGCTGGGCGAGCTGATCCAGGCCCCAACCGACATCGTGATCAGCCGCAACCTGGCCGACACGCTCGACGCGCAGGTTGGCGACACGCTGGCGCTGGCCGGGGCCAACGAGCGGTTCACGCTGCGCGGCATCGTGCCCACCTCCGAAGAAGCTGGCTTCGACAATTTCGCCGGCAACCTGATCGGCTACTACTACCTGGATGTGTCCGCCGTGCCGCTGTTCAATGGCGGCATCCCAGAAGGGGCCGCCGAAATCTACGTGCGCCTGGGCGACCCGGCGCAGGTCGAGTCGGTGACGCGCGGCGTGCACATACGCTTCCCCTACGTGGACACGACCAACACCGCTGACCTGGAGGAGATGAACAGCGACATCGCCGACGCCATCAACCAACTGGTGGTGATCATGGGGCTGGTCTCGCTGTTGATCGGCGGCATTGGCATCGTCAACACCATGCTGGTCATCGTCAGCCGGCGCACGACCGAGGTGGCCGTGCTCAAGACCATCGGCCTGGAGGCTGAGCAGATCACCGCCCTGTTCCTGGTCGAGGCGGTGCTGATGGGCATCTTCGGCAGCCTGATCGGGATCGCCCTGGGCTGGGTCGCCGCCTATGCGATCAAGGGCGTGGCCGAGAACTTCCTGGCCCAGACGCTCACCTTCCGCATCACGCTCAGCCCGCCGCTGACCGGCTTCGTCGTCGGCGTCATCGTCACGACGATCTTCGGCTTCCTGCCGACGCTGGCTGCCGGGCAGGTGCGCCCCAACCTGGTGCTGCGCCCGTCGGACACGGTCGTGCCGCGCGCCGGGCGCGCCCGCTCGTTCGCCGCGCTGCTGTTCGTCATGATGGCCATCAGCCTGGTCGCCCAGCCGCTGATCAACGACCTGCTCTCAGAGCAGACGATTCGCGCGGCGGCGATGGGCGTGGGCGGGTTCCTCGGCCTGCTGATGGGCCTGACCCTGCTGGCGGGCGGCCTCTTCGCTGGCTGGACGCGGCGCAAGCTCTGGCGGCGCATAGTGCGCTGGGTGGTGATGATCCCCGGCCTGCCGCTGCTAGGAGCCGCCTTCGGCTATGCCGTGCCCGCCCTGCTGATCCTGTTCGCCACCTTCATCAATGTCGCCGTGCTGTACGCCGTGCTGTGGGTGATCATCTGGCTGGTGGGGCGCTTCTTGCCCACCTGGCGCTTCGTGGACCTCAAGCTGGCGCTGCGGGCGATGCTGGTCAACAAGGGGCGCGCCGCGTCCACGCTGCTGGCGCTGGTGGTGGGCGTGTTCACGCTCAGCCTGATCACCATGCTGGCGACAGCGATCACCAACCGCTTCGAGCAGGTGCTCGAAAATGAAGTGGGCGGCAACGTGATCATCTTCGCTGCGGGCGCGGGCGACACGCTCAGCGCCGTCGAGTCCCGGCTGCAGGAAATCGAGGGCGTGCACAGTTACTCGGTGATGGGCACCTACAGCACCAGCCTGGTCTCGGCGACCGATGTCAGCACCAACCAGGTGCTGACTCTCAGCCAGCTTGTATCCCGTGCCCGCCAGGAAGAGCCTGACTATGCCGATATGCTGAACTGGATGTTCACCGGCATTGACGCGCGCGGCGTGGAGTCGAACCTGCCCGATGTCGAGTTCTACCAGGGCCGCCAGCTCAACGCGGCGGATACAGGCCCCTGGGACAGCGACGCGGGCGAGTACCCGCCCATTGTCATCTCGGCCACTCCGGGGGTCATCGCCACCGGGCTGGAAGTGGGCGACCAACTGCTGTTCGAACTCACACCGCAGGGAGCAGGCCGGCTGACTGGCGATGAGCGCCGGCTCATCCGCTTCGAGATCGTGGGCATGGTAGACCGGCGCGCGAGCGGGGTGCAGGTCAACTTCGGCTCGTTCAACTACGCGCCGAGCAGCGCGTTCCCGCCCGATCTGCGGCCAGACTCGGTGAGCGCCATCGTGGACATCGAAGAGACGCAGATTCGCGCTCTGCGCCAGAGCATGAGCGAGATTCCGCTGGCCTTTGTCATGGAGACGAGGCTGCTCAACGACCTGCTGAACCGCATCCTCGACCAGTTCACGTCGTTCCCCATCCTGGTAGCGGCGCTGGCCCTGGTCGTGGGCGGCATCGTCATCGCTAACTCGGTGGCGCTGGCTACTCTGGAGCGCCGCCGCGAGATCGCCATCATGAAGGCGGTCGGCCTGCAGCGCGAGCGCGTGCTCGGTATGCTGCTGCTGGAATACGGGTTGATGGGGCTGATCGGCGGGTTGATCGGCGTCGGCCTGGGCGGGATCGGCCTGCTGTTCCTGCTGATCCAGGCGTTCGGCGGCGACCTGGGCCGCTCGATCCCCTACATGACTGCGCTGCAACTGATGGCGCTGTGCGTGCTGATCGCGCTGGGCGCAGCCCTTCTGACGGCGTGGCGCGCTTCGGGCGAGAAGCCGCTCAACGTCCTGCGCTACGAGTAACGCTCTGACGGGACTGGAGTCGCCGCGAAGCCTCTCCCCCTAAATCCCCCTCTCCAGCCGAGCTAGAGAGGGGGACTTTGATCGCCGTATGGGGCGTTTCCCCCTCCCTGGCTTGGCCGGGGAGGGGCGTCGCGCGGGCGGTGAGGTCCGCGTCAGTGAGCCGAGCGGGGGTGAGGCTCACCCCTGCGCAACTCAGCCCATCATGAGGGGAAATCAAGAGGCCAGCGCGCTTATTCCGGCAGGTCGGGCGGGGCGGGCGGATCGTCGTCCGGGTTGGGGGCGGGCCGCCGGTCGCGCAGCAGGCGCATGGTCTCGCCCATGCCGGGCTGCCACTCGTCGGGCAGCGCCCCGGCCACCCGCGTGAGTTCCAGCCCGCCCAGGTTGCGCGCGATCACTTCGAGCAGGCTCGGCTGCACCCAGGTGGCTGTGTCCACCTGCACGGCGACCGCGCCCGCTTCCAGGAAGTCGCGGGCGTCATCGGCGGAGTGAATCCCGCCGCAGCCGATCACCGGCACGTCCACCACCCTTGCGATCTGCCCGACGGCGCGCAGCGCCTGCGCCTTGAGCCAGGGGCCGTAGACACGCCCGCCGACCAACTGACCGCTTTCCGGGTCGCGCGCCGTGCCGCGTGGTGGGGCCGCCACCACCAGCCCGCCCGCGCCCGCTGCTGCGGCGGCGCGCGCCGACTCGACGGCGCTGTACAGCGGCACGCGCACCAACGCCGGCAGGGTGGTCTCGCGCGCCGCATCCAGGATCGCCGCGATGTCGTCTGGCGTGGCCTGGTCGTGCAGCCCGATCTCGATGCCCACCACCCCCTCGCAGCTCTCCAACGCGGCGGCGCAGAGGGCGACCTCGGCGGGCGAAGTCGCCATCACGTGCACGATCACCGGGGCCAGGCTACGCGCCCAGCGCGCGCGGTAGCGGGCGATGGTGCGTTTCATGCCGAGGTTGGGCAGGCCCGTGTGCACCAGCACGCCCGCTGGCAGCGGCACGACGCGCGTCCCATGCGCTACGCGGCGGGGCCGCCAGGTGACCGGGTTGGTGACGATTGCGCCGAGTTTGGTCAGGTCGAGCAGGTCGCGGTAGGCCGCGCCGTCGAAGCCGAAGGTGCCGGCGGCGGGCATAACCGGAGTCTCGACGACGAGCGGAGTCTTGCCGGTGCGCGTAAGCTCGATCATGGCGCTACTTCCCCCACGCCTGAGCCGTTGTAGGCAATCCGCAATCCGCAGTTCGCACTCACCGGAACACGACTCGCTTCAGGTCAAGGGCAGGGCCGTCGGAGCAGGCCAGCAGCGGCGTATCGTGGGCGCGCACCTCGCACGCGCCGCACGCGCCCGCGCCACAGGCCAGCCGGTCGTAGAACAGCCCGCAGGCGTAATGATCGGGCAGATCGTGGGTGCGAATCTGGCGCACGCGATCCAGCAGCCGCCCGTAGGCGTCGGCCTGACGGTAACCGGGCGCGAGGATGAGCACCTGATCCGCCCACTGGAAGGTCGCCACCTGGTCGGGCCACGACCAGTCAGCGTCGCCGCGCACGATCTCGACTTCCGGCGAGAGCAATTCCAGCGGGTAGCGCGCGGCCAACCCGTTGAGCACCAGCGTAATCGCCACGCCGCCGCCGCTCAGCGTGCGCGCCAGGAAGACGAACGGCGTGGGCAGCGCGTCGTCGGCGACCAGCAGCAGGTGTTGGATGCGCGGGCGCACGGGGATGGGACGTCCCACCGGGCTGAGCACGTCCACGATCTCGTTGGGAGCGGCGTCCAGGCTGCCGGCGATCTCAACGGTGAGCCGCCCTGGGCGCATGTCCACCGGAATCCATAGCTCGCGCAGGTACGGTTCCCAGCCGGGCTGGTTGTGCCGCCGCACGAAGAGCGCCTGGCCGGGCTTAAGCTGCATGAGGGCCGGGTCAACAGCCAGATCGATCTGCTGTACGTCCGCCGAGACACGGCGAACCCGCTCGATGAGGGCCTGAGTTTCACGCATGGGGCCAAGCGTACATCGTCCGCCAGAGATGTGCAAGGGAGGAACGCGGCACAAGACTTCGGAAGTCTCGCAGACTTCCGAAGTCTGCTGGCGGGGTCAGGGTTACGTAGGGGCGTATCGCAATACGCCCCTACGCCCCCCGCCGATCTCCCGTAGGGGCGTTGCTCTGCTGCGCCCGACCCTGACCCAGACTTCCGAAGTTTAGGAAACTTCAGAAGTCTGGCCGTAGCTGCGCGCCTCTGTACCCTCACCCTCTATGGCAGCCACGCCGGGAAGAAGGCGTTCTGCGCCAACATCCGCGCTTCGCCGGTGTGCGTATCCAGCACCCACACCTCTGGCTGCGCGCCGGCCTCGGCCAGGGCGAACCGCTGGT
>Ga0334887_1005749_pt1 | contig 10132 bp, 7 predicted proteins | sample GraSluR1_MG_10_FD_207217 | JGI IMG/M metagenome (GOLD analysis project Ga0334887, IMG submission 207217) | Sludge microbial communities from methane-producing bioreactor in Wageningen University, Netherlands - Granular Sludge_18_07-R1 | ecosystem: Engineered > Bioreactor > Anaerobic >...
CGCCGTATTTCGGATGGCGGACTCTTACCGGAAGCCCTTCCGGAGACGGCGGCGAAGTCGAGCTGTCTTCCGCTCCACCGAAGACGGTGCCCCTTCCGCCCTTTTCCCTGTTTTCCAGCAGCGCCCTGCAGTATGCCCGGATATCTCCCCCGCCCGGCCCGTCGTCGCCGCCTTCGAGCAGGCGGGACGGGATCATGGAGAGGAAGCCGCTCTTCCCGGGAAGAACCCTCACATCGCCGGGGTCGGTATAGCAGGAGAGTTCGAGATAATCCTTCGCCCGGGTGATGCCGACGAAAAAGAGCCGTTTTTCCTCCTCCCGCCCCTCCGGGGAATAGGTGTGGAGGGGGATGAGCCCCTCGTTGACCCCGATGATGAACACCACGGGAAACTCGAGACCCTTGCAGGCGTGGAGGGTCAGGAGCCGGACCGAATCTCCGCTCCCCTCTTCGCCGCCGGGGGAGAAAAACTCCGTCCCGTACAGGGCCGAGGAGTTGAGAAACTCCGCTGCCTTTCCTGCGAAGCTCCCCTCCCTTTCCCTGCAGAAGGTGTCCAGTTTCTCCAGAAATGCCAGGACGAGCCTGCGGTTTTCCGGAAAGGAGGCCGACGTGGGCGACAGCCGGTGTTCCAGCCCGAAATACTCGTAAATTTCGAGGGGGCCCCGTCCCGTTCCGGCCCATTCCGGGAAGGAGCGGACCCTGTCATACAGCTCCGATTGAGCCCCGACAGGATCTTTCGCCTCCGCGGGCGCCGGGCCGTCCCCGAAGCGGCCGTCGGTAAGGGCGGAGACCAGGCCGTTTCTGTCGGCCCCGTTCACCGAGGCGCTCAGCAGGCGGGCGAGCCACTGCAGCACGGGGATGTCCTTCAGGGTCTTCCGGACCGAGAGCGTGAAGGGAATCCCCTTCCGGCGGAAAACGGCCTGCAGGGGGCCCGACTGGCGCTGCATCCGGTAGAACACCGCCATGTCACCCCACGGCATCCCCCCGTCATGAAGCTCCTGAATCCTGTCCGCCAGGTATTCCGCCTCCAGGAAGGGATTGAAGTGGTTCCGGATCACGATCCCCGCTCCCCGCTCCCGGGTGCCTTCCAGGTCCGAAGAATCCTGGAGGAAGCACCGGGCGGCCTCGAGAATGGTGGAGCTGGACCGGTAGTTGAGGGGAAGGGAGATCTCCGCGGCGCGGAACTCCCTGGCGAACCTGCGGAAGATGTCCCTGCTGCCTCCCCTCCAGCTGTAGATCACCTGGTTGGGGTCGCCCACGGCGAAGAGCTTCGTCTCCTCCGACGCCAGGGCGCGGATGAATTCCATCTGGGCCCCGTCGCAGTCCTGAAACTCGTCCACGATGATCCACCGGGGCGACCACCCGCTTGTCCCCGCCAGGGCCGCGGCGTTCCGGAGAAGGTCGTCGAAGTCCATGGCGTTCTGGAGCACTTTTTCCCGGGCGAGCAGCTCCACGAGCGCGGAGATGCCGTCCTCCCGCTTCATCCGGCCGAAGAGCGTCCTTCCCGCGGCACAGGCCTCCAGCCGCTTCATCAGCCTGTTTCGGTATTTTATGGTCAGCCCGTGCTCCACGATGAGCCGCTCGGCCATTTCCAGCAGGCCGTCGGGGTCGAGAACGGAGAAGGACGGGGTGTAGCCCAGGGTCTCCACGGGAAGGATACGTTGGAGCATTCTCATGGCCACGCTGTGGAAGGTGCCGAACCAGGCCGTGCTCTCCAGGGCGGCGCAGGGAGCGGCCGCGGCCAGGCGGCTCCGTATCTCGTCCGCAGCCTTGTTCGTGAAGGTCAGCACCACCATGTCCTCCAGGGGAACCCCGTTGACCGTGTGCTCGTAGAGGGCCTTGCAGATGAGGACGGTGGTCTTGCCGCTTCCCACGCAGGCGTTGACGAGGGTGGCCCGGCCCTGTTCGAGCACCGCCTGCCGCTGGTAGGGGTTGAGCCTCTCCAGGAGGGATCCGGCGGACGTCATGGCCCCTCACCGCCTCCCGCCGACGGCACATCCCCGGGAGGCGGAAGGGTCTCGAAAAGACTGCCGATCGCCCAGAGGACCACCCTCTTGTCCAGGTGGTAGTCTCCCACGCAGGCAGGACAGCCGCCCCTGCACGGGCATCCCCGGATCATCCGGTCCGCCCTGCGGAGAATGTCCCGCACCAGGGAGAACCCCTTGCGGGAGAACCCGAGGCCTCCGGCGTACATGTCGAAGACACACACGGACATCCTGCCCCCCTCGGGGCCGTCCCCGGCCAGGAGGGCGCTGCCCATGTCCTCCGGTGTGGCCATGGCGGCCATCATGGCGGCGTTCAGCAGGGCGAAGCTCAGCCCTTCAGCGTAGGTCTTCCGGAACTGGAATCCCGGCATCGGGGCAGGGGCCATGGAGAGAAACAGCCGCCGCACCTCGCCGGGAAGGGCGATCCAGAATCCCTCCGTATCGAAGGATTTGCTCAGCGGACGGTCGAGCAGTTCCATGCCCAGGTTCTGGTGGTTGTGAAACTGCTGCCGCCGGAAGCCCACCGTGGTGTAGGCCACCCGCACGTCCCCGAGGCCGCAGAGGGTCCTGCCCAGGGGTTCGGTCTTCTCGTCCCTGATTTTGTGCACTTCGGTCATATCGCAGGAGACGGTGTAGTAATTTCCCTCCGTGGGCCGCGCCAGGGCCTCGTTGTGCTTCAGGTCCAGGCTCTCCACCAGGTACTGGAGCCCCTCGTGGAGGTAGATGGCGCCCCGGTAGATCTCCCGGAAGGCCTGGAGCTCGTCCATCTCCGTGAGAAGGGATCCGTCGGCGGCATTCTTGAGCTTGTACCGGGTCCTGTCCATGTTGCGCAGGCTGATGTCTCCCGCCGGGTAGGCCCCTCCGGACCAGAAGTACTTTCCCTGCTCCTTCCGGAGCTCCTTTCCGGGAAGGAGGACGGGGACGATCTCCCCGAGGTCCGGGAAAAGGGCCCCGTCGTCCGCGGAGAGGGGCAGCTCGGCCGCCGCGGCCCGCACGTGGGCCACCTGGATGAAGAGGTTGTCCGGGTCCACCACGGCGCTTTCGCTCTCCCCCGAGAAGAGCCACTCCGGGTCGATGGCGAGATACTGGTCCAGGGGCAGGTTGTCCAGCAGCAGGACCACCGACGCGCTCCTTCCCTTCCGCCCCGCCCGTCCGGCCTGCTGCCAGAAAGAGGCCCGGGTGCCGGGGAACCCCACGAGCACGGCCGTGTCGATCCGCCCGATGTCGATTCCCAGCTCCAGCACGTTGGTGGCCACGAGGCCCCGCAGCCTGCCCGACGCCATTTTCTCCTCGATGTCCCGCCGCTCCAGGGGCCTGTATCCTCCCCGATAGCCGGAGACCAGGGAGGCCATGTCCCGCCCTCCGGACTCCGGGGCTGATTCCTTCAGCCTGTCCCGGACTTCCTTCAGGACGACCTCCACGGCGTTCCGGGATTTGCAGAAGGCCAGAAAGGGCGAGTTTTCCCGGACAAGCCGGGCGAGAAGCCCCGTGGCCTCCCGGGCCGGGGAGACGCGGAACTCCGTCCCCCGGGCGGTGGGGGGCTGCCAGAGGAAAAAGCGCTTTTCCGGCGACGGGGAGCCGTCCCGGGAGACATGGGAAAAGGGACGGCCGCAGATGTTCTCCGCGAGCTCCACGGGGTTGGCGATGGTGGCGGAGCTGCACAGGAAGCGGGGCGAGGAGCCGTAGTACCCGCAGATCCGCCCGAGGCGCTTCATCACGTTGGCCAGATGGGAGCCGAAGGCCCCACGGTAGGAATGAAGCTCGTCCACCACGATGTACTTCAGGTTGGCGAAGAAAAAGCTGAAGCCGTAGCTGCCGTGGTTCGGCAGAAAGGTGGCGTTGAGCATTTCGGGGTTGGTGAGGACGATGTTCGCGCTGCTCCGGATGCGGCCCCGCTCGGCGGAGGGGGTGTCCCCGTCGTAGATCCCCGCCTGGAGGCGGGACGGGCCGAAGAATTCCAGGAGAGGGACGAAGCTCCGGAACTGGTCGCTCGCCAGCGCCTTCGTGGGGTACAGGAAGATCGCCCTGGCCGCCGGGTTCGTCAGTATCTCCTGCAGGACGGGGAGCAGGAAGCCCAGGGTCTTGCCGCTGGCCGTGGAGGTGGTGACGATCACGTTTTCGCCGTCCACGGCCCGGTCGAACATCTCTCCTTGGTGGGAATAGAGCATGCTGATCCCGCTGCGCTCCAGGAAGGCGCGCAGTTCGGGCAGCATCCTGTCCGGGAAGGGGGTGAACACCGCTTCCCGCTTCGGGATCACCTGTTCGTGGACTATCTTCTTCCGGTACTCTTCCATGCCGGTCATGGAAACGCCCCCACCAGCCCGCCGGATATGGATCCTCCGGATATGCCGGAAGACGGAACGGGCCAGGAATCAATAATGGGACGTCCCCGTCCGGCTGTCAAGGAAGATACCGGCACCTGAATCCGCAGGCAGCGGGGAGCATCACCGGAGCTCGCCGACTGGGGCGGTAATCTCCGGCTCTGCCGGTAACGGAAAGGCCCCCCGCTGATTCCTTGCGGGGGGCCTTTCCGTGGGATGTTTCGTCTCCTCTGCGCCCTGTCAGCTGTCGTACCCGGCCCGGGAGACGATCTCCTTCATGCGGCGGGCGCACTCAGTCAGAGTCTCCCTTGCGTCCATGGTGAGCACTTCCCGGTCCTTCATGACGATTTTGCCGTCGATGATCGAGTCGGTGACATCGTGCCCGTCGGCGCTCTCCACGACGGTGCTGACGATGTTCTGGGTGGGGAAAAGATGGGGCTGCTCAAGGTTCAGCAGGATCAGGTCAGCCTTCTTGCCCGTTTCCACAGTACCGGTGAGGGCGCTGTGTCCCATAGCGGCGCTCCCTCCGGCGGTGGCCATCTTGAGGAGCTCGGAGCACCTGAGAACCACGGGGTCGAACACGGGCAGGCCCCAGTAGGCTATGGTCGCGCTGCGGAGGGTCTTCATCTCGTCGAAGAGGTTCGAGTTCGTGTTTCCGCTGCCGTCACAGCCGAGGCCGATGCTGACGCCCGCCTCAAGCATCCGGGGTGTCTTCGGGAAGCCGTGGTTCGTGACGTTGGCCCGGGGGCAGTGGACCGCCTTCACCTGCCGCTCCGCCAGGAGGGTGATGTCATGTTCCGAAAGCACCACGTTGTGGGCCGTCAGGAGGTTCGGTCCGAGGGCTCCCATTTCGTCGAGAAACTCGGCTGGGCGCTTCCGGTAACGCTCCAGGCAGAAGCGGACTTCGTCCCGGTGCTCGCAGAGGTGGGCGTGGATCCCCGTGCTGTATTCCGCGGCCTTTTCCGCCGTTCTCCGGACCAGCTCCGGCGAGCAGGTCATCACCTGCCGGAGGGCGAACCAGATCTCCACCCGGCCGTCCCCCGCGCCGTGGTAGTTCCTGTACAGTTCCTCGGTCCGGGCGATGGCGTCCTCCGCCGATTCCTTCATGGCGCTGCAGATTTCCCCGCCCATGTCCATGGTGGACCTGGCGATGGCGGCCCTCATGCCCGACTCGATCACCGCGTCCGCCGCCCGGTGCATGTGGACGCCGCCCGAATCGGCGAAGGAGGTGGTGCCGGACCTGATCATCTCCAGGCAGGCCAGTTTCGCGCTCCAGTACACGTCGTCAGGAGTCAGGGTGCTCTCGAAGGGAACAAGAAAGCGGGTCCAGATCATGGGGTACTCGTCGGCGAGCCTCCCCCTCAGCAGCTGCTGGCAGGTGTGGGTATGGGCGTCTACGAACCCCGGCATAAGCAGCTTGCCCCGTCCGTCGAGGGTCTCCCGGGGGGTGTATTGCTCCTCCGCCTCGCCGGCATTGCCGATGAAGGCGATATAGCTGCCGTCAATGGCCACCGACACCGATTCCCTGACGTCATACTCGGGAGTGAGGAGTGAGCAGTTCCGGATCAGGATGTCGCAGTGCACTTTCCCGGCCTCCTCAGACGGATCCCGTGTACTTCAGGACCTGGTCCGCCACGAAGGCCGACATGATGAAGGTACCCGTTATGACCAGCACGGTGATGGCGATCAGCTTGACGCCCATCCTGCCGAAGTTTTTCATGTCCTTTCCCAGGGAGATGCCCGCGAAGGCCCCGAGGGCCGTGGCCGGAGCGAGGAACGCAAAGTTATTCGCCCAGGCAATCACCTGCTCCTTGAAGGGGGAGAGAGGGCAGGCCAGCAGCAGGCCCGTCAGGGAGACGTACATCATGGTGGGCAGCTTGATGAAGCGGCTCATGAACCGGCTGATGGTCACTCCCGCCAGGGCTATCCCGCCGAGAACGGCGTATCCCTGGAGGGACTGGACCAGCGTATATTTGTAGCCGATCATGTTGGTGAGGATCATGATCGTCCCGGCAAGAGCCAGGAGCCCCATCTGCTCGAAGAAACGGATCTCCGCCTTCGCTTTCATTCTGCTTCTCCTCCCGCGTTGCTGTTTATTGTATTCCGGGCGAATATCCTGCCGACCGTCGGTTCAAGCTTGTTGTAGAGCCACGTGGTGAGTGGCAGGCCGATGAAGGTTCCCATGTAGATCCCGGTGATGCCGGTGAGCATATCGCTTGCCCCTCCGAGGACCGGTATGACCTCGGCGTAGTCCGGGTAGATGGCTGCGAGGGTTCCCGCTGCGGCGGTCATCATGCTCCCGCTCCCCACGCCCGAGGCCATGGCCAGCGCCAGGGGATGGAAGACGTTCCACGAGGCCACGATGCTGGCCAGGAGGCTCATGAACACCGTTCCGATGACGGAGCCCACGATGTACACGGCGAAGGTGCCCTTGGTCTCAGGGGCGTCAGGACCGTAAATGTCTGTGGTGAGGCCCAGGTTGGAATCCCTGTTGATGGAGTAGCAGGCCCCGATGGCTTCTTTCTTCAGGCCGAGAAGGAGCGCCACCGGCAGGGAGATGAGAATGGTTCCCAGGTTTCCGAACTCCTGGAGCAGAAGGGCCGGTCCCACCTCCACCAGCCTGGCCAGGTTCGCCCCGGCCCCCACGCCCATCTTCGCCATGAAGGGGGCGAGGCAGACGAGAACCATAGCTCCCGCGGCGCCGGACTCCTTCATATCGAAGAGCCTCAGCAGATCGGGCCCGAAGAGCCCGCCGATGATGGTCGCGAAGACCATGGGGAAAAGGGTCAGCGTTCCGATGCCGATGTCGAACCGGACGATGCCGATCATATCGCTGAGGACGGCAAGAACCAGCGCCCCCGCATACACTTTCCAGTACCGCAGCAGCCTTCCCTTGATGGATGATTCCACGTCGATTTCCTCCCTGAAAAAAAATGGCCCCCGGAACAGGGGGTGGGCATAAATGCATCCTGTACCATGTCAGACATGGCAACTCTGGAATGATACACCAAACATAAAAACATATCAACGCCTAAATATAAGTATTTTTTTCAACATATCTCAGAGAAATGAAGGAATTATGCCGCAGCTCGCCCCTGGAACTCAGAGGAGCCGTCCATTGGAACAGTATCTCCACACTGTCCACCCTTTTGAGGGTTTTCACCGTGCTCCCGCCGGAGAAAAGAACAGCAGAAATACAACGAAAGAACAAAAAAGCTTCCGGTTCCGGATCACGCCGCTCTCTCCTTCCGAAACTCCTCTGCCGTCCCGGGCTCCTCCCTGTCTCTTCACAGCTCCCCCAGCGCCCCCAGGATGGCCTTCCAGTCAAAGGTCCGGGCCAGGTGGAAAAGTTCGTCGTCACCGTTGATGGAATTCAGGGTGAACACGATCGTCTCGGGTGCGCTTCTGGAAAGGCTGTAGGGAGGCAGAAAGACGTACAGCGTGGCCTCGGGGACTTTCCTCTCCGGAGAGACCCTGTAGACGATCTCCGCATAGCGGATCCCGTCGATGACCCCCTGACGCATCCGTTCCGACGAAACATCGAGCGCAGTTTCCTCGAAATCGTCCCTTCCGTCCGGGTTTCCCGGCATCTTGAGGGCCTGCACCACGAGGTTCCTGCCCTGGTGGTACTCCCTGGTGAACACGGCGGCCCTGCCCTGTCCGGAATCGGGCGTCACGATGGGGACCATCTCCATGCCTTCCCACCCTGGGAGATCCTTGAGAAGGTGACGCATCTTCTCCGTGAAAGGCTCGGCATCCGAAGGAGAAACACAGAAAAGCAGTATTGCAGCGGCAAAGAACAGGAACAGCGTTTTTTTCATCCCGACAGCCCCTTCCGGATATCTGGAATTCTGAAATTTCCTGTATTATATATGTCCACCCGGGATGCTTTTCAACTTTCCGGAGCGTGTTTTTTCCGGTTTCCGGGAAAGCGGCTGTTTTCCGGGCCGGCCCGGAAACATCCTGGGATTTCAGATGACCGGCAAGGCGGGAAGACTGTCCGGAAGAGGGTGATGGCATGTTTTTTATCAAAGACAGAGAAAAGGCCCTGCGCAGATACGATTTCTTTCTCATTTTTCTGGCGGTCGCATCGGTTGGGCTGATCATAGCCGAGGAAAGAATGGATTTCACTGAGGCCGAAGAGGGAATCTTCGGCCTCGTGGATACAGCCGTGTGGCTGATCTTCGTGGGAGACTACTTTTCACGGCTCTTTCTCGCGGGGGACAAAAAACTGTACGTGAAAACCCACATCATCGAACTCATCGCCATACTGCCCTTCGATGCCCTGTTCAAGGGTCTCCGGTCCCTTCGGCTCTTCAGGATGCTCCGTTCAACCCGGGCGCTTCGGATTCTCCGGCTTATCAGGCTCGCCGCCTACTTCGGCAGGGCCCACCGGTACGCCTCCCGGTTCCTGAGGCAGCACAATTTCCAGTACGTCCTCTTTTTCACGGTGCTCACGGTCCTCATCGGGGCGGCGGCAGTCCGCTATTTCGAGCAGATGGGCTTTTACGACGCCCTCTGGTGGGCCTTCGTGACGGCGACCACCGTGGGGTACGGCGACATCTCACCCTCCACGGCAGGGGGAAGGATTGTGGCGATCATGCTGATGCTGGTGGGGATCGGCTTTATAAGCACCCTCACCGGGACCATCGCGTCCTTTTTCGTCGCTCCCGCCCCTGAGCCGGAGGCGAAACCGAAGAACGAATTTCTCTCCCTCGCCCTGCAGAGGCTCGAAAACTTCGAGAACCTCAGCACGGAAGAAGTCCGGGAGATCTGCGCCGTCCTCCAGGGGCTCAAGGAAAAACAGTAGTTTTTCCGTTTCCGGAGTCATGCCTCCCCGGCGGATGCGCCTCCGGAAACGGGAAGGGCGGAGCCATCCCGCTTTCTGTTCAGAAGAAAATCAAGCCCCTCCGGAGAATAGTTGAGCACCAGCTCCGGGGGAAAGCCCACCTCCCGGAGAAGGGCCCTGCAGCGGCCCATCTCGCCCACGTCGTACCAGATATGGGCGTCGCTTCCCAGCACCACCGGCACGTCGAACCGGCGGCAGACCTCCAGCATGATCCGGGCGTTCTTTCCGCCGTTCTGTCGCCCCGAGCCCGGGCAGAAGCTGGAGTTGTTGATCTCGAGGGCCACCTTCTCCCGCTGGGCGGCCGCTACCACCTCTTCGTAGTCGAGGGGGTAGCGGTCATCGTCCGGGTGGCCGATGATCTTCACGTAGGGGTTCGCCATGGCGCCGATCAGGGCCCTGGTGTTCTGTTCCATGGTCCCGAAGGGAATGCAGGGCGGATGGAGGCTCGCGATGGCATATTCCAGCTTTCCCAGGACATCCTCCCCCACGTCGAGGGAGCCGTCAAAGTCCAGAATGTTCGCCTCGATCCCCTTCACGATCCTGATCCCCAGGAGGGACTCCCGGATCACCTTGTAGTTCCCGAAATGAAAGGAATGGCAGGTGCCGGGCATGGCGGGAGCGTGGTCGGAAATGCCGAGGGCGGTGAGCCCCCGCTCCGCGGCGGCCTCGATGTTTTCCTTCAGCGAGCTGTAGGCGTGCCCGCTGGCGATGGTATGGGTGTGCAGGTCAAATAGAGGTTTCATTGGATCTCCTTGAGGTTTTTCCGGTAATCGTCCGGATTCTGTCCGGTCCTTTCGTTCTTTTGTACACCAGGGACGCCCCCCTGTCCAGACCGCGCCCTGCACAATAGGAACAAAAAGGGCGGGGAAAAGGGAAAGCCCCAATCCGCGAGCATCGGTGACGCTCTCCGCTGTCTGCGGATTTCTGGTAAATCCGGGGATGTTTTTTTCCGTCCTTTGAGCCACAATAGACCGGAAGAAA
>Ga0334887_1005756_pt1 | contig 10120 bp, 8 predicted proteins | sample GraSluR1_MG_10_FD_207217 | JGI IMG/M metagenome (GOLD analysis project Ga0334887, IMG submission 207217) | Sludge microbial communities from methane-producing bioreactor in Wageningen University, Netherlands - Granular Sludge_18_07-R1 | ecosystem: Engineered > Bioreactor > Anaerobic >...
CAAGATATCCGTATATTTCACTGTTAAGCTCAATTTTGTTTGCCTGGCTGAATGTATTATTCGGCTCAGTTTCGAAAAGTTTCGATTTTTTGCATGAGAATGCAAAAATAATGAGTAATATAAAAAATATTGTTTTTATTAATCTTCTCAACATGTATTTCACTTATTCCTGATCTGAATTCTTAATTTATTTAGCGTACTTATAATATTTCTATTTTACTCTTAAAATTTTATTGCTATTATTATGGATACCTGTTTAGATAAAGAATGATATAGATTGTTATAAAATTTACAGTATTACTTCTTAAAGATATCTTTTAGTGCAATAATGCTGTTTCCAAATAAAAGTTAAGGACTTAACTCTTTTATATTTATTAAACAATAAAGTCATATAAAAATATTTTTCAGGAATAAGCAATAAAAAAATGAAAATATCGATTACTGATACAACCTTTGGCGGCAGCGGAATAGGGAGAGTAGAAGGGAAAGTCTACTTTGTCGATTACTCGGTACCGGGTGACACACTGATTATAGAAAGCTTTAAAGACCGTAAAAGTTTTTCCTACGCAAAAATCAGGGAGATTGTTAAACCCTCTGAGTTCAGAATAGAACCCTCCTGCCCTATTTTTGGAATATGCGGAGGATGTTCATACCTGAATATCGAATATGACAGAGAAATCGAATATAAAGTTAATATTTTAAAGGAGCTGCTTCATAGACCCGGGGGTTTAGAGGAAAAGGATATCCCGGAGGTTAATGTTGAAAAAGCGGAAAGATCCGGTTATAGAAGTCATTCCCTGATTAAAAGTGAAGGTGAAGGATTCGGCTTATATAAAAAGAGAACAAATGATGTTGTACCTTTTCCCGGAATCGGCTGCGGCATACTGTCGCCTCAGCTTAACAAAAGTATTAAAAATCTTGATCATAAAAAGATCAGCCAGGAGACACGCATTGCAATAGACCGATCTGGTAACTTCTTATATGATAAAAGTGATGCCCCTGGTGAGATTGATGAGTATGAATGCGGTATTCATTACAAAAGGGAGCTTAACGGCTTCTTCCAGGCTAACAGGTATTTGCGCAGTAGAATGCTTGATATTGTCAGGGAGTATTCAGATCTTACTTCCAAAGATACTTTTATCGATATCGGCTGCGGCTGTGGTTTTTTTACACTATACTTAGCCCCTGATGCTGCTATGGGTTACGGATTTGATGTTGATAGAAAAGGGATTGAACATGCAGTAAAAAACGGAGTTCTTAACAGTATTGAAAATGTAAAATTTTACACCCTCTCCTCTTCTGAAATACACCCTCATAAGGTTAAAGCAGAATCTGTAATAGTTGACCCGCCGCGCATGGGTTTGACAAAGAAGACGAGGCAGACCATAAACGCTATGAGTCCTGAAAAAATAATTTATGTATCCTGTAATCCATCCACCTATGCAAGAGATATTCGTGATTTCATCTGCAGGGGCTATAAGCTTGACAGGCTCACAATGATCGACATGTTCCCCGGCACTCATCATATAGAGATCATTACAAGGCTTGTAAAAGTTTAAAGTGACCCGTAAAGAATCAGATTTATAAGTCTGGCCACAAAGTATGATCCCATGATGAGGAACAGGGGCATGGTGAGGAACATAGCTGCAAGTTCACTTTTTTGTAAAATATCAGGTCTATATACTTTTTTACCGAAGAAATTCAGATCATAATATTGTGGATCTTTTGATCTGATATATACTTTACGGATAATCGAAATTTTTACACTTACCAGTATTATATTTATAAAGCCTGATATTGCCCAGAGCAGGAGGCTTATATCAATTTTTTTCACAGCATCCGGATCACGAATTGCGACAATCCCTATAATTATCATAAGTATTGTATTACTCAGAAATGTTCCAAGGAACATTCTGTAATATCGGATGCTTTTATTAAGCAGATACAGTATAATAACCAGAATCTGGAAACAGAAAGAAAAGGATAGTGTCAGGATCATTATTGTAATTATCATAAATGTGTACCTGCAGTAAATTAGAAGGGCCTGCAGGAAATGTCAAGAAAGTAAACTTAATTAGAGACCAATTATTGGGGAAGCAGCAGAATTTTTAGTTTTAAGCTTGTCATTCCGGCCGAAGTGATAATGTAGAGCCGGAATCTCCTGAAAGAATCAAGGATATGAGATTCCCGCACCTGTACTGAGCGCGTCGAAGTATACGCGGGATGACATCACTCCTGAAATTATAACGATACCATTATTTGTGTCTACGCAGAAGTTCCAGGGCTTCAGCATTATCAGGATCTGCCTCCACCGCTTTCCCTGCATAAAAGACACCTTTTTCAAGATTACTGTGTTTTATATAGAGCATTGCCAGTCTTAAATTTGCCATACTATGCCCGGGATTTGCAGCAACAGCTTTAAGATATGAGTCACGCGCCTCTTTATCGTTACCATCGCTTCTGTCAAAAGTTTTATAATAGAATTCTCCAAGAAGAAAGTGCAGATCAGCTGAAAGATCATTTACTTTTAATGCTTCCCTGCTGTACTTTATGCCTTCATTTCTAAAACGGATTCTGATTGCAGAAGTATTATAATTTGTATAAGCCTCAATATAACTCAGTTCCGCAAGAGTACTGAGCAGAGTAAAGCGGTCCTCATTGTCGTATAATCTCTGAATATTATCATATGATTTTTTCAGTTCACTGTATGCAAAATTATAAATTTTATCACTAAAATATACTAAACCAAGGGCCAGCCTTGCTTCAGGGCTTTCCGAGTCCATTTCCAGGGCTTTTCTATATTCTGAAATGGCCTCCCCCTTTCTGCCGTTTCGCAAATGTTTGTCACCATTTGATTTATGTATAAATGCCCACTGTGCATTATGGTCTCTCAAAATCTGCACAACACGGTATCCTTCAATGCTAAGCTTAAGATTACCATATCCCATAAGCATATTACCGAAAGTTCTGTTGCTGAAAAACTGTTTAACCTCAAGTTTGGAGACAACAAGATTATTGTTGTCTATAACGTATAAGATATCGTTGATTTTTACACCTTCATTGCTGAAGAGGCGGATTGTGGCACGGGTCTTTTCCCTGGCAATCCCTGAAATATCATTTTCCGGAAGGGATTCACTCGCTGAAATGGAAATAATTTTACCTTTAATAACAACATCTCTCCCCAGCTCATCGGAACGGGTGAAAAATACCCTTGTTCTAAGATTATCTCTTTCATAGAGCATATTCCCGTAAACATTGGCTATGGCAATTTGAAGAAGTAATAGACAGATAATAATTTTTTTCACTATTTTAATATCCTTATGGGATTGAGAGGTACAATCCCTTTTCTTATTTCAAAATGGAGATGAGCACCTGTCACAGCGCCGGTTTTGCCGGATAATGCTATGGGCTGCCCCCTTTTTATAATATCGTCAAGCTTAACAAGATTTTTGCTGTTATGAGCATATACTGTAATGTAATTATTTTTATGGGCTACAACAATCATTTTGCCGTAAATGTCTTTCCAGCCTTCAAATATGACCTTCCCGTCACCCGCTGCTTTAACCTGAGACCCCTCTTCTGCGCCGATATCGAGTCCGCTATGGAATCTTTTCTCACCTGAAAGGGGATGAGCACGATAGCCGAATCCTGATGTAATCGGCCCTTTTAGAGGCCATGAAAGTACAATTTTTTCATCAACTTTTTTTTCTTTTATTTCAGTTTTATTAATTTCCCTGCCAGTCTCTTTTGGTGGGGAAGAATCTGCAATTTCACTCTTTCTTCTATCAGTTCTGTCAGCGGGAATGGGTGTTTTTCTCTCTACAGCGCCGGGGATAAAAATTTCTCTCCCTGCAATAATTTTCCCTTCTTTTATATCGTTGTGATCAGCAATGGATTTCATATTTACTTTATATTTTACGGCAATTCCGCTTAAGGTGTCCCCTTTATTTATTCTGTAGGTAATACCATCCCGTGAGGGGATGTCGATTAATGTACCCTCTCTTATCATATCAGGGTTAGGAAGATTGTTAACCCTTATAAGCATTGAATGGCTCACGTTAAATTTCCGTGCGATTGTCCATAGAGATTCATTCTTGCGTACCCTGTATTTTTTAATATACCATCTGCTGTCTTCTTTTTTCAGTTCTTTAATATATTCTTTTTTTTCATGTATAATCCTCCCCCTGGAATCATAAAAGGAGGGATCATATATTATCTCCCCCATGGCATCTTCTTCAATTTCCGGAGAAGGTACAATATCTGTTTCCATTTCAAGGAAGTTTATAATATATGAATGCTGAATCGGATCATCAGGAGAATTTATTATGGTTGCTCCGGAAGGAACAAAAATCAGCATAAATGCGAAAAGGGGGAATATTATATTCAATAGTGATATCTTCATACTATTAAAATCGGTAAAAAGTCCGATTTTCTTGACAGAGCTTTTTTTATTTCCAGGTGGAATTGAATTAAATCAGAGGGGTTACTTTTTGTATTTCCAGACAATATTTCTTTTTTTCAGATAGTTTTCAAAATCGGAGGTACTGGTAAAATATTCCCTGTATGGGGATGAATAAAATTCGCACTCACCTTTGATGTTACCGTGACCTGAACAGATTCTCGGTCTTTCCGGATAGATATTGCACCTGCCATTTTCATTTTTTTCGCTGCAGGAGGTTATAAACTGCACATACCATTTTTTCTCATGATCAATAAAAACATGCACATTCTCGTGTACCAGATACCAGCGCATATGATCATAATCTGCCTTATTTTTGGGCTGCGGCATTTCTATGGCTACATAGTCACAGCATTTACCGCCGCATTCATCACAGGGGGGAGAAAAATTATCCACTTCTACATCTCTCCCGTTAAGGACAGGTTAATGGAATTACGGATAAATGTGATAATATCCCCGGCTTTCATTGTGGATCCTCTCTTCTTTGAGCAGTAAATTTCTGCACATCTGCCATGTATATACATTGCAGATGCACCGGCGTTGATAAGGGGAAGATCCATACTCATGAAAGAACCTATAATTCCGGAAAGCACGTCACCTGAACCTGCTGTTGCCAGGGAGCTGTTCCCTGTAGTATTAATAATTGAGAACTCTCCATCAGAAATAATCGACGCAGGTCCTTTTAAAAGACATACTGCACCTGTACTTTTTGCAAGTTCAATGCATGAATCAAGTCTTGAAGAACGGATTTCATCCACAGTTTTCCCGGATATAACTGAAGCCTCCATAAAGTGAGGTGTTATTATAAACTGAATATTATCCGGAAGTTTTTTATGACGCAGATATGCAGCCAAATGGTAAAGTCCGTCACCATCAATAAGAACTTTATTTATAGCGGTTTTTTCAAGAGTCTCCATGGCTATTGTAAAAATCATGGAAGAGTATCCGGTTCTCCCCATGCCGGGACCAATTATCAGGGATGAAAACTTTGCCGGATCAATGATATTAATAATTTTACTTCTTTCAGGAATTTCCGGGAATGCAATAGTCATCAGTTCCGGGACTTTACCTGCAATTACCCTTCTCCCTTCAAGGTCTGTCATAAGCGTAACAAGGCCGGCACCGGTTTCAAAGAGGGCTGATGAAGTTAAAATTCCTGCACCCTCCATTCCGGAAAATCCCCCGATAATAAGTGTATGCCCTCTTAACCCCTTATATGTGTCAAAATATCCCGGGAACGGGAGATCCTTCACCAGTGAGTTTTCTGTTAAAGAGATTTTAATATCAGATTTTTCTATAAGTTCTGACGGGAATCCTATATCTGCTGTAATAATCTCTCCGCAATAGGACGCCCCGGGATAGGTTACAAGAGATATTTTTGGGAGCCCCATGGTTATGGTATATGCGGCTTTAACAACTTCACCTGAAGGTGCAGTACCGTCTGAAGGGAGTCCTGAGGGTATATCAGCTGATATAACTGTCCCTTTAGAAGAGTTGATTATATTAATAAATTCTAGAAGATTGCCTGATGCTGAACCGGAAAAACCTGTACCTGTGAGTGCGTCAATAATGACAGAGGAGCTGTCATTATTCTGCAATAGTTCAGCTTCACTGCTGTACTCATTAATGTTAAGACCTGACTTTTCGCATATAGTCAGAAAGAGTATGGAAGTTTCAGAAACCTCTTCCTTTTTTCCTGAAAGAATAATTTTAACATTAAAGCCGGTGTTGTGGAGATAATAGGCAGCAGCAAAGCCGTCACCTCCGTTGTTCCCTTTACCGCAGAATATTACTACAGGTGATCCCGGGAATCTCTCTGTAATAAAATCAGCAATACTTCTTCCTGCATTGTTCATAAGAATATAAGCCGGGATAGCATAATCCTCAATTGCGCCGCTGTCGATATCTCTCATCTGTCCGGCGCTTACAACTTTCACAGCACTATTCCCATTCATAAATCTGTATGGAATCACTGGCAACATGATATGAAAAAAATCTGCCGTTCTCATTTGAAATTATTTTTGAAAAATAATTTTTATTATCAAAATCGAGCTTTATGTTGTTTATGATACTACCTTCAGTATTCTGAAGCATAAACTTCACATCTTTACCATCTATATTCCAGAAATACATAATTTTATCATCTACAACTTTGAAAAGAACATTTTTCGGATCAGGAATAGTTGAAATCTCTCTTGTAATTTTATCTTTTTCTAGACTGAATTCATATATCTTTCTGTATTTGAATCGAATATCATGATAGTATGCAACTGAAAGAAGAATTTTTTCGCCATTTCTTAATATTTCAATATTTTCGATTTTCCCTTCATATGTTTCATTGTTATCCTTCTCTTTAAATTCAAGTCTGGAAAAATCTATATATTTTTCCCTCTTCTTTTTGTTAAATCTGTAAAGTTCCCAGGTATTGAAAGTCCTTGATATAACAAATAACCTGTCACTGGAATCAACAAAGAGCTTTTCTATATAAAAGAATGGTATATCCGGGGTGCCAGTCTTACCCATAGTGTACTGCAGTTCACCCTTATCATTAAAAACAAGTATATATGATGGAGAGAAACTCGTGCTGTCAGACCCTCTCCCTCTAATCTGAAGCCTGTTCTGAATATAAAGGTTATTGTCGTAATCCTGGGTAAATGATCCTATTACTCCGAAATTAAAAGGGGATGTGCTGTAGCTGCTTTTGTCTATTCCCGTAAGAGAGCCTATAACAAGTTCAGGTTTTCCGTTCATATCGAGAACCTGAACCCTTTTAAGAGAATTGTCCGCTACAATAATATTTTTTCTGAAAATTTCGATTCTGAAAGAGAGATCATTAAGTGCGTACTCATCTTTTATTATCTGGATCTGACCTGCCCCTTCACCGTTTCCTATATCAGCGATTACTTTTGAGCTCAGTGAGCTTACGTTCCAGTAGGCACAGGAGGCGAAGATGCTGAGGGCGAATATGTAGACTGCAGCTTTAAGTTTCATAGTTTACCAGTTTAATTATTATTATTTTTACAGCAAGAGATAATTATTTACTTTTTCCTGCAAATCAGGATCAATATAAATACCTCTTTCTACTTGAAATAATCTACTGCATTGCGGAAAATTTTTATTCCGTCACTTTCAATAGGCATATCCAAGTTTCCACGTTTATACTTTTCACGGAGGAGTGTCCAGTCATTTCTTTGAGTAAAAAACATCCCCCTCTCAGGATGGGGCATCATTCCCATAATTCTGCCATTAATACTGCATATTGAAGCAATATCATTCATTGATCCATTTGGATTATGCGGGAATTCTCCTGAAGCTGTATTTCCGTCAGGGCGGCTGTATCTCATTGTCACAAGTTTTAAATTTTCTATTTTATCCAGTGTTTCAGGGCGGGCAAAAAAGTTCCCCTCCCCATGAGCAACAGGGATATACATCCCCTCAATCCCCTTTGTAAAAATTGAAGGTGAATCCTTTTCTATATTAAGATATACCCATCTGCACTGGTACCTGTATCCTGCATTATGTTCAAGGGAAACTTCAGCTTTCCCCGCTGTTCCTTTGAGTAAAGGTATAACTCCCAGATTAACCAGAACCTGAAATCCGTTGCAGATCCCCAGTATAAGTGTATCCCTTTCGATAAACTCCTGCACTTCACCTAGGAGATTATTCTTTATTCTATTGGCAATGGCTCTCCCGCTGCCGGTGTCATCACCATATGAAAAACCACCGGGGAAAACAAGTATCTGATATTCTTTCAGCTTATCCTTATTTTCTATAAGATCATTTATATGAACGATGTCTGCAGAAGAACCTGCTTTTGTAAAAGCGTATGCAGTCTCCTCTTCGCAGTTTATTCCGTAACCTGTAATTACAAGCGTTTTTACATTTGCCATTTTTTTTCTACCTTAGTAATTCTTAAATGTATCCCTGTAGGACCGGCCAAGAGCTTCAATGTCTGTCTCAATTATAATTTTCCCTTCATCACCCCTTAACCGGAATGTACTATCTTTCCTGACATATCCTATCTGAGCAACCGGAAGCCCCTTAAAAAAAGCCTCAAATTCTGCCTTAGAGGATGGATTTACTGAAACAATGAATCTCCCCTGTGATTCGGAATAGAGCTTATAATCATCCCTTATATTGGCTGAACCGGGTATACCGGAAATATCGATATCTGCTCCCATTTCACCCGATATAGAAGATTTTGCAATAGCCGCAGCAAGCCCCCCTCTCTCAATACTGATGCATGACGCGATTGTTTCCGCTGAAATAGCTTTTTCTACAGCATAGTAGATTTTTTTAAAAAGAGCGGTGTTTACCTGTGGTATTTTTGTCCCTCTCTTTTCCTGGGCATCTGTCATTTCACCAAGAAGAGCAAAGTATTCGCTCCCGCCCGTCTCTTCATGAGTTTCCCCGATAATGTATATTAAATCATCTGCGAATTTGAAATCCATTGTCTCTGCTTTTCTTATATCCGGGATTATTCCGATTGATGAAATTAATAGTGTTGGAGGGATCGAGATATGAACTTCATTAAAATTTTCATCATAACCGCTGAAGTCGTTAAACATGCTGTCTTTCCCGGATATAAAGGGTGTACCGTATGCAACTGCAAAATCGTAGCACCCTTTAGCCGCATTCTTAAGCTGCCACAGCTTCTCCGGATTATTGGAGTCGCACCAGCAGAAGTTGTCCAGTATGGCAAGATGATCAAGGGAACATCCTGCAGAGACTGCATTTCTTACTGCAGTATCAATAGAGCATGCAGCCATCCAGTAAGGGTCGATTTCGCTGTATGAGGGGTAGAGGCCCTGGGAGAGTACAACACCCTTCCATGAGTCTAAAACAGGCCTTATTACGGAAACATTAGAATTGCATCTCCCTTTACCCTGCAGCGGTTTTATAACTGAATTACCCTGCACTTCATGGTCATATTGCGATGATATAAATTCATAACTACAGAGGTTAAGGCGTCCTATCATTCTCATGAAAATATCTGTATAATCTGAAGGCTCATTGAAATCTGCTTCTTCAATTCTGCTCACAGGTTTTTCTGTTTTCAGCTCTTTTTTCGGGAGGCCGTCGTGGAGGAAATTCATGTCAAGATTGAATATCTCCTGCCCATTGTACAATACAATACCCCGGTCAGTTGAATTAAATTTACCGATTACAGTAGCCTCAACACCCCTTTTATTCATAAGTTTAATAAAAGCATCAATTTTATCTTCAGGAACAGAAAGTGTCATCCTCTCCTGAGATTCACTTACCCATATCTGCCATGGAGAGAGGCCCGGATACTTCAATGGAATTTTCTCCAGTTCAACAGTAAAACCGCCGCATTCTCTGGCCATCTCTGCAACAGAACAGGACAGGCCCCCTGCTCCATTATCCGTAATTGAATTATAAAGCCCCATGTCGCGGGCTTCCTTTATTATTGCATCAGACATCTTCTTCTGTGTTATAGGATCACCTATCTGTACAGCTGTTGCAGGGCTCCCCGAAGTGAGGGCTTCGGAAGAAAAAGTGGCTCCATGTATTCCGTCACGCCCCACTCTTCCACCTGTCATTACAATTAGATCACCAGGCATTGCTTTTTTTAATACTGAAGATTTCCCGGCAATCTCCCTGGGGATTAATCCTATTGTGCCGACAAATACAAGAGGT
>Ga0334887_1005760_pt1 | contig 10116 bp, 10 predicted proteins | sample GraSluR1_MG_10_FD_207217 | JGI IMG/M metagenome (GOLD analysis project Ga0334887, IMG submission 207217) | Sludge microbial communities from methane-producing bioreactor in Wageningen University, Netherlands - Granular Sludge_18_07-R1 | ecosystem: Engineered > Bioreactor > Anaerobic >...
GGGACAACGTCGTGATGGAGATCAACGCGCTTCTTTATTTCCAGATCAACGACCCCTTCAAGGCCGTGTACGAGATCGCCAATCTGCCGCTGGCTCTTGAGAAACTCACGCAGACTTCTCTTCGGAGCGTCATGGGGGAAATGGACCTCGACGAGATCTTCAGCAAGCGGGCCGAGATCAACGAACGACTGCGCGTCATCCTGGACGAGGCCAGCGACGCCTGGGGCGTCAAAGTTACCAGGGTGGAGATTCAGGACGTGAATCCCCCGGCATCCGTCCAGGCGGCGATGCAGCGCCAGATGGAGGCCGAACGCTCCCGAAGGGCCACGGTGACCGAGTCGGAAGGAAAAAAGAAGGCGCAGATACTCGAAGCCGAGGGGCACAAGGAAGCGCAGATCAATCGGGCGGAAGGCGAGAAACGAGCGCTCATTCTCGACGCCGAAGGCCGGGCGGAGGCACGGATAAAAATGGGAGAGGCCGAATCGGTGGCAATCGGCAAAATCGCCGCCGCCATCAGGAACGCAGGGGGAGACCCGACGCAGTACCTCGTCGCTCTGAAGTACATGGAGACTTTGGCCGCAATGACTTCCGGCCAGGAAAACAAGACCGTCTACCTTCCCTACGAGGCCACGGCAATTCTGGGGTCTCTCGGAGGAATAAGGGAACTTTTCATACCTGAGAAGAACTGAAAAAACAAAGCTACGGGGAGGAAAGTGCCACGTCCTCCCCTAGCTTTGTTGAATGCTCCGCCTAACCGAAAAGACGTGCAAATCCTCCATCTTCCTTCAGCGATGCACCCAAGCTCTTCGCGGCATCTACGGCTTCTCCGCCCTCAAGTTCAGACTTTACCCACGAGCAATACGCTTCGCGGAAGGACGCTTCAAGTTCCGGCATACTTCGCGCTCCTCTTCCTCCGGCGATGTCCCCCCACATATTGAGGGTTTTACCGCTGTCATCCGAAAGCCACCTGAAAGAAGCAAACGCAGGCAACAGAGCATCCAGAGGGCGATTATTCAGTGCACTGTGCGGAACGAGAAGAAGGTCTCCGACTTTATCGTATGCCCCGACGGCATTTCCAGGGAGGAGCAGAATACCCGGAAATCCCCTGAACCGGACCTTCGGAATGGAAAGAAGACCGCGGTCAACAGAAATAATATCGAAAAAAGAATTTGCGAAACTTCTTTCCGGCGGGCCGCTATCGGTTTTCTTTTGTGACAGGAAAAGATTTTGATCACCCCCTCCTTCTCGCAGCTCTTCATGCTCGATTATCTGCGGTTCAGGCTCAGGGATGACCACCGGAGAATAGCCGCCGTGTTCGGTTTCTCCTGGCAGCGATTTAGCAGCTCTTTCAACTACTGCGTACATCCTGTCCAATTCTTTCTTAAGGAGATCGGGAAACGCCTTCGCAGGAAGAGGAGCATTCTCGGCATATTGCCGGAAGAGCTTTATCCGCCTCGACGCTTCCGTGATTCCTTTGCTGAACGCAAACACAAGAAGCGATTCCAGATACAGGGAGTCGATGCTCGACAAAAGCCTCTCGACAATCAAGTCGCTTCCATCTTCCTCGTTCGCGACTCTCTTCAAGCGGTGGATTCCGTCCATCAGCTTCGAAAAAACGGCTATTCTTCGTCTTTCTTTGAAGTGTTTTCTCCCGGTTTCTTCGCCGGTTTCCTCTTCGTAAGGTTCCCGGAATCGCATTGCTGCGCGCGCAACGATTCGCACAGATTCCAGTAGATAATCCGTCAGCATCCGGGCACGCTCCTTCTTCAGGACGACAATTCGGCCATCGGCGGCAACACTTCCGAGAGTTGTCGTGAGAAGCGGAAACATCATGGAAATACGGGAAGCGATTCTCTTCACACGCGACTCCGCGGACGCAAGAGCCCGGTCGGCCTGCAGAAGCGCATTACTTCGCTCCTCTCCCTTGACTGCGGATCGAAAATCCTCCACCCACTCAGAAAGAGTCCGGACGACAATGGCATCACTTCTCTGCATCTCGGGAAAGATCCCTCCGGGAAAACAGATGCCGGTATCCACGATCACACGCTGCTCCAGCGAGAAAAAGGCCGAGTTCTCATCTGCAAAATGCCTGACGAGATACCTATGGAGGGAGGAAAGCTTTTGCGCGGTCGGCAACAGTGTGAAATCCCCCGTCCTGTTGAAAAGGGAAAGCTGGTTCAGCGTCGAACGATGATCCTCGGGGATCGTACCTCCGATCATCCCAAGCAGCATTCGGCAGCATCCTCCGGGATGATAAAAATCGTGAAAAAATACAATCTACTGAATAAATCAGGGATCGAGTTCTTTTTCCCTAGCATCCCGGCTTACCTCCAGATTGAGGGTTTCGGTCATTCGACATCCTCTTTCAAAGGATTCTTCCTTGTACAAGGTGAGATTTTCTTTCGCATAAATCTTTCTGATTATTATAACACATTTGGAGGAGGATGTTCAGAATTGCAGAGACAGTCGGAGTGAGCATCAATTTGTTCTTTGATTCGGAGTCATATCTGCTTAATATACACAAAACAGCACCTTTTAGGTGCTGTTAATTTGAAAATATGGCGGAGAAGGAGGGATTTGAACCCACGGAACCTCTCGGTTCAGACGCTCTCCAAGCGCCCGCCTTCGACCACTCGGCCACTTCTCCGCTCAACGGCAGGTATTATATCATAGTTTTTCAAGTTTGCCAGACTCGAAAAACGTTTTAAAAATGGCGGAGAGGGTGGGATTTGAACCCACGGGGCGGCAAGCCGCCCAATTGATTTCGAGTCAATCTCCTTCGACCACTCGGACACCTCTCCGCAAGGCACCAAAACATGATACAGGATTTTTGTTCAATGTCAAGCCAAACCTGCATTTGCAAGAGATGAACGGATTGTATTAATAAACGCATCTTAAGACGAATAAAACGGATGATGCTATTTTTTTCGCCTGGTCAATCGCTATGTTTCCGTTGTTTAGCCTCTTCGTAAGCAGATTTTCCTGTAGAATTCTTACGTCGTATGCTTCAGGAATTCTTTCTCATTACAGGAACAGAGGGTACCTCCGAGGGACGTGCCGAGTGCCGAACCGTGCGTTATAATCATGTCTCAAGGGGTCGCCTGTTCGGGTAATTTGGAAGGAGAGGAATTGAGTGTGGAAAACGATCGAACATACTGCAGACGCCGGGTTCGAGATAACTGCGGATTCTCTTGAAGTTCTTTTCCTCCAGGCGGCAGAAGCATTGTACTCTCTCTGCTCCGACGAATCTCCCCCGCCGGAATCCGCCGGAGGGAAAACGGAACATTTCGAAATCGATGCTGTGGATCTGGAGGAACTTGTTGTCTCCTGGATCAACGAACTTCTTTTTTTTCTTGAAACGAGGGAGACGTTTTTCCTGCCCACTGCAGTACGGATTTCGGAAGAGCCTTTGTCTCTCTACGCCGAAGGAGTCCTGTTCCGGCCTCCCAAAGTGCGCATTCCTGTCAAATCTGCGACGTACGGAGGGTTGGTCATCCGAAACATTCCGATACCGTTTCTCCGTATTTTTTTGGATATGTAAGGGAGGTGATCTCTTTGCACACATTCCTGGAACGGATCGACGACAACCGCTTGCTTCTCCGGCCATCAGCCGTGGAGGGAATGCGAGTTCCCGGGATGATCTTCGCCGATACATACATCGAATCCCAGCTCGAAAACGAGAACGCTCTTCTTCAGGTCGCCAACGTGGCGACACTTCCGGGGATTGTCGGATTCAGCTTCGCCATGCCGGACATTCACTGGGGGTACGGTTTCCCGATCGGAGGTGTGGCGGCGTTCGACGTCGACGATGGAATTATCAGCCCCGGTGGAGTTGGGTACGATATTTCGTGCGGAGTCAGGCTTCTGACTTCTCGCATTCTTGAAAAGGATGCAAAAAAGACAATGGAACGGCTGCTCCCTTCCCTTTTTTCAACCATTCCCACCGGAGCTGTCTCCGGAGGAGGCCGCAAACTTTCGCCCAGGGAACTGGAAAAGGTTCTTGAAGAAGGCGCACGATGGGCTGTCAGATCGGGATTCGGCACGGATGGAGATTTGGACCGCATAGAAGAGGGCGGTTGTCTTCGGGACGCAATATCCTCCGCGATTTCGGATCGCGCCAGGGAACGCGGACGCACGCAGTTGGGAACGCTCGGCTCGGGAAACCATTTTCTGGAAATACAAGTGGTCGATGAAATTTTCGACCGCGAAGAATCTTCCAGGATGGGTCTTGAACACGGATGCATCGTGATCATGATCCACTGCGGAAGCAGGGGGCTGGGGCACCAGGTTTGCGATGATTTTCTGAAGGTCATGCGGAGAGCAATGGGGCGGTACAGGATCGATGTGCCGGACAGGCAGCTCTGCTGCGCACCCGTAAAGTCCGAAGAAGGACAGGCCTATATCGGAGCAATGAGGTCCGCAGCGAATTTCGCCATGGCGAACCGGCAGATGATCGCTGACAAGGTGCGGCATGTCTTCAACGTTTTCTTTCCGGGCGAGCCGCTGCGGACAGTCCAGGATGTCAGCCACAATCTCGCGCACATCGAAAAACACGAGTGGGAAGGTAAAAAAAGCCTGCTCTGCGTCCATCGGAAAGGGGCGACCAGATCCTTCGCCGGGCAGCCAGTGCTGATTCCGGGCAGCATGGGTACTTCGAGCTACGTTCTTGTCGGCACGAGCCGCGCCGAGAAAGAGACATTCGGATCGACCTGCCATGGCGCCGGACGCCTTATGAGCAGGAGCGAGGCAGTGAAAAAGATGCCCGGGAAAGAACTTTTGCAGAAAATGTCGAACGCCGGAATATCAATCATGGCGGACAGTCTGCGCACCCTCGGAGAAGAGGCTCCGGAAGCCTACAAGGATGTATCGAACGTGGTCGAAGTCGTCCACCGTGCCGGTTTGAGTCTCAAAGCGGCAAAGCTCCGGCCGATCGCGGTGATGAAAGGATAGTCGCAAAGAAAACTGTTTCCCGAGAGAAGGCCACACTGTCGTCTACCCTCCTTCTAGCGACGCTTCCATGTCCGGTGGTGCGATGACGTTTTTTCTCCCCCTGCTTTTCGCCGGGTACACGATCGTTTCAAACAATATCTTCGATTGGGAAGACCTGTAAGAGGATCCGTTGTCGCGAGCCGAATCAGGTGTTTCTCTTCCCGTTTGCGGAGCAAATGAACAGAAAACATTTAGGAAAAAGAATATGCGTCGATTCGCAGGCCACGTACCGGCCAGAAGAACGAGCCTTCTTTTTATAGCAAGTACGTAGAGAAGAGGATAAAATATCAAGAAGAAGCTTCCTGAAGAGAGAACTTGAGAGTATTATGAACTGCATAGCAATTCAGAGCAAGATGCGCCTCTGGAATATTCGGATTTTCATACGCTCAACCTCCGTTAATAACTCTCGCCTCTCAATACACCCGACCAGGAACCTGAAATGGGACAATGTGCTGACAAGCCTTCGGAAGCTGCGCAATCAGCAGGACTGCACAGTGCATCTGCCCGCTGAAAAAAGAGAGGAAACAATCAAAATACGTGTTGTTCGGGTGAAAGTTGGCATGTATAATGCTTCCTGTCAGATACACATCCAGTAATCGTAAAAAAACACACTTAGGTTTACAGTGCTTTGTGAAAATATCCGTAAAAAATGGTAGAATATGATGTTGTCGCATTCCGGGAGAGGAGTTGGATTCCGTGGTAAGCAAAATTTTTCATTCTCTGGGCGATCAGGTGTTCGAAACTATAAAAGAGATGATCGTCAACAACACATATCAGCCGGGAGAGCTGCTTCAGATAGACAAACTTGCAGCGGAGTTCGGCGTGAGTACCACCCCTGTAAGAGAAGCTCTTTTAAGGCTGGAAGGCTTGGGCCTTGTCGATATCGAACGGAATAAAGCCGCCGTTGTGACCCAGGTGAGCGAAAAACGCTCAAGACATATCTGGGAGTTTCGCCGCCTGCTTGAAGCAAAAGTCGCCCGGGACGCAGCATTGCTGTGCACCGATAAAGAGATCGACAAAATCGAGGAAAAAGTGCTCCGTGTCAAAGAAGACCCCGATAATTTCGACCGTTACCTGGAATCGGATATTACACTTCATTCGCTTCTCTCAAGCCGTTCGGAGAATCCTCTTATCCTTGACTCTTTGAACAATCTCAGTGTCCATGCCCGAAGAATTCGCTATTTCGCAGAAAAAGGCCCCTTCCGCGAAGAGGTTCTGGAAGAAGTAACAAAAGAACATCTTGAGATCCTCCAGGCTCTTCGCGAACACGACCCCGACAAAGTCGAGAGGCTTGTGAACTCGCACCTTATCAATGCTGAGGAAAGAACAAAAAAGGCTCTCTCCGGAAACAGGAATATTGAATAAATCAGCGGGTTACGTTTTTTTTCGAAAGCGTTCAGGACCTGTGCGGTAGATCGAATTACCGGACGAGTCGATGAGGACTACGAGCGGCATGTCGCGTATTTGCAGTTCTCTAAGTGCTTCAGGTCCTAGGTCCTCGTAGTCCAGAACCTTCGAAGTAATTATGGTTCGGGCGAGCAGCGCCGCGATTCCGCCTGTTGCTCCAAGGTAGACGGCGCCGTTTTGTTTCATGCTCTCAACGACTTCTGCAGAGCGGTCTCCTTTCCCTATCATTCCCTTTACTCCTCTCTGGAGCAGAAGAGGGGTATATGGATCCATACGGTAGCTCGTTGTCGGCCCTATGGAACCGACAGGTTCTCCCGGACGCGCCGGCGATGGACCGGCGTAGAAAAGTACCGCTCCTTTTAGATCCAGCGCTATTTTCTCGCCGTTTATCAAAGCATCGGTCATTCTCTTATGCGCTGCATCCCGAGCGGTATAGATTACCCCGGACAACAGAATTTCATCCCCGGCGTTCATGAAGGAAACTTCATCAGCAAGAAACGGCGTCGTAAACCGGTTGCATTTTCCCATTGAATTCTCCCCCTATATCTCGCCGAAAGCGTGCCGGTTCGCGTGACAGCATATATTCACTGCGACCGGCAGTCCGGCGATATGCGTCGGCTCCCATTCAATGTTCACTCCGAGCGCGGTGACGGTTCCTCCATAACCGGCAGCTCCTATTCCGAGAGCATTGACCTCCGTGTAGATTCGTTTCTCGAGCTCAGCGTATGCCGGATGGTGATTCTGTTCTCCGAGAGGGCGCAAAAGCGCTCTTTTCGCAAGCTCTGCGACTCCTTCAAAGTTACTCCCCACTCCTACTCCAAGGACAATTGGAGGGCATGGATTTGGCCCGGCTCTTTCCACGGTCTTCACGACAAAAGCCACAAGGCCATCAGGACCTGCCGCAGGTGAAAGCATTGCGACAGCGCTCATATTCTCGCTTCCAAACCCCTTCGGCGCGGCAGTAATACGAACATTTTCTCCCGGAACAATGCGGATGTGAATTTTTGCGGGTGTATTATCACCAGTATTCCTTCGCTTGAAAAGGGGGTCATCGACAATGGATTTTCTCAAGTAACCCTTGGAATAGGCGCGGCGAACTCCCTCGTTCAAAGCTTCTGTCAGATCGCCGTCGATAAAATGAACATTCTGCCCCACATCCACAAAAAGAACAGCCATTCCGCAGTCTTGACATAAAGGGAATATACCTTCAGCTGCGACATTGGCATTTTCCTTCATTGTTTTCAGAACAGACGACGCAAGATCGGCACGCTCCTGCGCCGCAGCATTGCTCAGTGCATCCAGCATATCGGGGGGGAGTGAATAATTCGCCTTCAAAAAGAGATTTTCAACAAGCTCCACAACGCTTCCAACAGCAACTTCCCTCACAGGCTATTCTCCTTTCATAGCAGCGGATGAAAAAGAAGCGGCCCGCGGTGACCTTGCGATACGGTCTCCGCGGGCCGCGGTATGTCGCGTCAGTTCAGGAGCAGGGTCAGCATGACGCCGGCGGCGACCGCCGTGCCGATCACTCCGGCGACGTTCGGGCCCATCGCGTGCATCAGAAGAAAGTTCCCGGGATTCTCCTGCTGGGAGACCCGCTGCACAACCCGCGCCGCCATCGGCACCGCGGACACTCCCGCCGCTCCGATCATCGGGTTGATCTTCCCGCCGCTCCACTTCTTCATCACCTGGCCGAACAGCACTCCTCCGGCCGTGCTGAAGACGAACGCAACGAGTCCCAGCACCACGATCTTCAGCGTCGCGATGGTCAGAAAGTCGTCCGCGCTCATCGTCGCTCCGACAGACAGGCCGAGAAAGATCGTCGTCGCGTTCAGAATCTCGTTCTGCGCCGCCGAACTCAGACGGTCCGTCACGCCGCACTCCCGCACCAGGTTCCCGAACATCAGCACTCCGACCAGCGGTACCGACGCGGGAAGGAATAGACCCGCCGCCATCGTCGTCACGATCGGAAAGAGCACCTTCTCGAGCTTCGTCACGGGACGAAGCGTGTCCATCCGGATCGCGCGGTCCGCTTTCGTGGTGAACATCCTGATCACCGGAGGCTGGATCAGCGGCACCAGCGACATGTAGCTGTACGCCGCCACCGCCACAGCCCCCAGGATCTGCGGCGCGAGCTTCATGGTCAGGTAGATGCTCGTCGGCCCGTCCGCTCCTCCTATGATCGCGATCGACGCCGCCTCGTTCACCGAAAAGCCCATCAGCATCGCTCCGAACAGCGCGATGAACACTCCGAACTGCGCCGCCGCTCCCAGCAGAAAGGTGATAGGGTTCGCCAAAAGGGGCGCGAAGTCCGTCAACGCGCCGATTCCCATGAAGATGATGACGGGATAGATCTCGTGCTCGGTCCCGAAAAACACGTACCGGAGAAATCCCCCTTCGTCCATGATGCCCGACAGCGGCAGGTTCACCAGCAGACAGCCGAATCCGATCGGCACCAGCAGCAGCGGCTCGAATCCCTTCCCTATCGCGAGGTACAGCATGACCAGCGACACGAGGATCATCAGAAGGTGACCCATCGTGAGGCCCGCGAATCCGGAGGAGCTTATGATGGTTCCTATTGCCTTGAAGTAGACTTCCATTGCCTCGTTTCTCCCTCCTTGCTTTTCCGGGCTGCTTTCCGGAATCCCTCTATCCGATGACCATCATGACGTCGCCGGAGTTCACCGTGTCCCCTTCGCGGCTCCGGATCTCCTTCACCACTCCGTCGGCGGGGGAGAATATCTCGTTCTCCATCTTCATGGCCTCCAGCACCAGCACCAGGTCCCCGTTCTTCACCGACGCTCCGGCTGAGACGGCGACTTTCAGCACTTTGCCGGGCATCGGCGCGGTGACGGGCGATCCGGCTCCGCCGGACGCGGGCGCGGGCGCGGGAGCCGCCACGGGGGCGGGGGCGGGGGCCGCCGCAGGAGCGGGCGCGGGGGCCGCGGCCGCCGCGGGGGCGGGCGCCGGGGCGGATACGGGCGCACCCGCTCCGAGTTCTTCCACTTCTACCTGGTAGGCTGTTCCGTCGACTGTTATTCTGTATTTCCTGCTCATTGTGCGATGAGCCTCCTTCTTCTTCGGTCTGGGTCTTCCTTCTTCTCGGGCCGGAGCGTTTCCCCGGCTCCGGGCGGACCTTCCGTCCGCTCTTTCTTCGCTCTTTCTATTTGCTTTCTGCGCGCTCTTTTTCCGCGCTTACCGCTTCCATCCGCGACACAGAGGCTGGACGCCTTCCACGATGCCCGCGCTCTTCCACATCCCCACGGGCGCGGGGCGCGCGGCGACTCCGGCCGGCCCGTATCCGACGACGCGGCCTCTTTCTCCCGTCGCGGCAACCGCCGCGCTCAGCACGGCAAGCAGCCGGCCGTCACCGGTCGGACGCGCGGACACAGGCGCGGGCGCGGGAGCCGCTGCCCCCACGCTGCCTCCTCCTTCAGGCGGACGGGCTTTTTTTTTCTCCATACCCGCCGCCATGTACTTGATGCCGTAGATCACGGCGCTCAATCCTCCAAGAACCATGAACACCACGCTGAACGCGATGATCGACATGGTGAGGGCGCCGCCCACTCCGCTTCCGAGATGATCGTGTATGGTGGTCATTTCCCCTTCCCCTCCTCTCCGTCAGTGCGGCATGACGCCGTGCTTCCGTGCCGGGCGAAGATCCCGCTTGCTCTCGATGCCGACAAGAGCCTGCCAGATCTCGCGGCGCGTGCTCTCGGG
>Ga0334887_1005761_pt1 | contig 10109 bp, 8 predicted proteins | sample GraSluR1_MG_10_FD_207217 | JGI IMG/M metagenome (GOLD analysis project Ga0334887, IMG submission 207217) | Sludge microbial communities from methane-producing bioreactor in Wageningen University, Netherlands - Granular Sludge_18_07-R1 | ecosystem: Engineered > Bioreactor > Anaerobic >...
CCTGCGCGACGGGCGCTGGGTGCTTCGCTACCCCATCGACACGGGCACGCTGGCCATCGAGGCTTTCGTCGACTACGCGACTGGGACACTGTTGTCCTGCCGCCAGCTCTCCGGCCCGCCCATCATTCTGCCCGAACCCCGGCCTTTGAAGCCCCTGGCCCCCCCAGCACTCTTGATCGACGCCGAGGTCGCCCACGGCGTCCGGGTCCTCGTCGCGGACGACGGCACGCTGCGACTGATCGGCTCACAGGGAGTCGAGCTGTTGAGAGAGCGCTGGCCGGTCACGCTCGGTGATGATGCGCCTGCCGTACGGCGCCAGGGCCGGCCGCGGCGGGTCCGGGTCAGCGCCCACCCGGGCGAGTCATTGTGGACGCTGTGGGCCGAGGACGACCCGGTCTATCGGATCCTTCGGATCGAGGGAGCGACCCTCCACACGACCAGCGTGCCCACCGCGGCCGCCACCGTCATCACGTCTCCCTGGATCCGCTCGCGTTCGGGTCACCGGGCGGTTCGCAGGGACGGGGACTGGACCGTCGGCCCCCTCGTCTACGGGGTGTGGCCGCAGGAGTGGACCGACTTCGAGGCGGCCTTCCCCGAGGACGAGGTCGACGCGGTGTGGTGGTCCGACGGGGTCCACGGCGTGATGAGCGTCTGGGGCGGGGCCGGCGCCCGCCCCGAAGCGATGATGGCGCCCCAGCTGCAGGGGACAGGACCGGGCGAGACGGTGACCCTCACCCTGACGGTGTCCGGGCCGGAGTTCCCGAGGCCGGTGGCCGGGACCGCGGCGTCCCTGAAGAGGGTCATCTCGGTCCGCCGCCGCTTGGGGGGAACCCGCTCCCCGCTGCCCGTGGCGGCGGCGCCCGCGGCACCTCGCGTGACCGTGAAGGAGGCTACCGGCAGGATCCTCCTGGGCGCCGGGTCGCACGCTCTCGAGCTCGCCCCGGAAGCCGGGCTCATCCGGTGGGCCCACCGGGACACGCCGATCCTGACCAGCCCGTATCCGGCCTCCGCGCCCCTGGGACCGCTCGTCTCGCACCGCGTGGCGGCATGGTGCGCCTCCACCCGCCGCCGCGACCACGACGACCAGGGGTTCGAGTGGGTCGACGACACCCATGCGTTGCCTTGGGCCGGGGCCGAGGGGATAGGCACCGGCTGGACTGTGGAGCCGATCGACGAGAGTACGATGCGGTTCTCGGTCACGGCCACCCAGGGCGACGACGTGGCGATCTTCGCGACCCCGGCCGTGAGGGCGGGCGTCCCCGTCGTCGTCCAGGTGGATGGAAAGCTGTGGCGGATCGGCGAGAGCGGCCTGCGCTGGCGCGCCTGGGTCGACCAAGCCGCCCTCGAGCTGGCCTCGGGCAAGGCGTTGCTCATCGCCCCCGTGGCGGGAGCGGAAACGGAGGTGTTCCTCCGAAAGGAGCCCACCGGACTGCTGGTGGCCATCGTCGGCCGTGCGGGAAGCCGCCTGGTGGCCGACCTCACGGCCCTGGAATCCTCCGCGCAGGCGGAGCTGGCCCTCGGTTCACCGGGGGGTGCCCGTGGCTGACAGGGTCCTGGTGGTCGCGCCCAGCTCGTACTCAATCGGGGAACTCGCCAACGCCATCGTGCTGGCGCGGCAGCTGGACGACCGGCGCGTCACGTTCCTGACCTCGGCCACCTACGCCGGCCATGCGCGCGCCGCCGGGTTCGAGGCCCAGGAGATCCCCCGCGGATGGCGGGCCGCGGGTTTCGTCCGCGAGGCGGTCCGGGACCCTCAGATCGACGCGGTTCTGCTGGCCGACCACCACCTGACCTCGCTGGAACGAATCTTCTTCCGCCTGTCGGATGCCTTGGAGGGCGCTCCGCTCATCGCATTGGACTCCCTCTGCTTCGGGCCTGCCCCCCGTCGCCTCGAACTTGCCATCGCCCGCGACTGCCTGGGCGAGGAGATGCATCGCTGGTTCCCGCCGGTGGTGACCACGGAGCAGGTGCCGGAGGGCGTCCCCCTCTTGCGGCCGGTGCCGGTGGCGCGCGCGGGTGAGGGTGGGACGGCCTTCGACCTCTACGGCGACAGCGACCTCCTCAAGGTCCGCCACGGAAGGACCGCCGTGCGGCAGCGGCTGGGCATTCCCACCGATCACACGGTTATCCTCGCGGCAATCTCCCACTGGGCCAGCCAGGCGCTCACCCAACCCCATCTCGCCCAGCTGAACCAGGGCCACGACCGATACCTGACGTTGAGGCTGGAGTGGATCGCTGAGATGGCGCGTCGGCTCGATCGACCCGCCACGATCGTCGTGGTCACCTCCCAGGAACTCCAGCTGAGCACCCACGGTGTGGAGATCCGCACCCTGGCGCCAATGGCCCTGCAGGAGTTCACCGATCTACTGGGGGCGGTGGACCTGTACCTGTGCGACAACCTCGTCTCCGGGGCCATGGCCCGCGCTGTGCTTCTGGGAACGCCCGTCATCACGCTCACCCACGAGGCCGGGGTGTGGGACGACGACTCCTTCTGCCACGCTTGGCGGCAGGAGATGAGTGAGTTGGTCGGCGGATTCGACTTCCCGTACCTGGTCCACCCTTTCGGCTGGATCAGCGAACTGGAGCCGCTGATCGCCGGCAACCCCTACCTTCAGGCCGTGCCCCGGGTGCCCGCATTCTCGTTGTTGGCGCAGGTCGCTGCCTGCGCCAACGCTCTGGAGAGTACTGAGCGTCCCGTGCTCGACGCCATCCGCGGCCAGCTCGCTGGCCTGCCCAGCGCGCCTGAGGCGTTCGAGCAAGCGCTTCGGCACACGCGAACACACCGAACTTCACGCCGAACAGCCCAACCACCACTTGACCCAAGGAGCACGTGATGTTGTCCATCGAAGAGAGCTACTCTGCCATTCGAAGCACCGCCGCCGTCATCGACCGGCCTTCGCGCGTCGTCGTCTCGCTCGCGGGGCCGACCCGCATGGAGGCGGTGCGTCAGCTCCTGGCGAAGTCGACCGAGTTCGTCAACGCCAACACCTGCGTCGACTCGCTCCTGCTCAGCGAGGCCGGTGAGGTGATCGGCAGCGCCACCGCCATCATCCGCGACGAGGAAGTGCTGGTCGTCGTCGACGCCGACCAGGAGTGGTTCGAGCTTCTCACCACCCTGGCCGCCGAGCACGAGGTGACGGTCACGCTCAACCCCGATCGCAAGGCCCTCAATGTGGAGGGACCGCTCTCCTGGCAGGTCGTGGAGGGCCTGACGGGTGCCACTCCCGTCGAGGATGTGCTGCTGCGCGAGTGCGTCACCGGCACCCTGGACGGCCGCGAGGTGCTCGTGGCGAGGTCCGGTTCCACCGCCGAGTTCGGTTACCTCGTCGTTGCGGACGCCGATCCGACCGCCACCCTCACGGCAGCGGCGCAGGGGCTCGGGGGAGGCTTGGTCGACCTCCGCGTGCTCACGCGCGTCCACGTAGAGACCAACTCGCCGGTACTGCCGGACCAGGTGGAAGGATGCACGCTGCTGGAGGCAGGGCTGGGCTGGCTCGCCTCCCTCGACCGGGACGACTCCTTCATAGGGGACATTGTGACCTCGCTGTCGGCCCCTCAACGCCGGCTGGTGGCGGCGTACCTGGATGGCGACTGCCCCGAGGCCGGCACGCCGGTGCGAGACGGTGACACCGTGGTCGGCCGGGTCCAGGTGGCCGCGCCCACCGCTGGCCAGGCCGAGGGTCTCGCCCTCCTGCTCCTCGACAACCCCTACGGCGTCCCCGGGCTGGAACTCTCGGTCGGCGATCACACTGCACGGACAGTGTCCCGTCCGACCATCGCTCCGGTGTCTTGGTCGTCAGTGATAGGAGCCCGGTCATGACTATCGCGGTCACCGGCTACGGCTTGATCACCGCGGTGGGCGACGATGCCCACGCGTGCTGGCAGGCGTTGACCGCCGCGCAGACCGGCATCGGTGAGAACACGATCGTTCCCCGTCGCGGCGTCATGAGCGACCGAGCCGGTCAGGTGAGGTCACTGGAGGAACGCGACGACGAGCCCGAGGACCGCTCGATCCGCCTCGGCGTCCGCGCGCTTACCGAAGCCTTTGAGCGTGCCGGTCTGACGACCGGCTCGTACGAGCCGGCACGGATGGGGCTGAGCCTGGGCACCTCGCTGGGGGCCGCCCGCCAGGGCCAGCGCTTCCACCAGGACTGGATCGAGCGCGGGCTGGAGAACACACGGAGCTCCGACCTCCTGGAGTACCCCCTTCACGCGCTGGCGGACGCCTTGGGCGCCCGCTTCGCGCTCAACGGGCCCCGGGTGGTCCACTCCAACGCCTGCGCGGCCGGCGCGGTGGCGATCGCCAACGGCTTCGAGTTCCTGCGCGATGACCTCGCTGATGTCGCGGTAGTCGGCGGCGTGGATCCTCTGGCCTACCTCTCGTTCGGCGGCTTCTCCAGCCTGGGTGTCCTGTCGCTGATGAACTGCGCGCCGTACACGCGTAGCGACGGCATCACGTTGGGCGAGGGCGCAGGCTTCCTTATCTTGGAGGACCGGCAGAAGGCCGAGCGTCGCGGCGCCGCGATCTACGCCGAGCTGCTCGGGTACGGGCTCACCGCAGACGCCTACCACCCGACAGCCCCAGACCCGCGCGGTCGGGGGGCGGTCGCCGCCATGCAGCAAGCGCTGGCCATGGCCGGCGTCGACTCTTCCCGGGTGAGCTACGTCAACGGCCACGGCACCGGCACCCCGGCGAACGACAGCCTCGAGGCCCGGACCATTCAGACCCTCGGCAACGGGCGCGTCCCAATGAGCTCCACGAAGTCGATGACCGGTCACACCCTGGGCGCAGCGGGTGCCGTGGAGGCCATCGTGTCGGTGCTCACGATCGTGCACCAGCGGTTGCACCCCACCTATGTTCCGGCCGACGAGGCGGCCCAGCAGGCCTCGCGCACCCTAGCCGAGCAGGGGATGGTCGACATCGTCGCCCAGACCGCCCGAGACGCCGAGGTGCGCTACGTCCTGTCAAACTCCTTCGCCTTCGGGGGCAACAACGCCTCCCTGCTGTTCGGCGCCCCAAACTCAGGCGAGGGCCCGGATCACGCCCCGCGGCGTCCCGATGATCGCGGGACGATCTCCGTAACCGGGGCGGCCGCCCTGGCGGGCAGCGCGACCAACAGCAAGGAACTGCGAGACGCGTTGGCGTCCGGAAGGGCGGTCACAGACGGATCGTCGGCGATCCTCGGCGAGCGCGTCCTGCCCGTCGGGAGGGCCAACGACAAAGCCCTTCTCGCGGGCCTCAACCCCCGCGTGGTCCGGCGACTCGACCGGCTCAGCCTGCTCGGCGCCCAGGCCGCCCGTCAACTCATCCGCGACACCGGGCTGCAACCGAAGGACCTTGCCGACACCGGCCTCATCATGGCCACCGCCACCGGCCCGCTCCAAACGGTCGAACGGTTCCAGCGCGAGCTGCTCGTCGAGGGCGAGGCGGACGCCAAGCTCTTCCCAAACACCGTCATGAATGCCGCCGCAGGACACGTCGCGCTCATGTTCGGCCTGCACGGGCCAACGGCCACCATCTGTTCGGGCTGGACGAGCGGCGTTTCCGCGCTCCACCTGGGGCAGCAGGTCATCCGGAACGGTGCCTGCTCCCGCGTCATCGTCATCGCCGCCGACGAGGCCGGGGACGCACTCCTGGCCGGCTACTCCCGCTTCCCCGGGTTTCTGTCTACCGGCCGGGGGGTTCCAAACGGGGACACGGGCGTCGTCTTCTCCGAGGGCGCCGTGGCGCTCCTCCTCGAGACGGACGCCGTGGCCGCACCCTCGCGCCCCCCAGTGGCCCGCCTGTTGGGGTTCGGCCTGGCCAGCAACCAGGCGGGGCCCGGACGGATGGGCAGCCCGGAGACCTGCCTGCGCGCCTTCGGGACCGCCCTAGGGCAGGCGGGTCTCACGGCCGACCATCTCGACGTGGTCGTGTCGGCTGCGGCGGGCCGCGAGCGCGTGGACCGGGTCGAGCGCGCGGCCCTGGCTGAGCTGCCCTTGGCCGGGCGCGCGGTCGTCTTGCACCCGAAGGAACTCACTGGGGAGACTCAGTCGGCGGCTCCCCTGCTGGCCATCCTCCAGGCACGCTGGGCCTTTGAGGGGGCGTCGCCCACTGCGGTGGCCTCACCTGAGGGGGGTCGCTACGGCCTGATTAGCAACACCGGCATCGGGGGGACCCATCAGTGCGTCGTCGTGCGCTTCTGACCCCGGAGGCCTGGGGGGGGGCGTCACTGAACGGCGCGCCGGCGGTCGACGTGCGAGGACTGGTGCTCGATGGGCCGGCGCGTCCGGGCTCGGGGCGCCGGGCTCTGCGCGCTTGGATGGTTGCCGACGCTTGTTGCGCCGCGCCGGGCCTCGTCGTGGGTGATGATGAGCGGATGCGCTGCGGCGGGTGCGGGGCCTGGTACTCCGCCAGCCACTCTGCAGACCGGATGCTCCTAGCACGCTCCCGGCACCCGGTCGGGGTGGACGTGCAGCAGGAGAGGCCCCGGCCAGCCGCCATGCGCGCATTGGCTCGGGTGTGCCGTCTGACGGAACCGGGACTGCCCCACTGGGTGCTCTTCGAGGCCAGTCTGAAAGCGCTGGGGCAAGCGCAACGGATGCCGGATCGTGGCCAGTACATTCTGCCCGAGAGCGTCACCCACGAGGGCGACGGGCTCCCAGACGGCCCTTTCGAGCGTCTCATCTCCGCTGGTTCCGGGGCCATGGGAAGAGTCTCCTTGCGTGGAGAAGTCCAAGTCCTCTATTGGGTCTTCTCCTGGCACATCGGCTATGAGGTCGAGGCGGCACTAGTGTGCGATGTGGGGCCTGCTACGCAGGACCCTCCCAACCCTCGCTGACGCAGGCGTAACGACGAGCAGCGGCAGGTCCCGGTACGCAAGGTCACACCGGCTGCGGACCTCGCTGACTACCTCTACCCACGGGTCTCTTCGACCTTGGCTCCACGAGCGTGTGTCGGACCTCGGCGTGATACCAACCCATGAGCGGGATCGCCAACGGCTCCCCGATGAGCTCGCCGATGTAGTCGACGAACAAGCACAACGGGGGGTATCTCTTTGTCACAATCCAATCGCGATCGTCACTCATCCGATTCCTCGCCCTGGTTTGGTCGGTCTTCTCATCAGTGAGCGGCGCCAACGAAGTTTGGGGCGATCCGCAGCGCGGCGCCCAGACGCAGGGCGGCCACCGCGAGTTGAGCGTTCTGACCGGGTCACCGGCAAGTGCTGGAATCGGCGCAGGGGGGCAGGCAGAGCGGAATGAGAGTGGTGATAGTTTGACCACCGGTCCCACTCATGGGCCCGTCCTCGACCTCCGCGTCTGTTGCTGCGAACGATGGCTTCGCCCCCCCCAGACATGCCGGATGAACCGGATGAAGGAGTGTGGCTCACCGAGCTGGCCCTCGGCCCTGCTCCGCGCTGGGCGACGACGGGAGAGCCTGCTCGAACAGGTGCTGCGCACGTCCCAGCACCGTATCGGTCCCCGCGTCGAAGGGCACCCAGGGTCGGGCGTCCCGCGAGGCAAGTTCGTTCCTGAGGTGCTCACGCGCTTCGTTGATGCGTCGGTGGGCTGTGCTCTCGGAGTACCCGAGATCCTGAGCGATCGCCCGAAGCGGATGGCCCTGCATCGACGCCATCAGCGGTTCCCGCAGTGACGTTGGAAGCTGCCCGAGAGCCCGCGTGATGGCAGCGACCTCGTGCCGATCTTTGACGACCTCGCCCGGGTCGGGAGCGGGGCTCGCCGGGTCATGCCCGTCGAGGGTCACTGTCGGAGGTCGGGGGCTGCTGCTGCGCTTGCGGACCACGCCGGAGTCGTCGACTCCGCGCATGCGGGCGTGCTTCACCGTCATCCAGGCGTAGCTGGCCCAACCCTCGGGGTTGGTTCGCTGAGGGTCGAACCGGTAGGCGGCGCCCATGAGTTCGACGAACATCTGACCGCGGGTGTCCGCGGCATTGGGGGTTCGTCTGGTCTGGGCGTAAACCATCGGGAGGACCGAGGCGACCATGTCGGTAACGGCCTGCCTTCCCTCGGCGACCAGCTGCGGCCAGCGCGAGGTGTCGTTTCCGCGCAGGATCTCGGGTGGGTTCGCCGGATCTGCCGTTCCTGCGGCGACGCCCAGATCGCGAGCCCGGCAGAGCCCCAAGATGGAGGGACCGTCCAGGATGGTCCCAGGGGTGATCGTGGGCTCGATGGGTGCGATCCGTGCCGAGGCTCGGGGTTCCAGCGGAGCTGCGGCTTCGGGTTCCACCCGTGCGGGCGACGTTGGGGCTTCCGGCAGGTCGACCTCGCGGAGCATACGGGGGTTGGCCAGGTACTCCAATGCGAGTCGGCTGATCCGCGCAGCAGCAGGCTGGGCGGACGGCTCGCCGGTGAGATTGGCGACCAGAACCGCCTGGCCGAGACCCGACCGCAGCAGCACGTCGAGACGGACGTGGAGAGACTCGGTGGGCTCGGGGCGCCCGGTCAGCTGCCGCACTGCGGTGCCGACCTGGAGCATGACTGCTTGGTCGACGCGGGTGGCGCCGAGGCGGCGGCCGTCGATCTGGCTCAGCGTGGTCTGGTGTGCTCGCGCCAGGTCGCGGATGTTGCCGAGGAGGGCGTCCGCGTACGGCCCGGGCAGCGCCCCGGCTTTAGCGGCTTCGTCCACCAGAGCGTGGGTGTCGCGCAGGATCGCGAGGTGTCCGAGCGCCACGCTGCGGCGCACGATGGGAGCGGCCTGCACGGGCTGCACGGTCGCAAGGGCGTCCTGCCAGGCCGCCAGGCCGACGCCCACGGCCGATCGTGTCGTCGGAGCGTGGATCGCGCCGTCGAGTGCGGTCTCGCCGGCCAGCAGCCAAGCCTCCGCCTGCTCGTTCGGCGTCCGGACGCGCACCCAGTGCACGAGTTCGTAGGCGACGTGGTTGAGCGTCGCCGCGGCGCGCTGCCGGTCGAAGTCGGGGCGCGACGCCACGTCCTGGGCGACGTCGGCGAGCGCCGCGCCCACAGCACCCAGCGACGGCGCCAAGATCGGTTTCACGTCAGCAGTCCGTGCTGCGCCGGTCGTTGCGGTGGCCAGCAGCGCGAGGGGGTCGGCTGTGGAGATCGGGCCGAGCGCTCGGCGGATCGTCACCAAGCTGGACACGGTCTGTGTCCAGTCCGCCATCAGGTCGAGGGTGAGGGGCGGCTCGACGTCCCACTCGAGCCGGGCGAGTTCCCGCCGGACGACCTCCCACATTGGCCGTTACCCTCGCCGTCCGATAGTGCTGTCCAACTCCCTGCGGACGTCGGCCAACAGCACCCGCAAGCGGCCCAAGTCCGGCAGGTCTGCGGCGAGGGCCAGGTCCCAGGTATGAACCTCGCGCAACGCGTTCTCGACGCACTCGAGCGCCGTCAGTCGTGTCAGTCCCGGGACGTCCACGGGCTGGCTCGACGGGTGCGTGGCCGCCATCAACAGCGAGATCCCCATCGCCTCGTGGATCATCGCGGCGAGGTCGTCCCAGCGGTCAGCGGTCAGCATCGTCGCCTGCCCCAGCAGGAGGTCGACCTTGGCGATCGACTCGGTGGGCATCCGCACTCTGGTCATGATCGTGATCCCTTCCTTCCAGTTGTCCTCGGATCGTGGGCGCGCCCACGAATCCCTTCGCCCGTACAAGTCACCAGCGTGTGTACGAGCGCCACTGTCCACAGGGCTCAAGGTCACGCCGCCGCGCAGAGGTGCAGGATCGGCGTCCGACGTGGGTCGCGGTGGGCCGGACGGGCAGCACGACCGGATGCCGCGTCGCCGGCGCGGCGTCCTTGGCCGACCGCCGTTCGAGGTCCGCGAGCGCCTGCGACACCAGGCGCTCATAGCGGGCGCGCGTCCACGGCAGCAGGTACGTCAGTCCGATCACCACGAAGATCCCCACTGTGGCCGCGCGCTGCCCGGCGACCACGGCCTGCCAGACCGCGATGCCGGCGACTCCTATGCGCAAGTGCCAGGCGAACCCGATCAGAGGAAACCAGGTCATGCCGTGGGTGAACCCGGCCACTAAGCCTCAATCCACCGGTTGACGTTGTGCGTGTGTTTGTGCTTGTGGATCCCGTCTGGGATTGACGTCACGAGGGTGTGCGGGCATGCGTGATCGCCCGGTCTGTCCGGGTCTTCCACTTGG
>Ga0334887_1005771_pt1 | contig 10097 bp, 10 predicted proteins | sample GraSluR1_MG_10_FD_207217 | JGI IMG/M metagenome (GOLD analysis project Ga0334887, IMG submission 207217) | Sludge microbial communities from methane-producing bioreactor in Wageningen University, Netherlands - Granular Sludge_18_07-R1 | ecosystem: Engineered > Bioreactor > Anaerobic >...
TTCGTACGTGTCCGGGTCCGCGGTCTGGTCGATCAACGACCGGAGACAGCGCTCGATGGTGGAGGCCGCCCGGTGGACGGGCACGACGACCGAGATCGCGGGCGGACGAGCGAACTCGGCGTCGGCGGACACAATGCCTCCACAGCTGCAGACGGCGACAGGGCGGTCTCACTCTAGAGGTTTCTCACAGGTTCCACACAAGTTACGCACAGATTTCGCCGGGTTGGCATCTGGTGGCGCCGAGTCGTTCGGCCGCATCGCGCGGCGGACGACGCCGAGTACGCGGACGACGCGCCTGCGCCTTCTGCGACGCCTCCGCCTCACCTGCCGGCGGTGTTGGGTGTGATGCCATGATTCCGGTTCCTCGCCCTGTTTGCTGACACCGCGACCGATACCAGCGAGCCTTGAGGCCCCAGCGGTGGTGCCGAATCGGCGCCACCGCCGGGGCCCCATTCCTTTCGCCGGAAGGAGCCACGCCGGGTGCTTGGCAAGTTAACTTGTGGCAAGTACCTTGCGACATGGAGCCGGAACCGATCATCCTGGACAGTGCCCACCGGCACGGCGTCACAGATGCGGCGATGCTCCATGCGTTCCGTTGCCCTGTTCGGCACTTCGTGCAGGACGACGCGATGACCACGTTCATCGGCCCCGACGAGACCGGCACCCTGGTCGAGGTCAGGGTCATCGAATGGCACGGTGTGATCGCGATCGCTCACGCGATGCGTCCGGCTCGATCCAAGTATCCGAGGTGAGCATCATGGCTCCACGCTCTATCGAAGACATCAAGGTCCGCGCCGACGAGTTCGCGGACGCCGTGCGCGCGGCGCGGGAGAAGCGCCTGTCGTGGCGCGAGATCGGTGAGGCCATCGGTACCAGCGGCGAGGCCGCCCGCCAGCGCTACGGCGGGTCAGCGTAGCGGCGCGATGGCCCTGCCTTTCTCGCGGGGCAAGGGAAGAACGGGACGGGAGTCCGCGTGAGTGAGTACACGAGACCGCAGATCGAGCCGGTCGAGTTTCGAGACGATGACGGCAACGTCATTGAGTACGGCAGTCGCTGGGCGAGCCGCGGGGGAACCCCGCCCGAGGACAGCTACTCGGTAGAAGAGCACCCGGAACGCTTTGCTCCGCTGCATACCGTCGCGGCGGCGCTCATTGACTATCTCGTCTCCAACTACGAGGTCGATGTCGAGGAAGGGCACCACGTCACGGACGGCCTGCTCCATGCGCCGACCACCGAGGAGACGGTGCGCGCCGTGCGTCTCACGCCGCGAGGCGACGCGTGTGCTCCGCTCGTGTTCGTGCTGACGAGCTATCCAGCGCTGCGGCTGCACGCTGGAATGCTTTTCGGGGAGTTCTACCCCTCGTGCGGCTGCAAGGCTTGCGATGAGCGATGGGACGATGTCGCGGACGAACTCGAATGGCAGGTGTTCGCGATCATTGGTGGCGGATTCGCCGAAGAGGTAAGCGAACCACGACGCGCGAAATGGAGCTACGATCACGGCCACGGCTTCGTGAAAGGCATGGGCCAGACCGTCTCACACCGCCTTCGGGCTCTCGATGGCGGACAGCAGCGGGGCGGCCAATCGCGCGCTGAAGACGTACCAGCCGACCTGCTCAAGACTGCCCGCGCCACGCTTGATGCGGTGGCCGCAGTCAGCGCCGACGGCAACTGGCTGCCTTGGCCTCCCAAAGCCTCTCGGCGACGTTTCCCACGGTCTGATCGACAAGTCCGTACTGAGCGATAAGTCCGTACGATTCGACGACCGCGGCGATGGTGCGGTCCTTCTTGATGACTTCAAGGACGACCTGCTCCTTGAAGTCGTCACTGTATTTCGGGGCCGTCGTGATGTGATCCTACCTGATTCTCGTCACCGGTCATTTTCTTCAGTGTCCGAGAAACGTCACGCAGTCCTGGTGTGGGGGAGGTGGTTGAGGTAGGTGGTGAGGAGGTGGTCGGGGGTGGGTGGGGTGTAGCCGGTGGTGGTGATTTTGTGGAGGGTGAGGGTGGAGTGTTGGGGTCGGGGGGCGGTGGTTTTGCCGGTGGTGTATTGGGCGGTGGTGGTGGGGGTGATGTCGTTGGGGTTGCGTCCGCGGAGTTGGTAGATGGTGCGGGCGATGTCGGCCCAGGTGTGGGTGGGGCCGGTGTTGGTGACGTTGTAGGTGCCGTAGGGGGCGCCGGTGGTGAGGAGGTGGGTGATGGCGTCGGTGAGGGTGGTGGTGAAGGTGAGGCGGCCGTGTTGGTCGTTGACGACGGTGGGGTTGATGCCTTGGTCGGCGAGGCGGGCGATGGTGGCGACGAAGTTGTGGCCCTCGCCGATGACCCAGCTGGTGCGGATGAGGTAGTGGCGGGGGACGGTAGCCACGATCGCGTCGCCGGCAGCTTTGGTCTGTCCGTACACACCCAGCGGGGCTGACTGGCTCATCCTCGGCGTGTTCTTCGGCGGTTCCGTCGAAGACGTAGTCGGAGGAGAGGTGGACGAGGCGGATCTGGTGGTCGGTGGCCACTCGCGCGAGTCGGCTGACGGCGCCGGCGTTGATGGCCCAGGCGGCGCGGCGGCCCTCGGGTGTTTCGGCCTGGTCCACCTTGGTGTAGGCGGCGGCGTTGATGATGGTGTCGATATCGGGCCAGTGGATGTGGTGGTAGGCGTCGGGGTTGGTGAGGTCGAAGTCGGCCGAGGTGTAGGCGGTCGCGTCGGGTAGGGCGGCGTGCAGGGCGCGGCCGAGTTGGCCGCCGGCGCCCAGGATCAGGGTTTTCTTCGGCGGCATCGGGGTGATGGCGTCCAGGGTGGGGTGGTGGCGGTCGGCGTCGGACACTTCGGCACGTTCCAGGCTGATCGGCCAGTCGATGGCGAGGGTGGGGTCGGCGAGGTTGACGAAGGTGTAGGAGGCCTTGGCGGCCGGTGTCCAGTGGTCGTTGACCAGGTAGGAGTAGGCGGTGGCGGGTTGGAGGGTTTGGTAGGCGTTGCCGACGCCGCGGGGCACGAACACGGCAGTGTCGGGGCCCATGGTCACCGTGACCGTGCGCCCGAAGGTCGGGCCGGGGCGCAGGTCGGCCCAGGCGCCGAAGATTTGTCCGGTCGCGACGGAGACGAGTTTGTCCCAGGGTTCGGCGTGGATGCCGCGGGTCACCCCGGCGTGGGTGTTGAACGCGATGTTGTTCTGCACGGGCGCGAAGTCGGGCAGGCCGGCGGCGACCATTTTCGCGCGTTGCCAGTTCTCCTTGAACCAGCCGCGGGGGTCGGTGTGGACGGGCAGGTGGAGGATCAGCAGGCCGGGGATCGTGGTGGTGTCCACGGACAGGTCGGCCATCACTGGCCCCTGGTGGCGTAGCCGGCCTCGATGGCGTCTTTTTGGGGCCGCCACCACCCCTGGTGGCGGGTGTACCAGTCGATGGTGGCGGCCAGGCCGGTGCGGAAGTCGGGGTGGGTGGGGGCCCAGCCGAGTTCGGTGCGTAGTTTGGTCGCGTCGATGGCGTAGCGGCGGTCGTGGCCGGGCCGGTCGTCGACCAGGTCGTAGGCGTCGGCGGGCCGGCCCATCAGGGTCAGGATCGTCTCGATGACGGTCTTGTTGTCGGCCTGGCCGTCGGCGCCGATCAGGTACGTTTGTCCGATCCGGCCGTGGTCCAGGATGGTCTGGACGGCGGCGTTGTGGTCATCGACGTGGATCCAGTCACGCACGTTGGTGCCGGTGCCGTAGAGCTTGGGCCGCCGCCCGGTGAGGATGTTGGTGATCTGGCGGGGGATGAACTTCTCCACGTGCTGGAAGGGGCCGTAGTTGTTGGAACAGTTGGAGATCGTCGCGGCGACCCCGAAGGACCGGACCCAGGCGCGGACCAGATGATCCGCGCCGGCCTTGGTCGCCGAGTACGGGCTGGACGGGCGGTACGGGCTGGTCGGGGTGAACCGCTCGGGGGTGTCCAGGGGCAGGTCGCCGTAGACCTCGTCGGTGGAGACCTGGTGGAACCGGACCCGGTGATGGCGGGCGGCCTCCAACAGCGTGAACGTGCCGACCAGGTTGGTGTGGATGAACGGGGACGGGTCACGCAGCGAGTTGTCGTTGTGGGACTCGGCAGCGAAATGGACGATCGCGTCGGCCTGGCCGGCCAGATCGAACACCGTGTCCCGCTCACAGATGTCGGCCTGGACGAAGCTGAACCGGTCCGCGGGCAACCCGTCCAGATTCGCCCGGTTCCCCGCATACGTCAACGCATCCACCACCGTCACCGAATCACCGCTGGTGGCCAACACCCGACGCACAAAATTCGCCCCGATGAACCCCGCACCACCCGTCACCAACAAACGCGACATCTACTCAGCCCCCCACGCCATTGCACTGTGACCTACTCGGACACCCTCGCCCGAACAAGCCGGGACGACCCTAACACTCGGTGGCGCCGATGCCGGAGCGGCGTTCGTCGACCGCGTCCATGAGGATCGGCGCCGGTGGCTTTCCCAGGAAGCGGTAGGCCAGATGCCCGTCCACCGTGCCGAGGGTCCAGCCCAAGCGGCGCGCCGTCTCGAAGCGGGAGGACGAGGCGAGGAGGCCAGGAAGCATGAGCGGCGCTCTCAGCAGATTCCTGGCAGCACCCTTGAAGGACACCGGGATCAGCGGCGCCGAGTCGTGGTAGCGAACCCACAGCATCATCGATGAACTGGCATATCGGCGGAACTGTCGGAACGCGCTGTGGACGGTCGGACGTTGGCGGTAGTCCAGCACCGCGTCAGGTGCCCGGCGGATCTGATATCCAGCGCGCTGGGCGCGCCAGCAGAAATCGACCTCCTCATGGCCTCCCGCGAAACTCTCGTCGAAGCCGCGCAGGCGCAGCATGACCTCGCGGGAGACGCCCAGGGCGCAGCCCAGCCCGTACGGCAGGTACCCGAGCGCGGTCGGTAGTTCCACCGGATCCTCGCGAAGGGCGCGCGACTGCCCACTGAGCCGCGCCGTCACGGTGCGAGCAGCGACGAGGTCGGCGTCGGAGAAAGCCTGCTCCATAGCCTTGACATATCCCGGGCGGATCTCGTCGTCGGCGTCCACGAAGATGATGTGTCTCCCGCGGGCGGCTCGGGCCCCCTCATTGCGGGCATGGGCGACGCCGGGACGCTGACCGGCATCAACGACGCGCAGGTCGCCGAAGCACGCCCGATGATTGAGGGCGACCTCGCGGGTCCGATCGGTGGAACCGTTGTCGGCGACGACGACTTCGATCGACGGTGCCTCCGGTTCGCGGGCGAGCGAATCGAGTTGATCGGGGAGGACAGCCTGGCCGTTGCGGACCGGAATGACGACGGAGATGGCCGGCGAGAAGCCATCTGCGGCCTCGCTGGCCGGCATCTCCGCTGGCGTCAGGCCTCCGTAGACATCCCGGACCCTGCGCCGGAACTGTGCCTCCCCGTACCGTTCCTCCGCCCATTGCCGTGCCTGTTCGGCGTCGTGGCGAGCGGTCGCCGGGTCACGGAGGATCCGGATCAGCTCGGCGGCGAAGGACTCCGGTTCATCGTGGGCCGTTGGGAACCAAGTGGCGTCGCCGATCCCTTCCATGGCAATGCTCGTGCCGACCACGGGGATCCCCCGGACGAGGGCGTCGACCACCTTGAACTTCACCCCGGCGCCGAGCAGCAGTGGGGCGACGACGACCGCGGCCTGGTCGTGGAGCGCGTTGAGGTCATCCCGGAACCCAAGCACATCCACCCGGGGATGGCCAGCCAGACTGGCGACCCGTTCGGCGGGCGCGTTGCCAGCGATGAGCAGCCTGGCCCGTGGAATCGCGGCGAGAACCGTCGGCCACACTGACCCTACGAGCCAGGATATGCCCCAATAGTTGGCAGGGCGATGAAGCGGCCCGACGAACAGGGCAGCAGGAGCCCCTAGGTCGTTGTCCGCCACCTCGGTTGATTGCTCCGGGCGAGGAGCGGCATCGACGGCCAACGGTGGGTAGATGACAGTCGTCATCGACAGGTCACCAACCAGGTCGCGGTCCTTCTCGCTGAGAACGACGATGGTGTCGGATTGGCGCCTCACCAAGCGTTCCACCAGACGAGCCTGCACGCGCGCACCGGCGGACTTGAATCGCTGCCGCCAGCCCCGGGCAACAGTGGCCTCCCGGTCGAATCGTTGCTTGACCACGTCGTGGAGGGTGGACACGAAACGCGCGTGCGGCGCAATCGCACGAAGCTGCGGGAGCATTGCCGCGCTCTCCTCCCACTGCAGATCGACGATGTCGGCCTCGGAGAGTGCCCGGCGTGCGTCATGCGAGCGTCGTAGGCCCGTCAGGAAGCCGGCGGGCGGTCGGTCGGGCGCGATCTGACGTCCCTGCGCGACCAGCCACGGAATCGGAGGGACGTGCGGAATCCTGACATCCAAAGCAACCAGGATGTGGTCGGCGACTGCCGTCGGCGCTGCCCTCCGATTGGAGGGATTGTCAGGGACCAGGTAAATCAGCTGGTGATCCGTCGACAATGTGCGGGTCAGGTGCCCGAGGTAACGCTCCCCAGCGTTGTCGGGGTTGTCGATGGGCAGCGTGGGAGACACGACGACGATGCGCATAGTATCAAGCTATCGGTGGTCCTGAACACACGCATCGCCGGATGGGCAAGCGAGACATGGAATCGGCGTCGGTGGCCTCGGAAGGAGAAGCTATGCGCATCGGGCTCGTGACGCCGTGGTCTTTGGAGGACCCCGGCGCATGGTCGGGCGTGCTTCAACCGTTGCGGGCGCACCTGCGTGACGTCGCCGACGTGGCCGACCTGTCGACGGTCGGTGAGGTGGCCTGGCCCGACCGGGCGTTGGCCCGAGGACTCGGTATGGTTTCTGCGCGGGGATATCTGTGCGATTTCGGTGTGGCGACAGCATGGACGCGAGGACGGCGCCTGCGGCGTCGGCTGGCGGCCGAGCCCGTCGATGTAGTGCTGGCAGTGGCCGCGTCCTCTGACATTGCGTTCCTGCAGGTTCGGGGCGTTCCCGTGGTCCAGGTGACTGACGGGACATTTGCCCAGTTACGCGGCTTTTACCCGATGTTCGCATCACAGCACCCGCTGTCGTCGCTCCAGGCCGAGAGCGTCACGACGCGGGCAATTCGTGCGACGACCCGTTTCGTGGCCTCGTCGGAGTGGGCCATCGAGTCCTTGGTCGGCGGCTACGGCGTGCCACGGGAGGCGTGCACGTTGGCGCCCATGGGGGCAGGCATCGAAACGGTCGCTCCCGATCAGATGATGTCGTCGCGGGAAGCGAGGTGGTCTGCCCGTCGGGAAGGGGCGTTGAAGGTGCTCATGGTCAGCAGTGACTGGGAACGCAAGGGCGGCGAACAGGTTCTGGCGGCCGTCAGCAGCGCCCGCGCTCGCGGACTCGACGTGCACCTGACCGTGGTCGGGAATGGTCCGTCGACAATGCCGGACTGGGCAACGAACCTCGGCCGCCGCTCTGCCACGGAGGTCAGCGACATCTACCAGGGATCGGATGTGTTGCTGGAACTGGCGGTGGCCAACGCCGCCGGCGTGACCCTGACCGATGCTGCTGCTCATGGGCTGCCGGTGGTGGCCACCCGTGTCGGGGGGGTCGACAGCATCGTGCGGGACAGCACGACAGGGGTTCTGGTCGAGCCTGGGCCGGATCTGGCGGGTCGTGCGGCTGATGCGCTGGTCCGCGTCGCCGATGCCCGGACGTTGGTGAGGATGAGTCGCGAGGCTCGGACCTGGTACGAGCACGGCTTGGCGTGGGATCACTGGGCCCAGGCGGCCGTGGCGGCATGCGAGAACGCGGTCGAGGACGTCGGGGGGTTGGTGGCTCGATGAAGCAACATCGAATGGAGCGGCTCGCCGATGCGACGACCTGCCTGGTCCTGACCGAAGGCTCGCCCGCCGTCGGGCCCAATGGGGTCGACAAGCTCTCGGATCTGGGGTATCACGTTGACAAGCACCGAATCCAGCGCACTTCACAGCGCGACGGTCAGCGCGTCCACGGCGGGGTCCGTTGCCAGGCATGCCAGCGAGGCGTCAGCGAGCCGACGAGTTCGTAGGCGGACCCGATACCCGCTTCGCGGAGGTAGTGGTTGAGTACCTGCTCTTCTCCTCCTCGCGGATAGGCCGCGCCGACGGGGCCGTGGTGGATGACCGGTGTGGTGTCAATGACACCGAGGGTGATTTTCCCCCGGGCGGCGAGGGTCGCCCAGTGGACGTCGAGTCCCCAACCCATCTGAGCATCGGCGGGGAACGGCAGTATGCTCTGCCGCGCGTCTGGTGAAACCAGCAGGAGCGGGCCCACTTCGACGAATCGTACGCGGCGAACGGTGCTGGCAGGTCGGAGGACTGTGTGGTTGAAGGTGTGGGGGCTGGACGGCCAATGGGCGGGCATGGCCAGATCCAGGTGCGCCTCGGCGGCGTAGTCGATGATCCGCGATCGGTGCGGATGGACGAAGGTTACGTCGTCGTCGAAGATGACGAGCCAGGCTGCCGGGTCAGGGGCGGCGTCGGCGAGGAGGGTTTGGAGGCTCTTCACAATCCACGGTGTAGTTGGGGTCTGAATCCTCCGGTCTCGAGCAGGCTGCGGGCGATGTAGTTGGTGAGGTTTCGGAAGCCGAGTGCGCTGCCGCGGAGGTGTTCGAGGCGACCGTTGATCGCTTCGGTAGGGCCGTTGCTGGTGCCGGGCCGGTCGAAGTAGGCAAGCACGTCGGCGGCTCGCTGTTTCAGGGTTCGGCCGAGGGATCGGAGTTCGACGAGCGCGGTCGGGACGCCGCTGCTGAGGCTGGCGATGAGTTGCTTCATCAGGCCATGGCCACGGGCAGGGTCGGGTTCGCGGTAGGCGGTGATCATTCGCTGGTAGGCGGCCCAGGTGACTTCGACGGCGACGTGGTCATCGTCGGTGAACAGGGCATCAAGCCGGTTCTTCTGCTTGTCGGTGAGCAGGCTCGTGCCGGTGTGGAGGGTCCGGCGCGCCGAGTAGAGCGGGTCGCCTGCCCGGCCGCGGTGGCCGTGGAGGTCTTGCTGGATCCGGCGGCGGCACTTGTCGAGGGCGTCGCCGGCGAGGCGGACGACGTGGAAGGGATCCATCACCGCGACCGCGTCAGGCAGTTCTTCGGTGGTGGCGGTCTTGAAGCCGGTGAAGCCGTCCATCGCGACCACTTCCACCTGGTCGCGCCAGGCTTGGTCGCGTTCGGACAGCCAGGTCTTGAACACGCTCTTGGAGCGGCCCTCGACCATGTCCAGCAACCTGACCGGTCCGCTGTTCGTCCTTGCTGGCGTCAGGTCGATGATCACGGTCACGTACTTGTCACCGCGGCGGGTGTGTCTCCACACGTGCTCATCCACGCCGATCGTGGTGACCCCGGCGAACCGTGCCGGGTCGTTGATCAGCACCCGCTTACCCTCGGCGAGAACCGCGTCGTTCGCCGTGTTCCAACTGACGTCCAAGCCTTCGGCGACCCGGGCCACGGTGAGGTGCTGGACCACGATCCCTTCCAGAGCCCACCGCAGCCCGCGGCGCGACAGCCGCGCCTTGGGCTCGGCCGCCTTCGCGGTGTCCTGGCGCCACACATGAGCGCAGTCGGCGCACCGGTACCGGCGGACGAGCACTTCCAGCACGGTCGGCCGCCAGCCGAGCGGTTCGTGAGCGAGCCGCCGCACCACCGTGTCACGCAACAGACCGTGCTGGCCGCAGCGGTGGCACCAGTCGTCCGGATCGACAACCCGGCAGGCGATGACCGCCCGTCCAGGTTCGAGTCGTTGACCAACAGCGACGAGCCCCAGCTCGTCGAGCCGGCAGAAGGTGGTCAGGTCAGGGGCAGCGAAGGTAGCGTCGGGCACGTCGAGGTCTTCCAGATGTTCGGTGTGAGAACCTCCATCCTCGGGAGGCCTCGACCCTCACCCCGGCGCCGACGCGCCGGACCTGCTCACACCCCGCCTACACCCCCGATTGCGATGAGCCGCTTACCCTGTTGTTTCGGACACCTGATGTGGTGGGACCGGATGGTCCTGCGGGAGGGGTGTTGTCATGGGTGCAGGGAACGAGAAGACGCCGAGGCAGCGTCGGACGTTCACCGCTGAGTATCGTCACGAGGCTGCCCGGATGGTGATCGACTCGGGTCGCACGATTGCTGAGGTCGCCGCC
>Ga0334887_1005774_pt1 | contig 10095 bp, 5 predicted proteins | sample GraSluR1_MG_10_FD_207217 | JGI IMG/M metagenome (GOLD analysis project Ga0334887, IMG submission 207217) | Sludge microbial communities from methane-producing bioreactor in Wageningen University, Netherlands - Granular Sludge_18_07-R1 | ecosystem: Engineered > Bioreactor > Anaerobic >...
AAGTAGATGCGATGTCCGCGCTCGCCGTCCTGCACGAGCGCGGACATCGCATCTGGCATTACCGGCTCTACGATACCGTCAGCGATCCTGAGGGTGAATTGCGCGCTTGGCTCGCCGCGCACATGCAGACCGCCGAATCTCAACCGTACAAAGGGCGCGACTATCTGCGCCTAGAGCTCTACGAACCGGATGAACCGCTCGTCGTTGACGGACAACACGCACCTTTCTTGGCTGCATTTGAGTCAACGATAAACCTGCTCAACGTGTCCGTGCCGGAGCGTTCGCCCGCCGGCGAATACCTCTATGTCCCGTTGACCTTACGCGCCGGGTCGGATGGCATACACATCGACGCGGCGCTCGCCGCCAGCTTGCGCTTAGTTGACGCCGACGGCATGCTGTGGGCGCAACACGATCAGCCGCTGCCGGCCGTTGCCGGCATGGCGCCCGATTCAGTACGCGTCGAAACCCTTGCTCTGCCAGTTCTCGCTGCTACGCCGCCGAACGACTACGCTTTGCAGTTGGTCATATACCGGCAGGATACGTTAGCCCCGCTCTCCGCAATTCTACAGGAGACCGGCGAAACTGCTCCCAGCCTGAGTTTGGGCTCCACGACAATTGATCTGCCGGAGTCAATGCCGCGCGTTAGCAAACGACCCTTGGCCGTTTTCGACTATATCGAACTGCTTCGCGGAAAGGTCACCCCGGGTGCACTAGCTCCAGGACATTCGGTCTTGGCAGACCTTCTATGGCATCCGCGCCCTAACGCCTATGCCGACGACTACACCGTGCGCTTCGAACTCGTCAATGGAGGCGGAGAAATCGTACAGTACTGGAGACGGCCTCTCGGCGGTGAGCGTAATCCCAGCGGCGGTTGGACAACCGGCTATCCTGTGCGCGACCTTCATACGCTGCAACTCGCCGCAGACCTATCGCCGGGTGACTACACGCTTTCTCTATCGATAGAACGCGCAGCGGACGGGCTGCGCATCCCCGCGACAGCCTTCTTCCTTCCCATCTCACGTCCGGCGGTCGAGCTTGGAACGCTACACGTAGAGTCGCTCGTGCGCTGATCAGCGGTTCACAAACGGCATGTAGATCGTCGACTCCACACAGAAGACCACAACCGACGCTCTACTCGTCGCTTCCGACTCCGCGATCATGCCGCGCGCAACCAATGTCGCCGTCGCAACATCCGCCCCGATAGCGTCGGGCAGGAACGTGAGTGTCGCTTGGTTTGGCACGATGCCGGAACGCGGATCGACCGTCGCCCACGCTGGATCATCCGTCAGATGCAACGTGTAACTTGTGCCGGCCGTCCCAGCGATGGCAACCTCTGCCAGAACGGCGCTTGCCCCGGAGTTGCAATCCTGCAGCGGCATGACGATTTGCGCCGGACGAATGACCAATCCATCGCGTACAGTCAGCGACAACTCCACGGCAATCGGCGTGTTGACCACAGATTCATTGCTAGTATCAATAATGAGGCGGTCCGAGTACTCGCCGGCATCCAGCCCGCTCGCATCTAGCACAACGCCCAGCATCGCCGGCGTGCGCGCCGAAGAGGCGGACCATTTCACCCACGTCGAGCCGCCCCCCGCCTCGACAGAATACGTAAACGATCTGCCGTTGACCGCATCGCTCAACGCCACGATGTGCTCCGCGCTCAAGCCGCCCGAAGGGAGAGAGTCGCTGATGCCGTCTGGTGAGGCGACGAAACGCGACGAGTTCGCCAGTCCGTTCGCGTCCAAATTGCCCGCCACAATCAGCGCGGCATTGGTTGCCAGGTCATAATCGGCCGACGCTGCCGATCTCTCCGGCTCGGTATAGATACGTATTCGATCATTGCGCATGATCGCGATCTCGTCCCGTCCGTCGCCGTCGAAATCACCGCCAGTGCCGGTGCGATAGCCATTGTCGGCGTCGAGACGGAGTTCGCCTAGACGTATGGTGTCGTTGCCATTGTCACGCACAAACAGATGCGGCCGCGTCCCGTACTCAGGGGGTACGCGGCGCAACATAACGATCTCATCGTCGTTGTTCCCTGAAATGTCCGCGAACCAAACGGCGTCGGGCGGCGGGTCGTTGTACTCATCGTAGGCATCGAGCCAGTTTGCGTTGGCAAATAACAACACCACAAGTGATGGATGGCCGAGTTTCGTCTCCCGTACTGCCGCCAATTCCCAATCGCCGCCCTCCAAGAACTGGCCGATCGCTCCGTCGACCCAGTCCAACCCGCGCGTTGCGCGATGCAGAATCCGCTCTAGGGTCCCGTTGGCGATCATGAAAACGCTCAACGACCCGCCAAATCGGTTGATCACCGCGATTTCGTCCGCGCCTGTCCCATTGATGTTGCCGGCTTCCAGCCAAGTAACCTGGCTGCCAGAATCGAAGGTGAGGAGCGTCGTCCATGCCCGCCCATCCGGTTGGTCCTCCTCTGTCATGAGAATCTCGTACCGGTACGGTCTATCCAGCTGTACGCCTTCCTCTGGCCGGCGCGTGTACACATATACGATCTCGTCGCCTGGTCTATCCAGGGCGAAGTTGCCCGCGCCGACGACTAGCGGTTCACCGGGCAGTTCAACAGAATACAACTCGACCCAGGGAATCCCGTTGATCACCCCATCTGCCCGTCCGGCAGGGACGCCTTCTGCTACCGGATCAAAGACGGCCAGGCGGTAAGCGCCGTCGTTTGCGCCGACCGCCACAATTTCAATGTCTCCGTCTGCATTGAAGTCGCCTAGTGCGAAGTACCGCCAACCGCCCGTCGGCGACGACCACGCTACGCTCGGGTTGCCGGTCGGGGTCTGCGGATCTAACACGCGAATCACGCCATCCGGATCAAGGTATACCAACTCATCATCGATATTGGCTGCGCCCGTTTCTGCAGACGCAACCGGCGCGCCTTGCCCGCTGATTAGCGCGACTACCAGCAACGCCGTCAGACAGCGAACGACGTGTGCTAGGAATCCTCTCGCACCGGATGCTCCATTCGCTGTTCGCCTTCTCACCCATACCCGCATTAAGCTTTGCCCAATACCGCAGCCAACAACGCCATTCGGATGTACATGCCGTTGCGCATCTGCCGGAAATACGCAGCCCGCGGGTCCGCGTCGACTGCATAGCTGATCTCGTTGACGCGCGGCAAGGGGTGCATCACAATCATGCGCTCCTTGGCAAGCGCCATCAGTTCCTCATCTACCACATACTGATCTTTCATGCGGTCGTATTCAGCCATATCGCTGAAACGCTCTTTTTGGACGCGCGTTACATAGAGCACGTCTGCATCCTCAATCACAGCGCGCGCATCTTCGAGAATGCTGAAACGGTGGCCGCCTGCGCGTACCGCGTCCAACACGTCCTCCGGCATGCGCAGAATGTCCGGACTGACGAAGACGAACTCCACGTCGTAGTTGACCAGCAGTTTTGTCAGGCTATGCACTGTGCGGCCATACTTGAGGTCACCAACCATCGCTACCTTTAAGCCGTCTACCCGGCCAAGCTCCTCCAAGATCGTAAAATGGTCTAGAAGGGCTTGCGTCGGATGTTCTCCGACGCCGTCGCCGGCGTTGATCACGGGCTTCTTGGCGTAACGCGCCGCCGTCGCCGCTGCGCCGACCTCCGGATGGCGCAACACAATAACGTCGGCATAGCTCTCCAGGGTCCGCACCGTATCAGGCAGACTCTCGCCCTTCGTGACCGAGCTATACTGGACGTTGTTGATCGGGATCACTTGCCCGCCTAGGCGCAACATTGCCGCCATAAAGCTGGAACTGGTGCGAGTGCTCGGCTCGTAGAAAAGGTTCGCCAGGATCTTGCCTTGCAGTAAATCGGCGCTGCCGAAACGCTCGACAAGCACCCGCATCTCGTGGGCGACGCCAAAAATATAGTCGAGATTGTCGCGGTTGAACTGGCGAACGCTGATTATATCCTGTCCGTAGAAGCCGTTGTCCGCATTATCCGACGGCATTTTGCCAATGTCTTTAATCTGCATTTTGATCTCCTAGCAAATACCCGGCGCGCCGGGTGAACCCAAAAAGAGAACACACGCAATGTGACGCCACAACATCGACGACCGAAAAAAGGCCGGCTATCTATGCGAAGCCGGCCTTATCCTTCACCCCGACGGTTGCTCCTGAAAAAGCAGTTTGCCTTCCCCCGGCAATGCAACGACCCTCCCCCCTTCATACGCCGTCCTGCCCCTGAGCACGACGCGTTCGACGCGTCCGATAATGGTCTTCCCGGCAAAGGGGGTCCAACCGCATTTGCTGTGGATCGCGCTGTTCGTCAGTTCGAAACGCGTATCCACATCCACCTCGACATAGGTTTCCGGCTGTTCCGGCAAGCCGTAAATCCTGCGCGGCGCCAAAACGCAGCGTGCAATAATGTCGTCCACGGCAAGGCGTCCCTCATCCGCCGCGGTCAACAGCAGCGGCAACATCGTCTCCACGCCGGGCACACCAGGTGGCGGCGAATCCGCCGGAGCGGTGACCCCCTTGTCGGCCAGGGTGTGCGGCGCATGATCGGTCGCAAACACGTCGATGGCATCCAAGTGCTGCCACAGCGCCGCTACGTCATCCGGCGTTCCCAACCGCGGCCGCATATCGCCCAGCGCACCCAGCATGGGCAAGTCTTCTTGACTGAGAAACAGGTGGTGCGGCGTCGCCTCAAAAGTGACGCGCCGGCCGCGCTCCTTCGCTCGCACCAGCAGTTCGACCTCGCTGCGCCGGCTGACGTGTACCACATGCAAAGGAACATCATAGAGATCCGATAGTTCCAGGCATACCGGCAGCATCAATTCCTCGGCGTGCACGGCAACCGGACCTAACCCGCGCGGGTTGTCCGCGCTGCGGTAGCCGAGGCGGTCAGCCGTCTCGGCCCACGAACTGAACAGCCGGTGCATCAGAGCGAGATCCTCGATGCGCAAGTTGCCGAACGTCTCGCTGACGTATATTTTCAACCCGCAAGCCTGCGCGGCCACCGGCAAATATGCATCAGCCCAGGTAGTTGTCGCGCCGACATACAGCCCCAGATCGCAAACAACCTTCTCTGCGGCAAGGGCAGCCTTATCGCGGAAATGCTCGGGGGTTGCAGTCGGCGGCTGAGTATTCGGCATGTCCAACACGGTCGTGACGCCGCCTGCAAGCGCCGCGGCAGTGCCCGTCCTGAAGTCTTCTTTGCGTTCATACCCCGGCTCGCGCAGGTGTACATGGACATCCGCCAATCCGGGAAGTCTGAGGGTGGACATGGAACGTTGGCATCCTTTGGCTAGAGATCGTAGAGATTGCTATTGCGCGCCAAATGCATCGGAAGTATTCTACGCCGCCTATCCATCCCAGCCAAATAGCCTGCCGCTGTTGCACGCAGCCGCTCTCATTCCCGCAAGCCGTCGTTCGCTGTTACAATCATTGGCTATGCAACACATCGAACTCGGATCAAGAGAGAGGAGATGCCAATGCAAACAGTCAAACGGTCCAATCTGCCCATTCGCATCATCATTATCGGGCTGCTGATCTTCTTGCTCGCGGTTTTCGTATTCAGTTTCTCCAGCCAGTTCTTCTATTTCCTTGAACGGGTGGAAGAAACTGAAGTCGGCGTGCAATTTGTCAGCGGGCGCATCAAAGGCATCGTCGGGCCTGGCGTATACAGCGATGCCGGCCTCTTCGTCGAGATGAAACGCGTCTCCAGCCAAGCCGTCGCCTTCTCAGTCACCGACGAGGAACTGATCACGCGCGACAAACAGCGCATCGGGCTCACCGTCACCGGCGACATCTTCAGGCCCGGCCTTATAGATGCGGATGTCATCCGTTCTCTGTGGGCCGAATACAACCAGTTGTACCTCAATGATGAGGCTGCACAGCGGCGAATCGAAGACCGCGCCCGCCAGGCAATGAAGGTCTGCGTCGGCAATCGCAACTTCGACGACGCAGTGATCGGCACGGCACGCGATGAGTTACGCAACTGCATTGACGACGGCGTGAACGAACTCGCCGCCAACTTTGGCCTACGCGTCGACAATGTCGCCGTACCCGAAGTCTTCATTTCGCCTGATGTCCAAACCGGGCTGGATGCGATCGTGCGCAGCCGCCTGGAAACGGAAAAAGCCGCCCAAGACAAACTCAGGGCTGACGCCGAAGCCGCAGCCGAGCAAGCTCGACAAGAGGGCGAAATCCGAATTGCACAAAGCAGAATGCAAGAGGAGTCACGCCAACAGAGGATTTTGGCTGAGTTGGAACGTCAGAAGATCGAAGCGCAGAAGGCCGTAATCGAGGCTGAACGCGCCAACGAATTGGCGCGTGTCGAGGCGCAGCGCGCCATCATTGAGGCGGAGAAAAACAACTCCTTGCTGGCGGCGGAACGCGATCTCCAAATCGAACAGGCGCGCGCCGTTGCCGCAGCCGAAAAGGCCAAGGCGGAGGTCGCCATCGAGTTGGCTTACGCAGAAATGTACGCACTGAATCCGGGCTTTCTCCAACTCCAGATGGTCCAAGCCAATGCAGACGCCCTCAAGCCGAGCGACAAGATCATCTTTACTCCCGAAGGCATGGTGCCGACGTTAGTTCTGCCCGGCCCAGGCATCGTGCCCACGGTCGAGACCGGACAGCCGGCCAACGCTGCGCCCTGACGCGGACGCGCCGCGGCCGTTTGTTGTGCATTACAACGAATTTCCAGGCCGGTTACGACTGTCTAGCACAGCATCTTGGCGTCTGACGGGATAGCGGATAGACAACGCCGGTATGTACGGGCGCCATACAAACCCAACGTATGCTGCTCCGCAGATAGACTAAACCGGAGCTTTGCTGGGACCCGCAACAAATTCTGCTATCCTTCGGCCAGCCGAACGGCGGTCTCCAGCGTGAATGCAGCGGCATCGATATAGCGCCGCTGCGTTCACGCATTGTTTCCTCGTCCAACAAAAGGGCGAAGGAGAATGCTCGCACTCCCCTCCGCCCCAGTTGCTGCCCGTGGTGTTCGTCCCGCTGGGGACATTGTGCAGCATTCCCTCACACATTGCGTCTTTGGCGGTCCACGGCCATAGTTACCCCTACCGGCCGAACAGCCAGCGCAGGAAATCTTCCCACGCACTTCGTCCGGATGTCGCTTCAGGGACGTCGATAGCGGACTCATCCGCCTCCCCCGCCGATATAGGTGCAGGGTATGCCGTCGCGGTCTCTGCGGATGTGATGCGGATGGCGTCATTCTCTCCTATCACGATCACCATCTCCGGCGATAGCGCCAGCATCTCTGATATACCCGGTTGCGCGGCTAGTTCAAAATAGCGCTCACTGGCGAAAACAACTTGTTCGATACGCATCTCTTCCGTGTACGCCGTATCCACCCATAGTTGCGCCATCCGGCCATCGGGCAAAGTGATGCTGCCTTGGTTGACAAACGCCCTCCCGCCTGCGTAGCGCATTTCGGCAGTCTCGACCGCTACGGTGGCGGTCTGCATCTTAGCGCGTTCCTGGCTGGCGACAACAGCCTCTTCTCCGCTTGCCGGCGCAGCCGCCGCCTCAGCCGCGCCCATCATGATCAAGTTGCGCGCCTGCGGCTCCATCGCACGCGGTGCAGGCATCTCCGCTGCGCCACGAACGTCCCCGTCTTGCGCTGCCGTCTGCGACTCCTCGACCAAATACGACGTATAGGGCGTCACGATCCCATATTGCAGGCTCAGATCCACGATGGCGTCGATCAGCTCGGGATTTGGGCCGGAGCGGCGGATTTCATCGAGCAACACACCGACTTTACGCGTTGCCCACAGGCGGGCGATGAAAGGTTCTCCGCCCGCTTGCGCCAGACGCTGATCTGGATACACTGTGCGCACCTCTTGGCCGTTGACCTCGCCCAACACGATAACAGCCGTCTCTGTACCGGATCGGTAGCGTCCGGTCACCACGAGTTGCTCCCCGGCGAATAAGTCGGGCAACTGCTGCGGGTAGATGTCGCTCGCCACGACGCCTGCGTCAAATTCGATGGAGACGCCTGTAAGAACCGGCGTTTGGATCGTGTTGTAGAACGAACTCACGGCCTCGTCAATTGCCTCATCCGGACGCACGTAGCTGCTGCGTCCGCCGAGTTGCCGGCTCACACTGTCAAGCAGGTCCGTATTCACGTCGAACCCAACGCCAAAGGTAAACAGGCGCAACGACCTCTCGGTCGTCAAGTTCGATATGGCGTTCTGTACGATCTTATCCGCATTGGTCTCACCCTGGGTAGGCAGCCCGTCCGTCATGAACAACACGTATCCTTGCCCGCCGTCATTCTCCCCTTGATACTGCAACTGGGCGAGCGCCTCTAGCAACGCCCGGTTGATATCAGTCGAACCGGAGGCGGCTAGCCTATCGATCCAGTCGCGCGCATCCGCGATAGCTTCTGGCGTAGCGTCCTGTAATGCTTCACTCCATAGCCGTACGCCCGTGCTAAAGGCGATCAGGTTGAACCGGTCGCCTGGGTTGAGGCGCTCAACCACATAGGTAATGGCGTCTTTGGCCTGGCCGAGTTTGGGCCCTTCCATCGAGCCGGATACGTCTAGCACGACGACTACGTCGCGCCGCACGACGCTCGTCTCGACGGCATCGACGGTGGGCGCAACCAGCAACATGAAATAGCCTTCCTCACCGGCGGGCTTATAACTGAGCAGGTTCAGCCCTACCGACTGGTCGCTCTCTCCGTAGAATAGCGTAAAGGTCGGCGCCGGGCCGCGATCCTGTGGGCCGGGTTCGGTCGCATAGTCAACCGTCACACGATTCGAGGCGGAGCGCTGGATTGTTACCTCGTGTGAAGGGCTGTATACCACCCGTAAACCTTTGTCCGAGACTAGCTCTGCGTGCAGAACAGTGCGTTCAGCCGGCCCTCGCGAGCCGGGCGCCTTCAGGGGATAGGTGAAGCGGTACAGACCATCTGCACTCTCTACAGCCTGGCCGTATGTCAGTTCAATCGTGCGTGTCTCACCGGGCGGAATGGGAAAGACGCTCGTCTGAAATAGACCGCGCCCTACATACTCCAGCAAGGCCGGGTCGCGCATCTGGCGCACGATTTCTTCGTAGATGCGCCGCGCCTGGTCATGCGGCATCAACACGCCTTCCAGAACGTGCCCATCCACCTTCATCACGAAATCGCCTATCGCTGCGTCCGTCGGCAGCGGAAAGAGATAGACTCCTTCAGCCACCTGTTGCGAGCGATTGTGGAAAACCTGAGAGACCTTCACTTGAGCGATGGGTCCCTCAATTACAATATCGACGCGATGCTCGTCAACCGTGATACCCTCAAGCCAAGCAATCGGCAGGCGCGGCGGCGGCTCAATGATGATCTCCTGCGCCTTCACCGCTGCCGGCAACCACAGCGCTCCAACCACAACCAGAACGGCGACAAGGCTGATGAGACGCTCTTTGGATCTCATGCTTCCTCCCTCAGACAGTAAATCGTTTCGATCCGGCAGGGCGCCGAACCATTCACTGTCCTTGGGACGGAAGGCCAGCCGGCATTGTTCCGGCCTCCTTAACGCAGCAGCGCATCCGCTCAGACCCGACACCGGCGCCCGTAGCGAACTTGACAACCTCCTGCCCGCTACATATACTTCATGCCATCATCACCTACAGTTGATTGAGCAGATGTGATATGCGGGTATGGTTCAATGGCAGAACGGATGCTTCCCAAGCATCAGATGCGGGTTCGATTCCCGCTACCCGCTCTAGCATCAATCGGTAGACGACTTTTGTTTGTTGATCACGGGGCGCCGATGGCATAGCCCCGTGTTTTGTTTTGACCACCCCACGCGAGGCGAGCGAGTCCGATGAAGACCCTGACAACCGACAGATTGACCTTGAGGCAATTCAAAGAATCAGATCTGGACGACTTCTACGAATATGCAAAGAACCCCAATGTCGGCCCGAACGCAGGATGGCCGCCGCATACCGATAAAACAACATCGCTGGATATCTTGCGGTCATTTATCGAGCAAGATGACGTATGGGCGATTATCGACAATGGCTCGCAAAAAGTGATCGGTTCATTGGGGCTGCACCCCGATAAGAAGAGGGGTAACGACAAAACAAGGATGATCGGTTTTGTTTTGGCAGAGGAGTTCTGGGGCCAGGG
>Ga0334887_1005783_pt1 | contig 10073 bp, 10 predicted proteins | sample GraSluR1_MG_10_FD_207217 | JGI IMG/M metagenome (GOLD analysis project Ga0334887, IMG submission 207217) | Sludge microbial communities from methane-producing bioreactor in Wageningen University, Netherlands - Granular Sludge_18_07-R1 | ecosystem: Engineered > Bioreactor > Anaerobic >...
GTTGGTTACAAGACCGCTCAATGTGTGGTAACTTTTGCGCATATCGGTAGGTTCACTGTAGAGAAGGTACCGCATGCTGTCGTTCAGGCTAAACATGACCCCGACGTTCTGCTGAAACTATGATGGTATTTACCATCACCGGATCTAAAAAACCCCGGATACGCAGCTCTGCTCCCCCTGCGGTCCGAACTTCGATCTCCATCTCGCCTTGGGCAACATAGGTTGGAGGTGTGTTTTTATTCCCTTTCCCTTTTCCCAAAAGACCGCTGCCCTGGATATTGATGGGAAGAAAGGACCCTCCCACTGGAAGAGAACCCGCTGATTGCTCCCTGGCCTTGCGTTTCCAGTAATAATACTGGTATGGTTTGATACCTTTTGCGATCAGGTATTCCTTATTGTTCTGTCCGGAGGCTTGAAGGTCTTGCTCTAATAGATAAAATTCTTCGAGTGTCATGGCTTTTTTCTTTAGAAACAAATGTAAAAAGCCCTGGATACTCCTACAATATGTGTTTTATCGGATGCTTACAATAATTAGCTCTATTCTTATTTTCATATTGCCAAACTTCATGATATGATGGGAAACAAAACTTGCCCATTAGATTCTCCAAAATATAAATTTTCGATTCTATCATTTCTTGATAAGCTGGATTAGATTCTGTATGACAGATAAAAATATCATATTTTTTAGCTTCAGACATCCAATTACTTCTTGTAATATCAAAAAAACCATAGGGAATATCATTATTTTTACAAAAGCGTTCATATCGAAGCCATGAAGCTTTAGGGTTTACATAATCTTTCCCAAGTACAGATTCCTGCGTTTTTATAATTCCTACATTAGGTTTTTCTTTTAGCTCAAGACCTAAATTTAAAACAGGTGCTTCATTTAAAAAACTATCAACTTCATAATATTTGACTGCGTTTTTGTTTTTTAAAGATTGATTCCTATAAAAAAATGTTTTACGTAGTAATCTTTTTACTGATTCTGGAATGAATTTTCATTTTTCTGTAACAAGGTTTTTAAAAAGTATATACCAGAAATTAATAATAGAATTAAAAGCGATACTTGTGAAATAATGGTGCCGTTTGGATATAGTGCACCTTGTGCAGAATACAATGCAATTAAAATAAAAAGAAAATCACGTATATTTACCGCCTTAATCATTTTAAACTTAGAATTAAATCTTCAATCATCCACTCCTGTGGTTTGAATTCGCCTTCGTGCCAATAGAGTGTAGAGTCCCAATATCCAGGACAAGGATCATACGCTTTTACATCAAAGCCATAACTAATTTCAACAATAAAGGGGTTATTATTTTCATCAAATACATAATCAAAAGCTATACTCTGACATTTTAATTTTTCGTTAACATTGAATGAAATTTGAATACACCTCTCATCAATTTCACTTTTGTGATATACAATATTACCACTGCCAGAAGCTCGGAAATCATTTTTTCTTACCAACCTCTTTAGTGCAAAAGCTTTTTCACCTACAACAATTACTCTGATATCAAAAGTATTATTTGGTATAAACTCTTGAAAATAAACATATCCTTTTTCTTTTGGTACCATGTTTGAATATTTATTACCAATAAATAATCGTACTATACCTTTTAGCACTCCAACTAAACTTTCCTTTCCGCTCTTAAAATTTTTATAACGAAATTTCAAATGATTAAACCTATCAAACTGCGAAAAACCTCTACCGAAAGCTTTTTTTACATGTTTCTTTGCTTCTTGTTTATCCTTTACCAATTGTACATTTGAACTACCAGAACCACCTCTCAATTTAAATACTTTTGGGAAAGATGTGCTTTCAATCCATTTTCTTGCATCTTTTTTATTATAAAAAACATAAGAAGGTACAAGTGGAGCATCAATAGCCTCTAACAGATATTTTTGACCAACTTTATCATCAAAATGCCAAGTTGTATGAAAATCCGGAAATACTTTTATTCCTGTTGTCTCTAAAGAATATATCAATTGTTTTGCGAATAAGGCATCACGATAGTCGTAATTGCTATGATGCCACATAAATATGTCACAATCATTTAGCTGATTAATTATATCATTATCGTATGCATTTACTACCTTGAATGGAATATTATTTCTACTACAATACTCTATCCAGCGATCACTAAAAAAATGCTTTTCCTTACTATCGTGTATTGCTATTTTCATTTTGATATATATTTTTCCAATATTTCTTCTGACAAATCAAGATGAGCCTCACAACGCATTAAATTTAGATGTAGTGAAGCAGCCTTTTTATTTATAAAATTCACCCCTAATCTTCTTAAAATTCCACTTATATACCTATTTTCTATTGATGCTAGGGGCGACCAATAATTTAAATATTCTTTTGATTGTTTCTCAATATACAATTTCCAGTTGTTCAGCAATTCGTCAGGGTTATTAATTACATTAGAATAAGTCTCGAATCTACATAATACATCTTCTTTATCTATGTCTTCAAGTAAGGAGAGTTTAAAACTCTCTTTCTCCTGTCTCACTGGATGAATTTGGCATTCAACACCCTCACTTGTTATTTCAACCTCTAAAATCAGACCTGTGTACCACTCATCGTTGATGTTATTCTTGGTAAATAAAAAGTTCCCAAGACTATATTAAATCGGCACTCCCTTATACACCTCATTACCACTGATACAATGTGTATGATGACCAACTACAATATCAGCACCTTGATCTGCATAAAAACGATACTGCTTTTGCATGCGAGGGCTGGGTAGATTATAATATTCATGCCCACCATGTACAATCACAATCACTTTATCGTGAGATGCTTTAGCTTCTCTAATCTGATTCGTATTATCGATAATATCCATCGGATTGGCACCGGGTGAATCCTCTTCTGCAATTGACCACTCATTCTCGCAAAAGTTGAGGATGGCGATTTTCATTCCATCTTTGTGAAGAGACAATGGCTTTTTAGCTTCAGTTAAATCATTACCCGCACCAATATACTTTATTTTATGATCAACCAACTCTTTAAAAGTATCAGTAACTCCCTTATTTCCATAATCCAAGATGTGGTTGTTAGCCATTGTCACAGCATCAATCTTCAATTGATGCAAATAAGGCATAATAGTGTCTGATGACATTCTAAGGTGAGGACCGGTCTTTATTATTTTATTTTTTGGATTATCTTCAGTGATGGGTGCTTCCAGATTTACAATTCGATAATCTGCAGTTTCAAACAGATCAACAACTGATTTATCAATCAGATTTCTATTTCTGAATTCATCAGCTGTATATAAGTTTCCGGCAATGATTATTTTCATTAATTTTATTCAATAAAAAGTCCTAACTGATCAGATGTCATAAATTCGACCTCTGGCCATTTTTTTATTACTTTCTTGAGAAGATCCTCTAGTAATTTAAGATTTTTATCTCTATTTTCTGGAAAAATAGAACCAATGAAATTCACTCTGTGACTAGAAATAATTGCAGGTTTGTTATTTTTAAAAGCTTTATCAATCTCCCTCTGACAAGCAGCTACCCAATCTTTTTTAGAGTTCGTTGATGGTTCAAATAAACAATTTCGCACTAAATATATTTGATTGTGAGTATTTACCTCACCAGTATAGTGATATTTGTACTTTACTGAATTCTTATATATAGGAAGACGCTGTGCAAAGGTTCCTTGTAAGTATTTAACACCTTCATCTTTTAATATCCTTTCAAATTCAACAGGCCAAGTATAATTTGTACCAATATAAGATTTTGATTCTTTATTATGAATTGACTTAAACAATTTAATTCCTTCGTGAATGTTCCTAACACCCACCTCTAATTCATTTATTGTTTTGAAAGCAGAAGCTGCTACATATTTGTTTTTATTGTCACCTTTTTTAGCAATAGAACCTCCCATTTTATTTTCTAATGCCCATAGTGCTTCTTCTTTTTTATCTTTGAGTGCTTTCATAAACAAGAACTGATTGAAGTGTTCTCTACCATGATATTGTAAACAAAACACTCCTTTTTCTTCACCTTCGTACCATAAATCCATAGACCTTTTATGTTTAGGATAAGATGAAAATGTTTTATCAACTGTTTCGAAGAAATATTCAGTATTTCCAGATTCTTTTATTTTATCAAAATCAGGATTTGCCACTAATGAGTTTGCTGTAATTTGTGGATGTTTTCCATTATTATCTTTGAACTTAGATAAAGTATCGAATAAGAATATTAGGTCATCTTCACTTTCAAGTGAATCATATTTCTCAAACATATTTAGATCCACTCTATAACCAGCTCTTAAAGACTTTTCATAGATCTCTCTTGATGGCATTCTGATACTACCCCAATCATCAGATTCAATCACCACTATCTTACGGTCAGTTTTCCATCCTCTTCTATTATTTACATAACTCATTGTGCGATTTTGCACAGCATTTATATAATGTTTAATTGACTTCATTGTGGTCTTTCTTCTAATACTTTAATTACTTTTGCTGGACTTCCAGCTACTATAGTCCAAGCTGGCACATCTTTAGTTACTAATGCTCCAGCACCAACAACAGCACCTTCTCCTATTGTCACACCAGGCATAACGATACTTCCCATCCCAATATGTGCTCCTTTTTTAATTATAACAGGTTCATGAATATGTGGAATATCTTTTATTCTAACATTCATGTAATACTTAGACATATCTCTTCGATGACAAAGTATTAAAACTCTACTTGTTATCCAAACATCATCTTCAATTGTTATAAGGTGTGTATTACCCACATCATAATAAACATCCCAACCAATAGATACATTCTTGCCTATGTTGCAACCTGACATTTTCCATAGCCATGCTCTGTGGTGTTTAAATCCAAATAAATTCAGAAAAGATGGAAACACAGAAAATCTTGCAAGCTTTTGCAAGTACCATCTCCAAACACTTCTAAATGCTTTTGGTGAATTTTTTATTTTTCTATTCAATATCTGAATTTTCATATCACCTGTTTTTTATCTTTAATATTAATGGATTAACCATGGAAATAGATTCAGTTAGATATTCATTTCTAAACAGCTTAGATACAACTAGATATACTACACACATAGAAATCGCTTGCAATGAAAAAACAAATATTGTATTCTGTTCTAGCAAATAAGTATCAATAAACACAACTGGTACTAAGCTAACAAACGCCGCAGATACAGTTTTGTACAAATCAGTAAATAGTTCTGTAATTTTGTAGTTTAAATATTTCATGCCAGGAATTATATAAAGTAAACTTCCTATTAAAGTAGATAGAGAAAATACAATTGCTAATGCTAATACACCTGATTTTAAAAATGCAAGTAATAATATTATTCTTATTCCATGTTTTATAAAAGAAAATATGAGCATTATATTAGTTTTACCTTTTATCATTATAATATTTGTACATACATGTTGCAAAGGGAATAACAATGCTCCAATAGCTGCAATCTTCAAATAAACACCTGCTTCAGCCCATTTTTCTCCAAATAATGTAATAATCATGTTTTCTGAAGTCCCTATCGTAAAAAACATGACTGGGATAAAAACAAACATTACTACACCAACAATCTTTCTATACCCCTCTTTTAATCTAGCTTCTTCATTCTTAATTTTCGACAGAATTGGATAAGTTACTTTCTGAATTATCGAATTAAAAGGAGTAACTATATATCCATCTAATTTTCTTCCTTGGGAAAAATACCCTAGGTCGTTTTTTGTATAGGTTTTACCAATTAATAACGAAGCTAAATTTGTTGATATAGCATCAATTATACCTTGAACCATTAAGAATCCACCAAATGCAAAATACTTCTTGACAGATTTAATTGAAAATGATTTTATAGGTCTCCAGCTAGAATGATACCATAGTAAGAAACTTCTAAAAAATGGCAATAATACCATGTTTGCAACTAAAGCCCAAATACCAAATCCAGTAAAAGCCATTATTACTGAAATGGTTCCTGCAAAGAATGAACCTATTACTGAAGATTTGTTTACTGCGGCAAAATTGAGAGTTCTATTTAATGTTGCATTTTGTATTATCGAAAAAGAATTGAAGATTATCACTAAAAAAACTACTCTTGAAAGTAGTTTTAACTCAGGTGCGTCGAAATAATTACTTATATATGGTGCAGCAAAGTATAAAGATAAATATATAGTAAAAGACAGTATAATATTAAAGTAAAAAACCGAGGATAAATCAGTTTCACTTGGATTATCATCTCGAATAATTGCTTGTGAGAAACCGCTGTCAACGATTACATTTGAAATCGCTAAAAATATTAATAGTAACTCTACTAATGCAAAATGATAAGGCATGAGGATTCTTGCCAATATCATTGTCACCAGAAAGCTCATAAAACCATTACCAAGCATTCCGGCACTAGTCCAAATAAAACCAGTAACAGTTTTTTGTTTTAATCCCATTTTCTATCTACAACTTCCCATCAATCACCTCTTCACTCAATATACCCTTCACATCATATACAACCCTATTCCCATTAGTAATCTTAGCAATATCAAGATCATTAAACTTATCATGTGCCACTGCCAGTATCACTGCATCATATTCTATTGTGGGTATGTTATTATGCAAATCTATACCATACTCATGTTTTGCAATCATCGGGTCTGCCCATGGGTCGTGAACCGTTACTTCGGCATTATACTCCTCTAAGTTGCGCACAATATCTATAACCTTTGTGTTGCGCACATCCGGACAGTTTTCCTTGAATGTAAAGCCTAAAACAAGTACGTTTGACCCAAGCACCTGAATCCCTTTCTTGAGCATCAGCTTCACCACCTGATCGGCCACATACTCTCCCATCCCATCGTTCATACGTCTACCGGCAAGGATGATCTCCGGATTATATCCGTAACGCTGTGAAGCTTGTGCCAGGTAATAGGGATCTACACCAATGCAGTGACCGCCTACCAACCCCGGTTTAAAGGGGAGAAAGTTCCACTTGGTGCCGGCTGCTTCCAGCACATCCTGGGTATCAATGCCCATCTTGTTGAATATCTTGGCCAGCTCGTTCACAAAGGCGATGTTGATATCCCGCTGTGAGTTCTCGATCACCTTGGCGGCTTCAGCTACCTTGATGGTGGGGGCCAGGTGGGTGCCGGCGGTGATGACTGAAGCATATACCTCATCCACAATCTTACCAATTTCAGGGGTGCTGCCGGAGGTGACTTTCAATATCTTCTCCACGGTGTGTTCCTTGTCACCGGGATTGATCCGCTCGGGACTGTATCCGGCAAAGAACTCTTCATTGTATCTCAAACCGCTTACCTTCTCTACCACCGGGATGCACTCATCTTCGGTTACACCGGGATAGACTGTGGACTCATAGACAACGATGTCTCCTTTGGAGATGACCTTGCCCACGGTCTCACTGGCACCGTATAACGGACGCAGATCGGGATTGTTGTTCCTGTCCACCGGAGTGGGTACTGCCACCACGTAGAAGTTGCAATCACGAATTGCTTCAATATCGGTGGTGCAGCTGAATCCGTTTGCCAAGGCAGACTGCAACAATTCATCTTCCACCTTTTTATCATTTCAACTACAAGTAAATTAAAATTTCACCTGTTAACTCAACACCATTGTCGACTGCCACAATGGCGGTGGAGAGGCAAATATAATTATTTTATCTTTGAAAAAGTCTCCTTCACATAAGGCACCCCCAACACCCACCCCACCCCAACAATCAATCCCAGAAATGTATAAATGATCAGCATTTGAGCACGGGAGGGTTTTGATTTTTCAACCGGGACGACTACCGGTTCAATGACTGTAAGGATGGGGGTAGTTTCGGTGACGGCGATTTTGGCTTGTTCTTTTTGTTTGGCCAGTTCAGTGTAGACGCCCAGTAAGAGGGTGTATTCGGATTGGAGTTTTTCTTCCCGGGTGCGGGCCATCGCGGAGGTCAGGTTTACGTTGGCATCGCGGAAGCGGGCCAGTTCTTCCTGTTTGGCTTCAAAGTTCTGACGTGCTTCCTGAAAATTGGCTTCTACATATTCCAGGTTGGCACGTACTTTTTGCAATTTGAACTCGGTCAGATATTGTTGCAGTAATTGTTGTGCTTTTAAGGTGATTTGGGCGGCAAGGTAGGGATCCCGCAACGTTGTGGACAATTGTACATACCCTTTTTTTTCGTTCATTTCTAGTAAAAAGACTTCATACAAATCTTCCAGGACTTTCTGTTCTTTGTACGTTAATCGGGGAATACTGTCAGCCGCAGTGCCAGTTCCAGGAGTGTCTTCCGGTTCTCCCCTGATGGCCCCAATTATTACTCCCGGCAGCCCGATGGTGTATTTCTTGATGGCAGATAGCAGGTTGAATTTATGGTATTGTTTGTCGGTGGCATAGTCGTAATACGTGATAGGTTCGGGAACATCGGGGAACGTGTACCGGGCATGGAGCAATTCCTTCTGAAATTCGACATTTTTGATGATGTTGGGATAGACATTGGGGGAAAGCACCTCGCCCGAGGTCATGTCTCCCAGGCTGATGCCGGCCATTGCGGCCAAGCCGCTCAAACTTCCCCCTGTCCTGCGTTCCCCTGTCTGGGGCACCAGCGTACAGCTGGCTGTGTATTGGTTGGGGGTGAGCAATGCCACTACCAATCCCAGGGCCATGGCCACACCCGTTACAATGAGTATGAATTTACGTTTGGCCCAGAGTTTCTGCAAGATCTCCACCAGGTCAATGGTGTCTTCTTCTACAGGTTGTAGGTTTTGTTTGTTTTCTTCCATGCCTGTCATCATTACTGGTTTATACGCGAAACATTCAACAAGGTTGCCACGGTCAGGGAAATGACCGACAACACGGAAGTTGTCACACCAACCACATCCCCCCAGGAAGCCCCCTGGCGTTCCGGTTTAACCGGTACTATGATTTCACATCCCGGCTCTATGCGGGAACCGCGACCTTTGGAAACGGTATTGTTCATATAGACCACGTACACCTTGCTCCTTCGCGCACGGGAAACAAAGCCACCGGCATTATCTATGTATTCGTTCAAGCTCATATCTTCCCGGTATGTAACAGCGTTGGGGTACATTACTCCACCGGATATTTTTACCACGTTATTCATGATGGGAATGTGCACTACGTCCCCGGCTTTCATGACTATATCCCCATTGCGACCGGGTTTTTCCATGATCTTTTCCAGGTCTATGCCCACGTAATAACTGGTGCGGGTTAGGTCAATACTGTCTACCATTATGGAATCCCTGCTACTTTGCTTACTCAGACGTAAAGCGGCCTCACTCATGGTTTGCTCACGTGCGTCCATTTGTCTTACCAGGGTAGCCCCTTTTAAATAGGCGTCGGGAGTCACGCCCCCTGCCCGTTTGATAAACGAAGAGAGTCGTTCGTTTTGTTTCTTTTTAGAATAATTACCGGGAAAGACCACTTCTCCCATAAGAGAAACGCGTTCCTGTTCCTGGTATCCCGGGGAACGACGGACGGCAACAATGTCAAAAGGATGAAGCGTAAACCCTTTATCCCCTGTAATGATCAGCCCGTTTTCAATGGTAAAGGAATAGATCTCGCTTGTGGTATTGGAAGCATCTGTTGCCAATGGGTCTCTGGTACGCCTGGCCACGTCCACTTTCATGAGCGAGGCGGATTCCCTCAGCCCGCCCCCGGTAATGATCAGGTCCTCTATGCTCATGTTCAATGCATAGGGATACGTTCCGGGGTTCATGACTTCCCCTTCCAGGGTGACGGTGTAATCCTGGCGCAGGGAATCTTCGGACATTACATACAGGCGGTCGTTGCGTTTAAGCATTATATCGGGGATCTCCCCGGCAAGTAATTTGCCCAGATCCACCGATTCTACGGTTCGGGAAAGATCCGGGTTTTCCCGGTTCAGGATGGCACGACCCAGGAAGGCGTCTTCCGTGGGCCCCTCGGCAATGGTGACCAGGTCTTTCAAGGTCCTTACCCTTTCATCCAGCGCATAGGCTCCGGGGCGGAACACCGCTCCCGATATTTCCACGCGGTTCTCGTACCGGTCCAGGATGCTGCCCACACTTACCACATCTCCGTCGTGAAGGGCAAAAC
>Ga0334887_1005787_pt1 | contig 10066 bp, 8 predicted proteins | sample GraSluR1_MG_10_FD_207217 | JGI IMG/M metagenome (GOLD analysis project Ga0334887, IMG submission 207217) | Sludge microbial communities from methane-producing bioreactor in Wageningen University, Netherlands - Granular Sludge_18_07-R1 | ecosystem: Engineered > Bioreactor > Anaerobic >...
AAATTGATTGTATTGGAGGAAATACGGATCCCTCTGCGGCAGAAGGAGGGTCAAATCCGTGTCGATTCGAATCCCTACCGCAAGATATCCCATAAAAACGGTACTCAGCGCGGTTACCAAAAGAATTTCCTGCCACTTTCGCGCGACCCAATGACCCAAAGGGAAGGAGAATCGTTTCATCCTCATCGGCCCCAATAGATCCATCGATAGAGCCCCAAAACTATGATGAGATCTTTAATGGCTCTACCGATAAGGGCTTGTTTTCGGTGCGATAAATGGGAAAACAGATAGGATGACCAAACCATGATTACCCCGACCAGAAACCATCCAAGCAGTCGATGGTCCTGGAGTTCTCGTTTTGCCAAAGACATGGCGATGGGCATCAGCAAGAACGGGGCGTAAGAAGCCCCGAAGAAGCGGCTGTACCGTTGGGCCTTGTTGGATTCGATCAGGATGAGATCGAAACCCAGAAGGCAGAAAAAACCAAAAAAGGGGATTCCAATCATCAGGAACCACCCCCAATGAGATAGATGCATGAGTGTTTTTTGAATGGTATACGGATAGGAAAAAAGGTTGATCAGAACAATCACCATAAAGCACACGAAAGAGGATTGCAAAGAAGGAGCCCGTTTTCGGAAAAACGCGCGTGGAGCCACCAAAGTGTCAAAAAGATCTACCAAAGCGATTTCTCCCATTCCAGCAAACGAGCAAAATGTACAGGCATAGTTCCCATCCCATCCAATACACGGGCAAGTCCTTCGAGTTCGCGGATCGAAGAACCGATCACCATAACGGCGTATCCGGTTTCAAAAGCCAATCCACAAGTTTCGTACAGCAATCCTTTCATCTTCCATTCCAACTCATCCTTCGGGTATCGGGAAAAATTGTGATGATCGAAGGGAATCGCTGAATAAACCCCATAGGGAAAAGAAAGCGGTATGGATTGGATCTCATCCCATCCCTCCTCAGCATCAATCGAACCCTTATGGATCCCAAGAAAAGAGCAATTTCGTTCACGCAATGTCTTGGCCAGTTCTTGGACATTCGGGTTTTCGACAGGAAGAAATCGGGTCGCTTCTATTGGCAGGGTGTCAATATCGATGGCAAGATCGTCTTCTCCATAACTCATAAGGCCGATAGCCAGCTTTGGGCGATAAAAGACCACAAGTTCGTGGTCCCGAGCGACCATAAACGAAACAACATCCTCAAAGAGAAACGAGGCCGTATATACCTTGATTTCGGGGGGAAACGAAGGATTCATCCGTATTCCCTCAGCTCCCCAGAGGTATTCCACTGCGGCTTCAAAGTCTTGGATTTGTTTCATTTCAAAACCCATATCCCATCGCTGCCAAGCGAAAATGGAATCGGGAAAGGATATGAAAACAGGCTCCGATTGTGCAAAATCGGTTGACTGGGAATCATTCTTCCAAACTAAGGGAACCTCACGGATCAATTGCAACTCATCCCTGATGAGCAAAGAGGAAGGAGCAGCGACCCATTGAATTAGCGAAATCAGCGCAAAGACACTGAATCCGAACCCAACCAAATGCAGCAAACGAAAGACCATTGCAGAGGCTGCAATCTACAGGCTTTCAACCAAAACTTCGAGGGCAAGCTTGAGTTGATTATCCTTATGGATATCCAATTCCAGCTCATAGAGGGTTGAATCGCTTTCCGCCTCCTGTGATACGCCTTCTTGTTCAGCAGGGACATAAGGCACCACGATATCCGGTTCGATCCCAACTTGGTGAATATTCTTCCCCAAAGGGGTAAAGTAATGAGCCGACGTAAGAATGAGTTCTCCCCCGTTCGATAAGGGAAAAACAGTCTGGATTGCGGCTTTTCCGAATGTTTTTTCTCCCACAAGGATGGCTCTTCCGTGATCCTGTAAAGCTCCGGCCAATATTTCGGAAGAGGAAGCGCTTCCTTGATTGATCAAAACAACCATGGGAAGATCCGGAAAATCATTCCCGATCGATCGATAGGTATTGATAAACCCATCACCGGAACGGGTGGTCACAACAACTTTTCCGGTGTCCAAAAACATTGAGGCAACCTGAATGGATTGTGTCAACAAACCTCCGGGGTTGTTCCGAAGGTCCATGACGATTCCTTGAACACCACTTCCGTGCAGTTTGATGAGCGCATTGCGGAGTTCCGACTGGGTAGGCCTTGAAAATTGATTGATTCGGACGTATCCAATGTCGATTCCTTGACTTTTCAAATATGAAATCTGAACCATGGCCATTCGGATCTCTTCCCGTTCGATCTGAAATTCAAGCTTGCCCACATTTTCTCGGAACACCTCAATGGTCACAATGGTTCCGGGCATGCCCCGCAAGTTATTCACAGCTTCCATATAGGACATTGTTTCCACCGATACCCCATTGATGGACATGATCAAGTCTTTGGCCTTCAGCCCTGCTCGATAGGCAGGAGTGCCAAACATGGGCGCAACGACCTGTACCGCTTTATAGTGGGCGTTGTAGGTAACTTCAATACCCAATCCGCCGTAGAACCCTTCTTCTTGGATCTTGCTTTCCGCGACATCCGATTTGTTGAGGTAGCCGCTGTATCGATCTTCCAAACCCGCAAGAAGCCCAATAATGGTTTCGTCGATCAATTTGTCGTAATCGATCCCCTCTTTTCCGTAGTATTCATTTTCGATATAAAACAGCGCTTCAAAGAAGGGTTTGAGTTTTTCATAGACATTTACGGTTTCTGTCTGAGCAAAGAGAGTCCAAGATGATGTGAGCAGCAACACGACAAAAGACATCATCAAGACAACTTTCAACGTTGTTTTCATACATATCCCTCCATAGGATCGAATGGGTTCAATACGAATTTTTTCCCGACAACATAAAAGCAGTATGAGCAATCATGCGATCTTGCGGTCGGATCCGATCAGGATTCACTTTGTATTCGCGATAGAAAATTTCCCACATCTGCATATCCATAAACCCGTTCGCCTGAGCGCTCTGTAATACTTCTTCGCACTGATTGAAGGTAGGGCAAACGATAACGCATGTTCCCCCTTTTTTCAGCGCGTTCTTCAAAGACAAAACATGATTCTGAGGATCTGGAACATCCAGAAAGAAGGAATCCGCGTTGGTTTCGAACACGCCTTCCGCCAGATCTCGGTAATGGATTACGACCCGGTGCAGTGTTCCGGCTTTGTGTAAATTGTTCATTCCGATCCGCAAGAAATCCGGGTTTCGTTCGTAACTATACAGAATCCCCGAATCGCCAATGGAACGAGAAAAAAAGATGCTCATGGCTCCACTTCCCATTCCTGCTTCCACGATCCGATCTCCAGCTTTTACATCCATCATTAAACCGATTAAACCAATATCTTTCGGATATACGATTTGAGTTCGTCGTTCCAGTTTCATGATTGTATCAACAATCCCGCATGGAAAAAAAAAGACCCGTTCCCCATCCGGAAACTTCATTTCAGTTCCGAACCCTGTCTGTATGATGGATTCATGGGGAATGAACCCATGATGGGTCTCGAATCGTCCTTCAGGCTTGAGTGTTACAACATAATTATGGCCGTCCCGCACAACGGCTTTGATCCGATCCCCATATTGAAGAGACGAATTCATGAGTCGTTTTCACCCAAAACCCCTTTGTTAATTGCAAGTGATAAAAGATGACACAAAGTTTCCATGGAATCGGATTTCTTTGCTTCGGCAGCGTTGGTACGACAAGCCTCAATATACCGCATCAGGATCATCTGGGTGACCTTTTCCATCCCTTTCGATACAGCAGAGATCTGCATGAGCACATCAAGACATTCCCGTCCTTCATCGACCATCTTTTGCAGCCCGCGGATTTGTCCTTCGATTTTGCGCAAACGCACAACAATATCTTCTTTTGCTTTTCCCGTGGAGGGCGGATTAAAGGTCAAGGACACTGCCTCCAATGAACTCTCGTAAGATCGAATTGCGGGGAATATCTTCATAATCGGTGATGGGCAAAAAGTATTCCAGGAATTTCAATAAGCGTTTTGCTTCCGTATTTTCCCTTTGCGATTCATTGATCTGCACCAACAAAGGTTCGGCAAAGTTCCGAATCACGGATAATTCATAGGAAAGAGCGGAACTGAACATAACATCGGCCTCTTCTTGGAAGGGGAAGATGTATTGTTCTTCTCCCCTACGGACGGAAGGCCACATCTGAATCGTTCTCAAAGCGCTATGGCCGCGAAATTTGTGATCGCGAACGATTCTTCGCAGCAGTCGGGTATCGGTGGTCGGAATCCGATTGCAATAATCGATGCTTAGCTGAGTTAATGCGCTGACATATATTTTAAACTTCTTCTTTCTGGGAATCTTTCGCGTCAATTTCTCGTTCAATCCATGGATTCCTTCTACGATGATGGGTTGGTTCGGGCTTGCTTGCAAGGTTTTGCTCTCTTCGATCCTTTTTCCTAAGCGAAAATTGAAGGTGGGGATCATGACCAGCTCTCCATTCATCAGACGAATCAAATGGTCGTTGAAAAGATCCAAATCCAAGGCGTCAATGGATTCAAAGTTGTAGTTTCCTTCTTCATCCAAAGGGGTTTTTTCACGATCCACAAAATAATCATCCAACGCAATCGTAATCGGTTTTCGTCCATTCGCTTTCAAGTGCAGCTCCAAGCGTTTGGAAGTGGAAGTTTTGCCCGAAGAAGAAGGACCTGCAATCAGAATGAGTCTTTTTCCAGGATGATTGCAAATCTCTTCAGCCATAAGGGCAATCTTTTTTTCATGCAATGCTTCTGAGATCCAGATAATTTCTTTGATTTTTTCTTGCGCGATTTTTTCATTCAAGTCGGCAACCGTATCAATCTCCAACACTTCCCCCCACCGCTGGTATTGTAAAAAAACCTGGGAAAACTTTGGGAGTTCTTGATACTCTGGGAGTTGTCGTGGGGATGCGGCGGTCGGATGGATCATCAGAAACCCTTGGGCATAGGTGCGTAGCTCAAAGGGAGAGAGATAGGACGTGGACGGAACCATGTATCCGTAGAAATAGTTGATGAAAGGGACCGCCCCACAACGATAGATAGAGATGGTGCTTTTTTTTCGATATCGAAAGAGACTGACTTTGTCTGTATCACCCTGCTCCATGAATTTCTTAGTTGCAATGAGTTTGTCCATCTTTTCTTTTTGAAATGGAAGATCTTGGTGGATCAAAGCTTCCATTCTTTGATGCAGCTTCTGAATTTCTTCATCGGAAACCCAATCTCCCAATTCGCAATACAACGCATTGTTTATGGAATGAAGGACTTTAAGCTGCCGATCGGGAAAGAGTTCCTTCGCTGCAATATACAGCAAGAAAACCAATCCGCGTTGGACCATGCGCATTCCATCAGGATCGCGAATATCAATCAGTTCCAACTGAGCATCCATATGGATTTTGGAGTCCAATTCGCGGATTCGATTATTAACGCGTGCGGCTAGTGGTTTGCATGGGTTTTGGTACTGAATGTGTTCGATTACCTCCTGTACGGTGCTTTCTCTGGGTACGGCAATCGTTTCTCCCGTATTCAGAACCCGAATGGAAATCATATGCCTACCCCCTCCCTACGTGTGAAGGTTCTATCTCCTGCTTGATCCGGATTTTGAGATCCCCTTGACAAAAAACGGTTTTTAGGGTACAATTGCCCAGGAAGTTGGGGCGTCGCCAAGTCCGGTAAGGCAGCGGAATTTGGCTCCGCCATTCGGGGGTTCGAATCCTCCCGCCCCAACCAAAAAACCACGGCTAAGCCGTGGTTTTTTTATGGAAAATCGATTCCGGGTAAGGACAATCCCGGTTCTTCATCACCCAATCCTGGGAAATCGAAGGTTGGCGTCCCCAAAGGCGAACTCAGATCCAATTCCGGTTCAGTCACTAGGAGTTCCCGATGTTCCTGAGCCATCAACTCGACCAGTTCAATGATTTCGTCGATGTCTCGGTAATCCGGATCCAACTCTTTCAATTCCTTTAAGTAGGCCAATTCCAGATCGTATTTGCGCCAATCTTCCAACAGAACAATCAGGTTCTCATAAGCAATGATTCGTTGCTCCAAAGGGGTATCTGGGTCTCGCGCAATCCGAGTGAATCCCAATTGGATCTGTGAAAGCTCCGGTTCAATCATGGATTGGTACATCGCAAAGGTTTCAGGGTCCTTCACGTACGGGGCGAGTTCATAGTAGGTATTTTGATAATAATGGAGCGCGACATCTGGGTCATTTGGGTAGAATTGGTACATATTCTGTAGCACCTGTTTGGAAGTGGTATTGTAGGCGTACAACAGAGAATATCCTTCTTGGATCCATCGGCGCGCATCTTTTTCCTTCTGAAGGAGCAATTCCTTCGTTGAATGGACCTCATCAATCGAAATGCCATGATTCTGCAGGAGTTGTTCTTGCTTGTGCAACTGAATGGCATCTTCCAATGCATACTGCTTTTTTTGCAGTTCGGTGCGTTCTCCGGAGTCTGATGCTTGTTGGAGGTCGGCAGCAACTTGAGTCAAATCCGCTTCGAGCATCGATATATCTTTGTTTTGAAGATCTTGGGGCACACTTTCGATCAAGTATTCCCAGATAATGAGATCCGAAAGGATCTTTTGATAGTGAGCGGCGAATTCATTTTGTAGGGAGATAAAGAGTCCAACAATCCGCGGTTCGGACCCGGGGATAATCGTTGTCACCCCATCTTCTTCATAGAGGACAAACTCCTTCAGCTCTTCTGCAAAGGCTTCTTTGGCTTTCAGGGTATCTTCCGGTTCTCGGGCCACTCTTTGATATTTGTCAAATACAGCCAGGATATCGTCGTTGATCACGTAATCAATCTGTTCGGCGGACTTATAGGCTTCCAACCACTTTTCGAAGGCTTCTTTTTTGAGTCCGTCCCGTGCTTCTTCATATTCCTCTGAGAATAGAGCAAAGTCTTCATATGATTCGATGCTTTTTTGATCATCAACCCGGATCAAGTGAAATCCAAATTGGGTACGAACCGGACCCACTACTTCCCCAACAGGCGCGGTGAAGACCGCTTGCTCAAAGTCTGCAACCATCATTCCTCGGCGAATCCATCCCAAATCGCCTCCGTCTTCGCTGGTCCCGTCAAGAGAGTGGGTTTTGGCCGCTTCTTCAAAGCTGATTGCGCCCGCTTGAATCTGATCTTTTAGGGTTTGAGCAAGAACTTCTTCTTCAACAAGAATATGGCGCGCCATGACTTCATCGTGTTCGCTGGCCAATTCCTCCCGATGTTCTTCGTAGTATTGGCGCATCTGTTCTTCCGAAACGCTTGCCACTTTATTCTGAACGGCCTCACGAGTCATCTGTTGTTCGAGATTGGCGCGAACCAAATTTTTATACGCGTCGATCGACCCGAATTGCCAAAGAATTTGCTGGCGGATCGAATCATCTTGAATATTGGGATCAACGATCTCGTTTACTCTTCTTTCCAACTCCAAAGCATTTGGTTGAATGCCATGGAGGTCTGCGTACCGTTGGATGATCTGCTCATCCATCATAGCAAGCAATTGGTTTACTTCCAAAGTCGGTTCTTGAAAGATTTCATCGACCTCAATGCCAAATTGCCGATAGTATTGGAGAATCTGAAGCATATCTTCTCTCAACTCCCATGGCATGATCCAATAGTTGTAGGGGAAATCTTCCGCCCCGCGGGTAATAACAAGCAATGCTTCCCCACGCGAGGGCACATACCCTGAATCCGCGAAACCATTCGCGCCTGGCTGGTTTCTCCCGCCAATGTATGCGGCCACACTCCACCATACAATCCCTCCGACGAAGATAACCGCTGTAACTGCAATGATAATCTTTTGATGCTTGAGCATCCACTCTCTCATTAGAAGAACTCACTCCTCTCACATTTTCATTCAAATCTGCTGAGAATTATATCATAAAAGCGGGGCGAGTTGACCGGATAAGGAATCCGCGAAAGCGAAATTCCCAAATCCGCCCCCGGTATGAATAAAAAGGACCTTCTTCATGCCTTCTTGCCGTAAGGTATGAACCATTCCGTCAATGGCTTTTGATGTATATACGGGGTCCAGAAGAATGCCCTCCAGTTTCATGAGATCGACAATCCACCGCAAACCGCTCGGTGTGGGAACGGCATATCCGTCTCCCACAAAGGAATCAACAATATGAAAGGCTGAGGGATCAACTTTCCGTTCGACTTGGTTTTCTTTCATCCACGACCGGACCATCGCTTCGCACTTATCCGGAAAGTAGGGATTCGAATCGAGGGTTACGTTAATCCCGTATATTGGCGTGGAAATCTTCAGTAGGGCCGCGCCAGCGATCAATCCAGAATAGGTGCCTCCACTGCCTACAGGAACGAAGATCCCATCCATCTCTTCCAAATCCAATTGCTCGGCCATTTCCAACAACGCACTGGCATACCCGTTGACTCCTGTCGGATCTGAACCCCCTTCTGGAATGACGAAAACTTCGTGGGGAATGGGTTGGTTCATCCGATATTGTTCCATGATCCCATCTCTTCTTCGATAATCTTCCGGAGTCATCCAATGAATCTCCGCCCCAAGCAAACAATCCAATAGGAAGTTTCCTTGAGGAAGGTCCGGTTGGCTTCCTCTCAGGAACAGCACCGGTTTCATGCCAATCATTCTGCAAATCGCGGCTGTTGCGCGGGCATGGTTGGACTGAATACCCCCGCATGTGACAACTGCGCGCGCTCCGGAAGATTTTGCTTTGTGGAACAGATACTCCAATTTTCGAATCTTGTTTCCACTGGCCAAATAATGCGTCAGGTCATCTCTCTTAAACCAGACTTCGGCTCCGACCTCTTTTGAAAACCGTTCCAGCTTGTGGACCGGTGTTGGCAGAATGGCAAGATCCTCTCTTTGATCACGACAGAGAAAATCATTCATCGCTTCTTCCTCCGTTCCTCTATCAAAAAAATAAGGGCGCTCAGCCCTTTGCCTTCATTTTTGGATCCAAAAAACCCCCGATTACTCTTCAGCCAGGCTGTAGCGAAAAACAAATCGCCGAAGCTTTTCAATCCCTTGGGTCAATTGTTGATCAGATGCGGCAAATGACATTCTCATAAACCCGGGCGCATGGAATGCGCTTCCTGGGACCAAGCCGATCCCATACTCTTCCAATAGATGGGTAGCCATTTGGTCGTCATTTGTAAAGGAATGCAAGTATGGGCGGAAATCCATAAAGAAATAAAACGCCCCGTTCGCTGTTCCATGGCGAATCCCTAATTCGGAGAGTTTTTGACCAACAAAGTCCCTCCGTGCTTGGAAGGTCTGAACCATCTCGTGATTGTCGACTTCCAAAGCTTTCAATGCGGCCTTTTGGGTAATGGAATTGATATTGGATGTGAGGTGGGATTGGACTTTACCCACTTGCTCGGAAATCTCAATAGGCGCTGCGCTGTATCCGCACCGCCATCCAGTCATGGCATGAGACTTGGAAAACCCGTTGATCAGAGCCGTTCGGTTTTTCATCCCATCGAACTGCGCGATGCTGACATGCGAACCCTCATACACCATTGTCGCATATATCTCATCTGATATGACCCAAAGGTCATGTTCCAAGGCAATCGTCGCCAGTTCTTTCAAAAGGTCTTTTGGATAGACGGCCCCTGTGGGGTTGTTGGGGGAATTGACGATAACAGCTTTGGTTTTTGCGTTTAAATGGCGACGAAATCGATCGGGGTCTGGCAAGAACCCATTCTCGATCTCGGTAGAAACCAAGACAGGAGAACCTCTGCAGATTCTGATCTGAGGCACATAACTGACCCAATCTGGCGTAAATACCACCACTTCATCCCCTTCAGACAGAAGGGTATAGAAGATATTAAATAACGCGTGCTTTCCTCCATTGGATACGACAATCTCTTCGGGGGAATACCCAAGTCCCGTTCGTTGATTTAGATCAGATGCGATGGCTTGTCGCAGGGGCAGGATTCCCGAAGAGGCTGTATATCGAGTAAACCCTTCTCGAAGAGCGGTTATCGCTGCTTCGACAACTGGTTGTGGTGTATCAAAATCAGGCTCGCCAGCTGTAAGGCTTACGATATCTTTGCCTTGTTCCCG
>Ga0334887_1005791_pt1 | contig 10062 bp, 9 predicted proteins | sample GraSluR1_MG_10_FD_207217 | JGI IMG/M metagenome (GOLD analysis project Ga0334887, IMG submission 207217) | Sludge microbial communities from methane-producing bioreactor in Wageningen University, Netherlands - Granular Sludge_18_07-R1 | ecosystem: Engineered > Bioreactor > Anaerobic >...
ACCTGCCACCCGATGCGGCACGACGGAGTCGTTTCCGAGCAGCAGGCGCTTCCGTGGCACTACGGGCGCGAGTTCGACCAATCGGGGAACGAGCGGTTCACCGAAAGCTACGATTCCCTCGTTCGAAGCGACCCCTTCGCGGCGAAGAACCGTCTTTTCTCCATCATCTGCTCGACGAAACGAAAACGCCACGGACACAGGAAACGGCACGAGTTCGTCTCCTATCTTGAGCAGGCGTCTCTTCCCGGGCTCGACATCTTCGGCAAAGGACGGGCCAAGGAAGCGGCGTGCAAACGCGACGCGATCGCTCCCTACAAGTACCATATCGTCCTCGAAAACTCGGAGTGCGCAGACTACTGGACGGAAAAGCTGGCGGACGCCTACCTCGGCGGGGCGTTTCCGTTCTACTGGGGGTGTCCCAACGTCGAAAAGTACTTTCCGGAAGGGTCTTTCGTCCGCATCGACATCGAACGTCCCGAGGAGGCCGTCCGGACGATCATGGCGACTATCGAGCAGGAGACCTACGAACGGTCGCTTCCGCTTCTGAGGGAGGCGCGCAACCGTGTGCTCGACAGCTACAACCTGTTTCCGGCGATCATCTCCCTCCTCCGGACGCTTCCGGACGAACCCGCCGTGCCGGTGACGCTCCGTCCGGAGGAGAGCTTCACGTTGCGGGGGCAGGTCAGGCGACTCAGGGAGTTCTTCCGAGCGCGTTTTTGAGGCGCAGGCTCCCGCAAATGGGCATGACCGAAGACGGACGTTCCGTACGATAGGAGCAAGCGAAGGCCAACGGATTCCTCCTCCAGCCTTCCGACGACGTCCGCGGGACCTGCGTTATCAGCAACGGCTCGCGATTATCCGGTGAACTCCTCCCTGAAGAGGGAGAACCATGCGAGGTCTTCGTAGCTCCCGTCCCTGAAGACGTGCTGCCGGAAGACTCCCTCGCGTTTGAACCCAATGCTTTCGTAGAGATGGATGGTCTTCTCGTTTCCGGCGAGCGCGCTCATGTAGATTTTCCGGAGGTTGAGCGTGTCGAACCCGTACTGAATCATCCGGATCGAGGCAGCTTTGCCGTACCCCTTCCCCATGTTCTTCGTCGAAGCGATCACCATGGCGTACTCGGCGTGCCGGTCGAGCGAGGAGATGTTTTTGAGGCTCGCCACCCCCACGAACTCCTCGCCGGAGGTCGACGCGTCCTTCATGATCGCAAGATGCACCGAATCCCGGCTCGTTCCCTCGACAATAGAAGCGAGCGTTTTGCGCGTCTCTTCCAGCGTCCGGGGTACGCGTGTGAAGGCGTAGTACTTCGTAATCTCCGGGTTGCTCTGCCACGAATAGAATCCGTCCAGATCGTCCATCCGCAGCTCCCTGAGAAAGAGGTCCTCAATGCGCGTTTTCAGAAGCATGTTCTTCATCCTCCGATCTTTTTTCCGCACCGCGAGGCGCGCCGCTGCGAAGCTCCCCTACGATCCGCGCGGGGTTTCCCCCGATGATGACGTCCGCGGGGTACTCGCCCCCGGGGACCACGGCGCCCGCGGCGACGATGGAGTTGTCTCCGATGCGCGTTCCCTTGAGGAGCATCGCGCCGTTCCCGACCCAGACGTTTTTTCCGAGAACGACGGGCGCAATCCGGCCGATGGAGGTTCTGCGCTCCTCGGGAGCGACGCCGTGGGCGTCGAAGTCCAGAATCTGCACTCCCTTGCCGATGAGACAGCCGTCCCCGATCTCCACCCGTTTCACCGAGATGACCAGAAAGCCGTTGTTGACGGCGACGAAATCCCCAAGCACGATCTCCGCGTCCGGAGAGCGCGCCTGGAGCTCGCAGCAGGAGCCGTGGAAGCCGCCTCCTATCGGATACCCGAGCGTCGCTCGCCGACCTATCCGGACAGATCCCTCACCCGAGACTCTCGTCCGCTGATAGAAGCGCACGCCGCGCCCTACGGTCAGGCTCGTCCCGTCCCACCACGCGCCCATGCGCGTCTGGAGCTGATGCAGACGCGCCGTGATGCTCCGGAGAAACTTGGAAATGTGGCGGCGAATCAGGAGAAAAGGAGACGTCTTCATGGCCGGAAGGAGTTGACCGCGTCGCAGACGGTCCGGATGTCGTCCTCGCTCATACCGCTGTAGAGCGGCAGGCTCAAGACGCGTTCCGCAAGACGCTCCGTCTCGGGAAAGGAACCGCGCCCGTATCCAAGGCGGGCGTACGCTCCCGAAAGATGCGGCGGTATCGGGTAGTGTATCTGCGTCCCTATACCGTGCGCGGAGAGATGTTCCTGCAAGCGCTCTCTGTGGTCGCATTCGACGACGTACAGGTGGAAGATATGCGTCGCCTCCGGGCGCATTCGGGGTTTCAGCACGAATGGCGAACGAATCAGCTCCGCGTACCGGGCCGCGATGGCAGCCCGTTCGGCGTTGATCGCGTCGAGGAAGCGGAGCCTGACGCGGAGCAGGGCCGCCTGTATCTCGTCCAGACGGGAGTTGACGCCCTCGATCTCGTTGACGTACTTCTTCTTCGAGCCGTAGTTCCTCAGTGCGCGCACCCGATCCGCAAGGGCATCGTCCTCCGTGACGAGCGCCCCGGCGTCGCCGAAGGCGCCCATATTCTTCGTCGGGAAGAAACTGAAACAGCCGACCGTCCCCAGCGTCCCCGTTTTGCGTCCTCTCCACATCGCCCCGTGGCTCTGCGCGCAGTCCTCGATCACAGCGAGTCCTCGGCGTGCCGCGATATCGAGCAGCTCCTCCATGCCGCACGGCTGCCCGTAGAGATGGACCGGCAGGACCGCCTTCGTCCTCCGCGTCACTGCCGCCTCCACGCGCGCGGCGTCCAGTCCGTGATACCCGTCCGGTTCCACGAAGACCGGCGTCGCCCCGCAGCCGGTAATCGCAAGCACCGTCGCGATGTACGTGTTCGCCTGGACGATCACCTCGTCCCCCGGGCCGATATCGAGCGCGCGCACCGCCAGAATCAGCGCGTCGAGTCCGGAGTTGAGCCCGACGCAGTGCGACGCCCCGAGATAGTCCGCGAATTCACGCTCGAACGACTCCACCTCCGCGCCGAGGACGTACCATCCGGAGCGAAGGACGCGGAGCGCGGCTTCCTCGTACTCCGCCGCGTGCGCTTCGAAAGCGGGCGCGAGGACGTTGAAGGGGATCTTCTTCATCGTGCGCCGCCCCTCTGTCCGGCCAGGAGGAGAAAGTCTTCGTAGCTTCGGATGTAGTCGGCCTCGTCGTAATAGTCGGAGGCCAGGACGAGGAGGACGCTGTCGTCGTGCATCCACGTCATCGTATGCCAGAGCATCGGCCCGACGTAGAGTCCGAGCGCGGGATTGTCGAGAATGCACGTCGTCCTCTCGGTCCCCGTATCCAGATTGACGCGCACCGCGCCGTGAACGCAGACGAGCGCCTGCTCCAACGAGCGGTGCGCGTGTTTCCCCCGCACGTACCCTGCACGCACGCCCGTCGAATAGTAGACGCGGCGCACGGGGAAGGGAACCTGGCGCTCCGCCTCGATGAACTGAAGCTGTCCCTCTTCGGGTATATCCGTCCTCCGGACGGGAAATTCAAAAAAACGCATGGTCTTCCCCCTTCGCTCTTCAACGCTGTCTTCCATCGGTACGTTCGATATCGTTCAGACGCTCCCTCCGAAGACGCCCTCGAGTTTTCGCCATAACCTGTACGGATCGATCACCAGAGAGAGGGAGCGCGCCCAGTGGACCAGCGCGGGGTGCTCCGTCCTCTCCAGCCAGCCGAAGAAGAAGCGGCGCAAACGGGCGTGATGCCGCAGAAAGAGCGGTTGTCCCCTCATGCGAGGGAGGACGATTTCGTCGTACATTCGCCGCCGGTCCGCGTTGATCCCCTTGCGCACGCGCTCTTTTCCCTTCGCGTTCATCCTCTGGCTGAGAGACTCCGTGTGCAGCCTGTATCGGACCGCCGCTTGATCGAGTCCGTGGATACGATACCCGTTCGCCGTTGCCAGAAGCCAGAAAGGCCAGTCCTCCATCCAGAAAAAATCGTGCTCCCAGAGTCGGAGACGCTCGAACAGAGAACGCCGGAAGAGAACTCCCGGCGCCGGCAGAGGGTCGAACGACGCCAGCATACGAAACTGGCCGTGAGCATCCTCGGCGAAAAAACGCCGCTGCTCGGCGGTCCACTCTCTTTCGACGGCGTTCGTTCCCGTCGAAAACGTCGCCACCCTGCCGAACGCGATCGCCGTTTCCTGCTGCGAGGCCATTTGCAAGACGGCGTTGCGCAGCGCCTCCGGGTAGAAGAGATCGTCCCCCGCCAGCGGTTTGACGATCTCGCCGGAGCATGCGCGCACCGCTCGCACATAGTTGCGCACCGGGCCTTCGTTCCGTTCGCCCCGAAGAAGACGGCACGAACGAAAACCCTTCCCCCGCCGCTCCATCCACGAGGAGACGGCGTCGACCGTCCCGTCGGCGGAACAGTCGTCCGACACGATCAGCTCCGTCCCTCCCGGAAGGGCGTCGAGACCGCCGGACTCCAGGAGGCTGTCGAGCGTCTCCGTCACGAACCGCTCCTGGTTATATGTATAGATCGCGACCGAGAGAAGCGGTTCGTTCACTCTGCCCCCTCCCCGGAGAGCACCCTGGAGAAGATGGTTTCAAGACGCGAGAGCATGGTGTGCTCCTTCAAAAAGCGCTCGTACCCCGCCTTCCGCACACGCTCGCGCTCCTCGTCGTGCGCGAGATAGTACTCTATCTTTTCGAGGAGGTCGTCGGTATCGCGGTAGACCGCGATTTCCTTCCCTGGTTCGAAGTATTCGTTCAGCTCCGGGTTCTCCTGCGTCAGCAGGAAGCCTCCGCACGCGGGCACTTCGAAATCCCTCCCCTTGATCTGCAGCAGCGGCCGTTCGCCGTCCTTTTCAAGCGATTCCGAGACGGAGGCGTTGCTCAGGTTCAGGTTGATGCGGCTTGCGCTGAACATGCGGATCATCTCGCTCAGACCGATTCGTCCTTCTTTCCAGCCACGGCCGCGCACTGCGATCCGGACGCCGCGCTCGCGAAGCCGCCGGACGACCTCACGCCTGCACCCGTGAGGCTGCCCGATGAAGGAGACGTCGTACTCGTATCCGCACGACATCGGGCGGAAGAAAAAGTGGTTCGCCCCCCACTGGCTGCGGATGACGTTCGCAAATCCGAGCTCCTCGTACCGACGAGCGGCATCCGCGCTGGTGGTGCATATCCAATCGTACGGGCGCGCGGCGAAACGGGAAAAGTCGTCGAAGCGCCAGTGATCGTCGCTGAAGAAGGCGACTGTCGGAATACCGAGCTCCGATGAAATCGCACGGATGGTCTCCGCGCGGAATTCATCGTCGAGAATCGCATGGAGAAGCACCGACGGCCTGAAGAGCATGCAGGCAAGCCGGAGCGCGGACTGCATGCGTTCGTGTCCAAGGTCCGCCCGCACCCTGTCGTACGGGAAATGGACGACAGGATACCCTCCGCCGACCAGCGAGTAGTAGAAGTGTACGGTGTCGTACCCCAGGCCGAGCCCCGGACGTCCGTAGTCCGAGCCGAGACCGGCGTAGAGGATCAGCGGACGGGCACTTCCTTGATTCCTGACGTCGAGCATGCGGTGGACGTACTCTTCATCGCTCCAGGAAGGCCATACCCTGTTTTTTGCTGCGCGCAACCGCTTTCGAAAATCCTTCAATCCGATGACCGTTCACCTCCTTCGCAGAACGCGTTCGAGAACGCATAATCAGGCAAGACTCCGGAAAATTCGTTCAAATTCCACGGCCGCGCCCTCACGTCCGAAACGGGGCTCCACCGCGGTGCGCGCCGCGGCGACATAGTTTTCGATCCTCTCGCTCTCCCACTCATCGTAGACCCTCAGTATTTCCGCAGGAATCAGTTCCAAATGCCGACGGACATAGTACGGACCGCTCCGCTCTCCGAAGTAGGATGCGAAGGCTTCGTCGAGCTTCTCCGGCGCGAGCAGACCGATCCAGAATCCGGAGAAGACCACTGTCGGGCGATGCGCCAGCACTGCTTCGACCGCCGACGTGGAGCCGGCGCAGACGAGCGTCGCCCATTCGAACCAGCGCCGAGGGTCGGTCTGCGTCCCGATGATCCGAAGATACCGCTCTCTCGCCGCAACATTGGCCTTCACGGCCATCAGGCGGAACTTCCACGTTCTCCACCCTCCGCCGACGAAGGCGATCTCAAGCGACGGGATGGATTTTTTCAACGTCGGCGCCTCCTGAAGCAGTTTCAACGGACCGGCGGACTTGTATCCGCTGATCCTGCCGAAGCAGAGAATCCTGAACGGGTCGCGCGGAGGAATCGGCGTCGGGGTAAGCAAACCGGTGAGAGGACGCTGGAAGAGAAATTTCGGGAACGGCGTCGGTATCTCCTCCAGCTTCTCCAGAAGCGGCGGCTCGGCGGAGAGCCACGCGTCGCTCCAGCGCACCAAGGAATCGACGTCGCGTCCCTTCTTGTCGGTCTTTTCAAGGTCGTCCAGAAAGAAGGTGAAGATTTTCGCCCCCGTCGCTCGTTTGAGTCGCACCGCAAGGGGGAAGGATCGCCTGGAATCGGTGACCAGGACGTCCGGCGCGAACTCCCGCGCCTTCCTGTCGAACCAGAAGTTACCGACTGTCGGGGAGGGAATGGAGATCACCTCGACGCCGAAAGCGCGCAGGCGGGATTGAAATCCCTTGCCCCCCCATCGTCCAAGGACGGCGACCCGATGCCCTCCTTCACTGAGAGCGGAAGCAAGGTGAAACACAAACGAGGTGACGCCGTCGACAATCATGGCGTCCGAGCAAAAAAGTATGTTCATCCGAGAAAGGAGCTCCTTCTATCGGCGCGAAGGCGCCGCGCGTTTATTTTCCGTTGTCTTTTCCCGATTCTCCCCACCGTTCGACGATCCACTCCGCCGCCCGTCGCGCCTCGTTGAGAACGGGGCCGTCGGCGTGGAGCGACGCGCCCCCTGCGGATGAGCGCCGCAGCGCGCGGGGCTGCATCTCCTTCAGAAATCCACGGCGTTCCAGGACGTCGAAGAGGGCGTCGAAACGCGGTTTTCCCCAGAGCAACCCCGGCGGCAGCAGTTTCCTTCGCACGAGCCACGCCGTGAGATCCTGCAACGCGACGCGGAGCTTCCCCTTCCTGTCGGTCCGCAGAAGAAAGACTTCTCTCCCGGCGGTGATAGCCTCCGAGACCATCGAGACGGAATCCTCGGTGACGAAGAGCCGCGAGCAGAGCCCGAGCATTCCGGCGACCGGGTTGAATTCATCCCGCGACGCGAGGAGAAGCAAACGGACGTGGGAGCGCCCGGCAGCAAGCCGCGTCAACGCTTCTTCGGCCTCGGGCGTGGTCCGCCGCGACGTGGTGATGTAGAGATCCGCTTCTTCTTTCGCGGCGGCGGAGAAGATAGGGGCGATCGTGCGCCGCACCCAGTCCGCCGTGACGGCGTAGTTGGCGTCGTCGCCTCCGACGAGGAGCCCCCATCGTCGCTCCGCGCTCTCCACGGGAGGGTAAAGTTCCGCAAGTTCCCACCCTTTCCGCTCCAGTTCGTCGGGGAAGATCGCGTTGGGCGCGCCCAGGGTCGCCAGCAGGTTGTGGGTGAGCCTCGGGCGGTCGTGCGCCGGGACCACGGCGAAATCGAAGGGGGCCGTGCCGAGCGCCGAGGGCGTCATCAGAACGCACGACTTGCCCCGCGTCATCTTCGCGAGCGCGAGAGCGAACGGCGCGGCGCTCCCTCCCGCAGCGAGGAAGAGCGCGTCCTTGCCGGTGAGCTTGCGGGAGGCGAGTTCGCGCTTCATCGTGTCGAAAAGCGCGGAACCTCCCGTCTCGTCCAGCCAGACAAGGATGTCGCAAGAGTTCATCTTCGGCAGTCGGCGCCCCTTCACCTTGAGCAGCTCCACCCGCCGTTTTCCCGTGATCCTCGGAACGTCGATCTCGACGATGTCGGCGCCGGTGAAGCGCGAGAGCCACCCGGCGATGCCCCTGCTCTGCGAGAGATGTCCGCGTATCGAGTCGCTCAGAATAAAGACGAGCAAGGGGCCGGACGCCCGCCCATGCGCCGGGCGCTGCTGCGGGAGGTCCTGCGTGTCGCGGGAGAAGGCTTCCTTCGCTTCACCGATGGACATGCTGCTAGACTCCCTTCGCCGCCGGCAGGACGGCGTTCACCGCTTCGTTCGAGCACACGGCACTCTTCACTTCGTTCGAGCACACGGCACTCTTCACTTCGTTCGAGCACACGGTACGCTTCGCTTCGTTCGAGCACACGGCCCGCCGGACGGCTTCCAGGTCCTCCGGCGTGTCGACGCTTGTACCCTTTCGCTCCGCCCCGGTGACCGCGACCTTCATCGAGTAGCCGTGCTCCATGATTTTCAGCTGTTCCAGCGACTCCGCCAACGAGAGCGGCGTCGGAGGGAGGGAGACGAAGATGTTTAAAAAGTCCCTCCGGAAGCCGTAGATGCCGATATGCTCGTATACCGGAACGGCGTCGGCGCTGGAACGAATGTACGGGATGGGGTATCTGCTGAAGTAGAGCGCGAATCCGCGAAGATCCCGCACCACCTTCACCACGGAGGGGTCTTCGAGCATCGAGCGCTCCGTTATGGGAACGCAGAGCGTCGAGGAGAGCGCCGAATCGTCGTCCAGAAGCGCTTGCGCGACTTCGTCCACCATGAGCGGGTCGAGCAGCGGCTCGTCCCCCTGGATATTCAGCACGATATCGCCCTCGTACTTTTCCGCCGCCTCGGCGACCCGGCACGTCCCGTTGGGGTGGTCGGGCGAGGTGAGCGCCGCCTCCCCGCCGAACGAGCGGACCTCTTCGAGAATCCGCTCGTCGTCGGTGGCAACGACAAGACGGTCGAGCAGCGGCGAAAGCGCGGCGCGTTCGTAGACTCTCCGGATGAGCGTCTTCCCGCAGATATCCGCCAGAGGTTTGCCGGGAAGGCGCGTCGAAGCGTAGCGGGCGGGGATCACGCCGAGAATGTTCATGGCTTCGCGACGGTCTCCCCGTTCCCGAAGGACGCGGCGGAAACGCCGCACTTCCGCGCGCGGGCGAGGATTTGCTCCCGGTCGACGGGCTGCACTTCCCTGACGATCCATTCGCGCATCGCCTTCCCCTCGGGGGTGTGCTGGGCATAGCTCATGAAGTCGAGGGAAATATCGAGAGCGCCCGCAACTTTCCACGCGAGGACCGGCCAGACCTGCCCGATGTCGCCGATGACGGGGAGGCTCCCCTCGTGGCGCGCGAAGGCGGACATCTCCATCCTGAAGGGAATTTTGGAGATCTTCGTCTTCGGCAACCCCTGGTTGATGGCCTCCTGTATCAGCGAGCCGCCCGTTTCCAGGTCGCGCGCCTTGCGGAGGTTTTCGTCGAGGTCGATACGGATGAGCGTCTTGTCGCGCAGGGAGTAGACGGGGAGCCCTTTCCACCACGACCAGATGCCGTGGCCGGTATAGCACTCGAAGGGGCCGTCGTGAATCTCCTGCGTAAGGGCAACCGCCGATTCAATGATGACGTCGGCCGACTCGAGCATCGCCGCGATGCGCCGGGAGCGCTCGAAGACGGAGATGCTGTCGCCGATGGCCATGCCGATGTGACCGCTTCCGACCATCTGCGGGATGCTCACCAGCACGGGAAGTCCCAGGGCCGCTCCCGCGCCGAGCATGGTCCGCCGGTCGGAGCCCCACCCCGCCACGGTCTCGAAGGGAAGTCCCAGCGCCTTGCAGAGCACCAGAATCTCGCCTGCGAGGTTCTCGTTCCGCAGCCCCATCGGGTACGCCATGTTCCCCGCCGCCTTGACGACGAGACGCCCCTCGGCGCGCTCCCCCTTCGCCAGCAGCTCCTCGTCGAGGACCATCTCCGCGCGAAGCGCGTTCATCCGCTCCTCGTCGAGCTGCGTGAATTCGAAGACGTCGCCGCGGGGCATGAAACGCTCCTCGAACCCGAGAGCCGAGGCGCTGCACATCTTCACCAGATCGAGCGCGCCGCCCATCTCGTGGCCGACGACCGCCGAACTCGTGGTGACGCCGTCGACGAGCCCCTTCTCCATCAGTTCGGCGATGAGCGTGGTCACGCCCTCGT
>Ga0334887_1005793_pt1 | contig 10060 bp, 10 predicted proteins | sample GraSluR1_MG_10_FD_207217 | JGI IMG/M metagenome (GOLD analysis project Ga0334887, IMG submission 207217) | Sludge microbial communities from methane-producing bioreactor in Wageningen University, Netherlands - Granular Sludge_18_07-R1 | ecosystem: Engineered > Bioreactor > Anaerobic >...
CGAGCCCATCTGACCTGATTTCTCGTCCAGGAGAACTCTTTCCTTAAAATCAAGAACTTGGGCACGAAGCATCGAAGGAAGGTTCTTATGTTCTTGCTCTCCAAGGACGGGTACACGATCTGGGATGAAGGCGAGAGAAGAGCGAAAACACGAGATTGAGAGAGAGGGAGAGACGAAGAACCGGGTATGGGGTTTGGGGTTTAGGGTCTGGTAAGAACGAGATCCCGTATAGAAGCACTACGGGATGACGGGATCGGGGTCCGGGATGACAGTGAGAAGAACGTCAGGAGCCCGTCAGTCCCCATTTTCACGAGAAGGAGATCTTGGTTTTCTTACCTCTATCCTCTCACCCCTTACCTCTGATCCACCTCGTGAGCGTAGCGAACGTCTCGACGATGCTCTTTCTCTCCACTCTCCAACGATCTTTTGCCCGCGAAGCGGAACTGGCGCGACGCAGTCGTACTGGCATCGCGAAGCGATACTGGCCGCCGCAGGCGACTGGCGGTTCTTCATAACTCTCCACGCTCCACTATCCACGATTCTCAAGAGCAACACACCCCGTCGGCAGGGGCATGCCGCCACCCCTCTGCGAGAGGGGATCTTAGATCAAAAGCGGAAGAGCGGTGTTTTGGAGCTCTTCTCGGAGGGTGGACGGAGAAGAACGGGTCTGGAGTTTGGAGTCTAGGGTCTGGTAAAAACGAGAGAAACGAGACTCTCTCTCGCCCTCTTTTCATCTCGTTCTCCTTTGCTCCTTAACCAAGAACGAATGACTGGACTTATCTTGTACCCCTGCCTATCTTATTCTAACAAACAACGGTGGACGGATAACGTCTCTCTCGCTCTTTCGAAGGACGGGTCCATGCTCCGGGACGCTGGACGAAGGACGTATCTTCCGCTCCTAACGCTCTTCTCAGAGGACGGTGGACGATGTGGAACAGAGGTAAGAGGTTAGAGGCTAGAGGTAAGAAAACCAAGATCTTTTCGCTCTTCTCGCTCTTACAAGACCCTAGACCCCAAACCCTAGACCCGGGCTTCTCGGAGGGTGGACGGTTGACGGAGGACGCCTCCTGCTCTTTCAAACGCTGCGCTTGTTATATTCCGATCGATGTAGTAGAATTGGGACGCTTACCTTACCACAACGGAGGCTTTCTATGATTCGGAGATTTATCAGTTATTATCGTCCTCATATTAAACTCTTTTTGCTGGATATGGCCTGCGCGTTCATGATAGCAGGCATAGATCTGGTCTTTCCGACTTTCACAAGGCTCGCTCTGGACGACCTTATTCCGTCTGGCAACATACGGGGAATAGTGATAATCGCCGTTGTAATGGCCGGTCTGTTTGTCATGCGGGCAGTTTTTAACTATGTGGTCAACTACTGGGGCCACGTGGTCGGCGTAAGAATGGAGTACAACATGAGGAAGGATATCTTCTCTCACCTCCAGACACTTTCATTCAGCTATTTCGATAGAATAAGAACCGGCAAGATCATGTCGAGGATAGTGAACGATCTGAGAGAGATTACCGAGCTTGCCCACCACGGACCGGAGGATCTCTTCATCTCGCTTGTCACTCTTATTGGAGCTTTCATAATTCTTATTCAGACGGACTGGAGACTCACGCTCATTGTCTTTGCCTATATCCCATTCATGGTCTGGTTTGGGATCAAGAAGAGGCAGAAGATGGCAAAGGCCTTCAGGATAGTGAGAAAGAAGATCGCCAATGTGAACGCCCAGCTCGAGAACAGTATTTCAGGTATCAGAGTGGCGCAGTCTTTCACAAACGAAGAGTTCGAAAAGTCGAAGTTCAATCTGGGAAATCAGGAGTTCAAGGAATCCAGGGAGTTCGCCTTCAAGTCTATGGCTGAGATGATAACCGGCGTCGATTTGCTGATGAATATGCTAAAGGTTACCGTTCTGGCAGTCGGGGGCTATTTGACATTCGCCGGAGAGATTTCCGTGGGGTCACTCGTGGCCTTTTTCCTGTATATAGAGCTTTTCCTGCAGCCAATAAGAAGGCTTATGCAGTTCGCCCAACAGTACGAAGACGGTATGTCTGGATTCGAGAGGTTCGTCGAGATTATGAACACAAAGTCCTCCATAGTCGATTCTCCGGGAGCAGTTGAGCTCAGCGATGTGAGGGGAGATGTGGCAGTTGAGAACGTCTCCTTCTCTTACAATGGGGGAGAGAAGGTTCTGTCGGACATAAGTCTCGAAATACCGGCAGGCAAAATGATAGCTCTCGTGGGTCCTTCCGGCGGGGGCAAGACGACTCTCTGTCATCTGATTCCAAGGTTCTACGATGTTAGCGCGGGAAGAATAACGGTAGACGGTAAGGACATTAGAGAAGTGACTCTGCATTCCCTGCGCAGTAATATAGGAATTGTTCAGCAGGATGTCTTTCTCTTCGCGGGGACTGTGAGGGACAATATCGGATACGGCAAGGGCGACGCGACTGATGAGGAGATAGCCGAAGCGGCAAAAAAAGCGAACATACACGACTTCATAATGAGTCTGGAAAGCGGCTACGAAACTTATGTCGGAGAACGCGGAGTTATGCTTTCAGGAGGCCAGAAGCAGAGGATATCCATAGCCAGGGTCTTTTTGAAAAACCCACCGATTCTGATCCTCGACGAGGCGACTTCTTCGCTGGATAACGAGACGGAGCTGAAGATACAGGCTTCACTCGAGAGCCTGTCCAGAGGAAGGACAACTCTGGTAATAGCGCACAGGCTTTCGACGATCAAGAACGCCGATGAGATAGTAGTCATTTCGAGCAGCGGAATCATAGAACGGGGAACCCATACGGAGCTCGTAAAGGCCAGTGGACACTACGCGAAGCTTTACAAAGCCCAGTTCAAGGGATATATACCGGATATGTGATCTACTTTCTCTCTATACACACATATCTCTCGGGATAGACTAGAACGCTCTGAATAAATTCCTCAATTATTTCGTCGGGAATCTCCCGATAATCTTCTCCTGAAAAATGCTCTCTCAGGAGTTCTTCTACCCTTTCCCAGTATTCTTTGCTGTTAGTGCTCAGCACTGCTGTTTTAGGATCGCAACCGGGGTCGAACTCGCCAATGGAGAGCGCCTCGTGAAGCTGTATCTTTTCGACTACTTCCCAGTCTTTAGGAAATACGTTGCCTCTCATATATGTCCTGACTCTATAATCCATACCTACACCTCCAGATGATAGTAAGACTTATCGAACGGGTCTTTGGGTTTAACCTGTTATACTTGATCTGAGAGCTGGTCCATGGAGGTGAATCATGGATATTGAAAGAGAGTTCATTTTGGAGTGGTACGCGAGACAGCTTCTTGTAAAGGGTATTACGGAAGCGTTCCAGCTCAGGCTAACTGAAGAGACGTTTGGTTCACTATCGTGCGAATTCGAAGAGCTCATTGCCGAACTGCTTATTAGAAGCGGCTTGGCCGGAATAACCAGAGAGTTTCCCCGGCATAAGATACTGCGATTCTATTCTCCTTTGATATACAGGCAGGATGAGACGATACAGTTTCGGAACGGTCCAAATCTCGAGTTCTATGAGCAGTCCGGGAAGAAAGTGATTTCTTTCCCCCACGAGCTGTCAAAGTTCTTTGCTCCGGTAATCGCTTCAAGAGTCTTTTTGTGGCTGCTAGAAGAGAGGATCGAGAATTCGCTCGAAATTAAGTTTCCAGTTTTCGACCTGGAGAGAGTTCGCAGACAGGGAAGAGTAATGGTCGTCGGCGCCGGTGGTCTTGGCGGTCCTCTAATAAAGACTTTGCTCGATCTTGGACTTAGAGATTTAGCGGTTGTCGAACCGGGTAGTGTAAAACTTAACAATCTTCACCGACAAATACTGTACGATTATGGGGACGTCGGTTATCCTAAAGCCGAAGTGTTGCAGAAGAAACTTAGCAGAGCCTATACTTCTGCAAGAATAAGAGTGTACGACTCGTTTTTTAGTGAGAGTCTTCTCCGGACTGAGAAACCGGACCTTGTAATTAGCTGTGTCGATAATTTCAGCGGCAGATACTCGATAAATGATGCGTGTTACCGTTCGGGTATTCCGTATATAGACGGAGCCGTCGAGGAGTTCAGTGGATACGTAATGTACAGAGACCGCACTCTCCCCTGCTACAGATGTTTTATGGGAGATGAAAGAAGGGACAACTCCGCTCCAAAGGGGATCTTGCCCTTTACAAGTTATCTCGGTGGTATGGTCCAGGCAGCGATTGCCGTTGATTTTCTTAATAGAAATAAGCCGTATGAAAGTATTTTCTGGTTTGATCTCAGAAACAGCGTATTTGAAGAGCTAGAGATAAGTCGAAGATCGGAATGCGAAGTCTGCCAGTAGTAATTGTGTGGTGGGTGGTGAAACTTTATGGAAGTCGTTTATGGCGAGAAGAAATGGACGTTCGAAAATGAGATGCTTCTAGATAAGCTGCTTCAGGAAACTGGCCTGAAAAGAGAGCCGGTTCTTGTAATGGCTGATGGGCGCTTGATAAGAGAAGGAGAAACCTTACCCAGGGATTCCAGAGTCCTCATAATCAACGCCGCGAATGGCGGCTGATACCTGCGCATACTCACGCATACTGATGCATAAGATAATAACGGGGTCGTTTTCGCTCCCTATCGTTTCATGCGGGATATTGCTTTTTTTGAAGGGAGCTTCCCGATACTGCTAAAATTAGATGATTGTGTAAAGAAAACACTGGAGGTGAAGAAATTGGAAAAGAAACGCGTCTTGATTCTCGGTGCCGCCGGTAGGGATTTTCATAACTTCAATACCTACTACCGCGACAACGAAGAATTCGAAGTTGTAGCATTCACGGCGACTCAGATTCCCGGAATTGACGACAAGAAGTACCCCGCCGAGCTGGCCGGTTCACTCTATCCCGATGGAATTCCGATATTACCGGAAGAAAACTTCGGAAGGTTGATCGATGAACACAAGATCGATCAGGTAGTCCTCGCTTACAGCGATCTCCCCCATCAGTATGTCATGGAAAGAGCGGCGATAGCTAACGCTCACGGAGCGGATTTTATTCTTCTAGGACCTTCCAAGACTATGGTCAAGTCTTCCAAGCCAGTTATCTCGATCTGCGCCGTTAGAACCGGTTGCGGCAAGAGTCAGACGACACGCAGAGTCCTCGACATCCTGAGGGCAAAGGGAAAGAAAGTAGTATCTATAAGGCACCCGATGCCTTACGGAGATCTTGTGAAACAGAAGGTACAGAGGTTTGCCGACTATGCCGATCTAGACAAACACGAATGCACGATAGAAGAGAGAGAAGAGTATGAACCTCACATAGACAGAAAGGCCGTGATCTATGCCGGAGTCGATTACGAAGCGATCATGAGAGAGGCCGAAAAAGAGGACGTCGATGTTATCATCTGGGACGGCGGGAACAACGATTTCTCTTTCTACAAGACGGATCTCTATATAACCGTTGTCGATCCGCACAGACCGGGCCATGAAACGACTTTCTATCCGGGCTTCACAAACCTTATGATGGCCGATGTCGTTGTTATAAACAAAGAAGAGACTGCAGCTCCGGAGGGAATTGAGCTCGTCCGCAAGAATATCGCCAGGTATAATCCCGATGCCATAGTCGTCGACGGTGCTTCTCCGATAATTATCGAAGGAGACCAGGCGTCTCAGATAAAGGGAAAGAGAGTTCTCGTGGTCGAAGACGGACCGACGCTGACTCATGGCGGCATGAGGTACGGCGCGGGCTGGGTTGCAGCAAAGAAGTTTGGCGCAAAGGAAATCGTCGATCCCAGACCGTACGCGGTCGGTTCGATAGTAGCCACTTATGAGAAGTACGACCACGTCCATGAGATACTACCCGCGATGGGTTACGGCGACAAGCAGATGAAGGAACTTGAAGATACAATAAACAGGGCCGATGTCGATCTGGTTATAATCGGTACTCCGATCGACCTGAGAAGAGTCATCGATATAAATAAGCCGGCAGTCAGAATAGGCTACGAGCTTCAGGAGATCGGCAAGCCCGATCTGGTAGATGTGATAGACGAATTCCTTAAAGAGCACAATCTCTGACCGTTATTCTTCGAATTCGAGGGCTGGAGCAGTTCCAGCCCTCTTTCCATTTCACCAAGGGCCCATACGGCAAAAAAACTCGCCCGGTCGGTGGTAGAATATGGTTAGCAAATCAAACAAAGAAGGGATAAAATTGCGACGCAGAATCGCCCTGTTGTTGATTTATACGTTCATAACGATAATAACGATCTCAATGTACAGGGTCGTTTACAACCTCTTTTTGAGAGAATTAGGTTTTTCAAATCACTTGATTGGCAATATAACTTCCGCTCAGCTATGGGGATCGGCCATAATAGGACTTCTCGCCGCGGTCCTTGCTGACACGATCGGGAAGAAGAAAATTCTCGTGCTTTCGGTTCTTGTGGTACCTGTTTCGGGAATCGCGCTCGCCTTTGTAACCGATCCGACGTTGATAATGGTCTTCTCTTTTATAAAGGGCGGGTTCACAGTTACCGCCTTTACCGTAGTGATGGCTACCATAACCGGCATAACGAAGACTGGAAACCGGGCAAAGATCTTCGGGCTGAACTTCGGCATAAATATGGCCAGCGGTGTGTTGGGGAACTTTCTGGGGGGTGCTTTCGGAGATCTAATAGGCCTTAGATCGACTCTGATTCTCTCGATGATCGTACACCTTGTGGCTATCTTTCCTGTTTTAATTATTGAGGTGGGCGAGACCAGGACGGGGCTCAAGGAGCTCTTCGATTTTACCGGTCTGGAGTATGATCAGAAGAGGGTCCTGGGGTACTACTTCTTCTCGACGGCGACGGTGGGTTTTGGAGCCGGTCTCTTCATCCACTTCGGCAATCTCATCTTCAAAGACCTCTTTGGGATGTCTGCAACGGCTATCGGGATCGCCCTGTCGATTGCCCAGCTGGGGACCGCGGCGGGTTCGACCATGTCGCATCGATTCGGCAGGCGCTTTGGACCCCTCAAGTTCAATCTTGTGATGCAGATGCTCGTGATACCTCTGATGATCTCTCTTGCGATTGTGAGGCAGCCCCTTCTTTTCACCGCGCTCTATGCATTCAGGTTCGTATTCATGAACATAACGAATCCGATAATGACTTCGATCGTATTCTCGTACGTTCCCAACACAAAGCTCTCGACTGTATCCGGCATAAACGGGTTTCTCAATAACACAGTCAGAGCGGTGGCCGCTATGATCTTCGGTTATGTGGTAGGATCTTATGCCAAAGGCTACACTGAACTCTTTCTTCTGAGTACGGTCTTTTATGCGGCAAATGCATTTATAAGCTATCTCTTCTACCGTGAATTCAAGACCAAATCAAAGGTCGTCGAACTCTACGAGTCGCGTTAGCCTTTCCTCTTAAGCTGTATAAGGTTGCCCTTCCCATGTGAGGCCGCATAGAATGAGGCATATACATTCAACAGGCAGGTCGCTCCCGAGAATATCCACAGATATATGTTTACGCTGTAAAGGCTTGCGGCCATGCCGCCTATCGAAAAATAGTAAAGCAATAGAAAGGGAATTCCAATAGATGGTCTGAAAGGGTTCCTGAACTCTACTCTCACAACGTGATCGACAACTAGATCAAAGGCCGCCCAAACAACGTATAGGAGTGCCGGAAGCCATGTGAAGAGCCAGCGCCCCTCCATGAGGTTAAGTATTCCGATTATCGCTGCCGGGATTGCCAGGAGCAGTGTCACTGCACCCAGCAAGTGTTCGATCGACGGCCACCTGAACTTCGAAACAAAGAAGAGAATGGCAAAAAGGTTTATCAGATTGATGGTTACGAACAGGAATATCGACATTGGCTCACCCCCCCTTTCAGGATTATACAGTCTTTAGGGTGTGAAAGCCAAAGCCCTATCAGGGCCTGGGTGCCTTTACGACCAGAACTCGCAGAGTGCCGTCTCCCGTATTCTTTATTCCGTGCGGAATCATCTTCGGACTATCGATGACATCGTCTTTGGAGACCTCATAATCATGTTCACCGATATTGATGATACCGTTTCCTTCCAGAACAAGCATGAGAACATCGACTGGAGTCTTGTGTTCGGGAAGAACGCTGTCCCTTTCCAGTTCAACAACGGCAGCATGAGCCGTATCTTTGCTGTATATTACGTATCCCTTCAGACCGGGTTTATCGACTACTAGCTTGCCATCGCTTACTTTGCTCTTATACATAACACATCACCCCTCACGAAATTCTTCTTCAATCAGATGATACGTCAGTGTTCAGGGAGCAGGCAGTAACATTTGTTACGTGCTCATCTCTCAGATTCCCCTGTCAAGGAATATGGCGAACGCCAGCAATGAGAGAAGTATAAACCAGCCGATCAGAGCCACTTTTACGGCCTTGCCCGCCTTGTTGGCTTCCCACCAGGTTCTCGGTCCCAAACCTTGAAGTCTGAAAGTAATAGTCGATGATAGATTTACACATACAATGTTCACGAAGAAGAGGAGCAGGGCGTTCAGAGAACCCTGAAGATTTCCGTTGCCGAGTAAAATTCCAGATGTCGCAAGAGGCGGAAGAAGAGAAGCGGCGACCATGACGCCTATCAGAGAAGTCGCAAGGCCAGAAGTCATTGATAGAGCTGCGGCAGTACCTGAAGAGAATGCGAGGATAATATCTCCGAAATCAACGACGGTTCTACTCGATATCTCCGGTATTGTGTGTTCGACTCTCAAGAAGAAACCTACGAAGAGCGAAAAGATGAAACCCAGGCCGATTCTTATCAGGTTTGTTCTTATTGCTTTGAAAGCGAGAGAAGAATCGCCGAGAGTAGTCGCGAATGCCTGAGCGACATTTGGACCGAGCATGGGCGCTATGACCATCGCACCGACGACTATCGAGGGGCTGTTTCTGACAAGACCTATGGTGGCGACGATCGCTGAGAGAACTACCATTACTAGATCAACTGCATTATTCGATATGCTTGCCGAAATATCCTGATAAAGCTCTTCTCTGCTGATTCTCTTGAAAATGGGTTTGTCTTCGACTTGTTGTTTCTCTTTTTCCTCTTTATCCTCTTCAACTCTTGGAATTGAAGCTTCTACCGGTATTATAACAACTCTGAAGGAAGGGTTGCTTGAGAATTCTCGTGCGAGCGTGTCCAGTATCTTTTCACTGTTCTCGGCAAGAAGGAGGATTTTCGTCTGCCACATGTCTTCATCGAGCTTAGCCGACCAATGAGCGATCACAGAAATCTCTTCAAGTATTTTAGACAGTCTGTCTCGAGGATCCGAATCAAGAACGACCTCGATTAGTCTTTCTGCCACAGTAATTCACCTTCTCTGAGTTCGTTTCTCCGCTTGTTTATATATGTCAATTCTAAACGATAGCATAGACGAATAACAGCCTGTTCTCGCGTGCCGCTATACAGTTAACGTTTTCCTTATATACTTGTCTATAATACTGTTCTTCGATCGAGATCTCTTCCTCTTAGCTGTCGGTTGAATCTCACCAAGCGGTATCTCGATCACCCGGTCTTTTGAGTATCTTTTGCGATCTGTGGCTGGAGGTTTGAAGTGATATACTTGATACTCGCAATTCTTTGCAGTTCGTCTATTGCTATGATATTCAAGATAAGTGAAGGACAAAATCTCAACAGACTTGCCGTGACGTCTTTCAACTATCTATGTGCTTCTCTGGTAGCACTCTTCATGTTGCTTGTAGATTTCCCCGAACTCGGTGTCGGAGGCGGGAGTTTCGAGTCGGTTGTTCTGAAAAACGAGACTCTCTTCTCTCTGAACAGTAGCGTTTTCTGGGGTATATCGGTCGGTGTCTTCGCGGGGGTCTTTTTCTTCCTTTCCTTTCTTTTTTATCAGAAGAGCGTTCGAGAAAGTGGGATGAGCCTCTCGGGGGCGTTTGGAAAACTTGGGATCTTGATTCCCATGCTCTTCTCCCTGGTTATCTGGAGAGAGTATCCCCGAATCCTTCAATGGACGGGGATCGCCATGGCCCTTCTATCTATACTTCTTCTGAACTGGCCGTTCGGAAGATCGGGCAACGGCGTAAAAGTGTCTTTGATTCTTCTCTT
>Ga0334887_1005795_pt1 | contig 10058 bp, 10 predicted proteins | sample GraSluR1_MG_10_FD_207217 | JGI IMG/M metagenome (GOLD analysis project Ga0334887, IMG submission 207217) | Sludge microbial communities from methane-producing bioreactor in Wageningen University, Netherlands - Granular Sludge_18_07-R1 | ecosystem: Engineered > Bioreactor > Anaerobic >...
CCAAGCGTCAGCAATCTCTTGAATCTTGGCTACTTTCAGCTGCTCCAACGTCGGCACCGGAGGCTCCGGAGGAGCAACATACGCAACCTCTCCCGCCACATTCCCCGCCGCAATCCATGCAAGATAGCCCTTACTCTCTTCGGAGGCGTTACGCCAATAGCCTTTAGAACTCATCTGCTGTAGCTGATACTCGGTTTCACTAATCCATTTTTTACGGTACATATGCCTCACCTCCTACTTGAGCGCGAACACGAGTGACACGGACAAATCTTCCGCGTCGTCACCGGGAGTGCCGCCTGTGGCTTTGACAACCTTTAGCTCCACTCGCTCACCATAAGCCACATCAAGATTTCCAGTCGCTGTCTGGCGCGTGGTGGCGGTTTCGTCATCGCTTGACAAAAACGTATCCCCTGCTACCCACTTGTCGTAAGAGGCCGTTACCGTTCCGCTCGGGGATTCGTCCAGCTCAAGAGAGCCTGTCACGGGGTCAAGAGTATATGCCGTAACTGGGGTTGAGCCGTCCAGTACAGCCAAGGTATCGGGCAACACCAGCGTATCCAGGGCATAGGTTGTCCCGCTTCCGGAGCATGTGGTGGATGCTGTGGGAGTCCCTGCGAATACGTTAATAGCAGGCTGCGTAGTGGTCGCCGCTGAATCCTCTGTCTGGATAATATGCTTTACGACACACAACACCCCCGGCCCAAGATCCCAATAAAGGGGGTCGCCCGTCTGGCTCTTGATTGCCGTGGTGGTTGCGTCTGCGGCAAAGGCCCCGGAGAGGTTGATATCCACTTTCTGTACTCGGGTAAAATCGCCGTAGGATATGGCGTATTCGGTGGAGTCGGAGAGCGTTCCCCCTGCCACCGTCACCGTGCCCGTGGTGTAGTCCGTAACAAGCTGGTACGTGCTACCAACCTTGAGAGGTCTCCCCGGCTTGAATATGGCTTGATTCTCGGTGTTGTCCGTCACGTTGAATGTGGTGGTGGAGGTAGTGGTTACGTTGCCGAAACTCTCCCAACCATTGAGAGGGGCATACGTCCCGGAGTGGTCATGGCTTGCGTCCGCAAAATCTGCCGCAACCTTCCCGGAGTCCTTAATCAGTTTCCCTGTTATCCCGTCAAAAGCCGCCAGACGACTATCAACCGAAGACTCTGGCCCTACAACATCGCCGGAAGCCCCGCTAACGCCTGCAAAAATCTTTGTAGAATTCATCATGCCATTTCAACCCCCCACACTTGGAGACTCACCGCAGAAGCCAGCGAGCTTTTCGCCTGTACCGTTGCGCCCGTTTCAAGCACGCACTTTCCAGAGCCCGGAGAAAATCCGAAGGACTCCCCGGCCGCAAGCTCATACTTCAGAATTGTGCTCGCCACTCCTGCGGAATCCCCGGACTGCACAAGGTGGACCTCCACATCCGCAGCGTCCGAAGCCGACGTGTTGCACAGCCAAAAGCCTGTCACCATGGTCGTAGTCGATCCCGGCACCGTATAAGCTGCTGCAAGGGAGCTGGTTAATTCAGCCTGTCCCAACTGTTTCAAAGTGTTCGCCATTTCGGGCTCCTTCCTATCCGTAAATCAGAGCGGCCATGACCATGTCCGACTCGTCCGCTGATTCGCCCTGCGATACGAGCAAGTTCCAATTCCCCGCACTCGGCGGCTCATCGCCCGTAGTCTCTTGGAGGGCAATGTAGCTGCTTCCCTCGTGATACACCGCATCATTCGCCTCGTAGGACGTGCCGGAATCCCACGCACCACGCCACACGATACCCGGATCTCCGGCGGGGCCTTGTGGGCCTGTTGCACCTGCGGCCCCGGTGGGTCCGGCGGGACCAACGATCTGCCCGACGTTGTCCCACTGGGAATCCGTAGAATTCCAGAAGTACAAATCACCTGTCTCGCCGTTAATCCAAGCATCCCCCGCCTCGGGAGAGACAACCGCAAGGATCGCCGTCTCATCTGCCTTGGTCCCCTTGAGCGTTACCGCTACCCCCTGAGCGCCCTGAACACCTTGCGGCCCGGTGGCTCCCGTAGGCCCTGCCGGTCCTATAGCTCCCTGCGGTCCCGATGGCCCCTGAATCCCCTGCGGGCCAGCATCGCCCGTGTCACCCTTGTCTCCCTTGGGACCTGCGTCTCCAGTGTCGCCTTTGAGCCCCTGAACACCTTGAATTCCCTGTATCCCCTGGTCGCCCTTGTCACCCTTGGGCCCGGTTACTACCGCCGTCTTATCAACCCATGCCGTGCCGTTCCACTGCTGGTAATCCGTGCCGACGGAGATCAAAGTCCCCGGCTCCGGGTCGCTGGTGAAATATGCGTCTCGGGCGGTGTCGTCCACAAAGAAGTGGTTGTCGTCGATCGTGAAGGAGCCTCCACCCGCTACACCGCCACGTCTAAGAATTGGCATTGTTTACGCCTCCTCCATCAGCACTCTAACCGTCGCCCCGGCGGTACTCGCCAGTGTCAGGCTCGAACACCGCTCCCAGAGCACGCCTTCCCGCATCCAGTCGAGGCCGTCCCCGAGAGTTATTGTCGTCGGCCCGTCACCGAGGGCAAGCGTTGTTTCTCCCTCCATACAGGCCACGGAGAGTGTGTATCGTCCGGACTGCGAAGGATACGGCACATCCACCGTCAGGGGCGTTCCCGCCGCCACGGATTTGTCCCCAGATCCCGCCATAAACAGCCCCGGCACTGCGGGGGTAGTAGCGGTTTGCGTTAGGCCGAGGTCGCTGTAAGGCACAAAAAAAGAGAGTCCTTTCGACTCTCCTGGCTTCCACATGTTGCCGCCCCAAGAGATGGGGCTGGTTGTTTCGTTTTTGTATGTTGGCATTTTCGTGTGCTCCTTTCGTGATTTAGCCTAAGGGTGCAGGGCCTGATGGGGCTCCTGTGTCATACGGCGGCTCCCATCCCCAGTCACCAATCCTGGAATTGGCATGGATTTCGAAAGCACCCCCGTCAAGCGTGAACCGTACGGCCAGATCCATTCCTTCCGGCATAGGCGTTTCCGCCGCCCAAGACGAAAAAACCTGAATCAAGGAGTTTTCTTCCAAAGTAAACGAATAGGAATACCCGCTGTCTATGGCCCCCTGCAAATCCGAGGGGACATAAAACCGTCCTCCCAGGTCGGCAAAGTGATTTACTATACGGTAGTCATATGCTCCCTCTATTACTGCCCGCAAGAAAGAGTTGTCTATGGGTGGGTAAAAGGCTACTTTTACAACGGAAGATTCTCCTATGGCGCCGTTAAAAACGAGATTGCCTTCCAAGATTTGGTAACGTCCGGAGCCCACAAACTCCCCGTCTATTTCAACTTCGGAAAAAGTGTGCGCTGCTGGGATTCCTGACGGCAAGGCGTATTCCCTCCCCGGCACAACGGCGCTTAGAGTATGTTGCGGGAAGTCTTCAAGGAAGAGATCGTTCCCTTCGCCGTCTTGAGCGACTCGAACGTTTATGAGAGTTCCCGTCACAAACGCCGGGAGGTCTTCTTCCCGTGCAGGAATAGAGCGGGGCAGAATGGGGTTTTGCGTGTACCAACCGTAGATAACTGGAACATAGTTTTCCGGCTCGCCTGGAACGCGAGAGGTTTGCCCGAAGTAGCTGTTTAAGCCAGTAAGTTGAGAAACTGTTTTTAATGGCCCCCACGTAAGCCACGGCGGGCCGAGGATTTCTCTTGAACCGTATCCAGAGTCCCTCTCCACAACCAATTCTTCTGTAGAGCGCATTTCCATGCAGAAGGGGGGGTACCAGTCCCCGAACGTGGGGGCTCCCCCAGCCGTAAGGATCTCGAACTCAATCTCATGATCACCCTCGGGGACTGCGACAAAACAGGCTCCAAAAAAATACTGTCCCGTGTGCGTGTTTGCACCACTGACCAATCCGCAGGGCCAGTTTGTTTGGATGTTCACGTCCCCTTTTTCCGGGTGGAATTTCGCCGGAACCTTCTCGGGAGTTTCAAAGTAGTCCCCCGTTGGCCCCATGGACGTTTCCGGCGATCCAGGCAGAAAAAATATCGTCGCCCCTCTCACTCGCAACGGATCATCCCCCACCCAATTTGCCTTTTTCCTGATTACTTTTCCTAGGCCACGCTTCCGACACAGCACCTCAAGCGCCATATCACACGCTCACAATCTCCAGATCAGCCACGGCGAGCGATCCGGAAAAATCCGTGGCAACGCTCCCCCGCACCTGGATCTTTCGAGCCGAGGCTACCGGGATATCTCCAATCTCATGCCCTTTGTAATAGTCATAATCCACTGTCACGTCCCCTGAAGGGTCGCTGGTAAACTCAATTGTCCCGAGCAGATAATCCAATGTCCAGCCGGAAACCGCCGAGCCATCCTCATAAACCACCACGCTTGCGGGAACCACCGGGGCATTTGCCAGCGAAAAGACCGTAGGGCCTCCCGTAGGAGTTTCGCCGGTAACGCTCTCCGTCCCGCCGATGGGCGTGTACGCCGCTTCCTCATCATCCACGATCCCCGTGCTATGGGGATCTTCAACGCCAGAAGACTTCACCTGGAAGGATTGCTTCTGTATCCCTTCATCCTCGTAGTAAATCACGATGGCGGCGCTCATGGCGGGGGCAGAGTCGAAAGAAACAGTGCTCCCAGAAGTGGTAAAGGCAACCTCTGCACCGTCCACCTCTGCGGAATACACCGCCGTCGGGATCGTCGGGAGCACATAATCTGTCTTCGTCCCGTCCCCAGTGTTGTTGTGGCGTCTCCTGCAAAGGGCATAAACCGCCGTCGTTGTCGCCGCCCCTGTACCGTAGGAATAGTCAGCGGTTATTGCTTCATCCAGTGCCGGGATGCTTCCAGAGTTGAAAACGATCTCCCCGGTGGCAAGAGCCAGAGAGAAGTTCCCCGCTGCGCTCTCCCCGTCCACGTAGACCGTGGCGCTCCCGGAAATCACATTCCCGTTGTCCAGGGTGAACGTGTCCGTGGTACCGTCTCCAGTTCCCACGGCCTCCCCGGTCACGTCTGTGGGCTTGTCATTCCACACATCGATTTCGCAGGGGTTCGTTTTCCCTCCAAGAGGCCGAGGGTTAAACGAGTGCGAGGTGACAACAGCCTCCCCCCCACCCACGTACAAATTTATATTTGGTGCGCTCATATGCTCATCTCCTTGTGGGTTGCCCGATTAAAACAACCGTGCCAATCTGCAAATCTCCATGTACTGCCCTGTCCAGATTTACCCGGATAGGCGTATTCCCGCCGATAGGTAAAGCGTCGTATGTCCGGTAATCAATCTTCGCCACGATCTTGGCACGGGTGGCGTTATCCACCTTCCCGGCCTCCGCTTTTGCCAAAGCCACAATAGCCCGTTCGATTTTCTGCGGCGGGCTTTCCAGCACCTCCGCAATCTCAGCAAGGGAGGGCGTTTTCGATAGGCGCAGCGTTGATTTTTTTGAGGCAAGATCGTGTGACGCTGTTTCCACATACCATTCTTCGCCATCCATTTCTAGCACGTCTCCCCGTGCCACTAGAGGCATGAGAGGCGTTTCGACATCCCTGATAGCACAGCGGGAACACTGCTCCCCGTAGTAATAGGCCATGGCAGTGAGAGCCCCTTCGGAGGCGATGTTCTGTACCCGCTTGCTCTTTTCGATGGGGCCGAGGGCTTCTATGGCGGCGTCGTCTTCCACGATAACGGTCAAATCTGCCTGCACCCTGCGGATCGGCAACACCTGGGTTGGCTGTGGCAAATAGTCGTCAATTCGCTTTTTTGGCAGCGTCTCGGTGCTCAAATCCTTTTCCCCGTTATACCGGGTTGTCTCCGTGGTTGCCCACAGTACGCTTCCGTCCGGCTCTGCCAAGGCCGTGGTGATCTGCGTTTCCTGCCGGAGTTCCCAATGGTATTCCAACACGGGAGGCTCATAAGGCGGTATGTCCGGGTCAAAGGGATCAGGGACGTACGGGTCCGGGTCGTCTGGATCGGGAGGATCTGGAGTAACTGGAGGGTCCGTCGGAACTGCCAAAACTTCGATAACGTCTTCAAAATCTTCTGTTACCCTGAACGTTTTCCCGTCCACCTTCGTGACGAAATAAACCCGGAACCCATGGTTCCCAAGGGCAGTTGAGGAGGAGAGGTACATGTCTGCCGTGGCGGTGTTCCCCGTAATTTTTTGGTTCTGAAAATAGATGCTCCCCGATGCACGGAGCGGGGTTATCTGCGTCCCCATCCCGAGAGGCAACGTTTCACCTGTCCTGAGTGAAACGGTCACGGTCACGGTGCCAATTTTCACACTTCCCGATTGCGGACGCTCGACGCTGCCCTTTGGGTAGTTCACGTTATAGGAGGGGTTGCCCTGCGTGTTCCGCACGGTGACGACAATAGGGGACGGCGTTTCTTGTCCAGGAGATGACCCAACAGGCACCCCGTCCACTACATGCGTCCACGTGGCGGTGCAAGAGATCGAAACGTCGCCAGATGAGGCGTCGGAAGGGAATGTCACTTCTATTTTTCCGTCGTAGATTTTACGGGCGGTAATGCCTGCGCCCGAAACCTCCATGGAGTAAACCTTGTCCAGATACGTAAAGGTCTTTCCCGAGGCCAAATAGGAGTTTATAGTGGCATTGTCGTGAGGCGCAATCAACCCCGGCTGCCGGGGAGAGTTCCACCGGAAAGCGAGGGCGGTTATTGTGTCTTTTGCCGGGGGCGTAATGATGTCTCCGTGTTTCAAAGCCATGCTACCCACCTTCCTCTAGCGTTGCGACTTTTTCGTACCATTGCGTCACGAGTTTTCGTTCCAAAAAGTGGTTCCCGTCCTTGTCGTATCCGATAGTTACCCATTCCCACTCCTGGCGCATGAACGCTTTTTCGTCCTCCGGGGCAGGGTCTTCAGGATCGTCAGGGTCGGACGGGGGGACTATCGGCGGTTCGTCAGGAGGCGTGGGGGGGTCGGGGTCGTCGGGAACTGGATCGTCTGGGTCTTCTGGCGGCTTCGGCGGCGACGGTGGCGTGTACCCCGTAGGGAACGGGAGCCAATCCAAAAAATACCGTCCCCCATTCGGGCAGTTGTACCAGGCCCCGCCGGGAGGGTATGAGAGAATTTCAATCATGGGCGCACCGCCCCATCCCCCATGCCAGACTGTTTCAAGATTAGCATTTCGAACTATATTGCCTTCTCGCGTTGCAAAAAAGGTTTTTGCGGGGTTGCCGGAGATGTTTCCAGGCAACTCTTTCCAGTATTGGGCTTGGCTCATCCTGCCACCTCCACACTGAGCATGTGCCGCAACGAGACGTAAGGAACACGCTCTTCCGGCTCCTCAATCGTGTAGGTGGTGGTGGTGTTCACCCCGTCCTTCATGGCGGAATGCTTCGTCAAAAAATGGCGTTCGCTCCACTCGGAAGACTCCTCCGCCAGAGCTTCACTTCCCCGTACCGCCCGCAGATAATGCACCTGCTCCCCCTTAGCCTTGGTGCGCACGGTGAACCCTCCGTAACTCTTGGTAGTATCCTCAAGAGCTTCAATCCACTTGGTGTATTCCTCGTCTACGAAAACAATAATACGATTTGCATACCCGGAAACGTCCACCACATCCGTGCAGCGGAAACATTTCCCCTGATCCAAGAGCCAGCGCCTTGTAGTGTTTGAAAGGACATAACCACCTTCCGGGAGAAGCGTCAGCCTTACTCCCCGGCAAGACTCCATTATTTCCTTCAAAGTTTTTACGGGGATTTCCTCCCCGGTGTAATAAGTCGGGAAATAGGTTTTTTGGCTCTCGTCGTAAAGCTGGACTCCGTATTCTTCTAAAGCCTCACGGAACGCCACGGCCACATCCTCTGCTTCGGGAACCGTTATCTTAGAATCTGCCAGGGCCTTGATCTCGTCCGCCAGTGTCACGGAATAGCCGATCTCCCCCGCCGTGGTGCGCACCTCCGTAACGATCCCGGAGAAAACCACCACGCTGTCGTTTAGCACCAGGGAGATTCTCTCTCCGTAGCTCGGCCTCGTCCCCATGCGGAAAGTTGCCATAATGCTTCCCGTCGAATCGTGTTTCACGACGGCATCAAAAATTTGCGCCCCGTCTCCGGTAGCAAAGGTCATAGCCGTTACCGGAATAGAGATAACTGGCGTTTCCAGCGCAACACTCGCATGTGCGGGGCTCGTTACCGCAGGAAGTGAAAGAGACATCCGATTACTCTGCACAGGAAGAGAAAATTCTATCCGTGCCGGGCGGTTCGCCTGCATGGCAAAGCGGATTCCCGCACTACTTCGCACGAGAGGCGCCACCCGGACAAACAACGCCCGGAGGCTAGGAGACGCAAAAACCGGAATCTCTAAACGCATCTCCTACACCTCCTCAATCGTTATTGACCATTCGCCTCGATCTTCTACCGGGTACCCCGAGACGTCACAGCCTCCCGTGATTTTTGCCACGTATTCTTCGCCGTCACAGTCCGTCCACAAAAATTCCCGCCCATCGAAATAGGGCTCCAGCCAAGAGAGGTCATCACCGGCCTGTATCCGCAATACCCATTTTTTCTTTACGCCCCCGGTCAGGGAGATGAGCGTTCCGTCCAGGGAACGCTCGTGCTTGCCGAGAGGCACGTATCCCCGGGAATAGTTGTCAGGAGTTGGGGTTAACGTCAGGGGGCTGCTGTCTACCATAAAGGCGCTCATCGGTTGGCCTCATACGTCAGTTCTTCCATGCTGATTCCTCCTCCGGAATTGCTGCTCCCAGAAGCCTTTTTCAGCCGTGCCATCTGTGCGTTCCAAGCGTTCACATAGGCGGTTCCTGCGGCGGCTCCCTGGAGAGCTGCCATGCGGGTCATGTTTCCGAGGTAGGAATTAAACCGGGAAACAAAGGATTCCATGCCCGAAGACATAGTTTTTGAGAAGTTTTCCATGAATCCCGAGAAGTCAATTTCCGTCAGGGCTTTTGCTACGCTGGCCGCACTTTCTTTGATCTCCTCAAAGGCTACTGCCATGGAGGAAATCGCCTGCTTGCTTTCCGTCACGGAATCCACAAGTTTTTTCCCCATGGACTCGGTGAGTTCGTTTGCCTTTTCGGCGGCGGCCTTCAGGTGGGATTGAATTTCAGGAGAGACTTTTTCGAAGGTTTCGGCGGCTTTGCTCACCTGTTCCGGGAGACGCTCGAAGGATTCCCCGAGCTGTTCCGCACTCTCCACGGAGGGTTTCGCCGTCTCGGAAATGGTGGTGAATGCCTGGGATACGGAATCTCCCCAAGCGGCGAAGTTCTCCGAGATCCCCGAGAAGTTTTCAGAGAGGTTGTGGATCTCCACGGACAAATCCCCGGCGGCGGTTTTTGTGGCGGTGAAAAATTCGTCAGCAGCGAGTTTGGGTTTTTCATAGCTCCGCTCTATTTCTCCCGAAGCGGTTTCCCAGACTACCGCAATGGTATCTGCAGTCTCTTCGGAAATCTTTACCGTGCCATCTTTTACCATTCCAAGAATGGTGTTATACCGCTCCAAGAGATCGGTTCCGGTCCCCTGGATCACATCCGGGATCTTGGAGAGAGGTTTTGCAAAAGATTCGTAGACCGCTTCGCCGTTTTTTTCGGTGAGGGTAACGATCTCCTCCATGGTTTCGCTCACCATGCCCCGAGTCCCGGAGTGGATCTCCTTCATGGCACGGTCGTACTCTTCCTGTACGTCGATCACTTTTTCAATGGTGCGTTGGAAGGTCTGTCCGCCCACGTCATAGGAGACGGTGATGGCGTCTGCGGTTTCCCGGACGATCTGCATTGTCCCGTCCGCCACCGCTTCCATGGCAGTTTGATACTCCGCTTTTTTCTTCTCCAGCTCCGCTTGCTCTTCCTCTGCGAGCTGTTTGCGCATGCCAAGGAAGGCATCAAAGGCTTTCTTCTGCTCCTCCACGGCCTTTTTGGTGAGGTCTGCGGAGCCGTCCAGAGTAGCTGCCATTTCGGAGAGGTACGCCTGTCCAGTATCCTGCCCGAGCTGCTTCATGGCAGCGGCAAGTATGTTGGCTCCCTGGGAACCGCCTATGGTGTTGGCCGCAGCCTGCACCACACCCATGACCGAGGCGGTAAAATCTTCCTTGGCGATCTCTGGGGTTACTCCCTGGGATATGGCCTCTCT
>Ga0334887_1005798_pt1 | contig 10051 bp, 8 predicted proteins | sample GraSluR1_MG_10_FD_207217 | JGI IMG/M metagenome (GOLD analysis project Ga0334887, IMG submission 207217) | Sludge microbial communities from methane-producing bioreactor in Wageningen University, Netherlands - Granular Sludge_18_07-R1 | ecosystem: Engineered > Bioreactor > Anaerobic >...
GGCTCTTCGGACCTGAGCGTGGGGTGAGCGTGGATCGGCGGGTGGGCGTGTCGGCGGGGTGATGGGGGTCGAGGCCCTCAAGAATCGGGGTTACCACACCACCTGATCTTCAAGGACCTCGACGATGCCCGATTCTACTTCCTGCTGCCGTGGCGCCGGTGGCTACTGCCAGCGCTGCGACCTTCTGGTCGGGCTACCTGGGCTCCACGTGACCGGTGTCTGTCGCGGCGATGCTGGGCTGCGGGTTGAGGTCGAGTCCCGGCCGCCGGCGGTGATGGGCTGTCCGAGGTGTGGGGTCGTCGCGCATGCGCATGGCCGGCAGTGGGTCAAGCTGATCGACGCGCCGTGCTTCACCGCTGCGGTAAGGGTGTGGTGGCGGAAACGCCGCTGGCTGTGTCCCGAACCCGCGTGTCCAGTGACCTCGTTCATGGAACAAGACCCGCAGGTCGCACGGCCGAGGGCGTTGCTCACCAGCCGCGCGACATTGTGGGCGATCGGGCAGTTGCGGCGGGAGAACGCCTCGGTTCAGGGGTTGGCCCGCCAACTCGGCTGCACCTGGAAGACCCTGTGGCGGGCCGTCAAGCCCGTTCTGGAGACTGCCGCGGCCGATGAGTCCCGGTTCGCCGGTGTCACCACTCTTGGCGTCGACGAGCACATTTGGCATCACGTGTCGACCAAGCCCGTCGACCAGGGCGGGCGCGGCCCGAAACAGTTCACCGGCATGGTCGATCTCGGCCATGACAAGCACGGGCACGTCCGGGCCCGTCTCCTCGATCTGGTCCCGGGACGGTCCGGGCAGGCGTACAAGACCCGGCTTCGTGACCGCGGCGACACGTTTCGTACCGGTATCAAGGTCGCCACGCTGGACCCGTTCCACGGCTACAAGAACGCCATCGACGACCAACTCGACGACGCGGTCGCGGTCGTCGACGCGTTCCATATCGTGAAACTGGGCACAGCTGCGGTCGATGAGGTCCGCCGCCGCGTCCAGCAGCAGATCTACGGCCACCGCGGCCGCAAGGATGACCCGCTGTATCGGATCCGCAACACCTTACGCGCCGGCCAAGAACACCTCACCGACCGGCAGAAGACCCGCCTCGAGACCGCGTTCGCCGCCCACGAAGCCCACGTCGAGGTCGAGGTTGCTTGGCGGTGCGCTCAACAGTTGCGCTCGGTCTATCACCAATCGAGTCTGGTCGACGGGCGACGGCTCGGCGAGAAGGTCCTCGCCTCGTTCCCGACCTGCCCGATCCCCGAGATCGCGCGTCTGGGCCGGACCCTGAACCAGTGGCGCGACCCGTTCCTCGGATACTTCACGACAGGCGGCGCGAACAACGGCGGCACCGAGGCCATCAACGGGCAGATCGAACTCGCCAGACGCGTCGCCAGAGGCTTCCGCAACCCCGACAACTACCGCCTCAGAATGCTCCTCATCGGCGGCGGACTACGCATCTGACCCCACGCTCAAGTCAGAAGAGCCCCCAAAGCTGTTCGACGATTTCGTTCAGAGCCCCGACCTCAATATTGCTGCAGCGGGGCACTTCAGCTGCGAGTCCACCGACCCCGCAAAGCAATCCGGGCTGATCCAAGACGGTGAGGGGCTCCGTTTGGCGGAGGAGTTCGAGACAGCAGTGACTGCCTTCGCGACAGCTGAGAACGCCTACGACATCGTGCTCTGCTGCGCCCTGGGATTCCCTATGTCAGTGCTCCTGGGACGCCTGTTCAACAAGTATCGCGTCACCTGCTACGACCTCGACAGCACCCCGCAGTATCAACCGATGCTCGTCATCTCGAGCACCGACGCACAGATCGAGCAGATCTGCGAGGAGAACCCCTACTCACCGTAGCCGACCCATAGGCAGCCACCATCTGGTGAGCCGATCAACTGTCGCGCTCACCGACAAGCAGAGCGTGGGTCGGCGCAACAACGACGACGACGTCAAGCCGGAGCTCGCTGAAGTGGTCTTCATCATCGGAGCCGGCGCATCGCAGGTAGCGATCTTGCCCAAGCACGGTTTTCGGGTATGCTCCAGTGCCCAACGGCATGGTCTCAACCTCGACGAAATCGGGTTGCGCACTGTCGACCAGCATGATGCCTGTCGCGGGAGCGATGGCGTCCTGACGCAAGTGCACCCTCACGCCAGGTCCCCACCCCCACACGTGTCCCGTCGGCACCGTACCGGCCGGAGGTGTTGAACCACAGTGCAAGCCGTCGTTATCAGCCCACAACCACGTTGTCACGCCAGAAACATCGTCAACTTGACTGATCGGCCTTGCATATCTGATCGGCCCTGTCATCTTCCCCACCACTTCTCCCCACAACATTTCAGAGTCCCATAACCGCGGCTGGTCATGCCGCCGACTCCGATCACGCCCTCATCGATATCCCGGAGCACCTGAGTGAGCAGCCTCCTGTCCTCCTCAGACACTGCATCATCGGAATCGTTGTAGATGATCAGGTCAAGGGTCGCGCCTGCGCCGAAGTAGTCCAGGGTGAACAGTAATCCCTTGTCATCGAGAGGGTCCTCGCCAGATAGTTGGGCGGCTCCACCCGAGATCCGGTCTATAGCCACGTGCGTACGGGTTCGCGTTGCTCCGTTCACCACGGAATCACCGAAGCGCAGTTGCCCGCGCTGGCCAGCATTCTCGGAGGCACCTGCGGCTCGTCCCGTGCCGAATAGTCGCCCCACGGCGCTCTGATCACCATCGGTCACCCTCACGATGTGCTCGACGCGATGCCGGAATACCCCGCGCCATGACGTACCGGCGAGAGCGCCAGCAGTGCACCTGATTTCACGATGATCGTTGTCGAAACGAACCCCAGCACCACCGATGTGGAGCGCGTCTTCCACACGGAATGGGCATTTTAGTAACAGCTCTCCAGCAGTGGCCGCGTCGCTCCCGTTCCGCGTCTTCCACTCCGGGGCATTCAGTCTCGTTTCGGCTCGCCATTCGAAGGCTGGACGCTCCGCCAGCCACCAGGTCAGATCGGTCTCATCCGTCAGGTCGAACGTTCGATAGTGGACGGCCGTGACATGCCCACGACCGCGGTTGGCTGAACGACGCCGCCCCACGACCGGCCGCCACTTAGACAGCTCCGCGATCAACTCGTCCAGGATCAACGAGCGATCATGGTGGTCCCACTCAAGCCACCAGATGACGACGCCAGGCTCCAGAACCTCCTCCGATCGCAGTGTATGCGCCTTGGCTGCCCTGCGAACGGGGTCGATCGCGGTTGTTGTGATGCGAGCCGGCGTTGTGGGTGCGCCGATGATAGTCGCCGCCAGGCAACGCAACTCCGACGGCACCGTGGAATCGCCATCGCCCGACCCCAACCAGCTTCTTCCCGCTGACTCTCCGAGGTGGTCTTTCAGCCCTCCCACCAATGAGGTGGCCGGGAGCAGACATCTGCCGAGCGGATCACGTTGGACGGGCAACCGGACCGGCCCATCATCGTCGCCGTCCCTGTCAGCAGGCCGGTATTGAAGGTCGGGGGCCGCACCGATCGCCCACGGCTGGTCAATCGAGATGTCCACTCGAATCAGTGTTCGCTCGCTGCTCACTTCATGGCCTCCAGCTTCTGTTGCGTGCCGGGGATATGGCTGGAGGGAATGGTCAGCACCGCTCGTGCCGCCGCCTGATCAGCGGCAAGCAGACCGGGAAACTGAGCATTCTGACGGATCAGTGCAGCCTCGCGCTCGTCCGCGGCGTCTATCAGCCGCGACAGAGCCCCCCGCAGTTCCCGCTTGACGGTCACCCAGTCCTTCTGCCGCTTGATTCGTGGTCGCAATGCCTTCAACCGTTGGATGCCAAGATTCTCGGCATCGTTTGCCGGCGGTGGTGCTAGCTCACGGGCGGGAGTCGCGGCCTCGGGAGTCTCGGGATCTGCCGCGTCCCGTGGCACAACCGGCTTGTCAGCGGCACAGATCGAAACCGACTCCGTTATAGACGAGCGGGTGGAGGTGGGTTCCACGGCTGTGTCTGCTTTCCGAGCCGACTCGGTCGAGGGCCACAACAGCTCGACCTGACCGTAGCCCTCCAACGTCCTCAGGCCTATTCCACTGGCGAGCCGCTGCCAGCCATCGTCGGTGAGTCCCTGAAGACGCATGACACAGCCGGGCTCGAACGCCCAATCCAGCACCTTAGGCAATCGGCTGCGCATATGCCATCCGCTGATCGACGTCGCCCGCAGCCATTCGGGCTCCGCCCAGACAGCGAGCGTCTGCAGACCACTAACTCGGCGGAGTTCGCCCTCAAGCGCAGCCAGGCTCACCTGCGGCCCCCCGAACTTGTCCACAATGATCGAAGGACTGCACAGCCGCACGATGTGCTCTGGCGCGGCTGGCAAGCGGCACCACGGTTTCACCTCTCGTGTGAACGTGGAGTTCCCGTAGTCGAGCGAGCGTCCGCCCCCGACTCGAAGGCGGTCAGCAAGTTCGCTCTCATCTTCTTCGGCTACCACCAGCCAGCCGTGAAACACGGTGGTGCCTTTCGGGCTGCCGACCGCCTGTCGAGTGAAAAGATCGCCCTCTGCGGCGGTCTCCCGCTCGGTCAGCTTGCCTCTGGTCCGCGACATCACGACAGTCGTCCTGTTCCCGGGACGCCGGCGCCAGCCTCGCTCACCGTCAAGCGGGCCCTTGCAGTGCGGGCACGAATCATCGCTGCCCGCCGATTCCGGAATCGAAGTATCCAACACGAATGCTTCGCAGTCAGCCCTCGGCTGATACTTGCACACCTTGCTTGCTGTCGACAGCAGCTCGTAGCCATCAGGAACCGCCTGGCCCACCAACAGTCGTCCCTCAAACAGGTCATTGAACCGGCGCCGGGCTCGAACGTCCGAACTGTCCTTGTCAAGCCACCATTGCGCGGCCAGCGCACCACGGATCGTGGCACCAGGAATCACTTGATGGGCTCGGCGGACGTTGGCCCGCTGGTCGGACTCACCAGCGGATACCGGAGTGCTCGACGTGAGGGTATACCAGTATCGAGTCACGCCACACCAGCCTTGTCGTCCAGCCACTCACGCAGCTTGGCGCTGTCGTCAGCTGTCCACTCGTCTGTGTCGGTGATGGCCACCCAACCGAGGCCACGGCGTCGGTGTGACCCCAGGGATGTGACACAGCGAGCAGCCGCACGAAGGGCACGAACATGATCAGGTGGCGCGTCGCCTGGTCCCTCCCAGCTAACCGCGAACCTGCCGCTGACTGCGCCAGCCTGCTCCCCCAGCATCAGCATCCTCTCCTCGCTCTTGCCTCCCGCGTCCACCTTGACCCTTGTCCACAGGCCCACCTCGGGCGCCTTGTCCTCGCCGTCCGGCGCGGTGATCGTCCCGTCGTGGAAGACCCAACCCAACTGCTCACCGCCGTTGAAGATTGCGTCGAGCTTCGAAGTACGCGGCTCCTCGAGCATGTCGCGCAGCTGTGCCTTGAGAAGGCCCTTGATGGCCGTGGAGGGCAACGGATTGGCCGGGTCGATGGAAGTGTCCATGCCGTCTCGGGCGACACCGGTGGCAATCGCGAACGGCGCCAAGAAACGCACGGTGAATACCAGCTCTGTCATCTCTGCTCCTCGCGTCTTGGCCACCAGCGGGCACGGTCGACGGTATGTCGTAGCTCCCCAATGCGTCCTTCACAATCGCTGCCGTCTTCACCCGGCAGGTATGGCTCCAGTTCACTGAGGCGATCCACGCGTAGCGCCCAAGCGCGCACCGCGCGGGCGATGTCGGCGGCGCTCTCTTCAGCACGTGGACGCAGCAGAGTCACGAGCACGTTGCGCGCAGATGCCGGCATCACCAACGCCGGATGCGGGTCGGCAAGGTCACCTGTCAGCGTGCCGATCGCGACCCAGCGCCCAGGGGGGATTCGGCCACCTCCTTGACCAATCGAGGGCTCCACAGTGATATCCAGCCACGACACCGCGCTGCTGTTGCCCCCGGTTGCGCGCTTCGCGAATCTCTCTGCCTCCAGCGCGCTCTCCCGACAGTCGGCGATCGGGTATGAGGAGTTCGCGAATGCGATGCCGATCGCCAGGGAGACCCTTTCTGCTGCTTTGCGTACCTTCTGGATCTGCCGATCGTCGGCGAATCCTGTGCCTCCGGCCTGCCGAGCGGCATCAGCAGTCTCAAAGGCCTTCTCGACCCGAGCAGTGAAGTCCCGCTCGAACTCTCTGCCGAGCCGCTCCACGTAGAGCCACGCGAAGCCTGCGGCGACTGACACGAAAACGTCGTCGCCACCGACGAAATGCCGGATCGAGATCGGCAGTGTCTCCCCGTTTGCACCCTGGGGGCCACAGCATTCCGCGTCTGCGACCGCGGCGTGGATCGCTGCATCAACGGCCCTGGAGAGTTCGGTTTGCAGGTTCGGCTCGTTCAGCGCAGCGACTGCGGCAAAAAAGTCACCCACACGATTGCCATCGGCACAAATGGTTGCCAGATGGTTCGTCGCGTCCCGGCGTCCCACCGTCGACTGATGCCTGCCTTGGCGAGCGAGCTCATCGAAGTCGGTGAAAGTCAGATCGAGGCCGGCATCACGCCGTACGACGCAATCCGGACCGATGCCCACGGTCTTCTGATCCTTGGCGCCCGGCACCGGCACGGATCTTGTCGCCAGCTCGAATGAGCACCGGGCACACGGCGCGGCGAATGGCAGATCGAGGGTGAGCGGTAAGCGTCGTGGCCACCGCTTGATGGCCGAGCTGTGCGCACCACCACCGTGAACGGCGTCGTAGGCCACCACGTAGCTGGACGCCTCGGTTCGCCACGCGGTCCATTCGGCACCGGGCAGCCGGCGTTGCAGGTAGTTGAGCAGCCGATCGACTCCCTCGTCCAGGGCATCTTGGTCATCGCTGCGCAGGACGCATACTCCATCGACATCTGGCGAATCGGTATCTGAGTGCACACCGTCAGGCAGCCCAGCGCGAGCCGCCAACAGGAGCGGAACCTCACCCTGGCGGTCGGTCTCCCGCTGAGTGGCCTCCTGGAGAGCTCTGGAGGCGCCCCGCACGTATCTGAGTTCAGGAGTACGTGCCAGCCAACTCTGGATGCGGACTGCGGCAACACTGGCGAAATAGGGCACGGCTCACTCCTGCCCTTGCGGGTCGATAGCGGACGGCAGAGGTTTCCAACTGCCCCGGTTGTATATCGCTGGGCGCGTCCTCGGAACTCTTTCCGCGGTGCCCGAGTTGTCCTGAAAGAATTTGAATGATTCATAGAATCTCTCGCGCCGCGCATCCTCCCAGCCGACAACCGTCGGGTAGGTCACATTTATGGCCTGGTCGCCTAGCCCGGTCAACGACAAGACCTTTGCGGCCTCCCGCTTGATAACTGACAATTCACCACACCGTTGTTGGAGTTGCTCATCTGTTATCTGAGGCAATGAAGTGAGTATCGCGCGGGAATCCGAGTACCGGTCGGCCGTCCGCGTCATCGCGATCTTGACGACAGCTTGAACCGAACCAAGCCCCAGCGGCTTACCACGACCCAAGTGCAACGCAAGATCGCTGCCACTTTCGACCAGCCGATTGGGCTCAAGCGTCGCCACCAGCGTGAACAGCGAGACTGCATCAAGCCCGTCGAATGTGATTCTCTGCTTCAGGGTTCCGGTCTTCACGAGATGAACTGTGGTTGTTGCTTCATCATTGGTATGAACACGCAGATTGCGCACATACCGAGGTCGATTAAGGTGTTGCGCATCGGCCTGCCCTGAGGGGTCAGAGTGCCAATAGAACTTGCGGCCACGCAGCTTTCTCGATGGTGCATTTCTCGAATCCCAGTGGCCGTATACTTCACCTTCATCCAGATCGTTGAGTTGCTCCCACGGCATGTCGATCAGGTAGTAAACACCGGCGCCAGGATGGGGGCTACCCAACGGAGCCAATTCCAGGTTCAGGGTGCGATTCCTTCGACCTATCGTTCCTACAACGTCGCCAAATCTGACATGCCCGCCATATGAATGCTGACGCCCATCAGATTCGGACTTGGCACTTGGGTCAATTCCGCCGAACAACACACAACTCAGGCACAGCAGTGGCTTGCCGTCGGCACCGGGCGCGCAGTCGCAGGGCAACACAGCGTCCGGTATATGTCTCACGAGAGCCCTTCTTTCCTGGTCGACGGACCTGCGCCACCCGAGCGACAGCTTGAGATCCACGACCTCATTGCCTTGGAGCCGAACCCAGATCACATCCCCTTGACGAAGCCAGCCATCGACCGTGCGCCGTTGCGCCAGCGGCTCTGGGCGCAGCCCTTTCCGAGCATCAGGTGTGACGGGCTCAAATATCGGGGCGGTGATAGACGCTCGGTCGGCTCCTCTGAGCCGCTGCCGGAAGCGCCTGAGCGCATCGTGACCGATCGTGCGACACTCGTTCCGGTTCGGTTCGGCCGCAGCCCAATATGGGATTCCGCTTCGGGCTGCGACGTCAGTCGCCAAGATGACCAAATAGCGCTGGCCGATGGCATGGTCTGTGATGGTTTGGCACTGACTGGTCCATCCGTTTTCTCGCGGTACTGGCAAGATTGATGTTATACGTGACCATTGATTCTTTCGGTAGTTCCCATCATCATTGGAGCCCCAATCGATTTCTATGAAATCACCGGTCTTAGGGAGAGTAGCGCCCCCGATCCCTGCCCGGATTCCTTCGGCCCGCACCCAATCTACGCTTGCGCCGTCGGTGAGCTTGTCGCACAAAAGTACCTCAACTGTCGGGGATTCATACCCATTGCCTGATCTGCGAGGCGCCACTTCGGCATCTCCTGAAATTACCAGCGCGAGCGACCAATCCTTCTCCATGTCGCGCACCATCGGCTCCCGATAAACCGGGGTAAACAAGGGATCCATGATCCGTGCGCAGCCAGCAAACAACGCCTCGTGCAGTGAGCGAACCGCGCCTTTTACCGACGAACCTGGAATCCTCACCTCGGCGTCATTTTCGTCCGAAAGGCCCCAAGAGCCGTCATTGGGAATCGCCAGCGGGCTCTTCAGCGTCCAAGTCACATCGAGTGTCCCGGTGTAACGCTCCTCAGCTTCTGTCCGGCTTGGCGCATGACCCAAGGCCGGCTCCTTAATCACCTTTGTGGGGAAGCTAATGAAGGTATACGGATTGACGAAAGTCATGGCACTCTCCCCTGATCAATTTCCTGCCGGAGCATTCCGCGCCAGAAACCGGAACCCGACGATGTCCCCCGCGTCGTTGCGCACCAGACCCGCCGGGAACACCAGGTCATCCCGGTCGGGGCATGCATTCACTACCAGTTGCGAAACCACGTACACCAAACCATTCCTGGGCTCGGGCAATCCGGCTGGCTTCCCGTATCGCAACCAGGTCAGTGGCAGGCCGTTAGGTAGGGCGTCCGTGGGTTGATACTCCTCCACGAGACGCACGTTGCCCTGCTGGGGAAGCACGATCGGTTCCCCACCGTCTGGCATATAGGTGAGTTCACGGTGCGGTGTGTAGTTCAAGATACGGTTCATGACGGACACTGCTCCAAGGAGGGTCAGGTCTTCGGCGGCAGGCTGCTGGGCCCCCGTGCCCAACCGCCGAAGCTCTGCAATAGCGGATATCTCAGTTGGGAGCGTAGCGCCCGGGCCGGCTGTGAGTGGCGATTTCTTCGCATCCGGTCCAGCCTTGTCGGACTTCGGCATGACAAGCACGGCCAATGCCGGGGCCCCACTAGGGCGATTGTGCGTGAGACACCGATGCACTTGTGAAGCCAGTGGGGTGCCAGATCTGAGGCTCAATGCCTGCCGGGCAATCTCCCCCTCAGGAACCTCCGGTAGGATGCCCGTACGTGACCCCAATCCAGCGTCGCGGACCATCACCAAACAGGCCAACCTCCTGGTCAACACCCTCAGCGGGGTGCCTATGGCGAGGTCTCGAGCGTTCGGGGTGGCGCAAACAGCCGGGCGTCCGCTGACCGGAGGACATCTGATGGCCGAGTCACCCCAGGCCCCCGAGCGCTGGCACCTCTCCGAGCTTCTCGTCGCTCCCGAGCGCATCGTCTCGCATTTCTTCGACCGCTGGAATCTGCGCTCGGGACGCATGCAACTGCTGATCT
>Ga0334887_1005806_pt1 | contig 10041 bp, 8 predicted proteins | sample GraSluR1_MG_10_FD_207217 | JGI IMG/M metagenome (GOLD analysis project Ga0334887, IMG submission 207217) | Sludge microbial communities from methane-producing bioreactor in Wageningen University, Netherlands - Granular Sludge_18_07-R1 | ecosystem: Engineered > Bioreactor > Anaerobic >...
CGGCACGCGCTTGATGTAGCCGCGCTCGGTCAGGCTGATCAGCACCTCTTCGTCGCGGATCAGGTCGCTGTCCACGAAGTCGGTCATCACGTCGAGCGCCAGTTCGGTGCGGCGGTCGTCGCCGTACTTCTCGGCGAGCGCGTTCACGTCGTCGCGGATGAGGGCCAGAATCTTGCGCGGCGAGCGCAGCAGGTCTTCCAGGTAGGCGATGTACTCGCGAATCTGACGGTACTCGTCCTCGATCTTCTGCCGTTCCAGGGCGGCCAGGCGGCGCAATTGCATATCGAGGATGGCGTTGGCCTGGGCCTCGCTGAGGGCGAAGTGCTCCATCAACTGGGCGCGGGCGATGTCAGTGTCGTCGGCCTGGCGGATGGTGCGGATGATGTCATCAATGCGGGCCAGCGCCCGCAGCAGCCCTTCGAGGATGTGGGCGCGGGCGCGGGCCTTCGCCAGTTCGTACTCGCTGCGGCGGCGGATGACCGTCCGGCGGTGATCAATGTAGATCTGCAGAGCGCGGCGCAGGCTGAGCAGGCGCGGCTCGCCATCTACCAGGGCCAGCATCTGCACGCCGAAGGTGCTTTGCAACTGGGTGTACTTGAACAGCCGGTTGAGCACCGTGCGCGGCTGAGCGTTCTTCTTCAGTTCGATGACGATGGACAGGCCGCGCCGGTCGGATTCGTCGCGCAGGTCGCTGATCATCTCCAGCCGCCCGTCGCGCACCAGAGAGGCGATGCGCTCCAGGATGGACGACTTGTTGACCTGGTAGGGAATCTCGGTGACGACGATGCGGTAACGCTCGCCACCGCGCATCTCTTGAATCTCGGCGCGGGCGCGCATGACGATGCGCCCCTTGCCAGTGGCGTAGGCTTCCTTAAGCTCCGCCCCGCCGACGATCAGCGCGCCGGTGGGGAAGTCCGGCCCCTGGACGTACTCCATCAGTTCGTCTATGGTGATGTCGGGGATGGCGTCGTCCGGCTCGCCGGGATGGGCGATCATGCGGTCTATGATGAAGGTGATGGCGGCGGCGATCTCGCGCAGATTGTGCGGGGGGATGTTAGTTGCCATGCCGACGGCGATGCCGCTCGTGCCGTTGATCAGCAGGTTGGGCAGCTTGGCGGGCAGCACCTGCGGCTCGTTGAGCGAGGCGTCGAAGTTGGGCATGAAGTCCACCGTATTCATGCCGATGTCTTCGATCAGTTCTTCGGCGATGGCGGCCAACCGCGCCTCGGTGTAACGCATGGCGGCGGGGCTGTCGCCGTCAATGCTGCCGAAGTTGCCCTGCCCGTCCACGAGCATGTAGCGCATGGAGAAGTTCTGGGCCATGCGGGCCATCGCGTCATAAACCGCCGAGTCGCCGTGCGGGTGGTACTTGCCAAGCACCTCGCCGACAATGCGGGCGGACTTCTTGTGGGCCGAGTTGGCGCGGATGCCCATGTCATACATGGCGTAGAGGATGCGGCGGTGCACGGGTTTGAGGCCGTCGCGGGCGTCCGGCAGGGCGCGGGCCACGATCACGCTCATGGCGTAGTCGAGATACGACTCGCGCATCTCCTGGTCAATCTTGATCTGTCTGACCGTCCCGAAATCCGTTGAGTCCATAGGGGTGTGTCCTGGCTGGCGTGGTGCTTGGCGGGCGCGCCCCCCGCCCGTACCGCGCCTGCGAATCAGCCGGGCGACCAAAGCGCGCGGGTCGCCCGGAGAGTGTCGTGTGTCCGCGTCTGGGCTGCTGGTAGCCCGGTTGAGCTGCTGCGAGGCAGGCGTCTCGCCCCGCGATTATGTTAAGGAGATTATAGCGCGCGGGGGACATTCGGGCGAATTTCAGAGGCCATTTGATAAGTATCTTTACCCCCATCCCCGGCCCTTCCCCCGCAAGCGAGGGAAGGGAGAAAAGGCCTGCTCTTGAAGTCCCTCCCCGCCTGCGGGGAGGGATTTAGGGTGGGGTTGCAGGCCTTTTCAAACGGCCTCTCAGCACGGGCGGGCACTGGCGCACGGTTCGCTTTTGCCATGCCTGTAACAGCCCTGTCCGCCTTTGAAAAGAATCATTTGGTATGAGTTTCAAAACCTCTATTGGCAACCTGGCAGGGTCGGTGTTATACATCCTTCTATTAGCCGGTGATTTTCCGAGAAAAAAGGATCAGAAATGAGAACGTTGAAACTCGTCGTAGCCCTTCTCATTCTCTTAAGTCTGAGCGGCATCGCTTCCGCTCAGCCGCCGCTGCCGGAGATTCCGGGGGCGACGCTCGTCGCCTCTGGCTTCAACGGCCCGCAGGGAGTCCTGGTTGACCCGCAGGGCACTGTCTGGGTCATTGATAGCGGGCTGGGCGGCGACCAGACGTTGCAATTCACGGGCGAGGGTGGCGAAGTGATGACAGCCACGCTGGGCATGTCCGCTCGTATCGTCCAGGTCGCTTCTGATGGCACTCAAACCGAGGTGGCGACGCTACCATCTATCTTCATCCCCGACATGCAGGAGATGGTCGGCGGCGCGCGGCTGGCCCTGCTGGACGGCGGGCTGTACGCCACCAGCGGGGGATGGAACATTCCCGATGCCGATCCGCCCGCGCTCTTCTCGGCCATCGTGCGCGTCGAGGGAAGCCAGATCACGTCTGTTGCGGACATGTGGGCCTTCGAGAAGGCCAACAACCCGGATGGTTTCCTGCTCGACGATCACCCCTATGGGCTGGCCGCCGGACCCGACGGCTGGCTGTGGGTTGCTGATGCCGGGGCTAATGCCCTGCTGCGCGCCAACCCTGACACGGGCGAAATCGTGCTCGTGGCGGCGTTTGGCGGGTTGCCGGGTGCGTTCCCGAATCCCGCTCGCAACGATGCTGTAGAAGCCGACCCGGTGCCGACCGGCGTGGCCTTTGACGACGACGGCAACGCCTATGTCTCGCTGCTGAGCGGCGCGCCGTTCATCCCTGGCAACGCCAAAGTGCTGCGCGTCAGCGCAGACGGCACGGTGAGTGACTATGCTGTGGGTCTGACGACTCTGACCGATCTCACGCGCGGGCCGGATGGTGAGCTTTACGCGGTGCAGTTCGGCCTGTTCACCGAAGAAGGCCCGACCCCCAATACCGGCGCGGTGCTGCGCATCAAGGAAGGCAGTGCCTCGGAAGTGGTGGTGAGCGGGCTGCCGTTCCCGACAGGGATTTCGTTCGATGGGGACGGGAACGCCTACGTCGCAGTCAACGGCGTGGGCGCGCCAGGGTCGGGCGCGGTGCTGCGCTTCGACCAGTTGACGGCGATGGCGGGCGAGCCGCTGCCGTTGCCGCAGTAGAACGCCGCAAAGAACCCCTGCGCCCCGCGCCAGAGGGTTGCGGGGACGCCAAGAGATCCCTGTGAAGGCCGTTTGAGAACCTCACCCCCCTCCCCCCTCTCCGTTTACGGAGAGGGGGGAGGGGCTTAGCGGGTGCGCTTTTCTCCCTTCCCCCCTCGTGATACTGTTGGCGAAATGCCTCCGTAGGGGCGTATTGCTATACGCCCCTACGGGGGCGCAGCAGAGCAGCGCCCCTACGAAACCAGCGCGTGCTTAGTTCGCCAACAGTATCCCTCGTGCGGGAAGAGCCGGGGATGGGGGCAAAGGCAGGCGCAAGAGTTCTCAAACGGTCTCTGAAGGTACCCAGAGCAGTCCTGTGGGGCGAGTGAACACACTCGCCCCTGCTGTTCCCATCGGGGAGACCGGGTTTCAATCAGTGAGCACCGCGAGGGCGGTTGCTGCTGCCGAAGACCGTCCCTGAACCCCAGCGTGCGATGGTGAGTCTGTGCGTATAAAATTTTTGTGAATTCACGACACAGGCGCATTAGGACGGGCTGTACTATCATGCGGGGTGCGCTATACTGGCCTCATCTACAGCCTGGCGAACCGTGTTCGCCCCATAGGAGGAGTACCTAGCATGAGGAAAGCGTTGTACCTTCTTTTGATCCTGGCGCTCGTCGTGGCAGGCGGGGTGTTCGCGCACGCGCCCGCAGCCGCGAGGGTGGTGGAGGTTGAGGAATACGATGGGTGCCCGGAGGTGGATGCTGCTGATGGGACATACCCCGCTGCCATGATGCCGCCAATCGCCGTGTTCTATGCCGGGGATACGATTGAGCTTTCGGCTGAGTCGCTCCCGCCTACGGCTCCTCTGGGTACGAGTCTGAATGGCTACTTCTCGCCCACGATCTACCTGAAGGTCGGCGGGGTCGAAGTGGACACCGCGCCACTGCCCGGCACGCTGACCTACACCTTCAGCGAAGATACGAAGCTGGATAGCTCCCCGGCGGTGGAGTGGGGAGTCCGGCTTCCTTATCTGGCTCCTCAGTTGATTCCGGGAATTTCGGCGGACTGGACTACCTCGTGCGCCAGTGTGCCTCCGGCGGGCTGCGACGTGCTGATGAAGATCCCCAGCACGGCGGTAGTGGGGGCGTTCGTGGCCAATGCCCCGCTGTATTTTGAGCCGGGCGAGTTCGTGCAGCCGTACACGGAGATCGCGGCGGGCAGCACGGCCTGGGTGCTGGGCAAAGACGCCAGTGGGGAATACTACAAGATCATCTGGGTGTGCGACTATCTGTGGGTGCCGGTGAACACCCTGGGGCCGAACTACGACGTGGTGTGGAATGGCACGCCGCTGCCGCAGGACGTGGTGGAATAGCCCCTGCTGCTGGGAACCAACACGCCCCGGTAGTCCGCCGGGGCGTGTGCTTTCTGGCACGACGCAATCTTCATGAATCTTTCACACATTTCGGGGTTACCATCTGCGGGCCTATGCTATACTGAACTAACGCAGTGCTACATTAATAATGGAGGCAAACCCCAATGACTAGGAGGTCTAGACTGGCTGTCGTGATCAGCGTGCTGCTGGTGGCGCTGGTGCTGGTCATGCCGGCATCGGCGAAACCAACGCGGATCGCCGTATTTGGGTCGTGCGAAGGCGCTCAGGTGACGGTTACCTATGAGGGCGCAGACGGGGCCTACCAGGATTCAATTATCTGGGCTGAACTGGAGGACGGCACCGGCCTGGACTCGGCGGGCATTGTCCCCTTTGGGCGCGAGGACACGCTGACGGTCACGCTGAGCTGGAACAAGTTGCCAGAGGGCACGGTGGTGGTGATTTTCGCCGATCACTTAATTGCCAGCGGCCCGAACGCTGGCCTGACGGTGGACTCGGTTAGCTACGCCTGTGGTGAACCCGTCGTCATGCCGGAGACAGGCAACATCGCGCAGATCACCGCTGACATGGCGGTTTACTCGCAGCCCGATCTGAACTTCCCCATCGCGGGAACGCTGGTTAAGGCCGGGCAGGAATTCCCGCTGCTGGACACCGAAGTGGCCGGCGACATGACCTGGTACCAGATTTGGGTGGGCAGCAACAACTATCCCTGGGTGCCCGCAGTCGGCGCGGTAGCTGGGTCGAAGTAGTCCGTTCCCTCCCTTGCCAATCCCACGCCCCGGTAGTCCGCCGGGGCGTTCTTGTGCGCCGGAACCGGCAGGCGGGTATGCTGGTGCCATGAACACAAGCCCTCCTGCCGACCTCGTGCCCGCCTGGTTGTGGCGGGCGACCGCCCTCGGCCTGATCGCGATGGTGGCGCTGATCGGCGCGGGCGTTTTGCTCATCGCCGGCGGGGCGACCGATCCGCCTGTGGCCGGGCCGGTCGTCTGGGCGGACGAGGCGCTCCGTTGGGCGGCTGAGGCGCTGGCGGCGGGGCGCGATGGCTGGGCGTCCGCCCCCGTGCCGCTGCCCGCGCCGCCTGCCGACTTCACGCTGGCGGTGCGCGCCCGCCTGCCTGCTGCTGCCAATCCGCTGGCGGCGTGGGGCGTCTGGCTGGCAGGGGCGGACGGATCGCGCACGGTCTACGCGATCAGCGCGGCGGGCTACCTCACCACGCGCCGCTGCCCGGCGGAGCAGCCTATCCCGGATGCCCTCGAAGACTGCCCCGCGCTGCGCCCGGAGCAGGAGTGGAGCGCCTACCCGCGCATCCGTCCGCCGGGCGGGGCCAACACCGTCGCGTTGCACCGCGAGCCGGACGGGGCGATCCGGCTGCGCGTCAACGGGGAGCGGTTGGGCGCGGCGCAGGTGGACCTGGCCGGGGCGTGGGGCGTCTGGGCGCGGGGAGCGGGCGGCGAGTCGCCCCGCGTGACCTGGGAACGGGCCGAACTGCGCGCCGCCAGTTGGGGGAGCGGCTGATCTCTGTGACAGAGCCTCACCGCAGAGGATACTGCTGGCGAAATGCCTCCGTGGGGGCGTATTGCAATACGCCCCTACGGGGGCGTAGCAGAGCAGCACCCCTACGAAACCGGCGCGCGCTTAGTTCGCCAACAGTACCGCAGAGGCGCAGAGGACGCGGAGAAAAACAAGGGAGTTCTTGCTGCTTTCTGCTCTGCGCTCTCTGCGCCTCAGCGGTTCAACAAGCCTCGTTCTCGGCGTGAGATTCCCCTGGTTGACGCCCGCCGCGCCCGTTGCTAGAGTCCGGCTATGCGCCGACTCCTGCACCGTCTTACCCTTGCGCTGCTGCTCGCCTGCTGGCTGCTGACCGATCTGCCCTGGTCGTCGCTGGCGCGGGGCGGCGAGTCCCCTGACGCGACGCGCCGCCGCGTCCGCGTGCCGGTGCTGATGTACCACTACATCAGCACACCGCCGCCGGGGGCCGATAGGTACCGGCTCGACCTGTCGGTGACGCCGGCGCAGTTCGCCGCGCAGTTGGCCTGGCTGCGCACCAACGGCTACACGACGGTGACGCTCGGCGATCTGTACGACGCGCTGACGAACGGCGCGCCTCTGCCCCCGCGCCCGGTGATCCTCACCTTCGACGATGGCTACGCCGATGCCTATGCCCATGCGTTCCGGCTGCTACGCCAGTTCGGGATGGTGGGCACGTTTTTCGTGGTGACGGAATGGCTGGACAACGGGCAGGCGGGCTATCTCACCTGGGATCAGGCGCGCGAGATGGCGGCGGCGGGCATGGCCATCGAGAGTCACAGCCGCTCCCACCCTGACCTGACCCACGACTGCGACTACGATTGCCGCGTCTACCAGGTGTTGGGCAGCGTGGAGACCATTGCAGCGGAGGTCGGCGTCCACCCGCGCTTCTTCTGCTATCCGGGCGGGCGCTACGACGCAGGGCTGTTCGCGGTGTTGGAAGCGGCGGGCATCGTGGCGGCAGTTACCACACAGGGCGGGACGCTGCACGTCAGCGAGCGCCCGCTGGAATTGCCGCGCGTCCGCGTGCGCGGCACAACGACGCTGCGCGAGTTCGCCTGGATGGTCGGCGAGTGGCGGAAATAGGTAAATGGTGATTGGTTGTTGGTTTTTGGTGATCGGTTCTTGGTAAAGACGCTCGCGGATGCACCATCCCTTAGTCAACCACCAATAACCAACAACCCAAAACGGGCGGATGCCCGGTAGGGTGAGAGCATCCGCCCACAGGTAGGGGGTGGAAGCGCGGCGCTCAGCGCCGTTGGCGGCTGGCGCGCTCGATGAACAGGCCCACGCCGATCAGAATGAGCAGTAGCGGGCCTGCGCTTCCCAGGTTGAAGAAACTCAGCAGGCCGATCCCGCCCACGATGAGAGCGAGGAAGGCCCGGCGGCGCAGTCCGGCGGTCCAGATACGCCCGCCAGATGCATAACGCCGCCACGTGTCGTGGCCGAGCTTGCCGCCGAAAGCGATCAGCAGCAGGCCCCACCAGTTGAGGTCGAGCAGGCCGATGAAGCCGACCAGCGCCGTCACCGCGCCGAAGAGAGCGCGGCTGCGCGCTGTATCGTCCCAGACGTGCCCGCCGCGCTCGTAGCGGCTCCACCCGTCGGCGGCCAGCCAACCGCCCACGCCGAGCAGTAGCAGCGCCCACAGGCGCAGGTGCAGGTGCAGCATATCCTGCACCAAGATCAGCAGACCCACGCCGATCAAGCCCAACCCGACCAACGCCGTCCAGTTGCGTTCCTCGACCAGGGCGCGCGGGCTAGGCGGCGGCACCGGGCGTTCGTCGCGGGCCGGCGGTGCGAGATGGAGGCCGTTGCCGGGGCTGCGTCGCTGGATTTGCGAAGGGATCGGCTCCGCATCGCCGGAGACGGCACGGGGATCGTGGGGCTGCTGGCTCATCGGGTTCGCTCTTCCTGCTGCGCCAATCGCGCCGGTGTGCTTCATGGATCAATACGTGCAGCGCCGGGCGCGGGTTGCACGGACGATTTGACGCGATTCTAACGTAAGTCGCTTTGCTTTCGCTGCTGTACTTCCTTACAATTTAGCTATCGGCGACCGCCATTAGGCGGCTCGCCGCTGTGCGAGGGCCGGTCTGTGATATGGCTGCTTCGTTCTCTTCACGCGCGGCCCGGCCCCCTTCTGTGGAAGCACCCCTATGGAGGTGAATGGCTGATGGATAAGCAGACGTTGATCAAAGCGTTGAACGAAGACCTGGCTGGCGAGTTGCAGGCGATCATCCAATACCTGACGTACTCGGCCCGCGTCACCGGCCCCTGGCGGCCCCAACTGGTGCAGTTCATGCAGGCCGAGATCGCTGACGAGATGCTGCACGCCCAGTTCCTGGCCGACAAGATCGCGGCCCTGGGGGGCGAGCCAACCACCACGCCGCGCCCCGTCCCGCCGGCAGCGACCCCGCGCGACATGCTCAAGGCCATCCTGGACGCCGAGCTAGAGGCAGGCCGCAACTACGCCGAGCGGGTCAGGCAGGCCGAGGAATTCGGCGACAAGGGCCTGACGGTGCAGCTTGAAAACATGGTCCTCGACGAGACCGGCCACGCCGAAGAGACGGCCAAGCTGCTCAAGAACTGGGAGTAGCACTTCACCCGCGCGCCGGAGCTTAGCCTCCGGCGCGAACATTCCAGACTGACAGCACTCACAAGGAGGTGCGTTGTGCTGAGCGAGAAAATGCAAGCCGCTATGAACAGGCAGATCAACGCCGAACTGCACTCCGCCTATCTTTACCTGGCGATGGCGGCGTACTTCGAGCACGAGAACCTGCCGGGCTTCGCCCACTGGATGCGCCTGCAGGCCAATGAAGAACTGGGCCACGCCCTGAAGTTCTTCGACTTCATCGTGGAGCGGCGCGGGCGTGTGTTGCTGGAACCGGTTGGCGCGGTGCCCACCGAATGGGCGTCGCCGCTGGCCGTCTTCGAGAATGCGCTGGCTCACGAGCAGAAGGTCACCGGCCTGATTCACGGGCTGGTCAACCTGGCCGTCGAAGAGCGCGATCACGCCAGCGACAGCTTCCTGCAGTGGTTCGTGGATGAGCAGGTCGAGGAAGAGGCGTCCGCCGATGCGGTCGTGCAGCAGCTTAAACTGGCCGGCGACTCCGGCGTGGCGCTGCTCATCCTCGACCGCGAACTCGGCGCGCGCCAAGCCGAGTAACACGTGCCAGGCCGCCCAACATGACAAACGAGGACGCTCCGTCAGGGGCGTCCTTTGTTATGTTACAGGTACCGGCCTCACGGCTCTTCCCGGTACCCCGCCGGGCGGATGTAGCGCACCTGCAGGTGCTCGGCCAGCGCCTCCTTGAGCGCGTCCTTCATAATGTTGCCGGAGACGTGGAGCAGGGTGTCGCCGTACTGCGGGTCAATGCCCATCGTCGCCTGGCAGGGGTAGTGGTGGTGGTGCAAGCCGCCCGCCTCGACTGCATCCTCAACGGGCGTCCCTGTGAGTCGCTCCGCGACGTAGCGCGCGCAGCCGCAGCAGGCGTCGCGCGTCACTTCCAGGGCGGTGATTTGCCGCGTCTCCGCGTCTACCTCGGCGCGGAAGGCGGGCTGCCCGAAGTGCCGGGCGAAAGCGCGGATCAGCGGGTCGTCGTAGGGCTGCTTGAGGCGCAGGGCGTTGAAGTGTGTCTCGATCAGCGAGCAGAAAGGCATGGGCGTCACGCAGGCGACGCCCATGCGCCCCAGCCAGTCGCGCAGTTGCCGGGCCAGACCGACTGGCAGCCAGGCCACGTTGTCAATGGGGGCGATCACCGCCCGCGCGTCCGTCGTGCGGGCGATGTCGGGGATCAGCTCGGCGACGCCTTTGACCTCGGCCAGCGAGAGGATCAGGTCGCTGGGCGGCAGGACGTCGGGCAAATAG